>Ga0068855_100000088_pt1 | contig 111357 bp, 94 predicted proteins | sample KBSCornC52_FD_66592 | JGI IMG/M metagenome (GOLD analysis project Ga0068855, IMG submission 66592) | Corn rhizosphere microbial communities from Kellogg Biological Station, Michigan, USA - KBS Corn C5-2 | ecosystem: Host-associated > Plants > Roots > Rhizosphere > Soil ...
GAGCATCGTATCGTCGATCGCCGTGGCGCGGTGCGCTGGGTCCTCACCCGCTCGCAGACGCACTTCGACGGAGCGCCCGGACAGGCTCGACCCTTCCGCACCATCGGAGCCGTTCAGGACGTCACCGAGCGCAGGAGCGCGGAGGAACGCCTGCGAGTGCTCGACACGGTGCTCAGCTCCAGCGCGCAGGCCATCGCCATAGCCGATTCTCGCGGAACGCTGACCTTCGCCAACGCGGCCTTCGGTCAGCTGTGGAGCTGCGCCGAGAGCGAGGTGCTCCTCGGCCGCTCGGTCTTCGAATTTTGGAGGATCGACGAAACCCCGGCCGAGGCGCTCGAGCGGATCAAAGTCGAGCGTTCGCGTAGCGTCGAGCTGCTCGCGACCCGCCCGGATGGCACCACCTTCTACCTGGGCATCACCGCCGAAGCGGTGTGCGATGCGAGCGGTGCGCTCACTCAGGTGCTGCTGACATTCAGCGATATCACCCAGCGAAAACGCCTGGAAGCCGAGCTGGGCCACGCTCAAAAAATGGAGTCCATCGGGCGCTTGGCGGGGGGCGTGGCGCACGATTTCAACAACATGTTGACGGTGATTTTGGGCGGCATCGAGCTGAGCCTGCCCCGCCTGGCCGCCGACCACCCCAGCCGCGCCCACCTGGTAGACGCGGCGGAAGCGGCCAAGTCGGCCGCGGCGTTGACGCGGCAGCTGCTGGCGTTTTCTCGCAAGGAGGCGATTGCCCCGCGCGCGCTCGATCTGAACGAGGTCATTCGCCGCATGGAAAAGATGATCTTGCGGCTGATCGGCGAAGATATCCGGCTCCAAACCATCTGTGGGCGGGACTTGCCGCCCGTGTACTTCGATCCGGTTCAGCTCGAGCAGGTGATCCTCAACCTGGCCGTCAATGCGCGTGACGCCATGGCCAAGGGTGGACGGCTCACGATCGAAACTCGCAGCGTCGACGGCGCGGAAGCGGAGCCGACGCGGGGAAAGCGAGTGATGCTGAAGGTTTCGGACAACGGTGCCGGCATCTCGGACGAAGTGCGAGCGCACCTGTTCGAGCCGTTCTTCACCACCAAAGAGGCAGGGCGAGGAACCGGGCTCGGCCTGGCCATGGTGTACGGGGCGGTTCAACAAAACGGGGGCCGAATCGAAGTCGAATCCGAGCTGGGACGCGGCTCGGTGTTCACGATCCATCTACCCGAGGCGGCCAAGGGCAAAGTGGCTGCAGCTGCGCCGGCGCCGCCGAGGCTGACGGACATGCGCCACGCCTCCATCTTGCTCGTCGAAGACCACTCCAAGGTGGCGGCGTTCGCCAAATCGGTGCTGGAAGGGCTCGGCCACAAGGTGCACGCTTTCCCCGACGGAGAAAGCGCGCTTCGCTCGCTGCCGTTGCTGCGGCCCGCGCCGGAAGTTTTGATTTCAGATCTCGTCATGCCCGGCGTCGATGGTCGGACGTTGGCGGCTCAGGCCGTCGCGACTCTGCCGGGGCTGCGCGTGTTGTTCGTTTCCGGGTACGCGCACGACGTGATCGCCGAACGCGGCATCGTGGGCGAGGGCATCGATTTCTTGCCAAAGCCCTACTCCGCCGAGCAGCTGGCGACTCGACTTCGCGAGCTGCTGCAGTAGCGATCGGCGCCTCCAAAGCGCTGCCGCGATCGCCGCCTCGAGAAGGGCGGCGGGGACGTGAGCGGCCGCCGCCAGCGCCACTACGGTGGCCGATTCGCGAAAAATCGGGTCGCACTAGATGCGAAAACGGCGCCGCCGGGCGTTGGCTGACGCTGGCGATTTGGTGACAAGAACGGGGCCGCGGTCGCACCTACTCCGGCAAGGCATGCGAGGTGTTCGAGCCAGCGCCACGGCGACAAACGGTTTGCTCGGAAAAAACGGCGGTTTTGCCGAGTGCCTGGTAGTGCAGCGCACCTCTTTGAAACGAGTGGTTCCGGAGGCGAACGACGCCGCGCCATCTCGCCCTGAGGTCAGCGTGAAGGCGCGCAGCTCCGAGGCGGCCCGCGCGGCGCAAGCAGAGCTCGGTCGGGCGTCCGATGCCGAGCTCGGTGAAGCTCTGATCGGAGCGCATCCGGAAGCGTTCCACGTCGCTTGGCGGCGCTTCTTGCCCCTCGTTCGGCACTTGGTGCGACGCCGTTTGGGGCCTGCCGTCGAGATCGACGACGCGGTGCAGGAAGTATTTTTAGCTCTGTTCAAGCGCGTGCGAATGCTTCGTGATCCGGGGGCGCTTCGCGCTTTCGTGATCGGAATCACCTTGCGCACGGTGAGCTACGAGCGGCGGCGCGCAGGCAACCGCACGTTTCCCAGCTGGGACGCCGAAGGAGACGTCGGTGCGTTGCGCATCAGCGCGGACCCAGCGGCCAAGCATGCCTTCGTCAGCTTGCAACATCTGGTGGCGCGTTTGCGCGAGCGCGATCGCGTAGCCTTCATGCTGCGCTTCGTTCAAGGCATGGACTCGCAGGAGATTGGCGAGGTCTTGGGCGTTTCGGCGCTGACCGCGCGGCGCTCGTTTTCGCGCGCGCGGCAACGGCTCAACCTCTGGGCCAGTCGTGATCGCTTCTTGAGCGACTACCTACCGCAAGAAGGCGGTGACGCCGCGCACTTGCTCGAGTCAGAAGCCGACCCGTGAGGGGCACCGAGCCCGTGCGACAGTCGCCCGCAAGTCTGGACCTTGGTGTCCCAATTTTAGGCAAGCGGCCGGGCCAGCCCACGCCCCAATTGGGGGGCGGCCACTACTCCGGAGCCGTTTTTGGAGGGGACAAATCGGTCCCCCCGGTTTCTTGGCGCCGCTCGGGTACACTCGATGCTGCCGGTCGGCGCTGCGATGACCATCGAGCTACTGATTCACGCCATCGTTCGCCAGACGACGATTCTGATAGCGCAGCTGGCAACCTCGCGGGGGGTGCGGGCACCGCTGGCCCAGATCGCCAATCAGGTCTTCATCGATTTGGTGCGTGAGCTCGAGCGTCAAGGCGTGAGCCGTAAGGTGAGCGCGGACATGTTCGGCTTGGGCCTTCGCACCTACCGGCGCAAGATCCAGCGCCTGAGCGAGAGCTCGACCGAGCGCGGCCGTTCACTGTGGGAAGTGGTCTTGGAGTACGTGAAGGCGCAGGGCCTGGTCACGCGCCTGGAAATTCTGACCCGCTTTTCCGGCGACGACGAGCCGCAGCTGCGGGCCGTGCTGCACGATTTGTGCGAAAGCCAGCTGTTGTTCTCGTCCGGATCGGGCGCCAGCGCGTCGTACCGGGCCGCTTCCGACGAAGAGCTGGCCACGCTACAACGCAAGCAAGGCGCGGAGGGAGCCGACGAGCTGTTGGTCGCGCTGATGTATCGCGAGGGCGCCGTCACCGCCAAAGAGCTGGCGGAACGAACCCAAGTCGACGTCTCCGCGATCGAGTCGGGCATCGCTCGCTTGCTCGCCGCGGGCCGCCTCGAGCTCGTCGAGCAGGACGGCGTGTCGCGCTACCGAGCGCGCGCGCTGGTGATTCCGCTGGGCGCGCCCGCCGGCTGGGAGGCCGCCGTTTTCGATCACTTCCAGGCGATGGTGACGACCATTCTCAGCCGCCTGAACGAGAACCGCGCCTCGGCCCCGGACGATTTGGTGGGCGGCAGCACCTACACGATAGACGTTTGGCACGACCACCCCCTCGCGGACGAAGTCTATGGCACATTGGGAAAAGTTCGCTCCATGCTCGGAGATTTGCGCGCTCGTGTGAGTGAGTACAACGCCACGAAAGAGGTGCCCGAGGCGCACACTCGTGTCGTCATGTACGTGGGACAGAGCCTCATCAACGAGGGCCATGAGCGTGGCGAATAGCAGGAACGGGTTCGAGCGCGTGGTCAGTTCGAGCGTGCTCGTAGTGCTGGCGCTGCTGCTCGGCCTATTTAGTTGTGGTCGTGAGCAGAGCAGCGAGCCGACCGGCGGTGAGACGCATTTCTTGACACGTTGCAGCCCCGGGGCGGCCTCCTGCGGGAGCGGTCTCAGTTGTGTGTGTGGCGTCTGCACCCTCGGCTGTGAGGCGCGCGCGGCCTGCCAGGGCTTGCCGGACGCGGCTTGCGTGTCCTCTGCCAGCTCGGCCTCGTGCTCGGAGTCGGACCCGATGGGCCACTGCGACGTGGCCTGTATCAACGACGACGACTGCGCGGTATTGTCGGCCTCGCATCGCTGCGAGGGCGGCGCGTGTCGCGCGGGCGAGCCGGCGAGCAGCGCGTGCACTCACGGCGACACCGCCGCCAACCAAGTCTTGCTGATCGGGGATAGCTTCTTCGCCTCGAGTCACCAAGTCACGGCTTACCTGGAGGACGCCGCCCGCAGCGCCTCCGCGCTCACCGCCGGCGAGCGCTACCGCGACAATTCTCGATTGATCGACAACGCCCTGGCGCTGGCCGGCACCGGCATTGCCAATCAATACCGAGACGGAGTCGCCGAGTCCGACGTGCAAGTGGTGATCATGAACGGCGGCGGCGCCGACGTGCTTCTAGGCTCGTGCGACACGGTGGACGCAAGCTGCCCGATCATCGCCGACGCGGCGGCCGCTGCGCGCGACCTTCTGGCCCAGATGGCTACGGACGGAGTCCGCCAAGTCGTCTACGTCTCGTATCCGGATCCCACTGACGCTAGCGTCCGCGCCAAGATGGACGCGCTCAGGCCCCTGTTGCAGGACGCTTGTGACGGCGCGGCCGTGCCTTGTCACTGGTTGGATCTTCGCTCCGCCTTCGCGGGCAGGTACGCCGAGCTGATTCTGCCCGACGGACTCAACCCCACCGCCGCAGGATCGCAGGTGACCGCGCGAGCGATCTGGGACGTCATGCAGCAGTACTGCGTGGCGCAGTAGGGATAAGTCGGGCCGCTGACAAATGGCCACCTAGGACGCAGTGGCTGCGAACCGATCGGCGTTCTACGGGGCAAACCCGCAGGCGCGTTGCGCGCGAGCGAGATGAGGCGAGCGCGGTGACGATTGTGCCAGTCGGGTGAGCTCGGCTTCGGCCTCCGTGCGCCGGCCCAAGGCGCATAGCGCTTGAATGCGCGCCGCGCGGCGCTCTTCGGCGAGCCGACCGTTGGGGAATTTGCGTTGGTGCTCGTTCAGCAACGTGAGGCCCTCGCCGGGCCTACCTGCGCGCAGAGCGCTCGTGGCCTTGGACAAAATGGCGATCTCTTCAGCCAGCGGATCGGGCGCAGGCAACTTGCGCACAGGCGAAACCGCAGGCTCCGGCGCGGGCGCTTCGCGCTCGGCCTGGGCGCGGGGGGAGGACGTGTCGATGGGCGCTGCCGCCGGGCGCGGGGTCGCGGGAGTCACCGTGGGTGGTTTGACCGGCGCTTGCGGCGCTGGCTCGACCGACGGCTGCGTCGCGTAGTAAGCCGCGCCGAGCACCACCAGGCCGGCGCCGACGCTGGCGAGCTTGACGGACAATTTCGACCAGCCGAGCAGAGACTTCGGCGCGGCCGCGCTGGCTTGGTACGGCAGGAGGAACGCGGCGCCACCCAGTCGTGCCGCGAGCGCAGACTTCACACGCGCGCGATCACCCGCCGACGGACGGAGCACGGTGTGCCCATCGTCGACCAATCCTCGCGCTTCGGGACTAAGCTCGGACATGTTCAGCCGGACCCCTTCTGACCCGCTTTGTGACGCGCCATGGCTTGCTCGAACGCTTGGCGTGCGGCACGCAATCGCGAATAAACCGTATTGACGGGAATTTCGAGCGCCTCGGCAATTTCCGGCGCGGTGAAACCTTCGATCTCGGAGAGCGTGAACACTTCGCGCTTGGACTCGTCCAGCTCGCTCAGCAGTTGCAGCAGCAGACGCTGCCGGTCGGCCAGCACGGAAAGATCGTGCGGGGTGGGTGGCAGTGATCCGAGCCAGTCCGCAACCTCGGCGTACTGAGCGCCGGACGCGTTTCGAGAGCGCCGGGCGCGGCGGTAAGTGCTCACGGTGCGGCGAGCGACGCCGTACACCCAGCTGCGGAGCGACTCCACCTGCTGCACGCTGCCCAGCCGGGCGTGGATGACCACGAAAATCTCTTGGACCACGTCGTCGATGGCTTCGCTGCTCACGCCGAGCTGTCGAGCCGCAGACCAAACCAAATCGAAGTACTCCTCGTACACGGCCGCGAAAGATGGAGCTTCGCGCTTCGTCTCCGGGGACGAGCCCGGGGCGCTCAGCGTTGGGGCGGCGGAGGTGCCTTCGCCCATTCGATTTGACAGTGGCAAGCGGCTCCTTCTTCCGTCAAAAAATCCACTCAGGGCCAAGCTGTACAGTAGCCGACACTGGCGCAAGCTGCCGCACGGTGCCAATGGTTCCGAGCACGATTCTGGGGCGGGTCAGCTCCACTTGGACACCTGCGCTCACTAGCAGCGACATCCAGCGCGAGGCTTGAAGTCTCCCGATCGCGCCGCCGCCGGCGCCAAAGGACGTTTCGCTCTCGGTAGCGGGCCTGAGGAAGGGGCCATAGCCGGTCGCCTGCAAGTGGGTGACGGACGTTTCCAGGCAGGGTGAGAAAGTCCAGGCATCGTGGTGAAGGTCCCAGCAACCCCACAGCGCGGCCGCCAGCCGCTTCACGTCGGCGCCGTACGGTTGCGCGGGGGCCGCGACCGCCTGAGTGGCGAACCATTGCCCGAGCAGTCGTATCGACCAAAAGCCCCCTTCGATACCCACGCCGGCTCCCACGCCCAACGAAGGTTTCGGGAGGGGGCCTATCCCCACCGCCAATGCTGGCGCCGTCGCCAACACGTGCAAGCGGCGCGGTTCGTTCGCGACGACTCGAGCCGGTGGTGGAGGCGGCGGCGGGGGCGGCGGGGGGGGCGGCGGCTTGGGCTCGCTGTCGGTGGTTTCGCTGGCGCCCGTGAGCAAGAGCACGAGCGTGATCGCCGCGGCACCGCTCAGCTCTTCGCATTGGCGAGCCCAGACTTTGCGTTCCCCGCCTTTGCCGCCTTCGTCGACGAGCAGCGTGAGCTCGAAGCCGTCGTCGCGTTTTTCGATCGTGCCCGCCGCGCGCACGTTGGCCGCCTTCAGCGCTTTGCTGCCGAGCAACGTGCGCGCGCGCGACAACACCACGTCGAGCTGTGGGCACTCGGGCGGTGCATGCCAATCGAGATCCACCGGCAGCGCTTGAGCCGCGGCTGCTCGCGGTGCCAACGCCAGCACGAGGCCCAAAGCGTACACGCTCGGGCGGCGGTGGAGGATGTGCTCAGGGAAGGCGAACCGTGACATCGTCCACGTAAACGGTTGAGGTCAGAGAGCCCGGGGCAATGGTGCCTGCGTAGTTGCCCACGTACCACTGGCTGAACGGTGTGTCGTTGGTGACGACACCCGTAACCCGAACCAGCTCCTCGCCATCTTGATAGAGCGCCACGGCTCCCGTAGCGTCGGCAGCGCTGCGCAGGTAAAATTCGAGTTGGAACCAGCGATCCAAAGGGATGGGCCGAGCGGCAGCGGGCTCGTGAAGCTCGTTGGCTCGAAGGTCCAAGACGTACGCCGCGAGCGGGCCATCGCGATCGTCGATCGAAACGTCCCACAGCCCTCCCAATCTCTGCCCGGCCTCACCGCCTTGGAAGTGAAACAGGTTCCAGTCGCGCGCGCCCGAAAGCCCGCTCGGCACGTAGTACCAGGCGCCGTAGTAGGCTTCGGCTGGTAGCTCGCCTTCGCGCACGCAGCGCGCCTGTCGGGCGCCCATCGCGTCGCCGGCTTCGATGTCGAACGCAGCGGCGAATGGACTGGTGTGAACGGGCGAGGTCACCAACCGGAACGACGAGCTCGGGTCCGCGTAGCAGAATCCGGCCAGGTATCGGTAGCCGCAAAAGCCATCGTCGAAGCTGGTTTCCCAAGGCGCCGGCAGCGGGCCGTCGTTGAACACGCCTTTGGCATTTTTGACGGCGGCGCCGCCCGCCGACGGCGAGCATTCCAGCTCCCCGACTCGCAGTGATGGCTCGCACCCCAACGCGCAGGAGCAGAGCAGCGCCACGCCCAGTGGTAGCCTGCTCATCGGATGTGCATGTGGTAGGGGGGCGCCCACTTCGCCCCAGTCTAGCGGGGTTCGTTGGCCAGGCTTCCTCTACGGCAACAAACCGCGGGCCGGTCGCGAAAGCTGGCCGACTCGGGGCTGGTGCGGGGTGTGTGGCGCGGGGCAGGGCGGGGGGCCGGCGCGGGGGCGGAGTTGGGGCCGGAGTGGCCGCGGTTTCCGCCGTCCGGTCGAAGCGAAGCTTGGTCTCGCAACTGGTGACGGAAATCGAATCTTCCCGCCACTGCGCGGCTCTGTCGTTCCGGGCCAGGGTGCATGCGCGTTATCGCGGCATTGTGTCAGAGGGAGTCAACGGGGTCGCTATTGAAGGCGGGAAATCTCGTCAGCTGCCACTGCAGTTGCTGAGGACTGACGGTGCTCGATTCCTCCGCTGCACTCACAATCCCTGGCTCTACCTCGTCTTCCGGAGGTGCGCATCCCGCGTTCTACTTGGGCCAAGCGCCGCGCCCGCGGCTCGAACGCCGCGAGAGCGCGCGCACGCCGGTACTGGCGCGCGAGCCAATCAGCCCGACCGCGACCGACCGTGAGCTTGGGCAAGCGCTCATCGAACGCCATCCGGATGCTCTGTCCGCGGCCTGGCAGCGCTACTCACCGATGGTCCATCGAATGCTGCGGCGCGCGCTCGGCGCCAGCGATGTCGATGATCTGGTTCAAGACGTGTTCTTGTGCTTGTTCCGGCGGGCGCATGCGCTGCGTGACGCGGTGGCCATTCGGCCTTTCGTGATCGGCATTACCCGCCACACGGCCTATCGCGAGCGCAGGCGCAGAATACGCCGCGAGCGCGTGGCCGCAGAATATGGGCCCCAAACCGCGGACGGATTCGGCGTCGGCACGGGGCCGGCCTCCAGCTACGCCTCGATCAAGCTGGCGACGCTGTTGCAGCGCTTGACCGAGCAAGAGCGCAGCTCGTTCGTACTACGCTTCGGTCACGGCATGACCGTGCCGGAGGTGGCGGCGGCGCTACGCGTTTCGGAGCCGACCGCCAAGCGCCGGCTATCACGGGCGCGCGACTGCCTGGGGGCCTGGGTCGCGAACGATCCATTCTTGTCGAGCTACCTCCAAGGTAAGAACAGCGCCCTGATCGCCGGTATGGATTCGTCGGGGCCGTAGGACCGCGGGACAAAATCTGCCCTCGATGGTTCGGAGCACTTTTTCTGAACGGAGGGCGACGGATTTCGGTCGCTAGTGCCACCGCCTAAGTGTGGACTGCAGGCTTGAGATCGGGCTGGTTCCGCGGCAAAAACCTAGGTTTTTGCGGCGTTATTTGAGCGATTTGGCCTCCGTCGCGGCTCCTTGAATTCGTGGATCGGAACGAGTTGTCAGACGCTGAACTAGTCATGGCCCTGACCGAAGGTCGCCCCGAGGCCTTCCGGACGGCGTGGGAACGTTTTGCTCCACTCGTAGGCGGAGTGCTGCGCCGCGCACTTGGCTCCGATGAGTTGGAGGACGTTCAGCAGGAAGTCTTCTCGTGTCTGTTTCGGCGCGTATCCACGCTGCGTGATCCGCAGGCCCTCCGGCCCTTCGTGATCGCCATCACCCTGAATACCGTCAAGTACGAGCGTCGGCGACGTCGCCGACGTGGTCGAGTTTCGTTGGTCCCCGACCCCGCTCAGCTGAACGTCCCCGCTCCCGATCAGCCTGCATCCAACTTGGCGTTCGCCCGTTTGACCAGGTTGGTTCGCAAGCTAGCCGAGCGTGAACGAGCCACGTTCGTGTACCGTTTCGTGGAAGGCATGACCGTGACGCAAATCGCGACCGCCATGCACATCTCGGAGCCGACGGCGCGTCGCTCTTTTTCCCGCGCGTGGACGCGCATGCAAAAGTGGGCGGCCGCAGATCCTTTTCTCAACGACTACCTGCTGCGCCGGCGGCTCGACGTGCCCGTGCACCATGCCGCGCTGGACGATGAAGCCTTGGACTCCGTACCCGCCGAGCTGGGCGATGTCCCAAGCTCGGGGTACTCCGTATCGCGCGGCGCTACCGTTCACTACCTCAGCTTGGCCAGCGGCGCCGAAGCCCAGGCACGCTCGAGCAGCTACGCGATCTAAACGCGCGCGTTCGGACGCGGTCGCTCAGTTTGCGAGCGTGACGTCCAACACCGTAAATTCTAGGAAGTTGCCGTTGTAGGGCTGGGGTGTCTTGAGGTTCGGCACGGTCATGGTGCCGTTGTTGGTGACTTGGTGGTGGTCGCCGTCAATCGTATAGAAGTCGAGCTGGGCTTGGCCGGGGATGGGAATCGTGACCGTGTAGTCGTTCTTGTAGACGCTGTGCGGTTGGCGATCACTGCCGTCGAAGTCGGTCGTGTAGTTCAGGTAGTAGCTCTGCTTGCCCTGCGCCGAAGACACGGTCATCGCGAAGATGTTGAATCCGTTGTAGCAGCCGTCTTTCGGCCGAATCTCATCCGGTACGGCGAACGGTAACTCGAATTGACCGTCGGTCTCGGGCGGGTGGATCTTGCACGCCCCTTGCCCCGGAGTCAGATTCGAGTTCGGGGCTTTGTCGCTGTGGATGGTGGGCAGGCCGCCCGTGTAAAAAAGCTTGCTCGTCGTGTCGAGCTGGCCGTCGGCGTACCAGTAGCGCTCGGCGACGCCGGCAATGCGCACCTTCACTTGGTAGGTGTGCTGCGCGTCTCCGCCAAACTGCTTGGTGATGTGTTGGTTTTCGTTCTGCGCCAGCTCCTCGCAGCAGCAGTCGCCGGCGTTGTTGGCGTTGCCGCTGGGCGTGAAGCTGCTGACGCAAGGCTTGAGCAGGGCGAAGCCGTCCAACACTCGCGCCGCCGCGCGTGGATCTTCCGCCATCCCGCCCGCCCCACTCGCGCTGCTCGTGCCTGCTTGGCTGCCGCCGCTGCCGCCGCTGCCGCCGCTGCCGCTGCCGCTGCCGCTACTTGCGGTGCTCGCGCTGCCACCGGCGCTTGCACCACCTGCTTCGGCGCCCGCCGTGGTTGCGCTGCCGGCCAGTGGCGCGCCGCCGGCCAATGATTCCCCGCCGCCATCGCTGGCCACCCCGCCGCGCCCCGCGCTAGGTGCCCCAGCCGAGCTCGTGGTCGTGCCCGCAACGCCGGTGTCGCCGATGTCGCTGGACGGCGTGCAAGAAGACGTGGCGAGGGCAGCTGCGGGTAACACCAGCGCCAATGCTCGGAACCCGGTGAGTGCCTGATGCAACATGGACGTGATGTCGGATGCGGGAGCCGCCTACGCGCGATCCTGCATTTTTGCCGAGAATTCTTGCTCCAGACTGCAGCACGAGAATCCTCGATCCGGACTGCACGCAGCCCTGGCTGCCGAGTGAGTGCGGTCGTCGCGCGGATTTGTCAGTCGAATCTTCGAATAAAGACACGAGCTGGTGGACGGAAAGAAACTGCGCTCGCGCGGTGACAAATTCGTCGCTTCGCGACATTAACTCGATGGCACCTTTCTCGGCGTCGTCCACTGGTGCGCTCACCAGTCCGGACACGGCAATGCAATCGCGAACGGAACGGCGGATCTCTACAATTCATGCGCCACACTTCCGAAGACGTGCTCGGCCGATTGTCCGTGGGCCTGGGTGCCTGAAGACGTGTGGTCCTTCTTTCACCTCGCTCTGATCATGGGTCGACACCACGCTTCGTTAGGGCGGCTCGTGAAAGAAACTTGCCGAGCTCCTCGCTCGCTGCGCAGCCCACGAAGATCCACGCCCGCGGCGGTACTTCGTAGGGGCGCTCGGACGGTCCGCGGAAGGGGAGCGCAGCGAGTCGTCATTCAGTCAGTGTCGGCGTCGACGTTGGGCAAGCCCGCCCCGCGTAGCGACGTCGAGCCGCGACGTGCCATCTCCACGGCGTGGGGCCGTCCTCTGTTCCGTTTACCTCAGTAGCAATGTCGTGGCGCCTGCGCGCCACCTTGGTTTTCAATGCAGCGTATTTGCGCGACCGTGGCGATGTTCGTGTTGGTTGCTCTGGCGGCAAAGCCGGCCAGTGCCGAAATTGAGCTATTCCGCAAAGACGGCTGGTCGTTTTCGACCAACGGTCGTGCCAACGGCTTTTACAGCTACGAGTTTGGCGACTACCAGCCAACCGGAGGCAACCCGGGCATGGGCGGCACCGTTAGCACGCCATTCCAGGCGGCCCCGGACGACGCTGAAAAAACGAAATTCACCGTCTCGCGCGTTCATACCGGCTTCGTGGGCAGCATTCTGGGCTTCACGGTCCGTAAGGAAATCTCGCCGACGTTGCGCGCGTCCGCGCACATGGAGCTGTGGTGGCCGATCGAGACCGACCAGTTTCGCGGCTACTCCTCGATGGTCCCGGATCCGCGAGAAAGTTACGTCAAGCTCGAGGGAACGTGGGGCGCCATCCAAGCCGGCCGCGCTCTCGGGCTACATGATCGTGGCGCGACCATCACCGACTTTCTGTACGCCAACGGCTACTCCATCGGCGGGCCGTGCAACGCCATTCTGCAAGGTCCGCTCTGCGGCAACATCGGCTATGGCTACCAGTTTCCCGGCTACAACGCGTCCCTGGAGTATCTGACCCCGAAAGCAGGCGGGTTCCAGCTCACGGTGGGCGCGTTCGATCCCGCCAAGGTCGGCTATGGCGGCAACGAGCTCTTGCGCCTACCCATTCCGCGCGTCGAAGGCGAAGCGACCTTCGACTACGTCGGCCCCGGCTTTTCGTTCTCGGCCTACGTCAACGGCATGTGGCAACAAGCCGGCACCGATGACCCCGCGGGCAAGCCCATCAAGGTGAACGCTTACGGTCTCGGCTACGGCGGCCGCGTCGAGGTCAAAGGGTTCAAGCTGGGCGTCGGCGGCAACAAAGACGTCGGCGGCGGAGATTTCAGCGCCCTGGTGGGACCCGTACCGGTCGACGCCGTTTCCGAGCTGCGAAAGACCGACGGCTACTTCGGGCAGGCCATGTACTCGATCGGCCCCGTGGACGTGGCCGCCGGCGCGGGCATCACGCGCATGCTCGAGACCAAGAACGACGTCATCACCGAGAAGAGCCTGATCAAGACCAAGCTCGGCATGAACTTGACGTTCAACTATCACATCGATCCCGTCGTCTTCAACGCGCAGCTGTTTCGCGCGAAGCACGATTATTGGCGGGGCGAGCACCAGAATCTCACCTTCATCCATACGGGCATGACGTTCGTCTGGTAGCGGCCCGACCTAGGCGCGGCACGTTCGGTACTGCACAAAACGAGGCACTCATGCGAAGTATCCAAATTTCCAGCATCGCTCTTTTGACGCTCGCTTGCTCGATGGAAGCGCCCATCGTGGACAAGTCGGAGCTCGGCAGCGCCGGCAGCAGTAGTGAGACGACTGGCGGCAGCTCGGTCGTGCCGCAGGCCGGCTCCGGCTCCAACCCGATGAACACCGCCGGCAGCTCCGCGGGTGGCGCGAGCGCAGGCTCGAGCTCGAGCACGACCGCCGGCACCAGCTCGGGCGGTACGGGCGTGAGCGAAGGCGGAACCACCACCGGCGGCACCAGCGCGGCCGGTGCCGGTACCGTCGGTGGCGCGGGCGGCGGCAGCGCCGGGACGACTTCTGGAGACTATTCCGCGGTTGGTATGCCGCTCGAAGGTTTGCGTATCGACGACCCGTGCACCGGTTCCCCCTCGACCGCGAATGGCTCCACCTGCAATCACGTCATGAACCCGTTCCACAAGACGGTCGACGCGACCATCGGCGGCACGCCCGGCACGACCTACGACGTCACGATACGAGTCCGGGGCGTCGTCGAGCCGACCAAAATCACCGGTGGTTCTCGCCCCGACACGAGCACGACGATGATCAACGGCAAGAGCTACCGCAAGACGCCGTACACGATTGGCGGCACCCCCGGCGACCAAACCTATCAACCGTGGTTGTTCAGCGTGGGCAAGCCCGCGCAAAACTACTTCTTCAACGATTACGGCCTGACCGAGCACAGCACCTTCTTGATCGACTACCAGGTCACCATCCCGATGGAAGGTGGCACCAAGGTCACGTTGGACGTGAACGACGGCAACGACCACGAGATCGACAACTACGCCAAGCTGATGAACGACGGCATTCCCGGATCGATGAACCTGGGGCAGTACGTGCAGCTCAGCGTCGTTTCGGTCAAGCCGCAGTAGCCATAGCGCTCGTCGAGCAAGAGGTGCCGGTCGTAGCTCGGGTCGGCTGCGACCGTCGGGGTATTCCACGCGCTCGAACAGTGCGACCCTGGCGGTTGCGTTGCGCCGCACCGCACCGCAAGGCAGCGGGGCCATGCAGCGTGATGCCCGCGCGCGAGCCGGCGATGGGGGCGACTAGAACTGCTTGAAGAACTTCCACGACTCTTCCGGGATCCAGTTGGGACCACCGGCGTCATTGGCAATGTTGGTGTGCCCGCCGTCGAAGGTGCAGACCTTGGTCGGGTATCCCGCCTTGCAGCCCATGAAGTCGTAGCAGACGTGGTTGCCCTGCTTCCAAGTGGGGATGTCGGCGGGCAGCATGCAACCATTGTCCGTCGCGTGCTCGATGGCGATGAATTTGGCACCATTGGTGGTGCTGTTGCCTTGAATCCACGGGCACGTTCCGTCGCTCATCCCGGTGGTTTGCATCCAGGCGATGGGCGCGTGCGTCTTGGGCGGGACGTAGATGTTGTAGTTGGCGGGAGCGATGCCCACCGCCGCGCGAATGTCTTTCTGATGGTTCACCGAGAGCGAGTAGGTGATCATCCCGCCGAAGCTGAAGCCGGTGGCGAACACGCGAGATTCGTCGATGCACAGATTGGCTTTCACGTAGGCCAAGATGTCGTCGAACAGGGCGTGGTCCTTTTGCTGCCACGTCTGGCCATCCGACTGCGGGGCGACGAAGATCGCGGGGTCTTTGTCGGCCGTCGCCAGAGGTTTGAGGAAGTAGTAGTTCTGATCGCGCACGGCCTCGGAGGTGCTACCGATCCAGTGCGACGTGTAGAACAAGCGGTACGGCTTGCTCATGTCGTAGTTGGTCGGAATGTCGATGATGTACGTGCGATCTTGATTGGTGCTCTTGATCGTCTTCTTGCCGCTGGTCACGGTCGAGGCTTTGCCGCAGCCCGCGCTGGGAACGGCGGGGTTGCCGAGGGGCCAACCGCCGCTGCTGCCGCCGCCCTGAGCGCTGCCGCCGGCTCCAGCTTGGCCACTGCCACTGCCTCCGCCGGCGCCGGCCCCGCTCGGTCCGCCACTCATGCCGCCGGACGAATGCCCTGCGCTGCCGGGCTGGCCCGCCGTGCCCACTGGCGCGCCACCGGCGGTACTCGTCCCCGCATGGTTGGAGACGCCGGCGCTGCTGCTGGTACCGCCGACCGTTGGCTGCCCGCCGCCCGTGGCCTGCGCGCCGCCCGCCGAGCCGCCGGCCGTCGTTCCCGGGGGCACCTCCGGATCGGTGGCGACCGAGCAGGCGGCGGCCACGAACGCGAACATCACCGCCGCGCCCAACGAGTAGGCCAACCTTGGAAGCGCTTGAGTGAGCCGAGTCATATCGAATGTCCTCCGCGCTTCACCCGTAGGGGTTCAGCGCTACGCGAGCATTTCCGAGAAGATGCCCTTGGGCAGAGATGCTTCTCCGAAGTCATCAGTGGGGGCGCCGCCGGATTTTGTCACGCCCGCGGCGGTCAGCAGGGTGTTCAACATTTTGTTGATGCCCGAAACGGAGGCATCTCCGGCGGTGCCGTCCTGCTTGCCGCCCGGCATTTGGCCGCTGCCCACCTGCACGAACTGCCCCTTCTTGAAGAAGCCGTTGGCCGATCCGGCCAGCACCCACGGAACGTTGCTGAACGAGTGGGCGCCAGTGGCGCACTGGTTCGTCCAAATGGCGACGCCCTGGTCGAGCAACGGGCCCGTGGGCGTGTCGTACCCCGACAGCAAGTCGAGCAGGTACTTGAAGTGCCCAGCGAACAAGCGATCGCAAGCGTGGTGGAGATCTTCCCCGTTGTTGACGGCGCGGTGCGAGGCGTCGTGAAACTTGAAGGTTTGACCGTTCATGGTGAACTGGTGATCGTCGATGCGATCGCCGATCTTCAGCACGGCAACGCGGCTGTAGTCAGCGGCGGCCGAGAAGGCCATGAGCTCCATATTCAGCTTGATGCGCTGCTCGTACGAGGCTTGGTCGTACGGTTTGGCGTCGATGGTCTTCATGCTGGCCACGTCCGCGTCGGGAATGGTCAACGTCGTCGTCGCCGTTTTGACCTCGATGTCACGGATGGCGGTGAGGTGTTGATCGAGCCGGTTGCGGTCGCTGGCGCTCAGATCCGTGCGCGCCAGTAGGGCCTGGATCTGCGGGCGCAATAGATCGTTGATGCTCTTGCTGCGCGCGGCGCGCAGCTGCTCGGCCTCGGCCTCGGCGGGGCTGCCGGCGGTGGTGCCCACCGCGCCGATGATGGTTTGGTAGGCCTTGTACGGCGAGTCGATGTAAGCGCGCGGCTGGTTGGGAGCGATGTAGGAGACGTAGCCGGGAATGTCGAAGCCGGTGCCGCCGGGTGAGAACATGCCCGCGTGCAACGCCAGTGGGTCGCGCCCGGGCGGATTTTTGGCCTTGGCAATGGCCGTGTCCACCGACAGGCCGGTGGCGAGACAGTTGGTGCTGCCCCCGGTGATCTTGGCGGCGGTGAGGATCTGCGCGTCGGCGGCGGAGTGCGAGCAGCCGGTGGAGCCGTAGGGCAGGTTCACGCCTTTGACCACCAGCAGCTGCTCCGCGTAGTCGGACAGCTCACCCATGGACCGCTGAGTCTTGTCGGCGAGCAGGCTTGCCTTGGTGAGGGGCCCGAACGAGCTCGGCCAAAACCGCTCCTTTTCGGCGGTGCCGCTCAAGGTGACACCGGCCTGAACCACGCCGTTGTCGTTGATGACGAAGATGACGAAGGGCGAGCGCATCGCGGTCTGCGCCGCCGCTTGTCGGGGCATGAAGGCGTCGAGCAGCGGTAGGCCCAACATCAAGCCGCCGGCACCTCGCAGTACGAGGCGTCGGTTGAATTTGAGCGCGTCTGAAATTCCGTTTTTCATGGCGGTGGCTCTACTCAGGGAAGGCGATTGAGGAAGGCGTCGCTGGTCACGACCGACAACGTCAAATCGTGCAACGAGACTTTGCCGGCACGCGACAAGCGCGCGTAGTAGTCGACGGTCTGCGCTTCTTCCGGCGCCAGCAGCCGGCCGTGCAGGTACGTCATCATCTTCTGCACGTAGCAGTCGTGGGTTTGCTTCGCCTCGGCGATGAGGTGCGAAAGCTCTACGCCGTTCGAAAAGCTCTTGAGCTCACCGTCGAGGGTGTAGCTGTCGGCCGCGTTCACGGGCTTACCGTGGTCCATGGTCCGGTACTTGCCGATGGCGTCGTAGTTCTCGAACGCGTACCCGAGCGGGTTGAAGAGGGCGGAGTGGCAGGCCTGGCCGCACGTGCCTTTGCCGGTGGTCGCCTCCACCCGTTCGCGGTTGGTCATGTTCGGCTGCAGCGCCACGAGCGCCGTCGCCTTCGGGTCCGGCGCCGGTAGCTCCACGCACAAGATGCGTTGAGCGATGAACACGCCGCGATGAATGATGTCCGGGTCGTTGTCCGTGATGTAGGAGGACAGGAACCCCGGTTGCGTGAGCAGCCCCGACCGCTGCGCGGGATCGAGGTCCACCTTGCTGGCCGTGTCGGCAGCGAACGTCCCGGTCAGGCCATAGAGCGGCGCTAGCGGCGCGCTCACGAAACCCACTGGAGCCGTATAAAAATCTTTGACGCCGCGGCCCTCGGCGAAGATCCACTGCAGGAATTGCAACACCTCTTGGCGCATGGCCGTTGGAGTGTTGGGGGTGAAGTCCGGGAAAACGGCCGCGTCGCGGGTGATGCCGTCGTACGTTCCGAGGCGGAACACTTGTAGCTGAAAGTTATTGAGCCCCGTCGTTCCACGCGGGCCATCGAGCAAATGCGCCGCCGCCTCGCTGACCTTGGCGGCGTCGTGGAGCTGGCCTGCGTCAGCGGCCGCGAGCAGCTCGTCGTCGGGCATGGTGTTGGTAAGAGCCAGCGCCAACTTGGCTGCGACCTCGTAGTCGTTGAGCGGCACCTTGTTCGCGCCCGCGGCGGCGGTACCCAGCTCGGTCCGATAGAGGAAGTGCGGCGACTGGAGCAGCGCCTGAATCACCAGGCTGGCGCCGGCTTTGAAGGCGTCGACGCCGGGGTAAAGCGTCGGTCCCTGATTGAAGAGCGTGAGGTGTTTGGCGACCTCGTCATCGGTCAGCGGCCGGCGGAATGCTCGGCGCCCGAAGCTGGTGATGAACGAGCGCGCGCGACCGGCGGCGTCGGCGGGAGCGTCGGACGGAACCAACCGCGCCAGCGCGGCGGCGTCTCCGGTCACCTGATCGGCTAGCTTTTCGGCGGCGGTGGCCAGCTCTTTGCGCAGCATTTCGCCGACGAACAGGGCGTCGGCTTGGTCGTCGAAGCCGACGAGGGCATCACCCGATACGCCTTTGTCGATCTCCGAAATGTCCGACAGCTTCAACAAGTCGCGAACGGTGTTCGACCACTGCTGCCGGCTCAGCCGCGCGAGGCGAGGGGTCGCTACGAGCGTGGAGGCGGGCGGCGTGGAAGGTACGGCATAGGGGTCGCCACCCTGGCTGGCGCCGGAACCACCGGTGAGCCCCGGCCCCGTGGTGAGCCCCGGACCGCCGTTGAGCCCAGGGCCGGAAGCGCCGGGCTTGGTGGAATTGGAGTCTCCGATGACGCCGGTGCACGACGCCAGCAAGAACATCGCGGGTGCCAGCCAAGCCGCCGCCACCGGACGGTGAACGGACACACCTCGGCGGAATACAGCAACTGCCATACGAGGGTATTGCGGGCACCTGTCTCGCTTTGCGCAACAATCGTACGCTATCGAGAAGATCGACCAAGACGAGAAGAATTGGCCAACACCGCAACGCATCCTGCTCGAGCACAGCTGGTCGAAGAAGTGGGAAACGGGCTGGTATTGCCGGGGTTTGCGGGTTCGGGTGTCGCCGCTAGGCGACGCGCGGACATCGAACGAGCTGAATTCGGTCGCGTACCAGTCGCCGGGCCCATCACGCCGCACCGGCGGGGCATGCAGAAAAAGCCTGCGTGACCGTCGGCGCGATAATGGATCACGGTTTTTTCGAATCCGAGCGAGTGAAGCCTTTTTTAGATTCGTGGAGCGTTTCGTGACAGCAAAAGCACCGCTACCGCCACTTAAAACCGAAGCAGCTTGGGAAGGTCACCGATGCGAAACGGACTACTCGGATTCTTGGGCGTGTTCGTGGTTGGCGCGCTGGCCGTTGGCGCCGGTTGCAGCGTGACGAGCGATCCTGACGGCACGGCGGGCTCCGCCAACAACAGCGCCGGTAGCTCCCACGGCGGGGCCAACAGCACGGGCGGCCTACCGGGCGGTAGCGGCAGCGGCAACGCGGGCACCTCGACGGCGAGCTGTACCAACGTGACTGCATGCGGTGGCAGCGTCGTCGGGTCCTGGAAGGTGACTTCCTCGTGCATGAAGTTGTCCGGGGACATGGACGTTTCCCTGGCGAGCCTCGGCTGCGCCAAAGTGCCCGTGACCGGCTCCCTGACTACGACTGGGACGTTCGTCGCCAATGCCGACGGAACGTTCACCGACAACACGCTGACCACCGGCTCGGCAACCTTTCCCCTCGCCAAAGAGTGCCTGTCCATTTCGTCGGTCGACCGCACTTGCGAACAAGTGAGCGGCATCTTCGAAGCCTTGGGTTGGTCGAAGGGCAGCTGCGTCGATACGAACGGCCAGTGCAATTGCACGGTGACCGCCAATCAGCAGGGCGGGCTCGGCACCATCTCCGGGGTTGCCACTACCAAAGGTCGCTACACCACGGCGACCAATATGCTGACGACCGAAGATATTACCCTTCCGTATTGCGTCGCTGGCGACACGCTCACCGTGACGCCGCAGGTGTCGTCGCTCACGGGAACCATCTTGCTGACCAAAGATGGCGGGGGCACGGGCGGAACGGGCGGTGCTTCATCGATGGGCGGCGCCGGCGGTACGCCGGCCACGGGCGGCGCGGCCGGTATGGCGGGAACCTCGGCCGGCGGCAGCAGCGCTGGAGCTGGCGGCTCGGGTGCCGGTGGTGGCGGCCAAGTCGGATCCTTGCCGTGCGACATTTACGCGGCCGCCAACACCGCGTGTGTTGCTGCGCACAGCACGGTGCGTGCTCTCTTGCGCACGTACGCGGGCAACCTCTATCAGGTCAAGCGCGCGTCGGACGGCATGACCAAAGACATTCCGGTCTTGAGCGCGGGTGGCTTCGCCGATTCGGCGCAGCAGGACACCTTTTGCATGGGCACGACCTGCACCATCCTCAAGGTTTACGATCAGTCCGGTCACGGCAACACGGTGGAAGCCGAAATTCCCGGTCTCAGCTTGGGTAACGGCGCCAACGCGCATGAAGGCCACTCCGGCATGACCGCCGCGAATGCGGCCCAAGAGCAGCTAACGGTGGGAGGCCACAAGGTCTACTCGCTCTACACCAAGCCCAGCCAAGCCTACTGGCGCGACGGGTCCGCGACCGGCATGCCGACCGGCGCCTCCCCCCAAGGCATCTACATCGTGACCAGCGGCAAGCATTTCAACGGCGGCTGCTGCTACGACTACGGTAACGGCGAGGTCAGCCGCACCTACGTTCCTGGCAACTCGATGGATGCTCTGTACTTCGGCAGCGACACCGCGGGCTGGGGCACCGGCAACGGCTCTGGCCCCTGGGTCATGGCTGATCTCGAAGGCGGCGTCTTTTCTGGTCTCACCACCGGCAAGAACGACATGCTGATGAGCCAGCCGTCCACCTACGTGACGGCCATGGAAAAGAACAACGGTATGACCGAGTTCGCGCTGAAGGCCGCCGACGCGACCGCCCCGACGCTGAACACGTACTACCAAGGCAAGCTGCCCAACGGAAAATCCCCTGGGCAGAAGCAAGGGTCCATCGTGCTCGGTAGCGGTGGAGACTGCTGTTACAGCAATAACAACGCGAGCCAGGGCACGTTCTACGAGGGCGCCATCGTGGCCGGCTACCCCTCGGACGCGACCGATGCTGCCGTCCACGCCAACATCGTGAGCGCGGGCTACGGCAAGTAGCCCAACCGGCCGCGGTTGGGGCTAGGCTCGTGGGAGAACCTTGAGCAGGCCCCGAACCGACGAAGTGACCCGCGACGAGGCTGACGCAGAGCGCGTCATGCTTGCGGAGCGGGTCTTGTCGGTCAAGAGGCGCTTCCTGGCCATGTACAAGAAGGCGGACGCCGGCCACATCGGCAGCTCGCTGTCTTGCGCCGAAATTCTGGTCTTCCTGAAGTTCGCGTGGATGCGGGACGACGACACGTTCGTGTTGTCGAAAGGCCATGCGGTGGCCGCGCTGTATTCCGTGCTGGCGGAGGCCAATCTCCTCACCGCCGCGCAGATCGCGTCCTACTACGAGGACGGGACCAAGCTGCCGGCTCTGCCGCCGTTCAACGCTATTCCGGAGATCCCGTTCGCCACCGGTAGTCTGGGCCATGGCTTGTCGCTCAGCGCCGGCATGGCGCTGGGAGCGCGGCTCGACGGTCGAGACCGACGCTTCTTCTGCGTCACTTCCGACGGCGAGCTGGACGAGGGCAGCGTCTGGGAAGCGGCGCTATTCATCGCCCATCACCAGCTAGCCAACGTCGTCTGGCTCGTCGACCGCAACCACATCCAAGCCATCGGCCGCACCGAGGACGTGCTCGGGCTCGAGCCGCTCGGGGCCAAGCTGCGTGCGTTCGGCTTTCACGTGATCGACGTCGACGGTCACAGCTTCGAGTCGCTGCTGGCGGCGCGGCAAGAATGCGCAGAGCTCTGGCAAACGCGCGCCGCCCCCGTCGTCATCATCGCCGACACCGTCAAAGGCCACGGCATCGGCTACCTGCAAAACACGATCGATTCGCACTATCTGCCGATGACGGACGCGCAATACGAGCAAGCGCTGGCCGAGCTGACGCGCGCGCACGCGGCCCCTTCGAACGACGGCGTCGGCAATGCGGGCTGAATTCGTCCAAGCCATGGTCGCGCTTTTCGCGCAGCGCAAAGACCTCGTTTTCATCACGGGCGACCTCGGGTACATGGCCGTGGAGCCCATTGCCGAGGTCTATGGCGAGCGCTTCGTCAACGCCGGGGTGGCCGAGCAAAACGCCGTGTCCTTGGCCGCGGGTCTGGCGCGCGCAGGACATTTGCCCTGGGTTTACAGCGCGGCCGTCTTCACCGCGCTCCGTCCCTATGAACAGATCCGCAACGATGTTTGTCTGCACCAGCTTCCGGTCAAGCTCGTAGGCAACGGCGGCGGCTACGCCTACGGCATCATGGGCGCAACCCATCACGCGCTCGAGGACGTGGGCGCGCTCCGCGCGTTGCCCCACCTGTGCTTGTACCTGCCGCTGGTGGCTACCGACGTGGCCGACGTGGTGGGCATCATGGCCAAAGATGCCCGGCCCAACTACTTGCGGCTAGGTTTGGCGGCTGACATTCCCGGCACGATTCCGGCATTCGCTCCCTGGCGCAAGCTCAAGCCGGGAAGCCGCTGTGTCGTGGTCGGTGCGGGGCCCGTCGTGCAGGGGCTGTACCAGCTGGACGACCCCGAGCTGCTGGACAAGCTCGAAATTTGGAGCGTGGGCACGTTTCCGCTCGAGCCATTGCCCGCGGAGCTTGCGGCAAGCATCCAACACAAGCGTCGCGTCATCAGTATCGAAGAGCACTATCTCGCTGGTGGATTGGGCGAAGCGCTCAGCCACCTGCTGTTGACGTCGGGCGTTGCACCCGATTCTTTCGTCAGCCTCCACGCCGCGGGCTATCCCTCGGGCCGCTACGGCAGCCAACGCTGGCACTTGGAAGAGAGCGGGCTCGCCGGGCCGCCCTTGGCTTCACGTTTGAGGGATTTGCTGCGTGCCTGAACCGATGCTGTCGGCCGTGGTCACCTGCTACCGGGACGAACCGGCCATTCCCTCGATGCACGCCCGCTTGACGGAGGTCTTCACTTCTCTCGGGGTGGAGTACGAAATCATCTTCGTCAACGACGGGAGCCCGGACGACGCCGCTTCGGTGTTGCAAGACCTGACGGCTCGTGACCCGCACGTGATCGCCATCGAGCATTCACGGAATTTCGGCTCGCAAAACGCGTTCCTGAGTGGGATGCAGCTTGCCACCGGCGACGCGGTGATTCTGCTCGACGGCGACCTGCAAGATCCGCCTGAGCTCATTCGCGAATTTTACGCCAAATGGCGCGAAGGGAATGACGTGGTGTACGGGCGCCGGGGCCAGCGTGAGGGCTCGGCGCTGCTCGCGCTGTGCTGCCGGATGTTCTATCGCGTCTTTCGCGGGCTATCGAGCGTGCCGATGCCGCTCAACGCGGGCGACTTTGCCTTGATGGACCGCAAGGTCGTGACCGAGCTGCTGGCCCTTCCGGAAGCCGACCAATTCTTGCGCGGCTTGCGGGCGTGGGTCGGCTTCAAGCAAGTGGGTGTCGACTACCTTCGCCCGAAGCGTCGCTTCGGACGGTCGACTCACAGTTGGTTGGCGAACGTGTGGTGGGCCAAGAAGGGCATCTTTTCCTTCACGTTCGCGCCCATCGAGGCTCTCGGCTACGCGGCGGTGGCTCTCACCTCGCTCGCTTCCGTCGCCGTCGTGTACGAAATCGTCCAGCTCGTGCTGCATCCCGAGCAACCGCACGGCATCCCGATCCTGATCGTGCTCGTCGCCTTCTTCGGCAGCCTGAACCTGCTCGCGATTGCCACGCTCGGTGAGTACCTGATCAAGATCTTCGAAGAGACCAAGCGTCGGCCCAAGTTCGTCAGAAAAGCGGTTCGCCACCGCCGACGGCTGTTCAGCGGCGCCACGGAAATCGCAGAATTCATGCGGCTTCGGGCGCAACGCGCACAGTTGCCCCCAACGCCCCAAGTAGAAGCACCGGGTGGCGATGACGGTTGAGAGCGTGCTGATAACCGGCACGACCACGGGCGTGGGGCGAGCCCTGCTCGAGCTGTACGCCGCGGCTGGGGCGCGCGTGATTTCGGTCAACCGCCGCCGGATTCCGGAGCTCGAGGCGCGCTATCCGGCCGTTCGTTTCGAATGCCTGGACGTGTCCTCCGACCAGGAAGTGGACCGGCTGCTTCGGCAGCTGGCCGAGTCGTCCGAGCTGCCGGACGTGTTCATCTTGAACGCGGGTATCAACCGGACCGACAACGACGAGTCGTTCGAGCTCTCGAGCTACAAGTCCGTGATCGAGACGAACCTGTATGGCGCGCTCAGCTTCGTTCAGCCCCTCACGCGGCTGGCGAGGGGGTCGTCAGCGCGGCACGTGGTCGCCATCAGCTCCATGGTCAACTACGTCGGCAATCCGTATGGCCTCGGCTACACCACCAGCAAGCAAGCGCTCACTACTTGCTTCGACGTCTGGTCTCGCATGTACGCCGGTACCGATTTGGTCTTTCAGCGAGTCATGCTCGGCCCCGTGCGCACGGCCATGTACACCATGCACGAGACCTTTCCCGGTTGGATGGTCTGGATCAAGAACGCGTTTTCGGTAACGCCGGAGGACACGGCGCGCGCGGTGCGTCGCTTCGCGACGACGCGGCGACGCCGGCTGTTCTACCCCTGGCGCGCCCTTGGCCTGTACGTCGGCATGTGGCTCAGCCGCGGGCTGGTCCCAGGCTTTCTTCGCGGGCAGAAGACACGCGCCGGCCACGTGCGTCGCCTCGTGCGGACGGCGGAGAACGACGAATGAGGCGACCGCTTCCGAACCTGACCATCAACTACGCGAAATCGGACCTACTGGCGGTGGCGCTGATCGCGGCTGTGGTCGCAGCTTGGTTGGCGTCCGCCGGCGGATCTTTTTCGGTGCGCGCGCTGTTGGCCTGCGAAGTGACGTTCTTCGCCTTTTACTTCACCGGGTCGTTCTTGGCCGGCTTTCGCTCGTTGGCAAAGGGTATCCGGTTTGATTTGCCGCTGCGCTTGCTAGTCGGCTACGGCGTGGTCAACACGGCTCTGCTGGTCCTGGCCTGGCTCTCGCCGCTTGGCATCATCACGAATTTCTGCGTGCTCACGGCGCTCGCCGTCGCCGCGTTTTTCGTACCGGGGCAGCGCCGCCGCGTTCGCAGCGAGCCCGCCAGCCTGTGGGCCGTCGCCCTTTGCCTGATCGCCACCTCGCTTTGGTGCCAAGACTCGCTTCGCCCGCGCCTGGAGCAGGGCCATGTCGTCCTGTTCAAACCTTGGGTGGACGGCTTCTATCACGCCGTTCACATACGCATCTTCGGCGCCAGTCACGGCGCCTCGTCCTTGGAGGATTGGCGCATGGCGGGGGTGCCCGCACGCCCGTACCACTACGGCATGTACCTCACGCCGGCATTGCTGAAGCAGGCGTCAGGCATCGATTCCTACACCGCGTTTGCCGGCGGGCTGGCTCCACTGGGCGTGTTTTTTAGCGGTTTGGCGGCCTACGCCTTCTTCGGCACGCTGTGGGGAGCTTGGCCGGGGCTGGCGGCAGCGGCGGCGCTGCTGCTGCTGCCCGATGGCGCGCAGCAGGGCATGCAGAACACCTTCATGTCGTACCACTGGCTGACGCAGATCTCGCCCAGCGCCACCTACGGCCTGGCGTTGCTGGCCGTCGCTTGGCTATTCGTCGTGCGCGGTTGTGCGCGGGGTAGTCGGCTGCAGTTGTTCGTCGGTTGGTGCGTGGCCGCCGTCGTGCTCGTGTACAAGCTGCACTACGTCGTGGCCAGCGGGCTCTTGCTCCTGCTGGTTCCGGCTATTTTCTTCCGCGAGCGCTCCGGTCGCGGGCGACGAGCAGGTTGGATTGCGGCGGCGTTCGCGGCCTACGTCGCGGCGCTCATGGTCGGGCAGAAGGTCCCGGGCGTGCCGCTGATTCGCTTCGACGGCTCGAGCGTCGGGGAGATCTTACGCCTCGTGCAGACCTTTGCCAGGCATGGGGCCTTACGTGACTGGGTCGTTCAGCACATGGGCGCCAAATTTTCGACAGCGTCCAACCTGCTGTTCGGCGTCCCCTACGTGCTGTTGGCCGCGTTGGGGCTGCTGCTGCCGCTGCTGTTGGTGCTGGCGTTCTGTCTGCGCCGACGCACGCCCCTGCTGTACGTGCTGTTTCCGCTGCTTTTGATCGGCAATTTCTTGCTGATGTTCTTCGGTTTGGCGCTCGATTTTGCCAGCAGCACTCCGGACGAGCTGTCGCATCGCCCGCTGATGATCGTCTATTTTTTTACGGTGAGTTGGGTTGGTGGAGCGTTGGGCTTGCTGCTCGTCAGGTCTGGTCGCAACCGCGGTTGGGCGCGGCCCGCCCTCATCGGCATTGCCGCGGTGTTGCTGGTCGTTCCCGCGCGCTTCGGCGCCGGTGTGCAGCAGCTGTGGGCCATGCCTCAGATGTCGCCAGTGCGGGTTCCGAGCTCCCTCGTCCGCGTCGCCGATTTCATCCGCGAGCAGGGCAGCGCCGACGACGTCTTCCAAGCCTCCCAGTTCGATCGCGTCTACACGCTGGCCGCGTTGTCGGAGCGGAGGACCTTCGTCGCGCATACCTTGACGTTGATGCCCTTTCGCGCCGACTTAGTCGAGACGCGAACCGCCGCCATCGATCGCTTCCTGCACATTCGCCAACCCAAGGCCATCCGCGCCACCGCGCGTGCCTTCGGCTTCCGCTGGTTCTTGCTCGAGCCGGGAGACCACGTGGATTGGCCTAGTGAAATCGCCAACGAGCCCGTCTTGGAGGCGGGGCCGTTCAAGCTGTACGAGTTCTGAGCTCGGAGTCCATCGACTCGGCGCGTCTCAAGGGAGCGCGCTATGGACGCGGAGAGCCAAAGCGTCCCCCACGAGCCCCGGTCCGACGTTGAGCTGGTCGGGAATGGTGGGCGGAAGACCGGCTGTGTACGAGAAGCCACCAAGCCACACGCCGCCGAACTCGGGGACACCATTGGAATGGCATGTTCAACTTTCAAGAACTGAAAGTTCTCAGCTGGGCTGGGCTTAGCAGATGGTAGACACGGGAACATGTTGTCAAAGGGGGAGGTCACTCACTGAGATGAACCCGATTTTCGATTTCTACGAAGTGGTACGTGTAGTTCCCAACGATGTTGTACCCGATGGGTTGTGGGAAACACTTGGAGTCGTCGTGGGCCGGAGTGATCGAGGGCCGCTAGGTTGGGAGTATGCCGTTCAATTGGTGTGCGACGACAATCAGTGCTGGCAGTTGCCGGAGGGCGCCCTGCGTTCTGAAGGTCGCAAGGTGCTCAAGGAAGACCTCTATGAGCAAGACCCCATCAGGGTGGTGGTTGATCCGTACACGGGAGTCGGCTCCGTCAAGAAATGAGGTGCACCTCCGCACCGGCATTGCGTGCGAACGAGCGGACCCGTCCAGGGTTGCCCTTGCGATCAGTGAGGGAGATGGCTACGACGTTACGACTGAGGAGGCGGCGTCGCGTCCGAGTGCATTACGCCCGCGAAACGGGTTCGGCGAGGCGGCCTTAGTGCGCGAGACGCGAGACGCGCACGAGCACGTTTGCGTCGTTTTGAAACTCGAGCACGGTATCGAGCTTGCGATTCGGCCAAATTTCGTAGCCGGGCAGGGGCTCGTTCGTGGATAGCGCGATCTGTTGGATCACGTAAACGTCCTGAAAGAGATGGCGCGCGAACGCCGTCAGTAGGTACGGGTCACGCCTGGCGCCGTCGAAGCTGATGGCGCCGTAGTTCATGATCGTAAAGTGGTTGGGACGGTCGGTGACGATGAGAATGCGCTTCTCGCCCAGGCGCTCGAAAAAGCTCCAAGTCGTCGCGCTCTCTCGCGTCTGCGTCAGCCGATTGAGCATGCGGTGTTGCGCCGCCACCGGTACCTCGAACGTGAGGACGGCGCCGGCCAACAACACCGGGATGAACGGCTGAAAGCGCGCGAGGGCCGAAGTCAGCATCCATGCCGCAGCAAAAGAAAAGAAGGTGTCGAAGGCAATGACCAGGCGCGCCGACGATGGATATTGCGCGCGGCCCCAGACGTACGTGAACGAGATCACCGTCTGTAGCAGCATCCAGGCCGTGACCAGCACTGCGAATCTGACGTGCGAATTCTGCCAATCGCGCGCGCGGACGCGGCCGACCAACCAGCGCAGCCACTGAACGCAACCAACGACCCCGAGCGCGATCAAGAGCGCCGAGTGAGCGGGAAAAGATTCGGTCGGCGCGAGGATGGGCTGGAAATACTCGTGCAGGTTGTTGACGAAATTTTGCAGGCTGAAGGTCACCGTGCCCGGGTCTTGCTCCGGCACGTTGCCCCGCAGCACCGCCTGCCAAATCCGCGGCAACAGGAACGCGGGCGTGGCCGCGTACACGAACGCATACGGGCGCAACGCGCTCCACGTCACCATCTTGAACGCGAGCAACAAGACCACCACCGGCACGATGAACAGCGCGGTTTCGTAGCGAATCTCGGCGAACAGGCACAAGTTCATCCACACGATTGCCAAATGCGCGGGTGAGCGCTCGCTCACGTAGTCGTGGAGGCTCTTGATGCAGAGCAGCGCGAAGAAGGTGGCCAAGAAATCGAAGCCACCCGAGCGCACGGCCAGCAGTGTTACCGGGTGGGCCACCACGACCAGCGCCGCGACCAACCCAAAAGTCTCTCCCGCGAGCGCCTTGGCCAGCCGATAAGCGACTAGCACGAAGGCCGGCAAGACCAGCAAGTTGAGCCAGAACGCGTTCTTGTACGAATAGCCGACCAAGCTGTGGATCAAGCTGACCAAGAACGGAAACAGTGTGGGTCGGCGATCGATGGCGACGTCGATGTCCCAATAGCTATCGTAGTAATACTTGCCCGAGACCGTGAACGTGGCCGTCTTGGTCGCGAACAAGTTCTTGGCGGTCCCGGCCAGGTTCGCTTCGTCGGACAGCATGCGAAATGCTGGTTCCACCGCGAAACCGGCGATGAGCGTCACCGCGAACGCCAGCACCAGGCCGGGCCAATTGCCCCTGAGCCACGGCATGACTGTTTCTCGACGCACGTTGGTGGCAGAGTGAAGGTACGTTCCCGCCCAACACAGGACGGTGGCCATCAAGAAGTAATAGGTGGTGTGGACGAACAGTTGCTGCGCCTTGGCAACGTCCGCGACGCTCACCAGCACCAGCGCCAAGAGCGCCAGCGGCAACAAAACGAGCGCGAACGTCCGCGTCCGGCCTGGCGTGAGCATCTGCCGTAAAGTCGTAGCACTGCGCCACGCAAAGCGCGCCGAAGCTTCGCGAGTCAACCCGCCGTATGCAAAACCGTGCGGCAAATCGGCCGAAACGTGCAGTCACGCGCGACCGGCGGCGAGCCTGCGCTGCGAAATTAGCTGATCCGTTTCGAGTGGATGTGTCACCGCGCCAGCGCGGCTCGGTGCCTCTGTAGGTGTGCCTCGACCCGAGACGCCCGGGGGGGACATGTTATAGTTTTTGCCTCATGCCTGGGGTGTCGCCCGCTTCTCGCGCCCTTGTTGGTGCGCTGTTCGTTGCGTGTTCCGTTTACGACGTGCCGCCGAGTGTGGAGGACACGCCCAGCGGCGGTGGTGACGGAGGGGGCAACGGTGGCGCCATCATCGCTACTGCAGGCAAGAGCGCAGGCGGAGGCAACGCCCCGACTTCGGGCGGTACGGCACCGGCCTCTGGTGGCGTCAGCGGCAGCGGCAGCAACGTTACCCCGACGAGCGGCACCGGCGGTGACACGATGCCGAGCGGCGGCGGTGAAGGGGGCGTACCCGGTAGCGGCGGCGATCCGACTGTCAACGGTGGCGAAGGTGGCGCGCCCCCGGTCGTGGTGGACAACTGCCCGAATGATCCCGCAAAAAACGAGCCCGGCACTTGCGGCTGCGGCTTTCCGGACGTGGCGACGGCGACGCTCGCCAGCTGCAAGACGCTCATCTCGAAGCTCCTGCACCGCTACGACTTCGAAGGCACCGGCACGACCGTCACGGATCGCGTGGGCACCGCCCACGGCACGGTGATGGGCGGCGCGACGCTGTCGAAGGTGTCCGGCCGAGGTGTGGTGGTGCTCGAGGGCGGCACGACTGGCTCGTACGTCGATCTGCCGAATGGTCTCGTCTCGGTGCTGACCGACGCCACCTTCGAGGCGTGGATCACGTGGGGCGGCGGGAACAACTTTCAGCGAGTGTTCGACATCGGAGACACGGACTACTCGCCGCCGGAGAACAACCCGCGCTACGGCAAGACGTACATCTTCCTCTCCCCCAAAATTGCGTCCGGCGGGGTGACCTTCGGCTATTCGCTGATGAGCAGCAGCCAAGAGCTGCTGGTGACGGGTACGACCGCCATGCCCCAAGCGCTCAGCCAGGTGGTAGCAATCGCGGACGCCACCGCCGACACCTTGACGCTGTACATGGATGGCGTGCTGATCGGCCGGCAGGCGTGGACGGGCGCGCTGTCCAGCATCAACGACGTCAACGTGTGGCTCGGTCGCAGCCAATACAACGGCGATCCGGAGCTGACCGCCACCTACCACGACTTTCGCGTGTATGGCGCGGCGCTCAGCGCTCAGGAAGTCGCAACGGCGTTCAAGGGCGGTACCGACCCCGCGTTTCTAGCGAAGTAGCCGCAGCGGGACTGCACCTTGATCGACGGCAAGAAGCTCGTGCTCGTGCTGCCGGCGTACAACGCCGTAACCACGCTGGCGCGAACGGTGGCCGAGATTCCGAAGATGGTCGACGAGATCATCTTGGTCGACGACGGCTCGACCGACGGCACGGCGGAGCTGGCCCGCCGCTTGGGGCTTCGCACCGTCGTGCACGAGCGCAACCGGGGCTACGGCGCGAATCAGAAGACCTGCTACGTCGAGGCGCTGACCCGCGGCGCCGACATCGTAGTCATGGTGCATCCCGACTACCAGTACACGCCCAAGCTGGTGCCGGCGTTGGCGCATTGTATCGCCAGCGGTCTGTACGACGTGGCGCTCGGCTCGCGGATTTTAGGTGGACGCGCGCTGGAGGGGGGCATGCCCTTCTACAAGTACGTGGCCAACCGCGCGCTGACGGCGATCGAGAACGTCCTCGTCGGTCAGAAGCTGTCCGAGTATCACACCGGCTACCGTGCGTTTTCGCGCCGACTGCTCGAAACACTGCCGCTCGACGAAAACTCGGACGACTTCGTGTTCGACAACGAGCTCTTGGTACAAGCCGCCTACTTCGGTTTCGAGATTGCGGAGGTGACTTGCCCCACCTCGTACCTTCCCGAATCGTCGTCTATCGGCGTGCGGCGCAGCGTCGTTTACGGCTGCGGCGTGCTGCGAGTGGCGTGCGAATACCGGCTGGCCAAGCTCGGGCTCGCGCGGCCGCGCTTCTTGAACCAGTCGGGCCGGCGGCTGCCCGTCGACGGCGCCCCCAAGCTACCAGGGCAATGACGGCGACGCCGAGCGCGCCGCTCGAGTCGAGCTCGCGCTTGCCGACGCTGCAGGCGCAACCGCCTGAAGGCGCCTCCGACGTCGGGCCGTCGTCCGTACCTTCCAGGGTGGCCGGCAGCAGCGTGAAAAGTGACACACCGAACCGGGGCAAATCGAAATCGAAAGAAACCGAGCCGCTGCTCGACACGCGAACGGTCTTCTCCGGCGTGACCAGCGACGGCTTCATCGCCTGCTGTAAGGCGGCAAGCTGGGCGCTGGTCGGGCTCGACGGCATGCCCTGCGCCACCCAGGTGGTGTAGGCGTCACCGTGCGCTTCGTCGACGCGCAAGTGCGAGACGCGCGCGCCGGGACCAAAGCCCGCCGGTAACTGGATGCTCAAGCGCACCGGCGTGGCGGGCACGGCCACCAAATCGTCGTGGTAGTTCCACACCAGCACCTGAATGGCGTCGCCGTTCGAGGTCGCCATGCCGTCGATCTCGGGTTGCTCTCGTACACCGTTGGTGACGATGTCGTCCAACGAGCGCGCGCCGCTGCTGGTCAGGGGCAGGCGTGCTCCCGCCAGGCGCCCCAGCAGCTGAAATGCGCTCAGGACCGGCAAATTGATGCCGTTGCTGGCGAGCGTGCGATAGCCGGCAAAATAGGGCGTATCGGGAAAGGTGAACGCCCAAGTGAGCACGCCCCCGAGCTTGATGCCCACGTCCGCCTCGAGCTCGAGCGTGCGTTTCATCATGGCAAGCTCGTAAGCGCCGTATGCGGGCGAGTTGCGATAGGCGTTGGCGGGCAAGCTGCTGGCAGGGCAGGCGGCGCAACCGTCGGGGTCTGCCTCGGTGATGTAGATGGGCGTTTGGGTGAGCGGGGGCGACGCCGCGACGGCCTTGAAGCCCAGGCGATGAAGGCGCAGCTGGTTGCCCAAGTTCATCTGCACGTGGTCGTCGGCGATGTCGACGCCGCCTTTGGCGTGGAAGGTCACGAGATCGAGTCGCGTGCCAATCTCACCGGTCACGGCGTTGGTGCCGGTCGCGCAGTGCTGCAGGAACTGCTTGAGGAAAATGCTTCCCGCGCCCGCCACCGCCGGCCCGCCCAACGAAGCGTTCGGCAGCGCTTCGTGCAGCGCGGCTTCGGTGTAGTCGTAGAGCTTGGCGTACTCGTCGAAGGTACCGTTCCAGTACGGCAAGTCGGGCTCGTTCCAGAGCTCCCACTGCCAGCTTGCAGCGACGTTCGGGTACCGTTCGTTGGCGTGGCTGGCCCAGGTGCGGATCAAATTCGCCCACCTCGTATAGTCGGTGGGCGGATAGAAGCAGCCGCCGTCGATCATCGTGCTGCTCGAATTGCGGTACGGCTCCGGGTGCGTGGACAGCGCTTCGGGCATGAAACCGAGCTCGACGAACGGATAGGCGCCGGCGCCGGTGATGGCGTCCATGATGCCGTCGGTCAGGTTCCAATCGTAAACGGGGTTTCCGGCGGCGTCTTCGCTGTACACGTTGGTCGAGCCCCACTTCAGCCCCGGAGCGCCGTCGCCGTTATTGAGCAGAAAGTGGCTGCGCACGTGCACCGGCGCCGTGTTCGCCGCCACCAGCGTTTCCAGCAGCGCCTTGCCTTCGACCGCGGTCGTGTAGTTGATCTCGTCGTAACCGTAAAACGGCCACACCCGCTCGAGCGGTGCCCCCGGAGCGGTGGCGTCGACCGAGACGCTCACCGCCGCGGGTGTTTGCGCGCGCGCAGAGCTGGACAGCGTCGGCAGCGCGACCAAGAGTGGCCACACCGTTGCCCAACGCGCCCAGCGTGCGACGGCTACCACATGGCTTCCGCTTGCAGACCGAAGGTGGCGCCGCTGAGCAGCTGGCTCGTGGTGTAGAGCCGGCCAGAATCGATGGTGGCGCCGCGCGCCGTCTCGTCCCACAGCGCGTAGGTGTAGAACAGGCGGAGCTCGGGGCGCCCCCAGAAGCCCTTCGCGCCGGCCAGCGCGGGCGCGACCGTGAACTTGGCCAACCATTGCGGCTCGGAGCCGTTGCTCTTCTTGACCCGGTCGTAGCCGACCTCGCCCAGCAGCTTGGCGTGGCTGGCGAAGCCCCAGCTCAAACGCGTGCCGGCCGAGTACCAGTCGGTCTTTTGGCCCGAGTTACCCAAGTCGTCGTGTTGGTAGACGAGGCCCACCTGTGCGCCAAACGACTCGGTGGGTTGAATGGTGAGCACGTCAACCACGCGAATTCGATACTCGGCGGGGCTGAAGTAGAGGGAAAAATCCGGGTAATAGAAGCGGGAGAGGGTGCCGAAGCCCGTGCCGCCGCCCTTGCCGTATTGGACGGCCAGCTTGTTGTCCCCGCCCAGCAGCTTTTGCACGTGCTGCAGGGTGATGCCCCAGCCGCCGTGGGTCTGGCGCTGAAGAGGCGCGCCGCTGTTGTCGTCTTTGGTGCCGCTCCAGTCTTGAATGACCTGGACACCGAGCTGAAGCTCACCGCTTTCGTACGGTTTGACGCCGCGGAGCTGGAGATCGTGGCGAATGCCCATGTCGACGCGCATCGGCAGCTGCGGCGACCCGTTCGGTTGTCCGTCGACCGCGAACGCGCCGTAGCTGACCCGCATGTCTTTGCCGAGGTTGATGTCCTCGATGCCGGCGCCGACGCCGGACGGGTTCCAATAGAAAAAGTCGCTGATGTAGATGGATTCGCGCTTGTAGTAGCGCGTGCCGACCCAAGCCGTGCCGCCTGCCAACCAGGGAATGCCCTGGATGTCGGCGTACAGGTTGGGAAACGCGACGGTGGCGCCGGTACCGGGAGAGCCCAAGTCCGACGAAGTGACGCCCGTGGGCGGGTAGCCAATTTGGCTGGTCGGAATGAAGGCCGTCGGCATGAAGTGCACGTGCGCGACCGAGCCGTCATCCCCGGCGTAAACGACGGTCGTGAACTCCATTTCCGCCCAGACCTCGCACTCGTTACCGAGGCGGTATTTGGAGAGCAGGCCGCCTTCGAGCGCCAGAGAGAAGCAGGTTTGGCGACCCTTTTGGTTGCTGGCACCGAAGCCACCGCGGAAGTAACCGTGCGTGGTCGTATCGCCGAACTTGGCTTTTGGCGGGGCCTCGGCCGGCGGCGCGACGTGCTCGACCGCGGCCGGCGCGGGCGCCTCGGCGGCGGGCGCGGGTGTCGGTGCCGCCGCCGGCTCCGGTTTCGCGTCTGCGGTGTCGGTGTCGGTGTCGTCCTGCGCGAAGGCATGGCTCGACGCCGAGGCGATCACCAAGAAACCCAATACCGTCAATGACTGGAGTGCTCGTCGCATGATTGATTTCACTGCCCGTAGTAGGCGCGCTTGCCGTGCTTGCGCTCGAAGTGCTTGCGCACCAGGTAATCTGGCAAACGATTGGCTTCAGGGTTCAAGGTTCGCGTGACATGCGCCATCTTGGCCAGCTCTTCGAGCACGACGGCGTGATACACCGCTTTGTCTGCCGTCTTGCCCCAAGTAAATGGGGCATGCCCGGCCACTAGCACCATGGGTGTCTGCTCCGGGTCACGTCCGCGGAAGCAGTCGATGATCTGCGTGCCCGTCTCGGCCTCGTAGTCTCCCTCTACCGCCTCCGCGCTCATCACCGCCGTGCACGGAACGTCCTCGGCCAAGTGATCGGCGTGGGTGGTGCCGTAGATGGGGATCGCCAAGCCGGCTTGCGCCCAGGCCGTGGCGTAGGTGGAGTGGGTGTGAACGATGCCGCCGATGCCGCGGAAGGCTCGATACAAAGCCAGGTGCGTCTTGGTGTCGGACGACGGCCGCAGCTTGCCCTCCACGGTCTTGCCGTCCAAGTCGATGACCACCATGTCATCAGCCTTGAGCTCGTCGTACGAGACGCCGCTCGGCTTGATCGCGAACACCGCGCGTTGGGCGTCCAGCGCCGACACGTTCCCGAACGTGTAGATGGCCAGGCCTCGGCGCGGAATTTCCAAATTGGCCTGCCAGGCCTGCTCTTTCAGCTCGCCGTAGCTCGATGTCATCGCTTGCCTTCAGGGTTCAACGAGCTTGGCCGAAAGCGGCCTCGTTCCAGCGCAGCTCTTTCTTCAGCTGCGCCAGATCGGTGCCGTGGCCAATGCGCACGAACTCCACGCCCAGCATGCCTGCCAGGTCTTCCAACTCTTCGCTCGTCACAGCCTGGCTGAACGACGTGTGGTGGGCACCGCCCGCCAACAGCCACGCCTGGCAGCTGCGCTTGAAATCCGGTCGAGGCACCCAAAGCGCGCGCGCGACCGGTAGCTTCGGCATCGCGTGCTCGACGTTTACGACGTCGACTTCTTGCGCGATGAGCCGCATCCGCCCGCCCATGTCGACGAGTGAAGCGCCCACCGCCGGTCCCGGCGCGGCGTTGAACACCAGACGGCAGGGGGCCTCCTTGCCGCCGATGCCCAGCGGATGCACCTCGAGCGAAGGTTGCTGATCGCTGATCGAGGGGCACACCTCGAGCATGTGCGCGCCGAGCACTCGCTCTTCGCCCTTGACCAGGTGATACGTGTACTCCTCCATGAAGGAGACTCCGCCCTTGCGCCCGGCAGAGATGACCTTCATCAGGCGCACCAGGGCTGCCGTCTTCCAATCGCCCTCGGCGCCGAAGCCATAACCTTCGGCCATCAAGCGTTGGCAGGCCAAGCCCGGCAGCTGCGGCAAACCGTGCAAGTCTTCGAAGGTGGTGGTGAACGCGGTGTAGCCACCGCTGGTGAGGAACGCGCGAATGCCGAGCTCTTGCCGCGCGGCGTGCCGTAGGCTTTCGCGCTGACTCCCGGCTTTCAGCAGCGCGGGCACGACGGCGTACTTCGCTTCGTATTCGTCGACCAAGGCCGAAACCTCGCCGTCGCCCACTTCGGCGATCCGTGCGGCCAGGTCTCCGACGGCGTGTCCGTTGATGGACCAGCCGAACTGAATCTCGGCCTGCACGCGGTCGCCGCCGGTGACCGCGACTTCGCGCATGTTCATGCCACCGAAGCGCACGATCTTCATCTGCCGCGACTCGGCCAGCGCGCGCGCCACGCGCGACCAGCTCTCGAGCTCGCTCACGACGTCACCGTCTTGCCAGTGGCCGACGACGATCTTGCGCTCGAGCCGCAAGCGCGCGGCCACGAACCCGAACTCGCGGTCGCCGTGCGCCGACTGGTTCAAGTTCATGAAATCCATGTCGATTTCCGACCATGGCAGCCCGCGGTTGTACTGCGTGTGGAGGTGGGCAAGCGGCTTGTCGAGCTTGGCCAAGCCGCGAATCCACATCTTCGCCGGCGAGAACGTGTGCATCCACGTGATGACGCCCACGCAGCTCGGAGACGAGTTGGCCTCCAAGCAAGTCTTCAAGATCGCGTCCGGCCCCGCGAGCGTGGGTTTCCACACCACGCGCGTTTCCATTTTGGCGTCGAGGTGCGCCGCGATTTCGCGCGAGTGGGCGGCGACTTGCTCCAACGTCTCCGGGCCGTACAGCTCCTGGCTGCCGGTCAAAAACCAGATCTCTTGCGGGCTCGTCGCGCTCATGATTCGACTTTTGCGGGGTGGCTAACAGGGGCGCCGTGAAGCTTGCTCTCCACGAACGAGCCGAGCGAAAGGTAGTCTTGGTATAGGCGGTCGTAGCGCCGCGCGCGCTCGGGATCGGGCTGGTAGACGGACTCGATGCCGGACGACATGGCCTTTTGGGCGTCGCCAATCTGCGGATAGATACCGGCGGCGGCGGCGGCGAACATGGCGGCTCCGAGCGCGACGGCTTGATCACCTTCCGGCACCGTCACCTCGAGGTTCATCACGTCGGCGATCGTCTGCATGACGAAGCGGCTCTTCTTGGCGACGCCGCCGATGGCGATGGCGCCGTCGATACGCGTGCCCTGGGCGCGGAAGCGTTCGACGATGGCGCGCGAGCCGAAGGCGGTGGCTTCGACCAAGCTGCGATAGATGCGCGGGGCGTCGGTGCCCAGGCGCAGGCCGGTGATGGCGCCGGTCAGGCGCTGGTTGGCGTCGGGCGTGCGACGACCGTTCAGCCAATCGAGCGCGACCACCGCCGTCTCCTCCGCGCTCACGGCCATCGCCGCTTGTTCCAGCGCGGGGATGAGCTTGTCGGCGATGGCTGCGGCCAGCTCGCGGTGCTGCTCGTTCGAGCCCCCGCTCAGCGTCGGCAAAATGGTTTCGAGCGGCCAACACAGCAGCGCCTTGAACCAGGCGTACACGTCGCCGAAGGCCGACTGACCCGCTTCGTAGCCGATCATGCCGGGAATGACGGAGCCGTCGACTTGCCCGCAGATGCCGGAAATCAGCCGTTCCGGCCCACTTGCGGGCGGCGAAACCACGATGTCGCAAGTGCTGGTGCCCATCACCTTCAGCAGGCGATTCTGAGTGATGCCGCCGCCTACCGCGCCCATGTGCGCGTCGAAGGCGCCGACGGCGACTACGGTTTCTCGTGGCAGGCCGAGCTTGGCCGCCCACTCGGGGGAGAGCGTGCCGAACGGCGTGTCCGACGTGAAAGTGTCGGTGCCGAAGCTAGCCTTCAGCTTCGGTAGCTTCGGGTTCAGCTTGCTCAGAAAAGCGTCCGCCGGGTAGCCGCCGAACTCGTTGTGCCACAGGGCTTTGTGGCCCGCGGCGCAGCGGCTGCGCTTGATGCGCGCAAGGTCGGTCGTGCCGGTCAGCACGGCAGGGATCCAGTCGCAATGCTCGAGCACGCTGACCGCAGCTTCTGCCACTGCCGGATCGTGCGCGAGCAGGTGGGTGGCCTTGGCCCAGAACCACTCCGACGAGTAAATGCCGCCGACGTACTTGGTGTAGTCGGGGCCGCCCCAGCCGCGCGCCAGCTCGTTCAATTGCTCGGCTTCGGCGACCGCGGTGTGGTCCTTCCAAAGCACGAACATCGCGTTGGGGTTTTCGGCAAACGCGGGGTCGAGCGCGAGCGGTTGTCCGGCGCCGTCGGTCAGTACCGGCGTCGAGCCCGTCGTGTCGACGGCGATGCCGCGCACCTTGCTGGCCGCGGCGGAGCCAGCCGCAGCCAGTGCCCCCGCCACCGACGCCTGCATGCTTTCCAGGTAGTCGAGCGGGTGCTGGCGGAAGCGATTGGCGTTGGCGTCGCAGTACAGCCCTTTCGCCCAGCGCGGGTAGTACTGAACCGAGGCACCGAGCACGCGGCCGTTCGTCGCGTCGACGACGACGGTGCGCACCGAGTCCGTGCCAAAATCGATACCTAGGACGTTGGCGGCGTCACTCACGATCATGGTCCGTAGGCGGCGACGATGTTGGCTTGGACGGCTTCGTCGGCGGCGGCCGACGAGAAGTGCGCGGTCATGACGCCTTCGAAGAAGTTGCCGATCGCGCCGTTGCTGTTGTCACCGCCGGTGCCGAGACCGATGGCGCCTTCTTTGCGCATGACCTTGTAGCGGTCACTGGGGCGGGGCCCGTCGAACTGGGAAATGAGGGTGCCCGCCTGAGCGTCGCCCAGCTTGATCGCCCAATGGTTCATGCCGGGCGCGTCGCCCTTGACCATGCCGGTGAGGTATTTGAAGGTAACGGGCTTGGCGTTGAGGTACGGGCTCACGTCGCCAGCCCAAAGGCCGTTCTCGAGGTCTCCCATGACCCAAGGGCCCATTTCGGCGCCTTTGCCCCAGATGGTGCAAGTCCCGAAGTAAACCGCCTCCATGGTGCCTTCGCCGTTGTCGCGGCTGTTGCGCTCCATGTTGCCGTAGTCGAAGCAACAACCCTTGTTGTAGGCGCTGCCGTCGGCGACCATGTACATCGTCTCTTGCTTGTCCCCGGTGGCGGTGCCGCAAGCCATGTTGTTGCGGTAGCCGATGCCCGGCACGATGTGCACGCCGTAAACGTTGTGACCCTTGAACGTGACGGGCAGCGCTCCCGCCTTGGCTTCGTCGTCGGGCGTCATCTTGGCGCCGCCGGCGGGGGCCTTGGTCAGGTGATTACCCGAGCCGGACTGATCGTAGATGATGGAGATGGTGCACGGGTCGACCCCGCAGAACGTGTCCTGAATGGTCGAGTCGGCGAAGCCACCGGGCATGAGCGGCGTCACGTCCTGGGTGGTGCCGTCGGCCTTTTTGACTTGGTAGAGCGGGCCGCTGTAGCCCCCGTAGAGCGCGCGCACGGTGCTGTGGGCGGCCACGCAAGGCCCACCGTCGGCAGCGTAGATGTCACACGGCCCTTTGACGGCCGCGCTTGCGTCGACAGTCGGGGTTTTCGTTCCCGTGCAAGCGATTTCGAAGGAGCCCGTCTGGGTACCGGCCGTGCCTTGATTGCCGGCGGTGGACTGCGCGCCGGCCGAGCCGGTTGCGCCCCCGGTGCCCGGGTTGTCCGAGGTAACGGTGCAGGCGCCGAGCGTGCCGCCGAAAATGGCGACCAGCGCCAGCCCTTGCAAAACGTTGCTTGTTCTCATCAGAAAATACCTAAGTTCCACGCGAACGGAAAATACCACAAAGCTCGCGCCGTGCGGAGGGACCACGGCGCGGGCTCTTGTTTGTGGTGATAAGACGTCGGTTACTTGCCGTAACCGACAGCCTGGATGTTCTTCATGACAGCCAGATCGGTGGCGTCGGACGGGCGACCAGCGGTGATGGCGCCTTCGTAGAAGGTGCCCCACGAGTTGTTGCTGTTGTCGCCGCCGATGCCGATCAAGATGCCGCCCTCGTTGTTCCAGGTCTTGGGGGAGGCGCCGTCGTAGGCCGTGGTCAGGGCGGTAGCCGAGGCCAGGTCGGCCATGCGAATGGCGTATTGGCCGGAGCTGGTCTTCAGGATGCCCAAGGCGAAGGGGTACTTCATCGAGGGGCTCATGCTGTTGGTCACGTTGGAGCCGCCCGAGCCACCGGCCCACACGCCACCTTCGAAGTCACCCAAGAACCAGGGGCCGGCACCGGCGCCCTTGCCCCAGAAACCCGTGCCGAAGAACAAGGTGTTCATCACGCCGTACTTGGTCGGGTCGGTCGAAACGTTGCCGAAGTCCCAGCAGCACGCCGTGCCGTAGTGGGTGCCGTCCGCCAGCATGTAGATGCCCTCGGGCGTGTTGCCGAGAGGCATGTTCTTGCCCTTGGCGGTGAGCCGGTAGCCCTCACGCGCTGCCATGTACAGCGAGTACACCTTGTGGCCGCCGACCATGAGGCTGCCCTTGGTCGCGCTGGACTCGAAGTCGTCCATGGCCGCGTACGTGCCGCCGTTCGAGAGACCCTTGGGGGCCACCTTCAAGTTGTTGCCGTTACCGGATTGATCGTAGAGCAGCGAGAAGGTGCAGACGCTGTTGGCGCAGAAGGCATCTTGGGCGGCCGTGTCGGCGAAGCCGGCGGCCGTCATGTTGATGTCCTTCGTCATGCCGCCCGAGCCCGTGTTCATGGCGTTGCTGCCATTTCGGACCTGATAGAGCGGGCCCGTGTACGTCTTCGAAAGGGCGCGAATGGTGCTGTACGCGGCTGCGCAGGGCGTGTTCCCCGTCGCATAGATGTCGCAGGGACCTTCGGTCGGGGCGGAGTTGGAGCCGCCGGTGCCCACCGAGCCCGCCGTGCCGGAGCCGCCGTTGCTGGAGCCGGCGTTGCTGGAGCCACCGTTGCTGGAGCCACCGTTGCTGGACCCGCCGTTGCTAGCGCCACCGGCACCGCTGCCGCCCGACGCGCCGTTCTGCAGGACGATGGAGCCCGTGGTCGTGGGCGTGGTCGTCTGCGGGGTGAGGGTCAGGGTGCCGCCCGCGACGCAGTACGGGTACTTGGTGGTCGCGTCGTTCGTGAGGACGTTGGAGTCGGTCTTGTAGTTGCCCTTTTTCTGCGGATCGATGGAGACGATACCGAGGCCACCCGTCTGCTGCACGACGCCGGCGCAGGTGCAGCCCCCGCCGGTGGCGGCCGGCTTGCAGCTGATAGACTGGTAGCCGATGGCCGCGAGCGGGCCGTCCAGGCCGTCACACTCGATGTGCAGCCCGGAGAAGTCCAAACACTCTTTGGCTAGCTCCAGGGTCTCGTTGCCGGAGGTGACGGTGTTGTCGGTGTAGGTGCCGTCGGCGTTTGCCGTATAGGTGCCGGTTACCTTGAGGGAACCCTTGGCCGCGGCGGTCTTGCAGCCCACGCCCAGCCCGGAGATGTCGACGTTGCCGTCGATGTTCAAGCAAGACGACGTCGCGTTCCAGGTGCCGACCACCATGCCGCCGCAAGGCGTCACGTTGGAGCACGAGGCCGTGGTGGAGCCGGCCGTTCCGGTCCCGACGCCCGCGGTGGGGCCGGTGGAGTTACCGGCGGTGGCGCTGGATCCCCCCGTACCGGTGCTCGAGGTCCCCGCCGTGCCTGTGGGCGGGTCGGAGGACACGCTGCACGCGCCCGAGATCAAGCCGAGCGCCGTTACCGTTGCTATGCCGAGAACAGCAGTTTCGATCTTCATTGGGGGGTCTCTTTTCGGGGGCAGCGTGCGTCGCTGTGAAACGGAAATCGGCGATTCGGCGAGGGCTGATCGCTTGCAACGAATGCGCGTCGATTTGTATTTATCGCGCATCGATGGACCCGCTGCCGACTTCCTGAGAAGCGGTTCCGGTTGCTCGCAGTGCTGTTATTCGAAAGTGCGCCCAGCGTCCACCGTGTAGTTGTGACGCAAGGCACTGGTTGGTCGATCACAAAAACGAATGTATTTCCGCAAGTAGTGTTCAGCACCGGTCGGTGCTCGCGGTGCGCGTCGAGCATCATTTCGGATCACCAAAAAAGATCGACTCGGTAAATCGCCAACCAGGGGCGGAGCGGGCCAGGGTGGACGCGGCGATGGATTGAGGGTTCCCGAGCGGAAGGGGTCGTCGTGGCAAGCGGTGACCGCTGTGAAGATTTCGGATCAGCAAAATGCTCGGCACGGAAGAAGCCTGCAGGTGGCGGCCGATCCCGCTATTTGTGGCCGTTTTGCGTGTATCGAGGCGAGCGCGTCCGCGGCGCGGACCATCCTCGAAGCAAGCGTGGCCAACGGTGGTCCACGGCACCGCGAGAGCGACCGTGTCGTGGATCGAGACGTTGACCGGCTTTCGATCGACGAGGGGCAGAAGGCACCGCGACCGAACGCGCGCAGCGCGCTGCCCAGGCAAGCTCGACCCGCAGCGCGTCGCGCTGACTCGAGACTGTCTTGTTGCCTTGGTCGCGTTCACGTCAATGCTGCCAATCATTGGCAGCGAGATACTCGTCGTGGTGTTGAATGCCGATATCGAAGCGCGTGTCGAACACCGTTGCTCCGCCCGCTCTGAGAAAGCTCGCCGCCTCTTTGGCACTGGCGCGTGCCGCCTGTTTCCGTCGGCCCAACGACAATTCTTTTTCGGTGTCGCCCTTTGCCGCCGAGCTGCGCGCTCGTCTCGACGGAAACCTGCCGCAGTATAGGAATTTGACAGGAATTTTGCGTTGCCTCGCACTGATCCGAGTCGGCTTCTCGACGGACACGGCTTCGTCACCCTGCCGGGTCGACCCCCACTTGGAGAACGCATGAAACGATCGAGTGTTGCGCGTGTTGTTCGTCTTGGCTCACTCTCGGTCCTCACCATTCTGGTGTTGGTCGCCTGTTCGTCTGCATCCACCGACGGCGACGCCCCCGGCGGCACGGCAGGGACGAGCTCTGGCGGTTCCGCAACCACGGCGGGTGGCATGAGCAGTGGCGCGGGCTCACCAGCGACGGGCGGTAGCGGCAACGGCAACCCCACCGCGGGCACGGCCCCGACTGCCGGCGTTTCTTCGGCCGGTACGGCCGCCACGGCTGGCGCTGCCGGCACCGCGGTCGGCGGTGGCGGGGGCACGAGCAGCGCTGGGACTTCGTCTGGCGGCGGAGCTGCCGGCGGAAGCGGTGGTGGCGGCAACCACGTGGTCAAGCCCAGCGCCGGCTGCGCCAAGGCCAGCGCGCAAGTGACCATCGCAAATTCGTTGGTCAGCGTGCCCACCGGGTACAACGGAAAAGACCCCGTACCAGCCGTGATCGCGTTTCACGCCGCCGGCAACGACAACACGTCGATCCAAAACGCCTTCAAAGGCAGCGATCTGGCGAAGAAGTATTTGATGGTCTTCCCCAACTCGACGTCGGCGACCACGTCGAACAAAACGGGTTGGAGCATGCAGGCCGACAAGAGCCGCTACCTGGAGGTTCAAGCGGCGATCTCGAGCCAGGCGTGCATCGACGAGAATCGCATGTACGCCACCGGCCACAGCTCGGGCGCGCAGTTCGTGGTGCAGCTGCTGTGCAGCGGTGACGGCGACTTCGACGCCGTCGCTCCCGTGGCCTCGTCGGTGTACTGCCAGAAGTGGAAGAACGGCGCCGTGCCCTCGCTGATCATCCACGGCGTTCAAGACGAAGAGCGCACCAAGTACAACTTGAACGACGGGGACGGTAAGAAGGATCTTCAGCCTTACTTGACCTCGAATTCGTGTCAGATGACGTCGACCCCGTTCGAGCCCGACATCAGTAAATGCAACAACATCCAGGGCATCGACGGCAAACCGTTCAACGCCGGCTGCGTCGAGTTCAGCGGCTGCAGCGTCAAGACCCGCTGGTGCAACCACAACGACCCGAACTACGGCACCAGCAACCACGGCATTCCTTGCTTTGGCGTGCGAGCGATCTACGACTTTTTCGAATCGCTCTAGTCTCGAGTTGGGCGGTCTTGGAAGACCAGATCACGATCGTCAGGGAGGCCACGAGCCACGAGAATAAGCGGCGAGACCGCCACCCGCTGCGCTTGGGTACGCGCGAGTCGCGAGATTTTTTCAGTCGCCCGCTCGCGCAGGCGACCCTGTGGAATTTCACCAAAGTGCCAAATACCCGCGCGGAAAACGCCCAAGTCGAGTCTAGTCCAGGGCGTCGCGGCCGGGCGGCTACTACGGGCTCTCGCGTAGTAGCCGATAACCATAGCCCGGCAGCTCCAGCTCGCCCTCCAGCTGCGCGCCGCTCAACAAATCCCTGACTTTGCGGCGCAGCTGGCAGCGCGCCGGGGAAGGTCCGTGGTTGAGCACGAAATGGAGGCTGGTTTCGCGGTTGGAGCGGGTGAGCACTTCGGTGGCCTCGCTGGACGAATCAACGACCGCGGGCAGGCCCAAAGCTTCGCCCAGGTGCTCGCGCAAAAGCCAGTGGAGCACGTCGTCGCACAGCGCGACGCCGCTGTGCACCACGCTACCCGCGCCCAGTCTTCGCCGTGTGACGGCGGGCGCGCCGGCAAACCACCCGCGGGCGTGCTCGGCCAACACCTCGGTGTCGGTGTCGCGTAGCTCCAAGACCTCGGCGTAGCGAGTCGCTTGGATGCGGGCGCCCGAGCGACGGCAGTGCAGCAACGCGGGCTCGTCCAGGGTCGTCGTTTCGCCGTTGGCGGTGCCGGTGAGAGCCGCGAGCAACCCCGGCGGTTCCTCGTGAAAGGGACCCTGCAACTTCGGGCAACGATGGCCGGCGAGTGGACCCACGACCAACACCCCACCCGCTTCGACGAACGCGCAGAGCACGGCGACGTCCGCTTCATCCAGGGCCACCGCCAGCGGCAACAGCGCCAATGGGTAACGCAAGCTCGAGCCGGCAGCGGCTAGGCTCGCGACGGGCCCGGCTTCGTTGGCGGCGGGCAAATCTCGAGGCCTCAGCGTGTCTTCGTTCAAGCCCAATCGACGCAATGCGCGGCGACCGCTCTCCACGCCGCCCAAATTCGGTTCCAGCCATGGCTCGACCTCGGCCGCAACCTGCTGGCGATAGGAGGCCAGCCTTGCCACCTTCACGTCTGGCCCGGTGCTGGCGATGAGCTCGGCGTGCGGCGCAAGCGCGGCGATCAGCGCGCGGGCTTCGTCGTAGTGCCGACCGGGAGCGCCCCAATGCGGAAGCAGCCCGCCCCAGTTGGTTTCCTGAGCGGCGGGGAAGCTTCTCCAGCGGAACCACGCCAGCAAGTTGCAACCGTGTGCGATCGACTGCAGCGCCGTCACCGCCAGCTCGCCCGGCGCGGCGGTAGGCAATCGGTAGCTGGTCTGTCCGACCTGGCTGGCTTCCTGCTCGACCACCCACAGACGCTTGGCGTAGGCCCGAAACCGCCCGAAATTGAGGCCCATCGCGGGCCGCTCTTCCGGCGCTTTCGCGAAACGCGGGTAGTGGTCGTGCCCGTAGATGTCCAAGCCCTCCAGCAGCTTCGCTCGATCGAGGGGCCCGAACGGAGAGTTGTGCAGCACCAGGGCCTGCGGATTCACGGCGACGATCAGCTCGCGCTGGCGAGCGATGAACTCGATGGCGAGATCCGAGAGAAAATGCCGATAGTCGGCGCATTGGTGGTGATTCAGGTAGGCCGTGGTCGGCCCCGGCAAATCGGCCTGCCCGAAATGGTCGAGCTGATTGGACCAAAACGCGAGCCCCCAAGCGTCGTTCAAAGTCGCGATGTTGCCGTAGCGCCGGGCGAGCCAGGCTTGAAATGCCGCGCGCGGTGAGTCGCCCCAGAGCTCGCTTAGGTGGCACCACATCTCGTTGTCGAGCTGCCACGCCCACACGCGGTCATCGCTGGCGTAGCGGGCGGCCAGCGCCTGCACGATGACGTCACAAGCCCTTCGATACGCGGGCTGGGTGTAGTCGTAGTAGCGCCGCGAGTGGCGGTACCAGGCGGCGCCGTTCTCGCGCCGCGCGATCACCTCGGGGTGGGCTTCCTCCAACCAAGCCGGAGCCGCATACGTCGGAGTGCCGAGGATGACTCCCAACCCGTGTTCGGCACTGAGCTCGAGCACCTCGTCCAGCTGCGACCAGTCGAAGCGATGCGGTTCCGGTTGCAGCGACGTCCACGAGCCTTCGCCGACCCGTACGCATTCGAGCCCCGCGTGGCGCATCAAGCGCAAATCTTCCCGCCACCGCGATTTGGGCCATTGATCGGGATACCAGCAAACGCCGAAGCGCAAGCGGTCATCGCGTTGCAACATGGACGCGAGCTAGCAGGCCGAAGCCGGTGTTAGCAAGCACGCTGCCCCGGCCACCCCGCAGAGAGAACATCGGGGACCGCTCTTGAAGCCAGCCGCATGAGCCAGCCATCCGGTTCGCTCCGCCTTTTTGCGGCAGCGCAGGTAGGCACGCTTTCTGCTTGTGCGCGGCAGATGCGATCATTTCTCCAGGCCGTGACTTGCCCTGCGCGGGCCGCGATTGCGGGCGCCGGCTTGGTTCGTGCCAGCGCTTCCAGACACCGCCTGGCCCCGGGCGTCGAGCAAGTTCGCAACGGTGAGGCGCTACCGCCCGTTCCCGACTTCTGCGCGGAGCTCGTCTAGGCCGTGGCTGCCGCATCCGCGCCGCCGCAACGTCCGCGCGCCAAGCGCGTGCTGGTCGTTTCCAACCGGTTACCGTTTTCCGTTCAGCGCACCGAGCAAGGTGTGGAGCTGGTCGCATCGGCAGGCGGCCTCGTCTCCGCGCTTTCCGGCTACCTCCAGCGGCGCAAGCTCGAACAGCCGGACGTCGAGTTCGTCTGGGCGGGTTGGGCCGGCGCCGATCTGAGCGCGGAGGAAACGGAACGACTGCGCGCCGACGCGCGCGAGAAACATGGTGCCTATCCCCTCTCGCTCGACGCCGCAGACATGGATCGCTTTTACCACGGCTTCTGCAACGGCACGTTGTGGCCGCTGTTTCACTACTTTCCCTCGTACGCCACCTACGACGAGCACGATTGGGAAACGTACCGGCGCGTGAACCAAAGCTTCTGTGACGAGCTCGCCCAGCTGGTGCAGCCCGACGACGAGATTTGGGTGCACGACTACCAGCTGCTGTTGCTGCCCGGCCTGCTCCGCAAACGCCTACCCGACGCCAGCATCGGCTTCTTCCTGCACATTCCGTTTCCTTCCTTCGAAGTATTTCGACAATTGCCCACCCGCTGGCGGGGAGAGCTGCTGGAAGGAGTGCTGGGCGCTGACTTGATGGGTTTCCACACCCACGACTACGCGCAGCACTTCCTTCATTCGGTGTTTCGAACCCTCGGCTACGAGCACTACCTGGGGCAGATCAACGTTGCCGGCGCGCTGCGGCGCGTCGAAACGTTTCCGATCGGCATCGACTACGCGCGCTTCTCGGAAGCTGCGGCCAGCCCCGAGGTCGCCGAGGCCCGCGCGCGCATGGCGACCGGTCTCGCCCAGCGCAAGGTGATCTTCTCCGTCGATCGCCTCGACTACTCGAAGGGAATTCTGCATCGACTGCGCGGGTTCGAGGCGTTCTTGAGCGCCTCGCCCGAATACCACGGCCAGGTCAGCTTCGTGCTCCTGGTCGTGCCGTCGCGCGAGCAGGTGGCGCAATACCAGCGGATGAAGCAGGAGCTGGACGAGCGGGTAGGGCAGATCAACGGCCGCTTCGGCACGGTCGATTGGGTGCCGATCGTCTATCAGTATCGCTCGGTGCCGTTCACCGAGCTGGTGGCGCTGTACAATTTGGCGGACGTGGCCCTGATTACGCCGTTGCGCGACGGCATGAATCTGGTGGCCAAAGAGTACGTGGCGAGCAAACCCGACGGCGACGGTGTTTTGATCTTGAGCGACATGGCCGGCGCCGCGCGCGAGCTGGGCGAAGCGCTGCAGATCAACCCCAACCACACGCGCGAGATCGCCGACGCCATCCACGAAGCCTTGACCATGCCCGCGGCCGACCAGCAGCGACGCATGCGCGCGATGCAAGCCCGAATCCAAGCCTACGACGCGACGCGCTGGGTGGAGTCGTTCTTGGGCGCGCTCCGGCGAACCAAAGAGCGGCAAGGGCGTTTGGCGACACGACACCTCACGGGCGCGTCGCTTTCGGAGGTCTTGCTGCGGCATCGCAAGGCCGCTCGACGCGTGCTGCTCTTGGATTACGACGGAACGCTCGTGCCGTTGGCGCGCACCCCGGCCGACGCCGCGCCGGACCGGGAGCTGCTGGCGTTGCTGCGCGAGCTGCAGACGCCTTCTCGCACCGTCTACGTCGTCAGCGGGCGCGACCATCGCAGCCTGGCCCTGTGGTTCGAAGACGTGCCGATTCGCTTGGTGGCGGAGCACGGCGCTTGGGAGCGCGACGCCGAAGGTAACTGGACCATGCCGAAGCCCCTGCCCGACCATTGGAAGAAGCAGCTGCGCCCGCTGCTACAGTCGTACGTGGAGCGGGTGCCCGGCTCGTCCTTGGAAGAGAAGGACTTTGCGCTGGTTTGGCACTACCGGCTGGCCGCGGACCAGGAGCTGGCTGCGGAGCGTGCCAAAGAGCTGACCGACGACGTCGTCTCGTACTCGGCGAACTTGGACGTGCAGGTGCTGGAGGGGAAAAAGGCGATCGAGCTCAGAAACTCGGGCGTCACCAAGGGAGTCGCGGCGGCGGCGGCCGTCGCCGACGGGCCAGAGTTCGTGTTTGCTGCCGGTGACGACGCGACTGATGAAGATCTATTTCGCGCGATGCCCCGCGACGCCGTCACCGTTTGCGTGGGCGGCGTGCATTCGCATGCCACCTATCGCATCGCCGACTACCGTGAGCTGCGCGCGGTCTTGCACCAGCTCTTGCCCGACTGAGCGACGCACGCGCGACGACAACCGTCGAGCCGACCGGTCAGAAGGTCGCGCTCGGAAGCTCGCGCCAAGGCGGTTCTGGCTTAATGAACTGCTGGGGCACGATGTCACAGCGACGTCTGTCTAGACGTACAGCGCGCAAGCGCCGTTCGCGCCCGGGTCAAAGCGCGAAAAGCTGGGCGTTTGGGCGCGATGGCGCGCCGTCGTCGCGTCGCAAGAAGAGAATGCAATAGGTGCAACTTCAGTTCTCGCGCCTCACATCGTGTTGGTCTCCAATCGCATCAGCACGATCGTTGCGCCATCGTTTCACTCCATTGCATTAACCGTCTCAATCATGGAGCGCGACTGCTCGAATGATGCGTCTAGCGTCAGCTCACAACCCTAGGGTAATGTGTAAGTAGTGAGCGAAGGAGCGGCGTGGCCGTCGTGACGAAATCTGGTGCGGAGGCGAGTGCAGCCCTGGTGCGTGCCGACATCCTCGTGCTTCTGCGCGAGAAGCGGTACGAGGAAGCGCTGGCGCGGTTGTATCAAGCGCGCTCGGAATCGCCCGACAGCGCGGAGCTGCAAAAGGGCATCGATCAAGTCAAAGAGTTCCTGATCGGGGCCTACGCCAAGCGTCTCGGTGGCCTCGATCAGATCGCGATCCCGATCGTGCCGGCGGCGGGACGCAGCCCCGACGTGGTGCTGTTGTCCCGCTATATCGACGGGGTGTCCACCTACGGCGATTTGGCCGAGGTGTGCCCTTTGGGCCGGCTGCGAACGCTGCAGGTGCTGATCGAGATGTACCCGCGGGTCCGGCCGCCCGTGACTTCTGCGGAAACCGAGGCGCCTCACTCCGGTCCGCGCGCCCTCGATCTGCCGAAGCCGCCGACTTTCGCGAACGAGGTCGACGACCCCGATGACGAAGCCCCGCCCCAAACGGCGCGCAGCGGCCCGCCGCCGGAGCTCTCGCCGGTAGCGGTCGAGCCGCCCCCGCCGCCCGAAACTCCCGAAGCGCGAGAGTACCGCGCTACATTTGCGGCCGGCACGGCGGCGTTCATCCAGCGCCGCTACCCCGCGGCCGTCGAGGCGTTCGAGGCGTGCGCTCAGCTGCGTCCGGGTGACGGCCCGGCCTCGGTCATGTTGCGGCGCGTCCGACGCGAGCTCGAAAGTCTCTAGTGGAAACCATGAGCCTCGTCGTGGTGGCCGACCCGGACCTGCGCGAGCGCATGCGCTGCATTCGCATCGTTGCCGATCAGACGCCCATGAGCGCGCTGGGCGCGGCCACGTGGCCCGAGCTCACGCAGGTGTTGGACGACGTGCCGCACGTCGGTCTGGTCGTCTACACCAGCCCCTTGGACGGCGCGCCGGAAGACGCCATTCCCCAGCTGCGCGCACGCACCGAGCGCTTGGTATTGGCCGTTCGCGACGACGCTGACCAGCTGAGCCAGTCGGACGGTTTGTCTCGCATTCGTCACCCGGTCGCCGAAGAGGCGTTGGTGATGATGGCGCGCGCAGTGAAGACCCCGACGGCTCCGCCACACATGAGCTTCGTGCCCGTCGATTTCTTGCAGATGATTTGCATGTCGGGCGGGTCGCACGTCTTGGTGCTCAGCCACGACGGTCGCGACGTGGGCGTGATCGAGGTGCGCGAGGGCCAGGTGTGGACCGCCTTCGACGGCATGGGTGTCGGCGAGGAAGCTTTTGCCCGCTTGCTTCGGCCGGAAATGCGGGCGCGGGTCAGCCCCGCCACCGGCTCGCAAAAGGAGCGCACCATCTCCAAGGGTTTACACGAGCTCGTGCTCGAGTCGCTCCGCCGCATCGATGAAGGCCAAGTAGCCCTGCCTACGGCGCTTTCGTCGGCTGCGCTCGAAGCCAGCTTGTCTTCGCCGGAGCAGCTGGCCGAGCGCGTGCGCCAGCTCAACGACGAAGCGCGGCGCTTGTTGCTTTCGCGCAGCTACGACCAAGCCGCTCGACTCCTCGTGTCCTTGGCCGAGCTCGACCCCGCCTCTCATCTCGTGCGTGCCAACTTGGAGCAGCTGCGCCGTCTGGGTTTTCCGAAATGACGTTATCCATTGCATTTGCCAGTCTCAAAGGCGGGGTGGGCAAGACCACCACCGCCCTCAACTGTGCGTTCGCGTTCGCTCGGCGATCGTCCCGCACGCTGCTCGTGGACTCGGATCCACAAGGAGCAATCGGCTTGTCGCTCGACGGGGTGGCCGAGCGCCCAGGCTTGGCCGCCAGCCTCGCCAACGGCGAAAGCCCGCTCGCGGCCGTGATCAAGACCCGCTTGCCGGAGCTCCACATCCTACCGATGGGCCCCGTCCCCGCGTTGGACGTCGACGCGCTCTCGCAAACCGCCCGCGAGAACGACGTCTTGCGGCGTATCGTCGACCGCAGCCAGCAAGAATACGACGTCGTTATTTTCGATACGCCCGCGGGCCTGGGTGGAATGACACGCCTGGCTCTGGAAGCCGTGGAGAGCGTCATCGCGGTGGCGCAGTGTGAGCCGCTCGCCTTGCGCGCCTTGCCGCGGCTGCTCGAGCTGCTCGCGCACCTTCGCGAAAGTGGGTCGGATTGCTCGCTGCTGGGTGTGGTCGGCAACATGAGCTCGTTCCGAGATCCGGTGGTGCTGGCTTCGCTCGAGGATCTGTGGGGGCTGTATCGGGACCGGGTGTTCGACACCGCTATCCCGCGTGACAGCACCTTTTTGCAGGCCAGCCGCGCGGGGGTGCCGCTGGGTCTGCTCAGCCGCCGCCCGCCCGGTGTGGCCGCGGTGTTCGACAGCTTGGTTGGCGAAATCGAAGGGCGCTTGGGCGTCCATGAAGGAGCGATCGATGACGCACCGATCCGTCTCGTGGACTGACGCCGAAAGCGTTGCGCAGTTGTTGGCGCGCGCAACCGGGCCCAAGCGGGCGGCACCAGGCGGTGCCGTGGCTCGACTAGCGCCCGTCATGCCTGCCGCCGCGGCGGTCGCAAAGCCCCGTCTCGCCTCGGTGCCTCCCGTAGCGGTGGCGGGCGGACGTGGTGCCGAGGCCACCGCGGCCGTACCACGGCTGCAGCAGTACTCGGACAACCCGTCCGATCGGCTCGACCTCTTGCTGGCGTGGACGCTCGACCATCAGCGCTGCACGGGTGCCTTCATTGCCGACGACAACGGCCTCACCTTGGCTGCGCATGGCATTTCTGAGGCGCACGTGTCGTTGGTCGGCCCGCTGCTGTCGGCGCTGCTCGCGGTGCGCAGCATTCCCGGCGTCGACGCCACCGCCGGCGCGCTCTGGCTGGGCACGAACATGATGTCTTGGGTAGAAGCGCGCACCCACCGCGGCGGCTTTTGTCTCGGCACCGTCGGGCCAGAGGCCCTTTCCACCCAAGCCCTCGAACAGCTCAAGGACGCACTGGAGACGACGGTGCGCGGCTTGTGACCCAAGCCGGGCTTCGCGTTCCCCAGCGCTCATTCGTCACACGGAAAGACCCATGATCGATACGAAACTCCTCGACCTCGCCGTTCAAGACCTACGCAACGTGCTCCGCGATGGCCTCGTCGCCACCGACATTTGGGATCGCGCGGACGGTCTCACGCTCGCTGGCTTCAACCAGCAGCCCGTGGCCGTCGCCCTCTTTACGCGAATTACCAGCGAGCTCGAGAGCTCACTGGCCGATTCGAACTTTCCGCCGTTGGCTCGCTACTACCTGCTCGACATGGAAGGCAGCCATACGGTGGCCGTCATCAACCACGGCTCGCTGCTGCAGGGCGTGCTGGTCGACAACAAGCGAGCCAACCTCGGCATCCTCATCTCCGTCGCCATCCCGCGGATGATCGAGGCGGTGGCCAAGGCCAAGGCGCGCTAAGAGCCAGTCCTAAAACCCGGACCGAGCCCAGCAAAGAGGCGCGAGCAGCCCTAGGCGAGACGACGAGGCGTACTGAAGTACGCCGAGGAGGAGCAACGACGGGATGCGAAGCGGATCTGCAGCTGGGCGATGGGAGGGATTTAGGATTGGCTCCAAGGCGAGGCCGCCGCGGGGTCGCATCACGAGCACGAAGGTGTCGTGATGCGACGCCTACCGACGTCCGGTCAAGCGGACTCGGCGTCGTCGACCGCGACGTCACCGATGCGCCAAGTGGACGAGGCCATGGCGGGCCGGCTTGGATGCGCGTGCGCGTAACGAAGCAGCTCGTGCGTCCAGGCCTCGAATGCATCGAAAACCTGATCGACCAACGCGAGGCAACGCGCCTGCCCCTCCGGGCTCAACACGACGTTGGCCAGCGCCTGGTGGTCTGCGCCGACGGCGTGCCCCGATTCCATGTTGAAATGGAATGGACCGCAGTAGCGAAGCTGTTCGCCCAGCTCGCGTTCGACGGCCTCGGCCAGGGGCAGCATCGTCGAAAACAGCACATTTCCGGTCTCTTCGATGGCTTCGATGATGGCGAGCCGCTCGATGCTGGTGGTGCCGTGAACGAGCGCCGTGAGGCGAGCCATCAGCACGCGATTTTGTAGCGTCTCGTCACCCCACAGGAAATTCATCCAATCGGTGCCGCGCCGCTCGACGTCGAAGCCTAGCTTGGCGAAGTCTTCGAGGTACCAGGGCCAGTGGTGGTCGTCCTCCAACGTATGCGTGTTGACCATGTCTTGGTACAGGTCACCCGGCCGTTCTTCACGCAACACGAACTTGTTGAGATCGCCGAAGCTGAGAATGAACGGCGCCATGCACGGGTAGAACGCGAGGCGCTCCCGCGGGGCGAGCGTTTCGTCTCGCATCCACTCGAACAATGGCAGCCGGTCATAGGCCCGTTTTCTAGCGAAAATATGCCGCAAAACTTGCTTCATCAGCAGCCCTTTCCCTGAGCGACTGCGAACGTTCGCGGCCCACTGCCGCGACACGGTTCGCCGCTAGTCACACCCACTTAAGTTTTTGTCGACCCACGTTTTCCTTAACATCGGGTGCGCGCAACGTCCAGTCCCTCGCTGTGTGTGAGCGTAGGTTTTTGATGCGCGCGAAGTTCGTAACGAGTGCGACACACACGCGGTGCGCGCGCGAAGCGCGCGTGAAGCGCGCATGCAGCGTGCGTCGTTCGCAGCGCTCTCTTTGGTAATTCATTCAGATGATCGACGACGATCACTCATCACTCTCACGAGTGAGCGACGTCGCCGCTTCGAGCAACTGCCGAGGGTGTGCGGCAAAAATCCCCGCTTCGTTCAAGGGTGGACAAGCGCCGCGGAATGGGGCAGCGGAGTGGGCGTCGCGCGAACGCTAGACGCGCCCTCGCAACTAGCGCCCCTCCGACTCGTTCGCGCGCGTCGTGAGTCGCCGTTCGGCGCAGCGCGGCTTCCTCCGCTGGCGCGGGCTCGGCGCACGTCGTCGTGAGTCGCCGTTCGGCGCAGCGCGGCTTCCCCCGCTGGCGCGGGCTCGGCACGCGTCGTCGAGGCGTCGTTCGGCGCAGCGCGGCCTCCGCTGGCGCGGGCTCGGCGCGCGTCGGGGGCAGGGCTCAGCGGACTTCGGTCGCGCGCTGCTGGCCGTTCACTTCGAAGGTGATCTTCTTGATCGTCACGGTGCCGGCGCTGCCGTCGTCTAGCTCGGTGCCGACCTCGAAGCGAGCGATCCAGAGGCTGGTCGGCCAACCTTCGCCCACCAAGTGATCCAAGATCTTTTTGACGTCCACCGTGCCGTTGAATTGCTTGCTGGGATTCTTCAGCCGGTATTGGCGGTACTTCCACTGCTGCGCTTGCCCGGCCGGCCAATGATCGTCGGAGTGATACAAATCGTAGCTTTGCCCTGCCTCGAGGCTGCCGAGCACGCCGTTCCAATTGTATTGGTCGCTGCTCCAGCCAAACCAGTTCATGGTCTCGCCGTAGGCGGTGGTGTGCGTGCCGGTGGCGGGGTGCTGCTCGCTGAACCACATCTCGAAGTTCATGTTCCACGCTGCGTCGGACGTGGTGGCGATGCTCAAGCCCTCGATTTTGACGCTGGCGCTCGTGACGTCTTTGACTTGGATGGGCAGGACGGTCGTCGAAGAGTAGTCCGGGCTGGTGATGAGCTGTTGGCTCACGCCGAACGGATGCATCCCGAACTCGACTTCCGGATAGTCCGGCTTCGACTTGTCGCCGCCGCACTTCGTGCCCGCTCGATCCCACTTCCAGCCGAAGGTTTTGTCGGCGTTGACGAAGATCTCGTAGGGGGCCTTGCAGCCTAGCGCCTGGGCACCCCAGTTGTTGTTGAGCAGCCGCGCTTCACCCAATACGAAGTAGTCACTCGATACCTTGCTCGAAGCGGGCGCCGTCACCGTTGGCTTGGTCTCTCCCGGAACCATGCCGTTGCCCGCGCCGGCCGCCCCGCCACCACCATTGCCGAGCCCGCCACCGCTGCCACCGCCGCTGCTGCTGCCGCTGCTGCCGAGCGTTCCGCCGGTGCCCAGCGCGCCGCCGTTGCCCAACGCGCCTCCCGCGGCCGTCCCGCCGCTGGCGACCGTTCCGCCGGTGCCCGCGGGACCGCTGCCGGCTGCGCCCGCCTGCGTGGCCGCGCCGCCGATTCCGTTGCTGCCCGCGTTGGAGCTGGTGGCGGTGCCGGCCACGGCGTGGTTGCCCGCGGAGCTGCTGGCGCCGCCCGTGGTCGCGCTTCCGCTTGCGCCGCCACTTCCGCCGACCGGCAGCCCCGGCCCAGAGCTGCAGGCCAGAGTGATGACGCCGACAGTCGCCAACGCGTGATAGCTCGTGCTCGACTTCATGGCGTGCTCCAGATCGACTCGTGAGGTCAGCTCCTCATCGAGTGATGAAGCCGACACTACGCTCAATGGAGTCGCAACAGTCGTCAGATAGTGTGGTGTGGGTCGCGCGCAAGGGTCGATGCTCAACGTAAACCAAGATGACAATCCATTCGGCTGCGTTCGCTCGGTTGCCCAAGCTCGAGCTCGACGAAGAGATCGAAGGACGGGGTGGCTCCGGCTGCAGCACGTGGTACGTTCTGAAAACGGTTCCAGGTCATGCCGAAAGTTTCCTTCCAGGTGTTGTTCCCCTCGCTCGCTCTAGGTTGCCTCGGAGCGGTTTTTGGCTGTGATAACGCGGGTGACGCGGTGCCCGGCGGCAGTGCCGGCACGTCGACAGCAGCCGCGGGTCAAGCCAGCGCCGGCACCGCGACCGCGGCGGGCACGGCGGGCCAAGTCAGCGGTGGTAATGGCGGCGCGCCTGGAAGCGGTGGCGGTGGTGCAGGTCAAGCTCAAGGCGGCAGTGCACCTGGCGCTGGCACGAATGCGGGGGGCGCGGGCGTGGCTGGCTCTGCAGGCGCGGCGTCTGCTGGCGGCGCTGGAGCGGGCGGCACGGGCAGCGTGAATCCGGGCAAGGGCGCTTCGGGTCAAGCGGTGTGTGCGGGCTTGTCCGGTTTCGTCGACCCGACGACGGGCATCGGTTCGGTGAAGGAGGTCGCGGCGCCGCAAGGCTCGTTCTTCGCCTTCGTCGAAGGGCCGGTCTGGGTCGCTACGACCAAGCAGCTGTTGTTCTCGGACAACGCCGGCAGCCCCGAACGCATTTGGAGCCTCGACCCCACGAACATGATGCTCACCAAAGCGCTCGAAGACAGCGGCAGCAACGGGCTGGCAGTCGACTCCAACGATCAAGTCATCGTCACGGATCAAAAGAATCACGCCATCTATCGCTGGGACAGCGCGACCAAGATGAAGGTCGGAGGCAACATTGCCACCGGCAGCTTCAAGCCCAACGACGTCGTCGTGCGCAGCGACGGGGGCATCTACTTCAGCGATCCGGACAGCGGGCTCTACTACATCGCGCCCGGTACCAGCGAAGCCAAGAAGGCCAGCACCAAGGTAAATCGCCCGAACGGCCTCGTGCTCACGCTCGACGAAAAGGCGCTCCTCGTCGGCGACGTCGGCAATCAATCCGTTTCCAAGTTCGTCCTGGGCGCCGACGGCAGCGTGATCGACGCGACGACGCCGTTCGGCATGACGATGGGCACGACCGCCGACGGAATGTGCGAAGACTGCGCCGGCAACGTGTATGTCAGTACCCAAACCGGCGTCGAAATCTTCGATTCCACCGGCAAGCGCTTGGGCTCCGTCCCCACCGGAGAAGCCTCGAACTGCACCTTCGGCGGCGCGGACAGGAAGACCATGTTCGTGACTTCACGCGCGCTGCTCAAGGTCGTGCCAATGGCCAACCCCGGCCTGCCCGATTGAAGCCGCCGTTTCGGTCGCGCCGCAACCGCAAACGAGATGCCGGCGCGCGGCGGTTTTTACGCTGTCGACGGCGTATGGCGTGAAGGAGCCTTGGCTCTGCGCGCTCGGAGCAGCTAGGCTACGAGATCGTGAGAGGCTTTCGCTCGAAGGCTTGGTGCGCGGTGGCGGCCTTGATGGCCGTCATCAGTTGCCGCTTTCGATACGAGCAGCTGGAAGGCGCTTCGAACGGTGTGGGAGGAGCCGGCTCGATCGCGGGAGAAGCGGGCGCAGTCTCGTCCGCTGGTCAGCTCGGTGCGCCGGGGGGAGCGCCAGGATCGGTGGACGGGGGAGCGAACGGTGCGGACGAGGGCGGAGCGGGTGGCGCTGGCCCCGGCGCGGCTGGGGTTGCTGGCGAAGGCGGCGCGAGTAGTGGTGTCGGTGGCACGAGCGGTGGTGTCGGTGGCAACAATAGCGGCGGCGGCGACAGCGGCGGCGCGGGCGGTGCTGGACCGGGCATCTGCATTCCCAATGCCAGCTGTGGTTGCGAGGTCTTTGGCGGGCACGACTATCGCTTCTGTGCTGTCGCGGCGACTCGCGACGTTGGCTTGGCTGCTTGCCAATCGGCCAACATGGCCTTGATCCGCGTCGATAGCGCCGAGGAAAATGCTTGGCTGCTTCAACAATTCACTGCTCACGGTATGTTCGTCGGGGCCGGAAGCCCGGTCGTCATCCTGGGCGGCAACGATATCCAGGTCGACGGCATGTGGCGCTGGGACGACGGCACCCTGTTTTGGGACGGCGCAGCCGTTGGCAACCTGTACACGAACTGGTCCAGCCCTCCGAAGGCCGGCCAAGCCGACTGCCTAGGCATGATGTCGAGCGGTTCGTGGGCGGCTCGCGCCTGCAATAGCGGAAACGCGACCGTTGCCTGCGAAAGTCCCTGAGCTCTCGGCGCCTCTCCACGCATTTATCGGCACCACCTCTCGGATTCGGCTCGCGCCGCTATTTCGGGAAGGCTTCGGGACCCGGGACCAATAGACATCATGGCCCCCATGCGTTCCTGTCCGAGCCTACCTTTTCACGGTTTCCCGGTGCAGCTCCTCCTCGGCGCGGCGGTCGTCGTCGCGGGTGGGGTTGGGTGCTCAGACAACGCGTCGCCCGGGGCCGCTGGCAATGCTGGTAGCTCGGCAACGACGGCGGGCTCCGCTGGCACGACCGCCGGTGGCCCCAGCGGCGGAGCGCCTAGCCCGGGCGGATCCAGCTCTGCGTCCGGCGGTGGCAATGGCCAGGCTGGCGGCGGCAGTCCCGGGAGCGCGGGCGGCAACGGCGGCGGAGCTCCCGGGGCCAGCGGCAGCTCCACGACCGCCGGCACGGGCGGGTCGAGCGGGGTAGGCGGCGCTTCAGGTGGCGGTTCAGGTGGCGCAGTCGGCGGTCAGGCAGGCTCGGGCGGCACCGCCAGCGCTCTCTCGGGAGCACCCATGGGCTGGGCGTCCTGGAATAGTTTTGCCGCCAAGATCAACTTGAGCGTGATCAAAGGCCAAGCCGACGCCATGGCGTCGAGCGGTCTCAAGGCGGCGGGCTACCAGTACGTCAACATCGACGAAGGTTGGTGGCAGGGCACGCGCGACGGCTCCGGCAACATCACCATCGATACGGCAGAGTGGCCGGGCGGCATGCAGGCCGCCGCCGACTACATCCATGGCCTCGGTCTCAAAGCGGGCATCTACACGGACGCCGGCAAGGACGGCTGCGGCTACTACTACCCGACCGGGCGTCCCGCGGCCCCCGGCTCCGGTAGTGAAGGGCACTACGAGCAGGACTTCCTCCAGTTCTCGAAGTGGGGCTTCGACTTCGTGAAGGTCGACTGGTGCGGCGGGTCGAAGGAGGGGCTCGACGCGAAGACGGCCTATCAGGGCATCAGCGACGCCATCAAGAAGGCAACGGCTCAAACCGGCCGTCCCCTAGTGCTTTCCGCCTGCAACTGGGGCGAGCAGAGCCCTTGGAATTGGGCACCGGCGTTGTCGACGATGTGGCGCACCAGTCAGGACATCATTTACTACGGCGAAAACGCGGACATGAAGCGGGTGCTGTCCAACTTCGATTCCGCGCAGCATGCCAGCGCCCAAACGCCGGGGCACTACAACGATCCGGACATGCTGATCGTCGGCATGCCCAACTTCACCCTGGCGCAGAACCGCACCCACATGGCGCTGTGGGCCATCTCCGGTGCGCCGCTCTTGGCGGGCAACAAGCTCGACAGCATGAGCGCCGAGACCAAGGGCGTGCTCACGAACAGCGAGGTCATCGCCATCGATCAAGACCCGCTCGCCAAGCAAGGCACGAAGGTCAGCGATAGCAACGGCCAGCAAGTCTACAGCAAGGTGTTGTCGGGCACGGGGCGCCGCGCCGTTCTCTTGCTCAACCGCGGCACTGCCGCGGCCACGGTGACCGTTCGCTTCGCGGACATTGGCCTGAGCGCCAACGCCCTGGTGCGCGACGTCTGGGCCGCCAGTGACCTGGGCATGAAGACGACCAGCTACGCAGCGAGCGTTGCCGCCAGTGACTCGCTGCTGCTGGTCGTGACCGACGCCGCGATGTAGCCTCGGCGCAACGCCGCGTTACTTGACGACGGTGGGATCGACGCCGCAGTCGACGAACGTCATCGACGTGGTCAGCGTGAAGTTCGACCCGCTGGGGTGTCGTTCGGCGTTGAACAAGTCAAAATCGTAGATTTGGCCGACGACCATGCCGGCCTTGGCCGCGAATTCATCGAGCTTGACTTGGCCTTGCATGGCGCTGTGGATGCCGCCCAAATCGATTGCCAATTGCTTGTTGATGAATACCCAAAGATCGTCGTCGCCTTCGAACGCGAAGGTCTCGCCGCCTAGGTACTTGAATTTGGTGTGAAGCTCGGTGGTGAAGCCGAAGTTGTGGCTCTTGCCGTCTTCGCCATAGTCGTTGAAGTTGCCGAACCCCACGCCGTCGACGGGGAAATACAGCTTCGAAGAATAGACACGGGTCAAGCCGTCCGGGCTCGGCACCAGGTGGAAGCCGACCAGGTAGCTGGCGTTGACGCCGGGCGTGTCGTTGTACCACTGCACGAACGCGTCCGGACCGGTCAGGCCGACGCCGTTCGCATAGTCACCGGGAAGATTGGCAGGGTTGTAGACGGGCTTGTTGTCCGCCCCGAGCGTGGCCAGCACCGTCCCCTGCGGGTTGCCGCAGCAGTAGTGAGAGCCAAAGTCTTGGTGTGGCGTACCCGGCGGATCCGTCGCCGTTTGTTGGTAGCCGACGAAGTCGCGCGCCACCCCCCACAAGGTAGTGCCGCAGCTGCTGTCGTTGGCGATAGTCGTGGTCTGCGAGGTCGGATCGTAGGCGGGCCCCTGGCAGTATTGCCCGGTGACCGCGTCGATGATCGCGCCCTGGCATGCCGACGACGGCCAATCTTCGCTTGCCGTTCCTGGGGTAGACGGCTGTTGCTCGGGCGTGACGCTGATCACCGGACCCCCACCGGGGTTGGAGCTGCCGGTCGACGTGTGCCCGCTGCCTGCCGACGACTCCGAGACGCCCGTCCCACTCGAGGCGCCCGAAGCCGAGCAACCGAGCAGCGCACCCGCGGCCGCGAGCGCCAGAGGCTTCGAGAATCGACGGACGGAGCCGCTCGGGCGGCGGAAACATCGCATGCCGCGGAGTTTCGCGCCTTTTCACGAACGAGCATCCGAAAGCCGCACCCGTGCCAGCGACGTCAGTCTGCGACCACCTACGACGAGCGTGCTGCGCGGACTGTCACTCCAAGTTTCCGCTTCCTTCGGACTCGTGCCGCTTGCACCAAAGCTGCCAGCGCCAACCACGGAGAACTTGGGTTGTGATTCGAGCCTCCGGCAACCACGCAGCCGCACCCGCCATTGTCGACGGCTGGCGGCGTAGCGCCCGCGCCACCGACGGAGGTGACGTTGCCCGCGACGCCAACCGTCGTGCTGCCGGCGCTTCCCGGCGTCCCACCCGCCGTTGGTGCGCCGCCCGAGCTCGCACCGGCCGGTGATGTGCCTGCTGTTCCAGCTATCGACGTCGCGCCGCCACTTCCGACCGCGCCGCCCGCCGCAGGCATTCCGCCGTTCGCGGTCGCACCGCCGCTAGCGCTTGCGCCGCCATTTCCAGCCGCGCCGCCGGCCCCGCCGGCCGCCGGAGCACCACCGCCACCGCCACCGCCACCGCCGCTACCACCACTGCCGCCGGTGCCCGCAGCGCCACCGCTGCCGCCACCACCCAGGCCGCCTGCGTTGTCGGGCGGCACCGCGCCGGAGCAGCCGGTTTGACCTTCCGCCGTCATGCACAGCACCAACGTTCCGTCCTTCACCACGGCGTTGTTTGGATCGAAATCCACGAGGTTGCCGTCGAAGGTCCAATCACCTTTCGACCAACGCGCGGTATCGAAAGTGTTGAAGTCGTCGCTCCAGTCGAGCACGAACGAGCCCGCGTCGTAGCGGTAGTAGCGAATCCAATTCACGTACTGCGCTTGCGGCAGCGACGAGCTTTCGAAAGCACCCGCCCAGGAAGCGACGTCACTCGCCCACAGGTTGAAGTGAAAGCTGTGGGGGCTCACGAGCTGATTGGCTTGACCGCCGTCGGTGCGTCGCACCTGAGCTCCGTCCAGCTTCCAGACGACGGACGTCGGGGTCCACTCGATGGTGAACGTGTGATACCCGTCGGCCAGCGATACCCCTGCGTCGTGCACCTGCTCGGAGCCCATGCGCGGGTTGCCGACCAGAATGTTCGACTGCCAGGAGGTCGCGTTCGACTTGCCGAACACCTCGATGTCTATCTCTTCCCACAGCGCGCCGGCACCCTCGGAGCCCGGCTTGTAGGTAAAGAACGTCGACAGGATGCCGGCGCCGCGCGCCATGCGCATCCGGACCTCGATTCGGCCGAATTTCTGCTGATTTTGAGACAAAATCTCGGCGCCCTTGTACGGCTTGGCGTCGACGTGACCAGTGGCCAGGCAAGCGCCGAGCACCGCCAGCAACGCCGCCCCACGGCGTCTCGAGCTTCTGCGATCGGAGGGCCGGTGCGTGCGCGAAAACATCACCGTTCAATACGAGTCGTGAGCTCTCGCGGCAACGCCGCAAACGCTTGCTCGATACGCCCCGCGCGCGGCGTATCGAGCAAGTTCCCGTCAATTAGGCTGTGGCGTGAGCGCGACCGCGCCTGCGCGCGCCCCGAGAAACCTCAAGGAATGCGAGGTTGCGCAGGTCTCACTTGCAGCCGACTTGCGCCGTGTTGATGGCTACGTCGTCGATCCAGATTTCACCCGCGGCCGTGCCGGCCTGGAACCGTTGATAGCCAATGGTGAGCGAGGTCCCCCCGGAGCCGCTCCAAGTCGCCGCCGCGTCGGCGAGCTCGGTGCCGTCCAAGTAGACGTGCACACCGCTGGTGTTGGCATGCCACTCGTAACAAAACCACTTCTCCATCGGGATGAGCGTGGCCGACGAGGTGAACTTGTCGCTGGACTGGAGGTTCTGCTGAACCTTGGCGCTGTTGCCCAACATGTTGAGGACGCGAATCTGGTCGTTAGGCGCACTCATCATGATGAACATTTGGTGGCCACCGGGCGGGGCCTTGAAGCGGAGGAATGCTCGACCCCAGTAGTCGGCGGCCGGAAAAGTCTTGGTCTCGACGATGTGAGCCGAGCCCGTGGCAGTGGGCGCCGAAATGTGAACCGAGTGCGTGCCGCTGTGGGCCTGATCGGTCGCTAGCTCGAGCGTGTAGCCACCGCCGCTCTGGGTCTTCCAAGGGCTGGTGCCCATGCCCAAAGGACCGCCCTCGAAGTCGTCGCACAGCTTGTAGGTGGAGCAATCGACGCTGCCGCCGCCACCGCTGCCGCCGCTGCTACCTCCGCTGCTGCCGCCCCCGCTCCCGCCGCCGGTCGACGTGCCGCCGGCTGCGGTACCTCCCGTCGTCGTTCCGCCGCTTGTGCCGGCCGCGCCACCGTTGCTGCTGCCGGCGGTCGTTCCGGAGCCAGCGCTCGAGCCGCCCGCCGCCGTGCCAGCCGTGACTATGCCCGTTCCCGCGCTCGTCGAGCTGGTACCGGCCGAGGGGGAGCTCCCGCCGGAGCCACTGGTGTTGTTGGCGCCCGCGGTCCCGCCTCCGATCGGGGTGTCGTCAACCGTGCTGGAACATGCCAGTACGCCTGCCAAGAGCAGGAGCGTCGAGAAATGGGGACGGACGATCAGGGCGGACAAAGTCGTGGGTTTCGGCATGGCGTGAGGCTCGAGGTCTTTCCCGGTGGGGCCGATGCAGAACGAGATGGCGCAACATCGCGGTTTCATCTCGTGCCTTTCGGGGGCCGTTGTCTGTTTGGGGCACTGGCAGACGCGCGTGATTTCCGTTGCCCAAACGACATGCGCTCGCGCCCGTGTGCGAGATGAAGCCTGCAAGATTCTTGCAGGTTCCGCCGTCGAGAGCGGCACGCCGATTCCGAGCGACGACGGCAACCCCTCGAGTCTCTTCACGTCTCGAGTGTCGATTCGAAGTATCTCGATCCGGCGCTGCCGGTCGTGACGAGTCGCCCTATGGGCATGCGGTCGGGCTGGCCAGCGTCGCGCCCGCGCGTTTCTTCACCAGAGCTTGCACTTCGGAGGCGGGCACCATGAACGACTTGTATTCGTAGGGCGGCGTGAAGGCGGTGCCGCTGCCCTTCTGGTTGCCGGTGCAGCTTTCGAACAGGTTGCCGACGGCTTGCTGGACCGAGCCTGGTCCGTCCTGCTTGCCCAAATCGATGGGCTGGCCTTGGTTGATGAAGTGGTTGTTCTCGGTGAGCACGTTGCACGAGAAGCCGTTGGACACGCCCAGCACCGAAGCGCCGACGGCGTCGTCACCGGTGTACAGGTTGTTGACGACGTGAATCTGGCCGTAGCGGCAACGCGGCTGGCGTTGCGCAGCCGCCTTCCACCAGTTGAACATGTACGTGATGTCCAGCTTGCCGTCGCTCTCGGGCTCGCTATCCGACGACGCGATCAGGTTGGAGAGGTTGTGGCTGTGACCGGGCAAAGCATAGCCGAAGATGTTCCAAGTGAACGTGACGGTATCCGCCCCTTTGACGACGTCGGCGTTGCCGTCTTGGCCGTCCCAAAACTCGCAATGATCTACCCAGACGTTCTTGGAGCTGCCCTCGATATTGAGGTTGTCCCAAGCCTGATCTTCGTTCGAGCCGGGGCCGCGCACCACGAGATTGCGCAAGATCACGTTGCTGGCGGCATTGATGTGGATGGCGGCTTTGAGCTGGGTACCCGCGCGCAGGCCCACGATGGTTTTGTTCGACTTGATCTCCAGCCGATCGCCGGTGTTGCCCGACCAACCGTTGCCCAGCGTGCCGTCGACATGGATGACGCGCGCCTGGCCGTCCGACGCATACTTGCTTAGATCGGCGAACGTCGTGACGACGATGGGCGCGGCGTCGCCGCCACCGGTCACGCTTACGGTGCCGCCCGTGCGACTGGCGCGGGTGGCCCAGCCGATGGCCTTGCACTGATCGGGGCCGCTCGCGGTAGAGCCGCCGGAAGCGCTGCCGCCGGTTGCGGCGGTGCCGGCCGTCGCCGCCGTGCCCCCTGTCGTGGTTGCGCCCGCGGTGGGAGACGTACCGGCGCTGGAAGTAGTGCCTGCGGTCGAAGTCGCGCCGCCGGTCGAAGTGGCACCGGCCGTCGACGCGCCGGCCATCGAGGTTGCGCCAGCGCTGCTGTGGGCGCCGGCGGCATTGCTCGAGCCACCAGCTGCGGGAGTGCCAGCAGCACCCGTTGCCGTCGTGCCTGCACCGCCGTCCGGCTGTGAGCCGCTGGAATCACCGCACGCGCTGCTCAGGCCGAGCGCCAGCGCCGAAACCAAGGCGGCGCGAAGCGGGGTCAATCGGTGTAGTTGGAGGGGGGACGAACGCATGGGCCGTCAGAGGAGTTGCCATGCCCTGCGATCCCCCGTCAAAATTCGTTCGGCGTACTGCCGGCAGGCCTGTGCCCACGACGAATCGCAAGGGCAAGGTCGTTTCCGTTGGAGCGAGACGGGCACGGCGCTGCGCGTCGCCGGGCCGGCATGGAGCACGGCGCGGCGCCCCAAAACCAGCCGTCTCAAACGCGCCAATTGGCGCGCGGCGGCTTGGCAAGGCGGCCAATGCGCACGAAGGGCAGCTTGATCGACGCGTGAAGTTGATCGTTTTCGTCGATGCGGCGCGAGTGAGCGGAGACCAAGTCGCTGCGCGTCAAGAAGCCAATCACCCGGCCAGGCTCGGCGTGGGTCACGACGGGCAGCCGACCCACGCCTTCCGTCACCATCAAGTCCGCCGCTTCACGCAAGGAGCTGTTGTCGAAAGCAACGGCGGGCGGCCGCTTCAGTAGCCGTGCGATCGGCAGCTGCGAGTCGCCTCGATGATCCAAGACGTCGTGGCGAGTCAATACGCCCAGCAACGTGCCGTCTTCGCTCAGCACCGGGAAGGCGTGATAGCGGGTCTCGACGGCGCCGGACACTAGCCATGCCTGGACCTCCTCGACCGTGTCGGCTCCCGAAAGCGCGGTGACGGCTTTGGTGGCCACCGCAGACACCCAGACTTGATCCAAGTAGTCGGCCGCATACTCGCTCGGTACGCGCACGCCGCGACGCGCAATCTTTTCGGTCATGATGGTGTGTCGCATCAAGACGCACGACACCAAATACGCTGCCGTGCAACCGCCGAGCAGAGGTAACAATCCGAGCGGCTGCAGCGTGGTCTCGAAAGCGAACACGATGGACGCCAAGAGCGCCCGTGACGCACCCGCGAAAATGGCGGCCATGCCCACCAAACCCGCAATGCGCGGATCGACTCCCAGTTGGGGCGCGAGCGCTGCGGCCAGACCGCCAATCACCGCGCCCACCCCGCCGCCGATGGTGAAAAGCGGCGCCAAGGTGCCGCCGGAGGTGCCGCTGCCGAGTGAAATGGACCACGACACGAATTTCAACGCGCACAGTACCAACAGCGCTTTGCCCGCGAGCGAGCCCGACAGAATGTTCTCGATGTTGTCGTAGCCCACGCCCATGGTGTGCGGCGAAAAATAGCCGACCGCGCCGACCACCAACCCGCCCAGCGCCGGCCACCACATCCAGTGGATGGGCAGCTTTTCGAAGCCGTCTTCGATGGCGTACACGGCGCGCGTCACGCCCGTAGCCACCAGGCCCAGCAAGGCGCCGAGCAAGATGTAGAAGGTGAGAGCGTACCCGCTCGGTTGGCTCAGCTGCGGCATCCCGAAGGCGGGCGCGGGCCCGATCCAAGCCATGCGCACTCCCGCCGCGGTAGCGCTGGCGAGCGCGACCGGGATGATGGAGCGGGCGCGAAACTCGAACAGGAGCAGCTCGACCGCGAGCAGCACCGCCGACACGGGGCTGCCGAACGTGGCCGCCATGCCCGCGGCGGCGCCGGCGGCCAGCAAGGTCTTGCGCTCGGACGAGGTGGTTTCCAGCACCTGGCCGATGAGCGAGCCGAGCGCGCCGCCGGTCGCGATGATGGGCCCTTCGGCGCCGAACGGCCCGCCCGTGCCGATGGCGACGGCCGCCGACAACGGCTTGAGGAAGGTCATGCGCGCGGGGATGCGACTCTGGTTCGTCAGCACCTGCTCCATGGCTTCGGGGATGCCGTGGCCGCGAATGGCGCGCGAGCCGTAGCGCGCCATGAAGCCCACGATGACTCCGCCCGCCGCTGGCACCAACACGACCCAGGCGCCCCAATGGTGACCGGCGGGCGCAACGGGCTCGAACGACAATCGTCCTCGAAAGGCGACGTTGGTGGCAAATGCGATCAGCGCCACCAGCAGCCTGGCGATCACGCCCGCCGCAAACGCCACCGCGATCGCCAGGATGCTGATCCAGATCGCTCGCGGCCCCAAGATGGCCTGCACTTGGGGCACGCGCGCCGCCGCCAAGGCCGGCTCGAGCGAAGGCGAGACCGGCAGCAAGCCGGTTTGAGAGATGGGCTGCAGCTCGTCCACCTGATGTACGGGCGGGCCGTCTTTAGCGTCGGACATCGCCACCTCGGCCCTTGGGGCGCACCAGCGTCGGCCCCTCCTCGAAGAACAGGGTCGGGTTGCCCTGCGACACCTCCGCCAGCTCGACGACCTTGCCCAGCAGCGACGACAATCGCAGAATCTCGGACTTCTTGAGCTGAGCCAGCGCAGACAGCAATCGCTCCTGTGCGGCCTCCGGCGCCGCCAGCAGTAGCGTGCGCCCAGCCGGCGTCAGCGAAAGCTCGACGCTGCGCCGGTCGAGCTTGGAGGTGACGCGCTTGACGTAGCCGCGCGAAACCAAACGACTGACCACGACCGACACCGAGCTTTGATCCGTCGCGGTGCTAGCCGCAAGCTCGTTCACCGAGCATGGGCTCTGGCGTGACAAGCACTGCAGCACGAACAGCTGCGCGCCCGAAAGTCCGACCCGCTGCTCGGCGTTGCGCGACGAAACTCGCAGCGAGCGCACGATGTGCCGCAGCGAGTTGAGCACTTCGCGCGCTTCGGGCGTGGCGGCTTGCCCGGCTTCGATTTCAGCGCCCGTCCGGGCTCGTTTGCTGCGGGGTTGCGCTTTTAGTTGGGAACCCATGTATGGCTGCCCATACGACTAGCGAGCCGCAAACGCAAGCCGTTCGCCGCGCCTGGCGGGCGACGACGGACGCCGAAAATCGCGCGCGCAGGCCAGGCAGCCGAGCCGGCGGCGTGCCCTAGCTGCGTGAGGCGCGATTCACCGGTTCGTCAAGGTCAGGCCTCCGACGCTTGGGCTCATCATCCAGCGGCCAAGCATTTCGGCCCTCGGAAGCGACGGGGTTGTCGCTCAACCCCGACGGGGCTACTGGGCAGGGCCCTACGGAGACAAAGGATACCCCCATGGCAGTTTCTAAAGCATCGGCGACTTGGAACGGAACCCTCAAAGAAGGCAACGGCGGCGTCAAAGGCACCGGCTTCGAAGCCCCCTTCACGTTCGCCTCGCGCTTCGAGGGCGACAGCAGCAAGGGCACCAACCCGGAAGAGCTGATCGGCGCGGCTCACGCCGGTTGCTTCTCGATGTTTCTGGCCGCGCAGTTGACCAAGGAAGGCAAGCCGCCGACCAGCATCAACACCACTGCGACCGTCACTCTTGGTGATGGTCCGACCGTCACCAAGATCGTGCTCGACACCGTGGCCGTCGTGCCCGGCGCCGACAAGGCGCTCTTCGACGACAAGGTGGCGTTCTCGAAGGCGAATTGCCCGATTTCGAAGGCGCTCGCGGCCGTGCCCGAGATCGTGATCAACGCAACCCTGAAGGGCTGAGATACCTCTGCAGGTGCTACGCGCGGGCCGGCCTCAAGCGGATGACCATTGGTCTCATTTGTCAGCTGCCCGCCCGCTAAGCCTGGCCTCTGGCGAGGCTTTCGCGAGGACCGGAGCGGAGCGTACTTACGTACGTGAGCACCGGACCGCAGCGAAAACGAGCCGGAGTGGACGGAGTCCAGCGTGCTGGACGAAGTCCACGGAGGCCTACGGCCCGAGCCGAAGGCGAGGGAGCGCCGGAGGCGCAGTGAAGCCAGAGGCCAGGATCAGCGGGCGTCCCCAACAGCTGAAATGAGACCAATGATGAGTCAAGCGGAGGCGGCCCGCAGCGCTCCCTGCAGCAGCTCGCCTACGTTGCCCGCCACCCGCAACGCCGAAAGCTCGTCGGCGCGCGTCCGGCCCTGGTTGACGACGGCGATGGGCACGCCCAGGCGCGCCGCGGCTCGGGCGAAACGGAACCCGGAAAACACCATCAACGACGTGCCCGCGACCAACAGAGCGCGAGCGCCTTCCAGCGCCGCCATCGCCTGCTGGACGCGCGGCGCCGGGACGTTCTCGCCGAAGAAGACCACGTCCGGCTTGAGCACGCCGCCGCACGCGGCGCAGGCAATCAGGCGAAAGCGCCCGTAGTCGACGGCGAGCTCGACGTCACCGTCAGCGCGCGCCACGAAGCTCTGCCCCAAAAACTCCGGATTTTCGGCGACTAGCCGCGCCTGCAGCTCGGCCCGTGGCGTGATGTTCTTGCAGCCGAGGCAGATGACGCGGTCGAGGCGGCCGTGCAGGTCGACGACGTTCTCGCTGCCGGCCGCAGAGTGCAGGCCGTCCACGTTTTGCGTGATCAACAGCCGCAAGAGGCCCCGGCGCTCCAGCTCGGCCAAGGCGCGGTGGGCGTCGTTCGGTGCCGCCTGAGCCATGCGTTGCCAGCCGACCATGCTGCGCGCCCAGTAGCGCTGGCGTGCCAGCTCGGAGCCGACGAAGTCGCGAAATTGCATGGGCGCGCTTTGCTTCCAGCGCCCTTCCTCGTCGCGGTACGCAGGAATGCCCGAGTCGGTGCTGACACCAGCGCCCGTCAGCGCCACCACCTCACCTCGTTGCAGCAGCTCGGCCAGCGCGCTCGGGTTCTGGTGGACCAAGGCGCGCTCGCTCGGGCGATTCAACGCCGGCCTTTGAAGCCCATCATGTTTTGGACGACGGCCTCGCTCGCCTCCGCCACTTCGCCTTCCTGGCGTACCTCGTCAGCGCACGACTCACACAGCTTCTTGGTCTTTCCGGCGACTTTCACGGTCACCAGCTCTTCGGCTTCATCGCCGCACGACTTGCAGGTAGGCATGGTCAGGCTCTGGTTCGAGGGTACACGCGGGCCCGCGCAAGGGTCGAGGCCCTCGTGACGAGGCGCGTTCTTGTGGGGAAATGTGCGCCGATCCCATGCGTCAGCCGAAATTTGGCCGCGCCAAGGCCAGGCTGTTACCGAACGAGGTCCCCACCGCACGGAGGAACCGATGTCGCAACGCGCGCCCTCGCGAGCCATGCTCGCGCCCCTGACTGGACTGATACTCGCCGTAGCCTCGGTGGCGGGACCGTCCAACGTGCGTGCCGCAGCGCGCGCGAGCGTCTCGGTGGGTGAGGTGAGCGTGTCGGTCGACCCGGGCGCGGTCGGGGACGGCATTCCGGAGTTGGGCCGGGCGTTGCGAACTGCCCTGAATGACGAGCTTTTGCGGGTGAAGGATCTGGGACCGATGAAACGGCCGGTGGTCGTGAGCGCGACCTTGACGCGACTTTCGAGCCAACGTCGCGACGAGCGTGCACAGGCCAGCGCCACCATTTCTCTCGCTTTGAGACGGGCTGACGACCAGGTGTTGTTTGCCGAGCTGCGTGGCCGAGCCACCGTCGAAGAGGCTTCGGGGAATCTTGCCTCGCTTCGTCGTGCGGCGGTGCAGGGAGCCGTGCGCGGAGCTTTAACGCGCTTGCCTGAAGTCGTGCAGCGGGCGCGCTGACGGGAAAAACGCTCAAGACATATTCAAGTCCAGACGCACGATTCTGGACTGCGTCTGATAGAGTGGCTCCGGGTCACGACCCGTGGTCACTCAGCGCTCCATCGCCCAGGTCTTCCTGGCGCTTCAAACGGCGCTGACGGCTATCCTCGCCGTCTTGCTGGCGGCCGGGCACAACCCGCACGCTTTCGGCGCGGCGGCTTCGACCTTGGCGTACGCGGCGTGCTGGCTGGCCTTCCGGCGCGGCTGGGAGCCGGCTCGCCGAGTCGCGGTGGTACTGGTCACGGTGTTGCTCGTCGTGGCCACGCGCGAGCCATACCTCACCGAGCGTCCGATGTTGGCGGTGCTGGTGCCGCCGATCGTGGCGTTGATGTTGACGTCGCCGCTGTGGATCGTCGGGTCGGCCGTGTTCGGTCTGCTGGGCTTGGCAGCGCGCGCGCGCTTCCACACGCCGCTGGTCGAGCCGCTCAACCTGTTCGTGGTGTCGATGGCCGTTTCGGGCCTGGTGCTGGCGCGTCGCAGCGTGGATGCGGCGATGGCGCGCATGAAGCTGGAGACGGAGCAAGCGCAGGCGGCCCGCGATTTGGCCGAAACCGCCGCGCGCGACGCCATCGCCGCGCGTGACCGCGCCACCAAGTTGGAAGCCGCGCTCTTGCACATGCAGCGGCTGGAAAGCGTGGGGCGCTTGGCTGGCGGTGTCGCTCACGACTTCAACAACTTGCTGACCGTCATCGGTGCCTCGGCCTCCATGGCCGAGCGGTCGCTCGCCTTGGGTGGCTCTGCCACCGCCGACTTGCAGGAGGTGCACCTGGCGGTCGGACGAGCTTCGGAGCTGACCAAGCAGCTGCTGGCGTTCGCGCGCAAGCAAGTCTTGGTCAAACGCACCGTGGAGCTGAACGAGCTGGTCGCCAACATGGAGCGCATGCTGCGGCGGGTGCTCGGGGAAGATACCGAGCTGGTCGCCCATCTGAGCACCGAGCCGCTACGGGTGTCGGCCGACGCGGGCCAAATCGAGCAAGTGATCGTCAATCTGGTGATCAACGCGCGTGACGCCATCGTCGACACGGGCCGCATCGAGCTCGTGACGGGGCGTCAGTCGTTGGAGGCGCGCGACGAACGCGAGGTCGAAGGACTGGCCGCGGGCGAGTACGCCTATCTGGAGGTGCGCGACGACGGCGCCGGCATGACCGACGCTGTGCAAGAGCGGCTGTTCGAGCCATTTTTTACGACCAAGCCGCCGGGGCGCGGCACGGGCCTGGGGCTGGCCACTTGCTTTGGCATCGTGCGCCAGCACGAAGGCGCTATCCGCGTGGAGAGCCGGAACGGCCAGGGCACGGTCATGCGCGTGCTCTTGCCGCTCGCCACGGTGGCTCAATCGTTTGCGGCCACCAGCGGCGTCTTGCCGGTGGCGCGCGGCCCGCACCGCGTCTTGGTGGTGGAAGACGAGCCACAAGTCCGAGCCATCGCCGCCCGCGCTTTGACGAGCGCCGGCTTCGAGGTTCAGCAAGCGGCCAACGGCGCGCTCGGCCTGAGCCTGCTCCAGAGCCAATGTGCTCCCTTCGACGTCATCGTGACCGACGTCGTGATGCCGGAGCTGAGCGGTCCGGACTTGGCGCGGGCCGCGCTCAAGCTGGACGCTACGCTGGGCATCGTGTTCATGTCCGGCTTTCCCGAAGCCATGCAAGACGCCCACGCCACCGACTTCGGTGGCGCCGCTTTCTTGGCCAAGCCCTTCGCGCCGAGCGCGCTCGTCGGCGCGGTGCGGGAGTGCGCAGAACGGCGCCAAGCGCAGCTGAGCGAGCACGGCTAGGGACGCCCCTAGACCAGCGGCTGGGCCGCGCGGCGGCCTCAGTACAGCTGGCTGGTGTACAGAATTGCCCAGCCCAAGTACGCAACCACCGAGGCGGCAATGGCGACGCTCCAAGCCGGATGCACCTTTGCCGGAACCAGGCGTGCGTGCGCGGCGGCGCGCAGACTTTCCGACAGCGCGGCTGAAGGCTCCGCTACCGGCAACCGTGCCAGCCCTTGCAGTACTCGATCCACCTCGGTCACGAAGATGCCTCCGCGAGCGCGCGCGGCGCCGCTCGCTCCAGCTCTTGCAGCAAGCGCTGGCGCGCGCGTGCCAAACGCTTTCGCAGCGTGGCGGGCTCGACGCCCAACAGCCGGGCCACCGCCAGTGGTTCCAGCCCTTCGCCACCGACGAGCAGCAGCAGCTCGCGGTCTTCGAGCCGCAGCCGCGCCAGCGCTCGCTCCACGTCGCCCAGCATCAGCCGCGCTTCGGCGTCGGCCGAATAGTCCACGACCAGCTCCAGGCTTCCCGCGTCCAGCTCCTGCTTCCGGCCGCGCCATTGCCCGAGGAATGCGTTGCGCGCGACCGTATACAGCCAGGCGCGCAAGTCCGAATCCGCCCTCAGCTCTGGACCTCGTTCGGCTAGGCGCAGAAACGTCTGCTGCAGCAGGTCCTCGGCCAGCTGGCGCTGACCCGTCCCCAACAGCCGGTTCAGGAAGCTGAATAGCCGCGCGCCATATTTGGCGTAGGCGGCGTCGAACCCGCGGGGATCGCGCCGGGCGAGCAGCGCGAGCGTTTCTTGGTCGGGGTTCGGTGCCATCGAGCAGGGCCAACGTTAGAACGCGACCAGGGCCCGGGCGTGACCGGTCACGGTGCGGCCCTTGGCGCATTCTAAGCAGAGCATGGCAACTTTGGTTCGCGAGGGCGGTTTTCCGGTGTTCTTCCTGCTGGCCTTCGGCCTCCTGGCCATGGCTTTCGCGGTGCGGTTCGCTACCGCCCCCACCCAGCGAGTCTTCCGCACCACCTTGGCTCTCTCGGCCGCCACCCTGCTCACGTCTTTCAACGGCATTTTTGCGGCCTTGTCCGCGGTCGCGCACCACGCGCCCGAATACCTCCAGCGGCACCCCGGAGGCTCCCTGGGCGAGGTCGTGCTGCTCGGCTTCGGCGAAGCCATGAGCCCCGGCATCCTCGGCTTTACCCTGCTCTCGCTGATTGCGCTCATTTTGGCTCTGGGCGTGTACCGCCAAAACCCCGGCTGAGTTGGGGCGGCGTGCCGCGTGACGCGCCGCCGAAGCCAGGGCCGAAAGCGGCGCGTTTACGAGCGGCGCGGAGGCTGGTACCGCTCGGGCATGGCTGGAGCCGTTCAGTTGATTGACGAGGCGCTGCTCGACGCGACGGTGGCGCGAGCCGTGACGGCGCCGCGAGGCCGCATCAACCACAACTTTCACCCCGACATGGCGTCCAACCCGCACCGGTTCTTGAACGCCTGGACGCGCGGCAGCTACGCGGCGCCCCACCGCCACTTGCAGGTGCCGAAGCCGGAGAGCTTCGTGGTGTTGCGCGGGGAGCTGGCGCTGTTGCTATTCGACGACGGGGGCTCGCTGACCGAGCACCACGTGCTTGGTCGCAATGGTGTCGTCGGCATCGATTTGGCGCCGGGCGTGTGGCACACCGTGGCCGCGCTCAGCGAGACCGCGATCTGCTTCGAGGTGAAGGCGGGGCCCTACGACGCGGCCACGGACAAGGAATTCGCACCCTGGGCGCCGCGCGAAGGCGATGCCAACGCCGCCGCGTACCTGGCCGGTTTGTTGCGCGCGGCCGGGCTCAGCGAAAGCTAGGCTCTTCACACGAAGAAATCGGGCAGCAGCTCCGCGTCGGGCACATCGGCATATCGGCTGAAATCGCTGACGCCCGCACCGCGCAGCACTTCTTCGTCGATCAGAAAATGCCCGGTAAGCTCGCGGCTCTTCGCCGTCAGCACCACGTGGGCGGCGTCGGCCACGATCTCCGGGTTGCGCGCGCGTGCCATGCTGCCGTCGCCGCCCAGCAAGTTCTGAACGGCGGCGGTGCGGATCACCGTGCGCGGCCAGAGCGCGTTCACGGCGATGCCGTCGCGCTTCAGCTCTTCGGCCAAGCCCAGCACGCACAAGCTCATGCCGTATTTGGCGATGCTGTAGGCGAGGTGAGGCGCAAACCAGCGCGGCTCCTGAGTGAGCGGCGGCGAGAGCATCAAAATGTGCGGATTGTGCGCGCGGCGCAGGTGGGGGATGCACAGCTTGGAGCATAAGAACGTGCCACGCGTGTTCACGCCGAACATCAGGTCGAAGCGCTTCAGCTCCGTTTGCTCGGTGCTGGTGAGGCTGATGGCGCTGGCGTTGTTGACCAAAATATCGATGCCGCCGAACGTCTTTACGGTGGCCTCCACGGCCGCCGCCATCTGCTCTTCGATGCGCACGTCGCCCACGCACGCAATGGCCTTGCCGCCGGCCGCCTCGATCTCGCGCACGGAGTCGGCCACGGTGCCGGGCAGCTTGGGGTGGGGGGCATCGGTCTTGCCGACGACGGCCACGTTGGCGCCGTCGCGCGCCGCCCGGAGCGCGATAGCCTTGCCGATGCCGCGGCTTGCGCCGGTGATGAACAGGGTCTTCCCGCGGAGTGTCACCAGCTGACAGTATCCGTCGCGATGGCGGCCCACAAGCTCACTTCCGAACCGCTAGTCCCCGCAGCCTGGGTGCACCGCGGGCAGGGCATCGAAGCCGTGCATACGGCTGCCATCGCGGTCGTGGACGAGCAGTCGCGGCTCAGTCACGCGCTGGGTGACCCGTCTCAGGTGTTCTTTTCTCGCTCTTCGATCAAGCCTTTGCAAGCCATGCCGCTCGTCGAAGCGGGCGGCATGGAGCGCTTTGGCTTCGGCCCCGAAGAGCTCGCGTTGTGCGCCGCTTCGCACAATGGCAGCGACCAACACCGCGCGCTGGTGCTCGGCATGCTGCAAAAAATCGGGCTGACGGAGTCGGCGTTGCAGTGCGGGACGGGGTTGCCACTCCAGCTCCAGCTGTTCGGCAAGTACCCGGAGCACGGCGAGGACCGCGATCCGTTGCGCCACAACTGCTCGGGCAAGCACAGCGGCTTTCTGGCTTTGGCGGAGCTGGTGGGGCAACCGCTCGAAACGTACTTGGACCCGGCCGGCGAGGCGCAAAGGCGGGTGCGGCAAGCGGTTGCGGACGCGTGCGAGGTCGAAGCCTCGTCGCTCTTGCTCGGCACCGACGGCTGCAGCGCGCCCAACTTCGCGCTGCCGTTGTGCCATTTGGCCATCGGTTTCAAGAATCTGGCGCTCGCCGACGCGCCGGCTTCGGCGAGGATCCGAGCGGCCATGCTGGCGCACCCGCTCTTGGTCTCGGGCGAGCGGCGCTTGGACTACGATCTGTCGCTGGCGTTTCCCGGCGCCGCGCTGGTCAAGGGCGGGGCAGAAGCGCTGCTGCTGGTGGCGTTCGCCAAGCCGGCGCTGGGGATTGCCATCAAGGTGGTCGACGGCGCCGCCCGCGCGCTCGGACCCATCTTGGTAGAAACCCTGAAGCAGCTCGGCTTGATCGACGACATCGCCAAATTTCCCACCCTCATGCGCTACGAGCGGCCCGCCATCACCAACGCTCGCAAGCTCAAGACCGGCGAGATTCGCGCCGATTTCACGCTCGCGCGCCCCTGAAGCGCCCCCGCTAGCCCGACAGGGCGACCGCGAGCTTGCGCTGCCGGCGACGCAGCCACAGCACGAGCCCGGCCGTCGGTAGGCCAGATATCACCGCAATCGGCACCAGCACGCCCGCCGCGCGAATGCCGAGGGTGACGATGCCGGCCGCCAGTGAAACGGCATCGGTAGCGGCGCGCCGCACGTCGACGCCGAAGCCGCTGGGCGTAGCGGCCACGATGGGACGCAGCGGCGCGAGCGACAGCGAAATCTTGGCGAGCGAAGTCTCGGTCTCCAAAAAGCGCTTGCGGCCTTCCAAGCGGTCAATCTCGGTGCGCACGTCGGTCAGCTCGTGGTGCACTTTGAGCGCGCTGTCGACGGTGTTGGCCTGCGCCAAGATGCCCGCCAGCTGTTGCTCCAAGCGGCGTTGGTTGGTGATGCGCGCGTCGACGTCGATGTATTCGTCGGTCACGTCTTCGGAGCCGATCTTTTCGGTTTCGGCCCCGCCGCCGAGGCGCTTGATCTCGCGCAAGGCTTCGTCCAGCCGCGCCGCTGGTACGCGCAGCGACAGCGTGACGCGTGCTTGCGAGCGCTCGCCCTCGTCGGCCACGACTTGGCGCTCGGAGCTGGCGATGTAGCCGCCCAAGCTTTCCACCAGACTGCTGACCCTGGATTCGGCCGCGGCCGGCGACGCAACCTCGATCGCCAGCTCCGCGTTGCGGATCACTTTGCGCGAGGTTTTGGGCAGGCTCGCCGCTTTGGCGCCGTCGGCCGCCACCGGGGCCGGAGCTTCGCCAGCGCCTTTGGCCGCGACCAGGGCCGCCGCCGACGGTGCTTCCTCCGAAGCCCGCGAGCAGCCCGCGAGGCCCAGCGCGGTCAACACTACAAATCCTTGAATTGACGGCATTTTTGACATTCGAGCGACACCTGGCAACGGCGGCAACGCCGCCTGTCCGCTCTCAACGCCCAGCCGCTGCCCGGCCTTACAGGGCTACATCCAGCCCTTGGATTTCAGCACCCGTTCGGTGACGGCGCGCCGCACCGGTGCGGGATCGACGCCGTTCTGGTGGCTGTCGATGCGGGTTGCAAAGAAAACGCGACGCGCCCCGAGCTCGAGCCAACCGACGAACCAACCCACCTCGCGTTCCTCGTCCGGAGGTGACGCCGACCCGGTCTTACCGCGGAGCACGTACGTCTCGGTGACGTCGAGCGTCATGATGTCGCGCACCAGGTCGGCCGTGCGCGACGAGATCGGCAGCTTGTCGCCGTCGAAGCGCCGTAGAAAGTCGATCTGTTCTAGCGCCGAAATGCGTAGGCCTCCCCACAGCCAAAATTTGTCTACGCCGCCGGAAATGTCGCGGTTGCCGTAGCCGAGCTTGTTCACCCACTCTTGCTCGCCGGCTTCACCCACGCGTCGCGCGATAGCCTGGTAGCAAGGCACACACGACAAGCGGAACGCGTCCCTAAACTTCAGGTCTTGGTTCCAAGCGTCGACGGAATATTGCTTGTGGTCCCACGGCAAAATCGTGTCCGGCCCTTCGACCACGCCGGTCTCGAGCGCGATCATGCTGTGCGGGATCTTGAAAGTGGAGGCCGGGATGACGGCCTCTTGGCATTTCTTGGCGTCGCTGCAGCCGAGCACACCGTCCTGTGAATCGAACAGCGCAATGGTGCCCGTGACCCGCTCCGCCTCGAAGGCTTGGCCGAGCTCGGGCCACTCGCGGGGCCCGTTGACGGAGCTCGCCGCTGCGGCGGGGTTCGGTGCGCTCTCGACCTTCGTGGCCGAGGTTACGGGCGCGGTGGGGGCGCCAGCGAGCGTCGCCGCCGTGCTCGCACACCCTGCCACGATGAAAGCCGAAATTGCCGCGGTCGGAAAGCGCATCGCCCCCGACTAGCATCGACGCCCAACGCTGTCAGTCACCCTTGCGTCGGCGGGGTCCGGGCCCACCGAGCGGGAAGCGGCTGCCGCGCTTTTCCATCAGCTCGCCGAAGCGCCGCGCTTGCGCCTCGGTCAACACGGCGCGGATCTCGGCGTCCACGCGCGCTCGCAGATCTTGCAGCGGTCCGCCGCATTCTTCGAACATCGCCCGCGCCAGCTGGCGATTCTCGTCGCGGTGGCGATCCATGATCTGCCGCACCTGTCGGCGCTGCTCGCGGGTCAGATCCAACTGAGCCGACAACGCCTCGAGCCGATGCGCGTCGCCCATGCCGGGGCGGTCTTCGCGCAGCACGGTCTCCAAACGCTTGTTGGCGACGGCGTAGCCGGACGCCGCACCCGCGCCCGCGCCGAGCACGAAGATACCCGCCACGATGCCGTAGATCTTGAGCTTGGGTGCGATCACCATGACAGCTCCGTGTCGTCGCTCGCGGCCATGGCCTCATCCACCTGGCTACTGACCGAGACTGCCCACACCATGGCCAACGCGGCCGCCAGCATGCCCAGCGGCAAGAAGCGACGCGCCGGCGTGCCCAGCGCGTACAGCGTGCCAAGCTGCTCTTGCCCGATGCGTTGCATGACGCGGTTCGAAAAGCCGGCGCGGGGGCGTAGCTCTGCCGTGCCACTGGCCAGCCGTGCGAGGCGGGCGTCGATGTCTTCGTCGTGGCTCATTGCCCTTCGCTCCTCTTGCGCAGCGCGCTGCGCGCTCGCACTAGCCGCTGCTCCACCGCACCTTCACTGCACTGCAACACTTCGGCAATCTCCGGAGACGTCAGGCCTTCCACCGCTTTGAGCACCAGGGCTGCCTTCTGATCGGCCGGCAGATCTCCCAGCCAATCCGAAAGCTCGGCCAAAGCCAGCTTGGTTTCGGCGGAGGCCAGATCGCTGGTCGATTCATCGGCCAGGTCGGTCGGCTGCGGGCGGCGCTTGCGGCTGCGCATGGCGTCGATGCTTTGATTGGTGACGATGCGATAGAGCCACGTCGTGACGTTGGCGCGGCCGTCGAACTCGCCGGCCATCAGCCCGCGATAGGCTTTCACGTACGCTTCCTGCACGACATCCTCCGCATCGATGACGTTCCCGAGCATCCTAGCCGCCAGTCTGACCAGTCGAGCGCTCGTGGCGTCGACGATCCGTTGAAAAGCCGCCGCGTCTCCGGCCCGGACACGCTCGACGGCTTCGCCAAGATTGTCCAATAGTTCTCCGTGCTTGGGTCACTCGCAGCAGTTTGACGCTGCGGCTCCCAAAAAACCTACGCACGAAAAAAGGCGTAGGGGCCGGCGGGGGGTCGACGTCGCACCCACTGACAGGAGCACGACATCACATGAAGATGACATCGACCATCCTCACTACCACCTCTCTCATCGCTTTGCTCACCAGCTTCGGCTTGATGGCATGCGGCGGGGCCGAGGTGGAACCGGCGGATCAAACTCAAACTGCAAAACTGACACAGCCTGCCACCACCCCCGCCCCCGACGCCATGGGCCCGGAGGCGCGCGGTGACCATCGTGGCCCCCGCGGCGAGCACGGCTTCGGCCCTCCCTCGCCCGAAAAGATGATCGAGCGCTTCGACGCGAACAAGAACGGGCAGCTGGAAGCGGCCGAGCTGCCCCCGCGCATGCAGGAGAACATCGGCAACATCGATACCAGTGGCGACGGCGTCGTCACCAAGGACGAGCTGGCCGCGCACTTCAAGGCCCGCGCCGCCGAGTTCCAAGCCAAGTTCGCCGAGCGCGCCAAAGCTCGCTTCGACCAGAAGGACACCAACCATGACGGCATGCTGGAGCAGTCGGAGGTTGGCGAACATTGGGCCAAGCTCAGCGTGGCGGACGCCAACGGTGATCAGAAGCTGACCCCCGAAGAGCTGAAAGCCGCGTTTGAATCGGGCAAGCTGAAGCCCATGATGATGCACGGGGAGCACGGCAAGCGTTGGCAGCATGGCGCGCCCGCAGCGCCCCCCGCCGCGACTCCAGCCCCCGGCGCGGCCCCGGCCCCCGCCGCGACGCCCGCGCTCTGAGCGACCGCGCTCAGACCGCCAGCCGTTCGAGCAAAGCGCCCGCCAGGACCAAGCACGAATCCCCGAATTCGTGCTGCAAGTAGCCGGTCCTGGCGGCATGCTCGACGGCCCGCAACAACAGCGGTCGCGGAGCGAAGGCTTCGAGCAAGTCGAAATGACTGGTGCCGGGCTCGTGCAACCCGGTGAGCAAGCCATCGACCACGCGCGGCGAGTAGCGCTGGCTCAAGCGCAGCTCGGTTTCGCCGCTGCCCGCGCGCACGGTGCCATCGGCGGCCGCCCGCCCTTCGAGCGCGCGCACCACGCTGGTGCCGGCGGCGATGACACGGCCGCCCTCGGCGCGCGCTCGGGCGATCACGCGCGCCGCTTGCTCACCGATCTCGTAGCGTTCGGCCAGGGGCAAGCGCCGGTCGAGCGAGTCACTGCCCGTTGAAGAAATACTGGCGGCGTGGGTTACGTGAGCCAGGCTCGCCCCGCGTCGCTCGAGTTGGAACAACAGCTCGAAGGTCAAGGGACGGCCTGCCGACGGTAGCTCGAACGCCCACGGCCGAGCCGCGTAACGGTTCTGCACGTCCCACAGCTGCAGAGGCTGGTTGGCGTAGGCGTACTGGATGGGACGACCGTAGCGATAAAGCGCTTGCCACAGCGCGGCGTCCGTTGCCAGAAACCGTATCCGCAATAGGCGCGGCTCCGCGGCGTCCACGTCGACGATGGTGGCCGTAAGCTCTGGCCCGAACGTCAACGTGTTGCCGACGCCGAGGGGGCGAGGCGCGCCGCGCGTTTCGGTCGGTTGCCGAAAGTCGCCGGCCCCGAATGCAACGGCGCGAAAGGAGCCGTCACTCTCGCGCGACACCAACCGCAGCTCCAGCTCCCGGTCCACCCGTAGTGACGCTGGCAAGGTAGCGGCGTCATTCACCACCAGCGCGTCTCCGGGCTCGAGCAGCCGGGGCAGCTCGGCGATGCTGTAGTCACCGAAGCGCCGCGTGAGCGGATCGATGACGAGCAAGCGCTCGGAATGAAAGCCCAGTTGGGGCGCGCGCGCCGGAAGGATCGGGGTGTGCCCCGCGCTGAACGCTTGGGCTTCTGCGGTGTTCACGCCGCCCTCCAACTCTGCGCTTCGACGCGGCTGCCGCTGGGCACCCGCTCGTCGCGCAGCAGCTCCAAGATGCGCGCCGCTACGTGCTCGGGGTTCGCCAGGGCGGTGGGGTCGGCGTCCGGCAGCGCTTGGCGATGCATGACGGTGTTCATTTCGCCCGGATCGACGGCCAGGACACGCACGCCGCGCTCGGCCAGCTCGGCGGCCCAAAGCCGCGATAGGTGGTCGAGCGCAGCCTTGGAAACGGAGTAAGCGCCCCAACGCTCGTAGGCGTTCACGCTGGCGTCCGAGCTAATGTGCACGATAGTTCCGGTCCTGCGCAGCGCCATCGACCCGGCCAGCGCGCGACTCAGCCGAAACGGGCCGACGACGTTGGTCTCCAGCACCTGCGATAGATCTTCGCACTCCGTGTCCAGCAGCAGCCGCAGCGGCGTCGGGCCCAGGCTGCTGGCGTTGTGGATCAAGAGATCGATCGGACCGACCAGCGCCGCGGCTGCCCCCGCCAACGGATACACGTCTTCTTTGCGGCTCACGTCGTAGGCCAACGCATGTGCCTCTCCCCCGCCTTCGCGAATGGCTTGGGCTACGCCCGAAAGCTCGCCTTGCGTGCGCGCTACCAGCACGACTCGCGCGCCGGCCGCCGCCAATTGTTCGGCCAGCGCGCGACCCAGGCCGCGGCTGGCTCCTGTCACCAATGCCGACTTTCCCGTGAGATCCATGAATTTGCTCCTCGTGAAGCAGCATGGACCCCCGCGGTCATAGTATTGGCGTTCTTGCCAATGCGTTGGCAGAATGCCAACCCATGAGCGAGGAGCTGTCGAGCCGCTTGGGGCGCAACATTCGTCAGCTGCGCCAGGCGCGCGGCTTCACCCAACAGCAAATGGCCAAGCTGTCGGGCTTGCCGCGCGCCACTTGGGCCAACCTCGAATCCGGCGACGGCAACCCCACGCTCGCGGTGCTGCACGCGGTGGCCATGGCGTTCCAAGTCTCTCTGGAGGAAATCGTCGCGGAGCCGCGCGCGTCGGCCAAGCTGTATCCGCGCGGCAGCTTGCCCACGCGGCTGCGCGGCACGGTCACGGTCAGCTCGCTCTTGCCCGACAAGGTGCCGGGCATGCAGATCGAGCGGCTCGAGCTGCCGGTGGGCGCGCGCATGGTGGGCGTTCCGCACACAGCGGGTACGCGCGAGTACCTCACGTGCGAAAGCGGCGAGCTCGAGTTGGTAGCGTCGGGAGAATCTTTTCGAATGGCGGAAGGCGACGTCGTGGTGTTCCGCGGTGACCAGCGGCATTCTTATGCGAATCGGGGCCGCAAGCTCGCGGTGGGCTACTCCGTGGTCATGCTGCGACCGATTGAATGAGAAAGAAGCTTTCACCTCGGGGCTTCGTGATCGCGCTCTCGAAAAACGACGTGCATGGCAGCGCGATTTCGGAGGGTTCGTGATCGAACCGGGGCGCCTTGGCATTACGCCATGGAGCGTTGGTGCCCTGTTCAGGCCGACGCGAAAAATCATGCGCCAGTACCTTCCCCTGTTTTGGATTCTGGGTTCCGTCGTTGCCTGCTCCGGGAGCGCGAGCGACGGCAACGACACGGACATGCCGACCGCCGGCACCAGCTCGCAAACGAGCGCGGGGGCGGCCGGGACACCCTCAGGAGTTGCGGGCAGCAGCGCCGGCTCTGGAACCGCTTCCGGTACCGCCGGAGCTTCGAGCGGCGGAACGGGAACGGTAACGGGGACGGGCGGCAACTCGAACGCGGCGGCCGGCAAGGGCAGCGGCGGAACCACGGGCAGCGCGGGCAGCGGCAGCGGCACCGCCGGCAGCGGATCGACCACCAAGACGCCGCCCGCTTTGAAGTTTCCCACGCCCGTGGGCGCCGACACCATGCTGAGCGGCACCAAGTCCGTCACCGACTTCGACGGCAAGGGCGGCCGCTTCATCGGCACGGGAGCGCTCGGTAGCGGCGGGCAAGCCGAGGGTCAGGACCCCTTGTTCTTGGTCAAGGCTGGGGGTTCCCTGAAGAACGTGATCTTGGGCGCGCCAGCTGCGGACGGCGTGCACTGTGAAGGTAGCTGCACCATCGACAACGTTTGGTGGGAAGACGTCGGCGAGGACGCCATCACGCTTCTGGGCAGCAGCAGCTCCAACGTCTATCGCATCACCAACTCCGGCGCCAAGAACGCCAGCGACAAGGTGATTCAGCACAACGGCGCCGGCACCCTGTACGTGCAGAACTTCTTGGTCGAGTCGTTCGGCAAGCTTTACCGTTCATGCGGCAATTGCAGCACGCAATACACGCGTCACTCGGAGTTCGACTCCATCTTGGCCAACGGCACCAAGGGGGAGCTTGCCGGCGTCAACACGAAGTACAAAGACAGTGCCAAGTTCACCCACATCTTCGCCGCGAGCGGCATGACCATCTGCGAGCGCTACGACGGCAACGACACCGGCGCCGAGCCCAGCTCGGTGGGCAAGGGTGCCGACGGCACGTATTGCATCTATTCTCCGTCCGACATCACGACGCACTAAGGCGGACTCAGCGCGGCTTCCGCAGCTGGGCACGGCGCTTCTTACGCGCACGATTCTTGGCTTTGCCGGGGCGGTTTTTCCCCTTGGCCTTGCCGGAGGGCGCGGTCACGGTGGCGGGCTCGGTTGTGGTCGCGGGTTCGGCCGCCGTCGCGGGCTCGGGCTCGGGCGCCACTGCGGGCTCGGGCGCGTCGAGCGTGGATGGCGTCGGCTCCGAATTGGGCGCGATCTCGGTCAGCTCGTTCGAGTCGAGCCACAGGGTGTTGCGTTTCGCGGGCACCGGCTCGAGCTCCTCTGAGTCGAGCCACAGGGTGTTGCGCGGGGTGGTGACGGGTTGGAGCTCGCTCGAGTCGAGCCAGAGGGTGTTGGCTTTGTGCGCAATGGGCGCCGGGGCGACGGCGGGCGGTGACGTTGCCGGCGGCACCGACTTCGCGGCTGGCGGAGCGGAGGCCGGAGGCTGTGACGCGGGGCCCGGGGCCTTTGCCGTCGTGGGAGCCGTGAATCGCTTCAAAAGGCCGGCGGCGGAGCGGAAGGCGGTGGCGAAAGCTTGCTGCGCATCCACCAGCACGCGCGGCTTCGGCGGCGAGCTCGGTCTTGTTCGCGCCGCGCCGAAGAGCGCGGTGGCGAGTGCGTCGCGCAGCTCGGGCCCCGATTGAAAGCGCTCGTTGGGGTCGATGGCAAGAGCGCGCGCGACCCAAGCGTCTATCGCAGGCGGTAGCTCCGGATTGAGCGCGAGCGCGCTAGGTCGCGGCCCGGTCGTGACTGCGCGCATCTTCGCAATCAGGTCCGGCATCTCGAAGGGCAGGCTGCCGGTTAGCCAGCGAAATACGATGACGCCGATGGAGTACAGATCTGCGCGCCCGTCGAGCTCCGTCGTCTTGCCGCCCCAGATTTCGGGAGCGATGTAGCTGGGTGAGCCCATCACCATGCCGGCGGCGGTCAGCGGCGCCGCGCTCTTGATTCTGGCTAGCCCGAAATCCAGCAACCGAGCGCTATGGGCCGCGCCGGTGGTGACGAAGATATTGGCCGGCTTGATGTCGCGATGCACGATGCCGATGGCGTGAGCGCGCTCGAGCGTGTCGGTGATGGGCGCGAGCAGCGACAACAACAGCTCTTGGCTCCCGCGCTCTCCGGCCGCTTCCCAGGCCGAGAGCTGCTGTTCCAGATCTTGGCCGTCGAGCCACTCCATCACCAGGCACGGCGCACCGCTCTCCAGGCGACACAAGTCGATGGCGGTGACCGCGCATGTGCCGGTCAGCGCCACCAATGCTTGTTGCTCGCGAAGCATGCGCTCGACCACGTTCGGGTCGCGCCCCGCTTCCGGCGAGAGCATCTTCAAGGCCACCGGCTGTCCGGTTTTGCGATCGACCCCGCGGCACACCATGCCGTAGCCACCACGCCCGACGACACCGCCGACGAAATAACGTTCGCCCACGAGCCAAAGCGCGTTCGGCTGCTGCATTGCCGCGAAGTATAGCGACGGCGTGGCGGGCAGGTCGAGGGCGCATTTCCGCGCCTTTTGGCGACAGCGAAACGCGCCGCCGCGCCGCTCCGGCTACTTTTCGGACGCTGGCGGCGCGGGGCAAGCGGTATTGCGAAAGCCGCCGTCCTCGCTTCGAACCTGCTCGAAGCACGACAGCGCACACACCGATGGCGCCTGGTACGTGTACTGGAGCAGGTACACGTGGCCGTTTTGTGGCCCCAAGCGCGTGCTTCGGGTGCAGCTGCCGTCCGACACCTCTACCGTCTTGTTCACCGTCCGCCAGCGCGTCTCGTACGTCGTGTGCGAAACACTGCGCGAGCAGGTGTTGTTGCCACAACTGTAGGACTCCGTGGTGTAGGTCGTGTGCGGCTCTTGATAGCTCTCGGTCACCAGGTGCGTTTCTTGATGAAAGAAGTTGGACGCGACGACGAAGTCGCCCGGCACCGGGTGAACCAAAATCGCCCCCGTGCGAGGGCTCTCGGCGAAGGCAGACGGCACGACCTCACTGAGCGCTCGATGCTCGTCGATGCTGACGGCTTCTGCGAGCGACACCCCCGCCACCGTTTCGTAGCTGCGGCGTAGCTTCAGCACGGCGTGTGGTTGGTCGGCGCGCGGCGGCTTGTAGGGCGGCACGCAGGCGTTGAGCAGGCAGGCCCCCAACAAGGCCACCGCGTTGCGGCGGCTCACTTACAGCCCTCGCTGCAACGCGTGCCCGTAACGTCACAAGCTTGAATCTGGGCGGCCGTCGCCGCGTCCAGCATACAAGCGTCCTTTTCGCGACTGCACCCTTGGTAGCAGCTGAGCTGCTCCTCGCTCGGCCCCACGTAACACCCCGAGCTTGCCACCAGCACCCACCACAACCAGTTTCTCATCACCGCTGCATATCACGGCAATCCCTGCCGGCGCCGCCTTAAACCCGCGGTGAAATCGCGAGCGGCTCGAGATGCTCGGAACCGCGGGGGCGAAGCGAGTAACCTCGGCCCATGGCTGAGGTCCTGATCGCGTTTCCGTTGGGGTTCATCGTTTGGTTCTTCACGCGCTACGGCTTGTTCGGGTTCTATACGATTGGACCGAGCGAGCGAGCTGTCGTCACTACCTTCGGGCGGGCGCAGCGCATCGGCGAGGCGACCACGCTCGAAGATCCGGTCTCCGAGACGTTGCGGCCCGACGAGCGCGAGCGCTACCGCTACCCGCAAGTACAAGTGGTGGGGCCGGGCTTTTACTGGAAGCTGCCTTGGCAGAAGGTGCACAAGGTTTCGATCGCCACCATCACCGTGTCCATTGCCTACGACCCAGAGGACGGCAGCGCCAACCAGGGTGGTCGCATCTTGGAAGCGGTCACCAAAGATCAGCTGAATACCGGCTTGTCGGGGCAGCTGCGCTTCACGGTGGCCGATCGCAATCTGTACGCCTACCTGTTCGGCGTGAAGAACCCGGTGGCGCACATCATGGGCTACTTCGTGTCGGTGCTGCGCGACCGCATCGCCAATTTCGAGGCTCCGCCGGAGACCCAGCCGCTACCGGACGCGAACCATCCTCCGGATCCGGCCGATGCGGTCCAGGGCATCTCGATCAATGACTTGCGCAAGAACCTGCGCGACTTGAACGACCGCATGGACGACCACTGCGCGTCCGCGTCGGCACGCTACGGCATTCGGCTCGACGCTGCGCTGATCACCGGTATCGATCCCCCGCCGGACGTCGACTCGGCGCTGGCCGCCATCAACACCGCTCACAACCACGTCTCCAGTGAAATCAGCCTCGCGCAGGCTGCCGCCGACCAAAAGATCGTGCAGTCACGGCGCGCGGTCGAGATCGAGACGCTCAACGCGCAAGCCGAGGTCGAGCCGCTGGTCATGATGTCCGAACAGCTGCGACAACTGCGGGCCAACGGCCCCGGCGCGCTCGAAGCTTACGTGCGCAACACCAAGCTGAATCTATTCAAGCGCTCACGGCAGCTGGTGCTGGTGGGACAAGAAGGCACGAAATGACTGACTTTTTGATCGCTTTTGCGGTGGCGTTCTTCGGCAGCTTCATCGCCATGCCCGTCTTTTTGTTTTGGGTGCGGGTACTGGGCTTCTACGTGGTGGTGCGTGAGCGAGAGTGCGTGGTGTTCGAGCTGTTCGGCAAAGTGCGGCTCACCATCAGTGAGCCGGGCTTGCACTTTCCGTGGCTGACGATGGGGCCGTTCGCGGCGCTAGTGCCGTTTTTCGGTCGCAAGCGCTCGGTCGACCTACGGCTCGACCAAGTCTACCTGCGCAGCCAGCCGGTCAACTCCGAAGAAGGCGCCCCGATGGGCATCGGCGTGTGGTGCGAGATGTTCGTCAGTGATCCGATCTCGTTCTTGTACAAAAACACGGATCCGGTCGGCTCTCTACGCGCCAACGTGTCGAACGCCACCGTGCGTTGCTTGTCGAACATGAAGCTGTCCGACATGCTCGAGAACCGCCACCCCATGAGCCAAGTGGTGCGCGAAGAGGTGTCGGCCAAATCGCGCGAGTGGGGCTACATGCTCGGTAGCACCTACATTCGCAAGGTGCATTTCCGCGACATCGGCATGATTCAGCAGATCGAGCAGAAGGTCGTCAACCGGCTGCGCCAAGTGACTTCGTCCATTCAGCAGGACGGAGCCAATCGCGTGAACGTGATCCGGTCGACCGCCGAGCGCTCGGCCGCCGTCGAGTTTGCGCGCGCGGCCGCCACCCGCCCCCACATCGTGGGCGCGGCGCTGGCTCAAATCTCGAAAGATCCGGTCATCTCCGACGCTTTGTTCGAGCTGCTAGAAACGCAGAACCTGCTGGCAGCTCCGCGGCTCGAGGTGAACATCGTGCCCAAAGGCACCCAGCTGATCGCGGCCGTGTCGGGCGCGGGCGGCATCCTGGCCGGTGGTCCGCCGGCCGCGCACTGAGAGTTCGAGCCCGAGCTTCTCGACCTACTCTTGCACGCGGAGCCGGTAACCGACGCCCGGCTCCGTGGTCAAGAACTGGGGGCGGCTGGGGTTCTGCTCGAGCTTGTGGCGCAGCTGACCCATGTACACGCGCAAGTACTGGGTCTGTTCGGCCGAGTTGGGACCCCAGACTTCTTTTAGCAGTTGGCGGTGGGTGATCACGCGGCCAGCGTGCTTCACCAGCGTGGCGAGCAGCTTGTACTCGATGGGGGTGAGGTGGACCTCTTGACCGTTGACCAGCACTTGGCGCCGGCCCAAATCGACCTTCAGCGCACCGACCGAAAATTGCGAGCTGCCCAGCTCGCCCCGCGCGGCGTTGCGTAGCGCCACGCGAATGCGCGCCAACAGCTCACCCACGCCGAACGGCTTGGTCAAGTAGTCGTCGGCGCCGGCGTCGAGCGCCTGAATCTTGTCTTCTTCGCGGCCGCGCGCGGAGATGACGATGATGGGTGTTTTGGCCCATTCGCGCAGACGCTGGGTGACGACGAGGCCATCTTGATCCGGCAGACCCAGGTCCAAGAGCACGAGGTCGGGAGCGCGCGCGGCGGCTTGGGTCAGCCCCGCTTCGGCGGTGTGGGTCTCGACGACTTGGTAGCCGTTGCTGCTCAGCGAAGCGCGCAGGAAGCGCCGCATCTGCACTTCGTCCTCGATGACCAGGATCACGGGATTGGGCTCGGTCACGCTCGCTGCTCCTGCGCTACATCGCTTGGCTCCGACAGCGGTAGCGCCGGCGCCTCACCGTCGATGGGTAGTGCGAATTGGAACGAAGCGCCACCATCCGCGCGGTTCTGCGCCCAGATGCGTCCGCCGTGCGCCGTGACGATGGCTCGGCAGATGGTCAACCCCAGACCCACGCCTTCCGGGTTGCCCTCTCGCCCGGCGCGTTGAAACTTGTCGAAAATGCGCAGCTCTTGCCCGGGTGCAATGCCTGGTCCCCGGTCGGCCACTGCGACCACCACCTCGGCGCCGCGCGCGGCGGCGGTGACGTCGATGGGGCCGGTGCTGTACTTTGCTGCATTTTCCAGCAGGTTGATCAAGGTCTGCTCGATCAAGACCGGATCGCACGGCACCAGCGGCAAGCTGCGCGGCAAGTCCACGTGCAGCTCACGGCCGGTCAAACGGCTATCCACGCGGTTGAGCGCGGCGCCGACGAGCTCTTCCAGCGGGATCCATTCTTTGCGGACCTTCACCGCGCCGGATTCGAGGCGCGTCATGTCCAGCAGGTTGCGAATCAGCCGATTCAGGTGCTCGGCTTCCTCGAGCACCGTCTTCAGTAAATCTTGGCGCGTAGCGTCGGTGATGCCGGGGCCGCTCTCCAGCAATGTGCTGGTCGAGCCGGTGATGACGGCCAGCGGTGTACGCAAATCATGAGAAACGGAGCTGAGCAGCGAGTTGCGTAGCTGCTCGGCCTCGATCTCGCGCCTGGCTTTGCTGGTCTCGTCGGCCAAAGTCGCCCGTTCGATGGCCAGAGCCATTTGAGCGGCAAAGGCGTCGACCCGGCGCCGCTGCTCGAGCTGGTCGAAGCGCTGCGCGTCGTCGGGTGTGAGCCCGAGCACCCCGACTGCGCCCCCCGATGCGAGCAATGGAACGTACAACGTGGTGCCGCCCGGCAGCGTACCGGTGCCTAGCCCCGCCTCACGCTGGTTCGACCAAACCCATTGCGCAATGCTGAGCTCGCGCTCCGAGGCCTCGCTGGGGCCGCGCGTGGCATAGGCGCCGAGCACGCCGCCACCCGGCGCCGGTGTAAAGACCGTGACTTGGCTGCGGAACACGTTCTCGATGTGATGGGCGGCGGCCTGGACCACGGTTTGCGTGTCCTGCGCGCCCGCGAGCTCGCGGCTGAGCTCGTACAACGTGGCGGTACGTAGCTCGCGTTCACGCGCGGTAGCGGCCTCGTTTCGGATGCGCTGAGTCAGCCCGCTGATCACGACCGCGACGACGAACATGACGATGAAGGTCGTGGCGTGCCGGAAATCGGCGATGGCGAAGGTCAGGTACGGGGGCACGAAGAAGAAATCGAACGCGGCGACGCTCAAAGCCGCGGTGAGCGCCGACGCGCCCAAGCGGAAACGGCTGGCCACCAGCATGATCCCGAGCAGGTAGATCATGACCACGTCCGGCAGTTGATCTCGGCCGAATAGCAGCAGCGTCACGCCGGTCGAGAATGCCGACACCGAGACGGCCGCCACGACGCTTGGCAGGTGGACGGGAGCGGGTTCGGTCTTTTCCGGCTCGCGCTTGGTGTCGTCGTCGGCGTCGCCGGCCGTGACGTAGACGTCGATGTCGCGGCTTTGTCGAACGATCTGGTCGACCAGCGAGACGCGAAAGCGGTTGAGCAGACCGCCCACGACGGGCTTGCCGACGATCAGCTTGGTGATGTTGCGCTCGTGGGCGAAGCGCAGAATCTCGTCGGTGGCGTTGTTGCCGGAGAGGGTGACGACCTCGGCGCCCAGCTGCTCTGCCAGCCGCAGGTTCTGCGAAAGCTGGGCCTCCATCGCCTTGGGCAGCTGCCGCGCGCTCGGCCGCTCGACGTAGACGGCGTACCAACGCGCATGCAACGAGGCGGCCATGCGCCGCGCAGCGCGGATGAGTCGCGCGGAATGGGGACTGGGGCTCACGGCCACCAGAAGCTGCTCGGTGACGGCCCAGGTTTGCTCGATGCCTTGCGCCTGGCGGTACTCGCGCATTTGCGCGTCGACGCGCTCGGCCGTGTGGCGGAGCGCCAGCTCGCGTAGCGCGATCAGGTTTCCCTTCTTGAAAAAATTCTCGATGGCGCGTTGGGCTTGCGCCGGCACGTACACCTTGCCGTCGCGCAGGCGCTCCAGCAGGTCGTCCGGCGGCAGGTCCACGAGCTTGATTTCGTGCGCATTCGCCAAGACCGAGTCCGGTACCGTTTCACGCACGCGCACGCCCGTCACCTTGGCCACGACGTCGTTCAGGCTCTCGACGTGTTGCACGTTCATGGTCGTGAACACGTCGATGCCGGCGTCCAGCAGCTCCTCGACGTCTTGCCAGCGCTTGGGGTGGCGTGAGCCCTCGGCGTTGGTGTGCGCCAGCTCGTCGACCAGTAGCAGCTGCGGACGTCGCTTGAGCGCCGCGTCCAGGTCCAGCTCTTCCACGTCGACGCCGCGGTAATGCAGCTTCCGGCGCGGCAAAAGCTCTAGCCCCAAGAGCTGCGCGCCGGTCTCGTAGCGCCCGTGCGTCTCGACGATGCCGAGCACGACATCGCGCTTTTCGCGCTCCATTTCCGCGCGCGCCACCTCGAGCATGGCGTACGTCTTTCCGACGCCGGGGGCGGCGCCGAAAAACACGGTGAGCTTGCCGCGCTTCTCCCGGGCCTCGGCGGCCACTACGCGGCGCAGCAGCTCGTCGGGGTTGGGACGATCAGTCACCGGTTGGCCCAGAGTACGCTATTTCAGCGCGTCGAGGGCCAGGTTTAGCTCCAGCACGTTCACGCGCGGCTCGCCGATCAGACCGAGGAACCGCCCGCTCGTGTTTCGAGCTACGGCTTCTTGCACCTGCTGGACGCCGAGCTGGCGCGCCTTGGCGACGCGCGCGACCTGCAGCGCGGCGTTGGCGGGGCTGATGTGCGGATCCAACCCGCTCGCCGAACGAGTAGCGGCGTCGGCGGGGATTACTGCGTCGGGCGCAAGCCCGTTCTCGGCGCGGTAGGCTTGGGCAAGATCGCGAAAGCCGAGGTACGTTTCGTCGACGTCCTTGGTGGCGGGGTCGTCCTTGACGCCGTTGATCAGCTTGTCGCTGGTGGGGCCCAAGTTGGTGCCGCTGGAGTTTGCGGCGTCGTAGCCGGCGCCGGCAGCCGAAGGGCGCGGGTGAAAATACTCGGGCCGGCTGAAGCTTTGGCCCAGCAGCGCCGAGCCGACGACGTTGCCTTTGGCGTCTCGGATGAGGCTACCGGCAGCTTGGGCCGGAAAGGCGACGCGCCCGATGGCCCACACGACGCCCGGAAAAACGAGGCCCGTGAGCACGACGAAGAACAGCGTGAGCAATATGGCGGGACGAAGATGTTTCATGTTTAGGCCAGCCTTAGGAGCACGATTGCTCGGTCAATCAGCCAAATGGCGGGGAAGGGGGCGAGCACGCCGCCGACTCCGTAGATGAGCAAGTTGCGACGGAGCGTGGCGATGGCGTTGCTGGGTCGATACGCGACGCCGCGCAGCGAGAGGGGGATGAGCGCGATGATGATCAGCGCGTTGAAGATCACCGCGGCCAATACCGCTGATTGCGGGTTGCTCAAACGCATGAAGTTGAGCTGACCCAACGCCGGGTAGGTGACCAAGAACATGGCCGGGATGATGGCAAAGTACTTGGCCACGTCGTTGGCGATGCTGAAGGTGGTCAACGCGCCGCGCGTCATCAGCATCTGCTTGCCAATCTCGACGACTTCGATGAGCTTGGTCGGGTTCGAGTCCAGGTCCACCATGTTGCCGGCTTCCTTGGCGGCTTGCGTACCGGTGTTCATGGCCACGCCGACGTCGGCTTGCGCCAGCGCGGGGGCGTCGTTGGTGCCGTCGCCGGTCATGGCCACCAGCCTGCCGCCGGCTTGTTCTTCGCGGATGTAAGACAGCTTCATTTCGGGCGTGGCCTCGGCGATGAAGTCGTCGACCCCCGCTTCGGCGGCGATGGCCGCAGCCGTGAGCGGGTTGTCACCCGTCACCATGACCGTCTTGATGCCCATTTGACGCAGCTGCTCGAAGCGCTGCTTCATGCCGCCTTTGACGATGTCCTTGAGCTGAATGACGCCCAGCGCGCGCGCGTTTTCGGCGACTACGAGCGGGGTGCCACCTTCGCGGGCGATTTTTTCGACGATGGCTTGTAGGTCCGAAGGAAACGTACCCCCGTGGCCTTCGACGAAGCGCCGCACCGCGTCGGCGGCGCCTTTGCGCACTTCGCTCCCGGCCAAGTCGACGCCGCTCATGCGGGTGTGCGCCGTGAACTCCACGAACTTGGCCTGGCCTAGCTCGGAAATCTCGCGGGTGGGCAGTTGGTACTTGTCCTTGGCCAGCACCACGATGCTGCGACCCTCCGGGGTTTCGTCAGCCAACGACGCCAACTGCGCGGCTTTGGCCATCTCCACCAGCAGCACGCCTTTGGCCGCGAAGAACTCGGTCGCTTGGCGGTTGCCGAGGGTGATGGTCCCGGTCTTGTCGAGCAGCAGCGTGTTGACGTCGCCGGCGGCCTCTACGGCTTTGCCGCTCATGGCCAGCACGTTGTGCTGCATGACCCGATCCATGCCGGCAATGCCGATGGCGCTCAGCAAGCCACCGATCGTCGTCGGAATCAGGCACACCAACAGGGCGACCAGCACCGTGATGCTGGGCACCGCGTTGCTGCCCGCGGCGGCGTACTTGGCGAAAGGCAGCAGGGTAACGGTGGCGAACAAGAAGATCAGCGTGAGGCCCGCCAGCAAGATGGAAAGCGCGATTTCGTTCGGCGTTTTTTGACGCTTGGCGCCTTCGACGAGCGCGATCATTCGATCGAGGAAGCTGTGCCCTGGGTCTTGGGTCACCTTCACGACGATGCGATCGGACAGCACCTTCGTGCCGCCGGTCACGGCGCTGCGGTCGCCGCCGCTTTCCCGGATGACGGGGGCGGATTCGCCGGTGATGGCCGACTCGTCGACGCTGGCCACGCCTTCGACGATTTCACCGTCGGCGGCGATCACGTCTCCTACCTCGCAGACGAACAGGTCGCCCTTGGCGAGCAAGGGCGCCGCGACGCGCTCTTCCCTGCCGTTGACCAGCTTGCGAGCATGGGTGTCGGTCTTGGTCTTGCGCAGCGCGTCGGCTTGCGCTTTGCCGCGACCTTCGGCCATGGCTTCGGCAAAGTTGGCGAACAGCACCGTGAACCACAGCCAGAGCGTGACCTGACCGACGAACAGCGTGTCGGTGGCGTGGGTGACGAGGCCGCGAATCCAAAAATAGGTCGTGATGGCGCTGCCCACTTCGACCACGAACATGACGGGGTTTTTGGCGACCACGCGCGGGTCGAGCTTGACGAACGCCTCTTTGCAGGCGCGGATTACGATGGCTCTTTCGAACAGCGCGCGCGGCGCGTTCTTGGGCCGGACCGCGTGCGCGACTGGGGGCTCGCTGGGCAGCGACGTAGCCGTGGGCAAATCGATGGATTTTTGAATGGCCATGGGAGCTGGTTCCGTCAGTGAGTGGCGAGCGCCTGCATCTGGAAGTGCTCGACGACAGGTCCGAGCGCGAGGCCCGGGAAGTAGGTGAGGGCACCGACGATCAGCACGACGCCGACCAAGAGACCGGCAAAGGTGGGCGTGTCGGTGGGAAACGTGCCCGACGAGGCCGGCACGTGGCCTTTCTTGGCCAGGGCGCCTGCCATCGCGAGCAGTGGGATGATCATCAGGAAGCGACCAATCAACATCGCCAGGCCGATGGTCACGTTGTACCAAGGGGTGTTGGCGGTGATGCCCGCGAAGGCCGAGCCGTTGTTGCCGGTGCCCGAGGCGTAGGCATAGAAGATCTCGCCGAAGCCGTGGGCGCCCGCGTTGTTCAGGTTGCCGGTGGCAGCGCCGTAGACCGTGTCGGCCGCGCCGTACGCGCTACCGAGCCACGTGTTGAGCGACGCCCAGAAGCCCTCCTTGGGCAAATCGATGGTGCTGGACAGCGCGGCGAAGCCGAGCACGCTGGCCGCCAGCACCAGAGTCGCCAGCATGGCCATTTGCACTTCGAACTTCTCGATCTTCTTGCCGATGTATTCCGGCGTCCGGCCGACCATCAAACCCGCGATAAAAACCGCCAAAATTGCGAACATCAGCATGCCGTACAGGCCGGCGCCGACTCCGCCGAAGATGACCTCGCCGGTGAGCATGTTGAACAAAGGCACCAAGCCACCGAGAGGGGTGAAGCTGTCGTGCATGGCGTTGACGGCCCCGCACGACGCGCCGGTGGTGACGGTCGCAAACAGCGCCGAGCTGGCGATGCCAAAGCGCACTTCTTTGCCTTCCATGTTTCCGCCCGCTTGCAGAGCGCTGGCGGCGGTGTCGATGTGCGCGGCCGCCAGGTGTGGGGTGCCGGCTTGCTCGGCGCTGGTGCAAATGACGACGCCGGCGATGGCCAGCGCGGCCATGGCGCCGAACAAGGCCCAGCCCTGCTTGGCGTTGCCCACCATCTTCCCGAAGGTGTGGGTGATGGCGGCAGGAATGCTCCAAATCAAGACGAGCGTGAAGAAGTTGGACAGCGGGCTCGGGTTCTCGAACGGGTGAGCGGAGTTGGCGTTGAAGATGCCACCGCCGTTGGTGCCGAGCTGTTTGATGATTTCTTGGGACGCGACGGCCCCGAAGGCGATGGTTTGCTTGCCGCCCTCCAACGTGGTCACGGTCGAATAAGGCTCGAAGCTCTGCGGAACGCCCATGGCGAGGAAGATGACCGCGCCCACCAGACACAGAGGCAAGAGCATGTACAGCGTGCCGCGCACCACGTCGGCCCAGAAGTTGCCGATGCCGCTGGCGCTTTTTCGCGCAAAACCCCGGGTGAGCGCGATGGCAATGGCGATGCCAACCGCCGCCGAAGCCCAGTTGTGGATGGCCAACGCCACCATGTTCGAGAAATACGAGACCGTGACTTCGGGCGAGTAGGCTTGCCAATTGGTGTTGGTAGTGAAGGAAACGGCGGTGTTGAAGGCCAAGTCCGCCGGCATCTGCTTGGCGCCGAAGCCCTGAGGATTGAGCGGCAATACGCCCTGCAGCCGCAGCGCCCCGTAGGTGAAGATCAGTGTCGCTAGCGAGAACACCAGCATGGCGAGCGCATAGCTCGTCCACTTCATGTCCTCTTCCGGATCGACGCCGAGCAGCCGATAGGTGGCTCGCTCCAAGCCGCCGAGCGCGCGATGCAGCAACGTCTTCTCACCCGCGAAGACGCGCGCCATGTAGGCGCCAAGCGGCTTGGTGAGCAACAGCAGCAGGCCGAAAAACAGCAGCAACTGCAGGGTGGCAAGCGCGGTCATGGTTCAGAACCTCTCCGGTACGAGCAGGGCATAGAGGAGGTAGCCGCACAGCACGAGCGTGACGGCGCCGAGCCAAATCGTGTCAGTCATGGCTCCCTCCCAACAGCTTTTGGCAGCCGTAGGTGTAGGCGATGGCGACGGCGAAAAAGCCGACGCAAATGGCAACGTAGACAAGATCGGTCATGCGGTTCGTCTCGCTTGGCTTCGGACGGGAAGCCGTAGGTCACGCTGGTCAACCTAGCCCCCGCATGCTCAAGATGTCGTAAGAGCGACTCCGCGACTCATCAGGAATTCATAAAGGTCGCCGGGCGACATTCCGTCGCAGAGCGCGCGTTTTTACAGAATCTTTAGGTCCGCGAAGCCAAGCTAGGGGCATGGCAAAGGTCGACTCATGCCCCACGTGCCAAGGTCGCGATCGCGATCTGTACGCCATCGCCGCGCTGTTTTGGGTGGTGAGTCTGGCGCGGGTGCTCGTCACTTGGATTGGGCACGAGCCATTTGGCACCGAGGCCTCGTTGGCGGCGCTGTTCGTCATCGTCGTGCCCTGGGTATTGGCTCCGCGCTTGGGACTCTCCACCAGCATGAGGGTTCGATGAATAACACCTGCAAATACGCCCGGCGTTCGATGTTCTTGGGTGTGGTGGCGCTCGCGCTCGGCTGTCGCGGAAACCCCACGACCATCTTGACGAGGCTCGAGGATTCACGCCGAGTCACGGCCCAGCTGCAGGGTCAGCTGAGCCAAGCCGCAGAAGCGTCGCACCGCGCCGTCATGGCCGATACCGACGACGCCTCCGTGGCCGCCGCGCAAGAGGCCGAGCGCGCAACGAAGGCGGTCGAAACGGACGTCGCCACGCTGGGCCAGCTGCTGGCGGGCTTGAGCTACGCCAACGAAGCCCAGCTACTGCGTGAGTTTCAGGCTGACTTTGTTCGCTATCAGCAGCTCGATCGTCGGATTTTGGCGTTGGCGGTAGAGAACACCAACCTCAAAGCTCAAGCTCTCGCCTTCGGTCCCGCGAGTATTGCTGCCAATGCCTTCTGCTCGGCGCTCGAGCGCATGGGGGCGAGCCTACCGAACAAGGATCGCTGCCGCACCGACGGGCTCGTGGCCGGGGCCATCCGGGCGGTGCGTGAGATTCAAGTCTTGCACTCGCCCCACATCGCCGAGCGCGACGACGCCACTATGGCTCGCATGGAGCGCGAGATGAACGAGCTCGACGCCAAGGCGCGCTCGGCGCTCGACGCGCTCGGCGCCGCCGCTCCGGCGAACACGGCGCCGGTGCTCGCCGAATCGCGCGCCAAGCTCGATGAGCTCAAGCTCGTTACCGGCAAAATCGTCGAGTTGTCGCGCCGCAACACCAACGTGCTCTCGCTCGACCTCGCTCTCCGCCAGCAGCCGGCGCTGCACGCGGCGTGTGAAGACAAGCTGCGGGCCCTTACCGAAGCGTTGGCCAAAGAGGGCTCAAAAGCCGAGCGCTAGGCCCCAGACGCAGCTCGCGCACCGTCGCCCACATTTGCAGATGTGCAGTGTCTGCGGGGCGAGTTGCCCCATCCTCAACAGCGCTTGCGCACTCTGCCGGCCTCACGGCTATGCTTGTCGGTTGTTGCTTGAGCCCTGAGTCAAAGGAGCCCGGATGCGTTGGTGTGTTGCTGCTGTCTTCTGCTTGGCGCCCGCGATCGCAAACGCTCAGCCCTCTCCACTGCCGCCGCCGCCGGCCGCTCCTCCCGGAACCCAAGCTCCCGCAACGGCGCCCGCCCCCGCTGTCGCGCCCGCGCCCGCCCCCGCAACGGCACTCGCTCCCGCTCCAGCTGCACCCGCGCCCGCAGCCGCAGCCGCAGCCGCTCCCGCTCCCGCTCCCGCACCACCAGTCGCCGAGCCGCCCCGGCGCGGCAGCCCCGAAGCGCGGCGTGGCTTCCAAATGCACTTCGTGCCGATGACGGGGGTGATCTTCCCCTTCGGCTCCGCCACCGGCGCGCGCGATGACGCGCTGAGCGCGCGCTACGCCTGGCAGTGGCTGCCGCTCGAAGTCGGCTTGGGCGCCAAGGTGATGGACGAGCTGTACATCGGCGGCTACTTCAACGTCGGCGTCGGTCTCGAAGGCAGCGATCTTGCTACCGAGGCCCACTGCGAGGCGGGCAACGACGCCGTCGACGACGTCTCGTGCAGCTCCGTGAGCGTGCGGGTCGGCATCGAAGGCCGCTACTCTTTTACGCCTGCGGAGCCGATGAGCGGCTGGCTGGGTTACGGCATCGGCTACACCGTCGGCAGCGAAACCATCTCGGACGTCGGCCGCTACACAGAAACGTCGACCGCCACTGGCATCGAAATGGCGCGATTGTCGGGTGGTCTCGATTTTCGACTCAAACGCGGCTTTGGCTTGGGGCCCTACGCCATGGTCTCGATCGGTCGCTACACCCGTCAGCGCACCGAGATTCGCAACGTCGAGACCGCCTCCACATCCATCGACAACCCAGCCACCCACGCCTGGGTCGGGCTCGGCCTGCGCCTGGTGATTTTTCCATGATGAACATGCAGTTACATCACTCCGCCTGGCTGATCGCGCTCGCCCTGTTGGGCTGCGACGGACAGCAGTACGTCAACCCAGGCACTGCGCTCCTGACCGTCAGCCACGACGTGACCGGCTCGAAATTGGTCGAAGGTTGCAACTACGTGCCGGTGCTGCAGGGCAGCCAGATCCAAAAGCGCTACACCGTGGACGACGCGCTCGAAGCGTTGGTCACGCTCACGCGCTCCGATATCACCGTCACTTTCGAGGGCTCGGGCGCGGGCGCCCCACCGTTCCGCGCCACCACCAAGGAGCTCGAAAATGGCGCTGTCGTCGATGACTCCCCGCCCGACGGCTACACGGTCGAGCTTGGCTCCGGCTGCGTCCCCGAAGACCCTTGATTATTTTCTTATTTGCGGTCCGCTGAGATTCGCTCACAAGATTGCGAATGGACCCTTCGCTTCAGCGCAGCGTCGACCCGGTGCTCGTCCTCATGCGCAGTGTCCGCGAGCGTCTCAAGCGAGGCGGGCAGCAGGTGCCCCGGCTGCGCGTCAAGGTAACGCTCGGTTTCCTGTCGGTCGCGGCCTTGATGGCGTGTGCGGGCCGTCGGCCTTCGCCGTTGCTGGTCGGCGTGTTGCTGGCCGTCGCGCTCGTGCAAGAGCTGCCCGGTGCGCTCTTGGCGCGCTGGTCAGGGCGCTCGGCCAACGTGAGCATCGACGTGGTCGGTGGCTCGACGGAGGTGAGTGAACCGGCCCCATCTGCAGGCCTGAAGTTGGGGTTGGCCAGCATCGGCAGTGTGGTCAGCCTGGCCGTCGGCGGCGCGTACCTGTTCGGCGCCAGCCGGCTCGTGCATGCGCCTGCGGCCAGCTTCATTTCCGAAGCAGGTCAGCTGCACGTGCTGTGGGGTGCGGCGCACTTGCTGCCGTTTGCGCCGTTCAAGCTGGGCATGCTCTTGGCAAGCCAACTGAGCGCTGGGGCGCGAGCCAAGCAAGCGCTCACGTCGTTGCTGTTCGCGCTCACGTTGGTCGGCAGCTTGCTGGCCAAGCTCGGGTCGCCACTCGTATTCGTGGCGCTCTTGGTGCTCGTCTGGTCCTGCTGCCGCCACCTCCTCGAAACCTGGGCGCTCGCCCGCGAATCCACGCTCGACGCCGACCGACAACTGCAAAGCATCCAAGAATTCACCTTGGCCGGCGACACGCGCCAGGCCATTCGGCTTGGGCAGGAGCTGCGCCAGCAGGTGCGCTCGGCACCGTTGCGCGCTCGCGTCGGTCGCGCCCTGGCCTGGGCCGCCATCGGCGAGGGCAACGCCGCCCTCGCCAAAGAAGCGCTCCTCGAAATACCTCCCCCGTCCGTCGACCTGCACCTGCTCGCCGCGTTCCTGGGCACCTGCGGCCGCGTTCGCGAAAGCATCGCCCTCCTAGAAACCGCCCGCGCTCAAGGCCAACTCACGGTCGAAACCACCAAGCTGCTGCTCGACCTCTACTACCGCGAACGCCGCCTCGACGACGTCGCCGCATTGGCCGCCTCGACCACGCTGCTCTCCGCCCCCGACCTGGCCCAAATCCAAGCCGCCCTTGCCATCGCCCGCCCCTCGTCCCGCGAACGGCCGCCGACGGACGCGCCCAGCGGCGTCGCTGGGCACGTATTGGCTACCGACGCGCGGTAGGTCTCCCGATCGACCTAGAACGGATACGTGAAGCGGACACGCGCCGCCTGCATCTTGGTCTGGGGCAGCGCGGTGGCAGTACCGTCGCCGTTGGCCTTTTGAATGTCCATGGTGGACTGACTGACGACGAGCTTGATGGATGCCGCATTGAAGCCGAGCGGGAACAGCGCGTAGGCCGCGCCTTGATAGTGCTGCTCGAAGTTGTCGACCTTGTCCACGACCTCGGTCCGATTCAAGCCGAAGCCCAGAATCAGGCTGCGCTGGAAGGCCAGTGAACCGACGTCGACCTCCGCGTAACCGCCGAGGCTCGTGCGCGTCGCGGAGGCGTCGTTGTCGAGCACGCCCGTGGTGACGTTGTACTTGGTGTCCTTGCCCTGCGCGCCGTTCACGCCAACCGCGACGGGCTTGATGGTGAGCTCGACGCCGCCGCCAAAGCCGACGCTATCGGCGACGTTGCCGCATTTGGGACAGGCCGCGTCATTCTCTTTCGGGGGGCGGGTTGCCCGGTACTCGACCGCAGCCGAGGCGCGCACGTACGGAAAGTGAACCAGGGCCGCCGCGCGCCCGCCCAACTGGTTCGGGCCGTCGCTGTTGCCCATCAGACCAAGCAGCTCGATTCCGGCCCAGGGGGTCGGGTAGATGTGCACCGCGGCCTTGCCGGCGGGCTCGCGGTAGTAGTTGTAGTTCACTTCGTACGTGTGGGGCCCGAACGAGCCCGACTCGAGCGAGCAGCTCGTCGAAAGGCTGGTGCACGCGCCCTGGTCTTCGATCGTGTAAAGGTCGAAGCCTGCGCCCTTGTGGTAGACGCGCCAGGATTGAAAGCGCCCGAGCTTCAGGTCCCACAGACCCTTCTTGCCGACCTGACCATAAACGTCGTCCGCGTTGATCTGGTAGTTGGTTCGCTCGCGCAACCACGCGACTAGCTCGCCGCGCGCTGCGATGAACCAGTCGTTGTTGGCGCCGAAGCGGTGCTCCACCGTCGGCCCGACCACGAAGCGGCCGCGCATGTCATAGAAGCTCTGCGGGGGGTCGATGTCCTTGTCGGAATAGCCGGCGCGGGTGGCGTCGGCTTCGAGCCCACCGTGCCATTGCAGGGTGCTCGTGGACTCGGGCCGGACGAAACCGTTCATTTGCTCGGACTGATCATCCGGCTGGACGACGAGAGCACCATCATCGGCCGGGGGGGTGGCGGCCACCTCCGTCTTGACCGCTTCCTTGGAGTCGGCGGTGGTTTCCGCTTTGGCGGTGTCCGCGGTCTTGGCGGGCGCCGCTTCCTCTTCTTCTTCCTCGTCGTCGTCCGCTGCGGCCTTGTCGGCGGCCGGCTCTGCGGCGTGGGCCAGGCGCGGCGCGAACAGAGCCAGGAGGGTGAGCAATCCGAGACCAGATACACCGATGCGATGCGACATCACAGAGCGCGCTTTCATGGATTCTTGACGGTCAGTTGATGGTGAAGGTCGCGGTCTTGAGCGTCATCGGATCGGCGCTCGGTCCGATGAGCACGTTGTGCATGCCCGTCTCGACTTTCCAGCCATCGGTTCCCCAGTAGGCCATGTCGCGGGCGGGGACGCTGAACTGTACGGCCTGCATTTCGCCGGGCCCGAGCTTCACGCGCTTGAACGCCTTGAGCTCTTTGGTGGGCCGGCGCTGCTTCGTCGACGGGTAGCCGATGTACAGCTGCACGATCTCTTCGCCGGCCACCGTGCCGGCGTTGGTCACCGGAATTTCGACGTTGAGGGCGCCGTCGGCGGTGATGCCCGCGCTGCACAAGACCTTGACGTCGCCGTAGGTGTACTTCGTGTAGCTCATGCCGAAGCCGAACCAGAAGCGCGGCGTCTTGGCGTCGTGCTCGATCTTCCGGTAGCCGTGGAAGTAGTCGACGGTCGCGTCGCCAGGGGTGGTGTTTTGGAACGCGGGGTAGTCATCCGGCGACTTGGCAACCGTGAAGGGCAGCTTGCCCGAGAAGTTCTGGTCGCCGAACAACAGCGCGGCGAAGGCGTTGCCCCCTTCTTGACCCGGGTAGAACGTCTGTACGATGGCCTTGGGGCTGGCGTACCAGTCTTCCATCACGATGGCGCTGCCCACCGCGAGCACCACGATGACGTTGGGGTTCGCGGCCGCGGCCTGCTGAATGAACATCGCGGGCTTGGTGGACCAATGCTTGGGGTGCTGGCCGCTCAGCGTGAGGTCGGCGCGGTCCTGGCCCACGTCGTAGCCTTCGCCTTCGTCCTCCCACGCCATGGTGACGGGGATGATGGCGACGTCGGCGTTCTTGGCGTCGGCCGCGTTGGCGCTGTTCGTCACCGTCATGCCCGCTGCCGAGGCCGAATTCTTGATGCCGTCGAAGAACGAGACCGCGTACGGCGGAATCGTACCGCTGCTGCCGCGATCACCCAACCCGGAGGCGACGCCGGCGGTGGTCACGTTGGTGTCGGGCTTGAGCGCGTCCGGACCGAGCACGATGATGCTCTTCACGTCGGCCTTGCCCATGCCGGCTGCGGTCGCTTTGGCGCCCAGCGGCATCAGGTTGTCGTTCTTGAGCAGTACCGCGCCCTTGAGCGCCGTCTCTTTGGCCAGATCCTTGTGGGCGGGCGTGCTGCTGATGTCTGCGTTCTTGGTAGAGCTCTTGTAAGCGTCGGTGTCGTGCCCGAAATGCACGCGGGCATTGATGATGCGGCTAGCGGCCTCGTCGATGCGCGTCTGCGCCACGGTGCTGTCGATGGCCTTGAAGGCGTTGTTGTCCGGCATCTCCAAGTCCAGCCCGGCGTTGATCGACGCGTTGCCCTGGTTGGCCACCGTTGCCCACCAGTCGGAGATCATGAAGCCGGTCCACTTCCACTCTTTGCGCACCACGTCGGTCATCAATGCGGGGTTTTGGGTGCAGCGCAGGCCGTTGACGCGGTTGTAGGCAGCCATCATGCAGGCCGGGTCCGCCTTTTCCACGACGATCTGGAAATTGCGCAGGTAGTTTTCGTGCAGCGTTTGCGCGTCCACGACCATGTTGACGTTCGGCTCGTCGGCGCCGTCACCGCGGTTGTTCTCGGTGTTGTTCACGGCAAAGTGCTTGGGGCACGCGATCATCTTGGCGTCTTGCATGCCGCGCACGAACGCGGCGGCCATGTTGCCGACCAGCACCGGATCTTCGCCGTACGTTTCTTGCGCGCGGCCCCAGCCGGGGTGGCGCAGCACGTTCATGGTGGGCGCCAGGCTGACGTCGTACTTGAGCGCTTTCATCTCCGCGGCCATGACACCGCCGACACGGTATTCGAGGTCGATATCGAACGCCGCCGCGCGCGCTTCGGCTACCGCAAACGTCGTCGTCTTCTCGCTGTTCAGCGAGTGCACGCCGCGCGGGCCGTCGCGCATCGGCATGTCGTTCAAGCCGACCTTGGTCGCGCCCGTGGCGTCGAAATCGATGGTCCACCATTCGGGATTGAGCCGCTCGCCACCGTTCAACATCTTCAGCTTTTCGTCGCGCGTCAGCTGGCTGACCATGCCCGCCACCTTGGGATCCACTGGTGACAGGTAGTTGGCGCGAACCAGCGGAGAGCTCTTGCACGAGGCGTCGTCCACCGCGATGGGGGTGGTGCCGCCCACGCCGCTGCCGAGGCTGCCGCCGGTCGTGTTGCCCACCCCGCCCGTGGTGCTGCCCACGCCACCGCCGCTGTTCGATGCGCCAGCTCCGCTGACGGTGCCGTTGCCGCTGGTACCGGTGTTAGAGGTAGAGCCGTTGGCGGTGGTTCCTCCTGGCATGACGGCGAGGCCGGACGGCTTCGTGGAGCATGCGGAATGGAGCAGCCCGACGACGACCAAGCCAGAGCCGAAGTGGAACGCGGAAAGCAGTTTTTTTCGCATGGGGGAGGGTCTCGAGGGCACGCAGGGGGTCCGGCGACGCAGGTAGCTGGTCTGGAATCGATACCAGCATCAGCTGCAACCGGTTCCAGTGCGGACTTCCGTTGCTATAGCACTTCTGATTCGGGTGCCATTCGCACTTTGTGTTTTTTCAGCCGGACTTTTGGCGTTGCACTCCAGCGCTGTCGAAGGAAGTCAGCCCTGCCGCAAAGTCGCCGGTTGAGGAAGGTCGTTGGTGGCCGCGTGCCCACAACCTAGCGATCCGGCTCAGGGTTTCAGCCAGCGTCTGACGTCCGGGGACAGCCCTGGAACTTTTCGATGAGGCCGCTGTCGGGCTGGGCATGCGCCGTTCGCCGTTCGTGTCGCGTGCAGCCGTCGTGGTCGTGCTGTCTTGGCCCTCGCTTGGGGCCGCCGCGCCTCGCAACACCACGCTGCCGCTCACGCGGGTGCGCTTGTACGAGACCGGCGTCGGCTATTTCGAGCGCAGTGGCGCAGTGCCAGTAGGGGAGACGAGCCTGCCCGTGCCGGCCGGGCACCTGGATGACGCGCTCAAGACCTTGGTGGTGTTGGGCGGCGACGTGAAGGTCAACGGCGTCGCCTTCTCCAGCAGCGTAAGCCGCGACATGGCACGCAAGCTCGCGGGCCTGCCTGAAGCCGGCGATGCGCCGCTCAGCTTTTCCGAGCTTTCTCGCAGCTTCAAAGGCGCAGGCGTGACCCTGACCACCGCTGCAGGCACGCTGGCTGGGCGCTTGGTCGAGGTATTGGAGCCGGGGCAGGGCGAGCTCGAGCGCTGCGCGCAGACGGCGCCGCGAGCGAGCACCAGCGACGGCGCGAACGAGGGCACGAAGGAGCGCGAGGCGATGAGCGCGAGCGCCGGTTGTCGCTTGCTCGAGCGCGGCAGTCTGCTGATTTTGACCACGACCGGCGAGCTTCGCCGTGTTGCCAGCGCCGACGTGCTCAGTCTGCGGCCGAGCGAGCCTGCGGCGCGCGCGCGGCTCGACGCGGCGCTCGACGCCTTGTCGCAACGGGGGGCACAAACTCGCCGCGATTTGGGCGTGCTGTCGTCCACGGGCGGCAAAGTCACGCTGGGTTACGTGGCGGAGGCGCCGGTTTGGCGCTCGACCTACCGCATCGTGCTCGGCGCCGACAAGGCCAAGCTGCAAGGGTGGGCCTTGTTGCACAACGACACCGACGAAGATTGGCAGTCCGTCCAAGTGGACTTGGTGAACGGCCGCCCGACGTCGTTTTTGTATCCGCTCGCAGCGCCGCGCTACGCTCGGCGCGAGCTCGTCACGCCCGAAGACCAGCTCTACAGCGTGCCCCAGCTTTTCGACACCACCGTCGACAACTTGTGGAGCGGCGAAGAGGTGGGCGGAGGAGGTGCCGGGGAAGGCATTGGCCTCGGCGGCATCGGCGTAACCGGCTACGGTGCGGGCGCGGGTGGGCTGTCCGGCAGCCATCTCAGCGCCGAGAGCAGCACGCTCGAGATCGGCAATCTTGCGTCGTTGACGCCGGCCGAGGGCGTCGAGGCGGCGGCTCTGTTCCGCTACACGCTGCCCAGTCGGTTGGCGTTGCACGCGCATGGCTCGGCGTTGGTGCCGTTCTTGGATTCGGCCATCAAAGTCCGGCAAATTGCCTGGTTTTCGGCGCAAAGTCAGGCCGCCGCCAGCGCGCTGCACGTCACCAACGACACCAAACAAACGCTGCCCGGCGGCACCATCTCGGTCTTCGGCGACGGCGGGTTCGCGGGCGAATCGCTGTTGCCGCGCTCGAAGCCCAACGAATCTCACTTGCTGAGCTACGGCCTGGATCTGGACGTCGAGCTCGAGCGCCACCGCGGCGACTCCACGGAAGAGCCGCGCCTGTTTGCCTTCAAAGGCAATCGGTTGGAGCAACACTACCTGCGTCGCCGCAGCGAAACCTTGTCCTTGACCAACCGCAGCCGCAGCGCCCGCACCGTGTACGTGGAGCTGGACGTGGTGAATAACGCGCGCGTCGAAGGCAGCAAGGAGCTCGGTCACGACCCCGACACGGACAAGACTTACACGGTGGTGCAAGTGCCGGCGGGCCAAGCGCTGTCGCAGACGCTCGCGCTCGAAGAGGGCCTGCGGAAGAATTTCGATTTCGACAAGCTCGACTCGGGCATGCTGCGCGCCTTTTCGGCCATCAAGACGACGCAGCCGGCGCAACGCGCGACGCTGCTACGCGCCGCCGAACAGCTGCGCTCCGCCGAATCGCGCTTGGGGGCCAAGCCCAAGCGCGAAGCCGAGCTCTCCCAAGCGCTGGCCGACGTCGCTCGAATCCGCGAAAACGCCCGCATTTTAGGCGGCATCCACGCCGCGCAGGTCGAGCCCATGGCCGAGCGCATCGTGCAGCTCGAAAACCAAATCAACCAGCTGCGCACGCGCATCGCCGAGCTGACCAGCGAAGCCGACGGATTCCTGGCCGCCGCCAAGCGCGAGCTCCGACGTCTCTAGTCCGCGTGACGAAGATTCATCATATCGTGGGCTGCCGCGCCGCAGATCCCTTGCAGAAACTCCCGTGTCGTTGCCGGGCCAAGCCGAGCGAGCGCTTCGGGCTGCTGCCGTGCTGACGGCTCGTGTCGAGAGCCTCCGGGATTTCACAGGGAGGACGGGAGGACGGGAGGCGAGAACGCATTTTTGTTTTTGGAGGACCAAAACCAAAAATATTTCCCTCGAAGCCCAGAAGATCACCCCTGGGGGTGCCGCTCCGCAGATCTCTTGCAGAGGCCTCCGTAGCGTCGCAAGGCCAAGCCTAGCGAACCGCTTCGGGCTGCTACCCTGCAGGGGGTCTTATCGAGAGCCTCCGAGATTTTCACAGGAAGGGCAGAAGGGCAGAAGGGCAGGAAGGCGAGAGACGAGAACGCATTTTTGTTTTTGGAGGACCAAAACCAAAAATATTTCCCTCGAAGCGCAGAAGGTGACCGGTCCGCCCGATCGCAAGGGGCCGCCGGCGGCAGCGCGAACCCCAAGTCCCCTTTGCTCGCCCTTCTGCCCTTCTGCCCTTCCTGTGAAAAAATCTCGATCGTACGAAGCGGCCTTTCGCCGCTACAGAAGCTTCTGCGATTCAGGCTGCGGATTGGCAGCCCAAGATGTGTGGAATTGCGGATCAGAACTCGATCGGTTCGGCGCCGTACCAGAAGCCGCCCGTGACCGAGAACGGCTTGGTGGCGAGCTCCAGCATGCGCACGGCGCCGTCGGCGGGCTCTCCGGGCGCGTTGGGGCCGCCCAGATCGGTCTTCAGCCAACCCGGGTCGAGCGAGTTGACGGCAACTTGACCTTTCAGGTCTCCGGCGTACGAAATCGAAAGGCCGTTGAGCAAGAGCTTGCTCAGCCGGTAGGCGGGCATGTTCGCTTCGGCTTTGATGGCATCGAGCTTACCGGCGCCCGAGCTGACGTTGATGATGCGCGGCTCGCTGCCCTTTTTGAGCAACGGCAAGAGCGCGTGGATCAGCCAATGCGCACTCAGCACGTTGGTGGTGACGTTGCGCTCGAGCGCGTCGAGCGGCTCGGCGTGAAAGCCGGCGTTGTACTCTTGAATGGCGGCGTTGTTGATCAACAAGTCGAGCGCACCCCAGCGTTCGCTGACCGCGCTGGCCAGGCGCGCACCCAGACCCCGGTCGGTGATGTCGCCGGAGATGCCCTGAAAGCCAGGATACTCGCGAGCGAGCTGGGCCAGGCGCGCCCCGTCGCGGGCCACCCCGATGATTTCCGCGCCTTCGCGGCTGAACAGCTGAACCGTTTCCCTACCGACGCCGCGGGAAGCTCCGGTGAGCAGGATGCGGCGGCCTTGCAAGCGAGTCATGACGCCTCGACTACCACGGGCGGTCGCGCCCGCGTCTGGAAAGGCTGCCGAAACCCAAGCAGTAAATGCTCGTTCTTGCGTTAAAGACTCGATCTCGTGGGTCGTCCGAGCCCCCGCCCGCCTCGTTTGAAAAGACGCTTGCCCCCCATGGGGTTTCTGGCGAGCGTGAGGTCGTGGACGAAGAAGACCAGCTGATCCAAGTCTCGCCGCGCCACGCCGTCCGGGTCGGCGCCGAGTACGCGGTTTGGATCAAACGAGCGCCGCGCCAAGACTTCGTGGTGCGCACCATCATGAAGCGCGAGGCCAACGGCATGCCGCTCATGTCCGCGGACATCGTGATCGCGGGTGAAGAGACGCGCGCCAGCTTCCCGCTGGCTGCCAGCTACCCGCTGCATTTTCGCAAGACTTACTACCCCGGTCGCCTGCACGGAGATCCTCGCCAAGAGCGCGATCGGCAGAACGAAGCCGCAGAAATCTTGGGCATTCCGCCGGCGATTGGCGCGACCCACCAGATCTTCCGCAGCTGCTTTCTGCCTGGCAGCCCCTACCACCGGCTCTCACCGTTCGGCGCCGAGCCCGAAGAAGCCAACTTGCCCATCGCGCAGAAGCTGCACCTGGCGCAGGCGGCGGGCCTGTGGCGCTTGCTCGTGGATGCGTTCAACTCGCTGTCGCGCCTGCACGCCGCCGGTATCGCCCATGGCGACTTGGAGCTGCACAACTTGGTGGTGTGCCCTTCGCCGCTGGAAATGATCTTGATCGACTTCGAGGCCACGGTGCGAAAAGAAGAGCTCGACGCCGAAGCCTTCAGCAAGCGCTGCGCCGACGACTTCTTACCCATGCTCAAAGAAGCCGTGCTCCTGCAATGCGCGCTCGGCGCCCAACCCGGCCCCCTCGGCGAAATGGCTCGTCAACGCATCGAAAAGCTCTTCAAACGCCCCGACCGTTTCCTCACGGAAATCGGCGAACAATCGAAGATCGCCTGAAGTCCCCAGATTTTTTCACAGGAAGGGCAGAAGGACAGAAGGGTTGTTGGCGCCGCGCCAAACGCGGTGCTTGCGTCGCCCAAGCTCGATACGTTTTGCGTTGTACGACGCAAGAGCCGTTTCGATTCTGCGCCCCCACTCAGGCCTTCTGCCCTTCTGCCCTTCCTGTGAAAAAATCTGGGTCCGTTTCCAAGACGTACAAAAAGCGAACGCCCCTCACGTTGTCGTGAAGGGCGTTCGACGAAGCCGTTAGGCGCGGTTCAGCGCATGAACAGCATTTCTTGGTAGGTGGGCAGCGGCCACAGGTCGTCGGCGATCAAGGACTCGAGGGAGTCGGCCGCACCGCGCACGCTGAGCATGAGCGGCAGGACGTCGTCCTTCAGGTGCTTGGCTTCCGCCTCGACGCCCGACGCCTCGTGCGCGAGCGACTTCTCGAGCGCCGCGAGGCTCGAGTCGAGCTTGTCGGCGTAGCTCGACACCTCGCCCAAGAGCTTCTTGGCGGGACCCGAGACGGCCGCCGCCGCGCTCAGCTCGGCCTGGTAGCGAATGGCAGCCGGCAAGATCGTGGTCTTGCCCATCTTGACCACCAGCTTGGCTTCGACGAGCACCGTCTTGACGTACGTCTCGAGGTAGATCTCGTAGCGGCTCTTCAGCTCGCGCGGGGTGAGCACGCCGTACTTGTCGAATAGCTTGACCACTTCCGGCGTGTTGAGCTGCGGCAGCGCGTCGACCGTGGTCTTGAGGTTCGGCAGGCCGCGCTTCTCGGCCTCGCGGTGCCACTCTTCCGAGTAGCCGTTGCCGTTGAACACGACCGCGGCGTTCTCGTTGGCCAGCTCCGTGAGCAGGGTCTGGATCGACGCGTTGAGCGTCTTGCCAGAGCCAACCGACGCTTCCAGCTTGCCCGCGATGTAGTCGAGCGACTCGGCGATCGCCGTTTGCAGCGCAACCAGCGGGCCGGCGATGGACTGACCACCACCGACGGCGCGGAACTCGAAGCGGTTGCCGGTGAAGGCGAACGGGCTGGTGCGGTTACGGTCGCCCGCGTCCTTGGGCAGCTTCGGCAGCGTGTCGACGCCGATTTCCATGACGCCCTTGCTCTTGGACGACTTGGCGCCACCAGCCTTGAGCTGGTCGAACACGTCGGCCAGCTGCTCGCCCAAGAACACCGAGATGATGGCGGGGGGGGCTTCGTTGGCGCCCAAGCGGTGATCGTTTTGCGCCGAGGCGATGGCGGCACGGAGCAGGCCGCCGTGCTTGTGCACGGCGCGGATGACGCCGGCCGTGAACACCAAGAACTGCGCGTTCTCGTGGGGCGTGTCGCCCGGGTCGAGCATGTTGCCCTGGGTCGAGTTGCCGAACGAGAAGTTCACGTGCTTGCCGGAGCCGTTGACGCCCGCGAAGGGCTTCTCGTGCGTCAAACACTCGAAGCCGTGGCGGATGGCGAGCTTGCGCATCATCATCATCGAGACCTGCTGATGATCGGCCGCCATGTTGGCGCTCTCGAACACCGGCGCGATTTCGAACTGGCCCGGGGCCACCTCGTTGTGGCGGGTCTTGGCCGGAATGCCCAGCTTGAGCAGCTCGCGTTCGAGCTCGACCATGTACGCGATGACGCGCTCGGGGATGGCACCGAAGTACAGGTCTTCGAACTCTTGGCCGCGCGGGGGCTTGGTGCCGAACAGGGTGCGGCCGGAGTTGAGCAGATCCGGGCGAGCCATGAAGAAGCGGCGATCGACCAGGAAGTACTCCTGCTCTGGACCCGCATAAGCCACCACGGGGGCGATGTTCTCGTGCCCGAAGAGCTTCAAGATGCGCGTGGCTTGGCGGTTGAGGGCCTGCTGCGAGCGCAAGAGCGGCGTCTTCTTGTCGAGCGCCTCGCCCGTCCACGACACGAAGGCGGTCGGGATGTACAGGGTCGAGTCGATCACGAAGGCGGGGCTGGTGACGTCCCAAGCCGTGTAGCCGCGGGCCTCGGAAGTCTGGCGGATGCCGCCGTTCGGAAAGCTCGAGGCATCCGGCTCGCCCTGAACGAGCAGCTTGCCCTGAAACTCACTGATCGCGCCGCCCTCGCCGTCGGGCGAGATGAACGAGTCGTGCTTCTCGGCCATATGCCCGGTGAGCGGGAAGAACAAGTGCGCGTAGTGCGTGGCGCCCTTGGCCATCGCCCACTCGCGCATCGCGGAGGCCACCACGTCGGCCACGGCGGGGTTCAGCGGCTCGCCCTTGTCGATGGTGCGCTTCAGTGACTTGAACACATCCTTCGGCAACTTCGCCTTCATCGCCGAGAGGCTGAAGACGTTGCTGGCGAAGAGCGCGTCGGGCGACTCTTCGATGGTAACGAAAGGAGCAACGGCCTGGCTCGCGATGTCGGCGACGGCTTGCTTGCGAACGCTATTTCCGGTCATGACTGTGGGTTCCTCTTCTTATTTCTTGGGGTCTGCCGAGAAGTTTTTGGGGCGCCGTCGGGCGGGGGAGTCGGAAGAGCCTGGGAGGGTCTTCGGTCCGCGCGGCCGAACAGGCGTAACCGGGGATTTTTTTCGGCAATGTTTCCGAAAAGCGTCGAAAGGTCTTAGACCATAAAGGGATCCATAAATAGTCGAAATCACACTGAAATAATTGAGCATGTCAGGGGTCCGGAAGATGTCCGACGGGCGGCAACGGCTGAATCGGGCGCCGTCTGACGGTCCGGGGTGGCCATGGCTGGGGCTTCCTCGCTCCCCACGAGCTCGAGAAGCGAGGGCGGTGGCGGGTGTGACGTTCTTCGACGACTTCGAGGCCGGCGTGTCGAAATGGACCACCGCGTTCTGTCACCAGAAGC
>Ga0068855_100000091_pt1 | contig 110526 bp, 94 predicted proteins | sample KBSCornC52_FD_66592 | JGI IMG/M metagenome (GOLD analysis project Ga0068855, IMG submission 66592) | Corn rhizosphere microbial communities from Kellogg Biological Station, Michigan, USA - KBS Corn C5-2 | ecosystem: Host-associated > Plants > Roots > Rhizosphere > Soil ...
TCCTATTGGCAGGTGCGACGGTACCGGGTTTGACCCGGGCCTAAAGCTGGCTTACAGCTCAAACGGGGAAGGCACGATTACGGTGGTACGCGAGATTAATGCAAACCAATTTGAACTGGTTGAAAACATACCTACCGAGCCGGGTGCCCGCACCATTGGCGTAGATACGGTTACGCATAAAATATACCTGCCAACAGCTAAAATGGGACCAGCGCCGGCAGCCACCTCCGAAAACCCCCGACCCCGGCCGCCACAAATACCCGGCACGTTCCATGTAGTTGTAGTAGGCCAATAAATTAATTGTGATTTTTTTAAGAGCACCCGGGTTAAACAATCCGGGTGTTTTTGTTATTATTGAACTATCGTGAACGAATTTTTTAGGCGGATTGAAAAGGTCACCGACAAATTGTTGGGCAAATATCAAAAATACCATAAGCATGTTTTAAAAGCAGTGCTGGGCATTATTGCGTTGGGCTTTGTTGTTTTGACCATCCTGGTGATCATTTTTCCGCATCCTTTCATCGACCGGGAATTTTCACAGGAAATGCAGGAACATCAGAATCCGCTGCTGGATACCCTGATGAAAGGGGTAAGCTGGTTTGGTTTTTTCCCGGGTTCGGCTATCAGTGTGCTGGCAGCAACAATAATTTTCTTCATTTTTAAATACCGGCGCGAGGCTTTGTTTGTATTCTTAACTTCAACCGCAGGCCTCATCAGTTCCATTATTAAGGTGCTGGTTAACCGGCCGCGGCCGACCGAACCGCTGGTTCGCATCGTGCAAAAAGTGAGCGAACAAAGTTTCCCGAGCGGGCATGTGCTGTTTTATATCATGTTTTTTGGTTTTTTAACTGTGCTGATGGATGATATTAAAACCATCCCCAAATTTATCAGGATAACAGTGGCGGCCGTTTCATTGCTGTTAATATTTACGGTGCCCTTTTCGCGCATATATCTGGGCGCCCATTGGTTTACCGATGTGCTGGGCGGGTTTTTGCTGGGGATGCTGTGTTTGTATTTGCTGAGCTACCTTTATTTTAAAAAAGGTGCAAAACGACGTTAGTCAAATATTTAAGAGATTTAAGTCGGCAATAACAATGAGGCCATTTTGTTATAAGCCTCCGTTTAATCCACCGGGTTTTTCATCTATTATTGTATTTTAGCGCAGGCAAACACCCGTGGACCATCAACCAACTCATACACCATCACCCCGGCAATTAAGGATAGGCGCGGCCACCTTCTTTTTTATCTCGGGGTTTGGTTACTCCACCTGGGCATCGCGCATTCCAACTATTCAACAACGGCTGCATTTAAACGAGGCCCAGTTAGGCACCGCGTTATTTGCCTTACCCATTGGCCTCATGCTCACCATGCCGCTCACCAGCTGGCTTTTAACCAGGCATAGCAGCAGAGTGGTAATGCTGTTTGGTTCCTTGTTTTTGAGTGTTATATTAATTTTGATAGGCTTTACGGCCAACCTTTGGCAGTTGATATTTGTGCTGTTGCTTTTTGGTTCGGCGCGCAACCTCATGACTTTGTCCATCAATACACAAGGTGTAGCCGTTCAGGCCTTATACAAAAAATCAATCATGGCTACATTTCATGGTATCTGGAGCCTGGCGGGCTTTGCCGGTGCAGCCTTTGGCCTGGTTATGGTTTATTTTAACGTATTACCGGCCTGGCATTTTATTGCAGTAAGTATATTGCTTGTGGCTTTTACGCTTTATTTTATTAGACATACGCTGCTGCAGCAACCCATGCCGCAAACACGGCGACCCGTATACTCGCTCCCGGATAAGCACCTGCTAAAATTTTCGCTGATCTGCTTTGCCTGTATGGCCTGCGAAAATACCATGTACGACTGGAGCGCCCTTTATTTTCAAAAAATAGTAAATCCCGATAAAACCATTGCTACTGCCGCATTTGTAATTTACCTGGTAGCCATGACAACAGGCCGTTTCTTTGGCGACCGGGTGGTCACCAACCTTGGTATTAAAACTGTACTAAAATATAGCGGCTTATTTATTTTATGCGGATTGCTACTGGCGGTTGGCTTGCCCTATACGCTTACTGCCGGTTTTGGGTTTGTGTTGGTAGGGTTTGGGGTATCGTGCATTGTGCCAATGATATTCAGCCTGGCGGGGAAATCGAAAAACATGAGCAGTTCATCGGCACTGGCATCCATTTCAACGGTGGGCTACCTTGGCTTTGTGCTGGTGCCGCCCTTTGTGGGATACATTGCACAGACTGCCAGCCTGAGGTTATCATTCGGCATTATTGCCATGTTTGGCGTCGTGATTGTTTTTTTTGTATCGAAGCTGGATGATGATAAACAGCCGGACACGCCCCTGACCACATCCATACCCGAATAAGCCCAATATCAGCGATAGCGTTCATCTGTTGAAAGACGGAAAACGCATCTCACTAAAACAATCGCCTGGATAAACCCAAACATACAAGGCTGTGAGTGATTTCAATATGCATTTAATATTAATTTATTGTTAATTGTATTTATTAATTTAATGAAAAAGTAACTAACGTGTATTGTTAAGTTAACGTAACTTTGAAAATATGCCTAAAAGTAACTTACCTACATACGCCATAGTTGAGCTGCTGATGCGCCTGGAAGCCCATAATAATTCGATAGGGCATTATAAAGATCACGATATCAGCAAAAGCGAAGTTATTGTAAAAACGACAGGCGGGGCTATCCGTTTCCCCGAAACACTGGTAATGCAACAATTTCAGGACCCCGAATTGGTGCCCGATGAGATGCTGCTCGAAACGGTTTCGTCATTCAGGCCGATCAGGTAAGCCTTCGGACCACCCATTTTTTTTTGCAGCGACCGTCCGGATCAATCTTGTATCAACTTGTACCATCTTGTACAGCAAAGCCATCATTATGATGATTAGCTTTGGTTAATCAATTATAAACCTCGCAATAAAAGGCGAGCCTGCCAGCAGGCTTGCTTATTTAAAAACAAACAAGCTGATGAACAAATTCCTTAATACCGGCCGCTTTTTCCTGGCTGCACCCATGCTCATTTATCCTGTTTTGCACTTTATTTATCCGGCTTTTGTGGCTACAATAGTACCACCATGGATTCCCTGGCACCTGTTTTGGACTTATTTTACAGCCATCACCATATTTGCCGCAGGTGTGGCGATTATTATCAGCAGGTTTGCTTATCCTGCCGCTGTATTGTTGGGTATCGAAATATTGTTATTTGTTTTGATCATACATGGCGAGTTGCTTTTTCACAGCAGCGGCGATGCATGGGCCGAAAGCGCTTTGTTCCCTAAATTAATGTCGGACCGGGTTATCAACGCTTTTAAGGACTTTGGCCTGTGCGGGGCCGTTTTCGTTTTTGCCGGAACATTGCCGCTTGTTACCAAAACATCGCTGCAAGGGATTCTTTTTATTGCGGGGAAGATCATCTTGGGGATTTCAATTGCGGCTTTCGGGTTGCTGCACTTTATTTACCCGCAATACGCGCCCGGCATCCCGCCGATGTATACTGATGTTACCTTTATAATACCAGGGCATTTGTTTTGGGTATACACAACCGGCGCCGCACTTTTAGCCGCGGGGCTGCTCATTATAGCCGGAAAAGAAACCGCAAAACTGGTTAGCTGGCTGGGCGTGCTGCTTCTGCTATTTGATGTGCTGGTTTGGGCGCCCCGGTTTGGCTCGCATCCGGGCGATTTGTGGGGGAACTGGCTCAAGGATCTTGGCGTGATAGGTGGTGTAATTGTATTTGGTAAATGGCTCACAAACAACAGCCCGCAACCTGCAAAAAAACAGGTGCAAGCAATGGGCGAGCCTATTAGTAATTGACAGGCTTAAGTAGCGGCCAAATTAATTTTTGTTTTTATAAAAGATAACTATATTTATAGTGCCAAATATAAAAGACCGCTTCCCCCGCTTTATCATTGCTTAATACGCCCTAAAAGGTATTGGTTTGAAGTGAAACAGTTTTAAAAATTATTTTAATACACCAGCTTGTAATCCGTTCATATCATGAAGAAGATAATTTTACTTGCAATGGTTTTTGTAGCCTCGTTACAAAATATTGCTTTCTGCCAAAACAGCAATGCTGTAGATAATGCTGTTGCCAAATTAAAGACCATGTTAACTGATCACATGGTTGAGAAAGCTTTCCTGCATTTTGACAGGCCCTATCCCGACTATGTAACAGGCGAGGTTGTTTATTTTAAGGCATACCTTACCATGGGCGAACGTCATCAGCCGTCAACCATCAGTAATATACTGCATGTCGACCTGATCGATAAAAATGACGTGCTGATGCGTAGCGTGTCATTACAATTAACCAACGGCACAGGCTGGGGTGATTTTACTTTGCCTGATACGCTGCAAAAAGGAGTATACCGGATAAGAGCATATACCCAATACATGCGCAACGAGAAAAACCCTTATTATTTTGATCAGTTCATCTCGGTGAGTTCAATCAATAATGTGGACCGTGTTGCCGAAAATACCGCGCAGGGTTTAAAGCCCGATATGCAGTTTTTCCCCGAAGGCGGCAACCTGGTAACAGATGTGCCTGCAAAAGTTGCGTTTAAAGCCATCGGCACAAACGGCTTGGGCATAAATGTCAAGGGGGTGGTGATAGATAATGAACATAAGGAAGTTGCAAAAATTGCCAGCGCCAACCTGGGTATGGGCGAATTTAACTTTATACCGGAAGCCGGGAAAAGCTACAAAGCCATGGTAACTTTTGGCAATGGTACACAGGCAACGCTTAATTTGCCTGCTGCCCAGCAAAAGGGAATTACCTTGTTTGTAAATACAGATAATCCGGCCAAAGTAAGCATCGAGATCAGGGCTAACCGCGATTATTACAAGGAAAATATGAATAAGCAACTCAATTTACTGGTTTATTACGGCGGCGTGCTAAAACGCTATACCCCAAAACTGGATAGCGAGGTGCTTGGCCTTGATTTGCCTGCCAGCACGTTCCCTACTGGCATTGTAAAGGTTACGCTGCTCGCTGAAAACGGCGAACCGTTGAATGAGCGGCTTGTTTTTATTCAAAATCCTGATCAGTTGAATTTATCCCTTACCGCCAACAAGCCTGTGTACGCCAAACGCGAAAATGTGCAATTGAATTTTAGTGCAAAAGATAAGGACGGTGCGCCTGTTAACGGATCATTTTCGGTATCGGTAGTGGACGAAAGCAAAATATTGGTTGATGAAAATGCCGAAAATACCATATTATCATACCTGTTACTATCAACCGAAGTGAAAGGGTATATTGAAAAGCCGAACTTTTACTTTGCAAATGTTACCAAAGAAACCCGTGCCGACCTGGACATTTTAATGCTAACCCAGGGATACAGGCGTTTTGAATGGAAGCAACTGGAAAATGCCGGCGCAGATCTAGCCGCCAATACCTTTGTTCCCGAAAAAGAAATATCCATTTCAGGGGTGCTGAAAAGTAAATCGGGAGCACCGGTTGCAAATTGTGTTATTAACTTTATATCGCAAACAGCGGGTGGTGGCACACCGCAGGTGCAAACAACCGATAACGAAGGGCGGTTTACCTTTTCAAATATTTATGTGGCTGCAGGCACCAAATATATTTTAAAGGCGCAAACTTCGGCCGGCAAAAACAGTGTGCTAACGCTCGATAAACCTGCCGCCGGTCCCGATATAACAGCCGGGAATCCACTGGACGTAAAATATGATGCCAATGCCGATATGCTTGCCTCGCTGGAAAGCAATCAAAGGCCGGGTGTAATAACAGCGGGCAAAGGTACAAATACGGTGATGCTGAAAACTGCCGACGAAGCCACCGCGCCTATGAGTAAAACCAACTACAGGTCTTCCAGTTTAGTTGGCCCGGGCCACGCCGACCAGGTTGTGTTGGGTAATGAAATAAAAAACTCCACTTCGCTGTCAACCGGACTTAGCGGGCTTTTGCGCAGTGTTCAGTTTAGTTCCGGGAGGCCTTTTTTAACAACCGGTGTAACCGTTCAGCAAGGGATGGCAACCATTGACCCGATGCTGGTGATTGTTGACGGCGTGGAACTGGGAAGTGATAATATCAATATCGTGAACCCGCAGGATGTTGAAGCTGTGGAAGTTTTTAAAGGGCCAAGCGCCACCATTTATGGTTCGGCCGGTGGCCAGGGTGTAATGGTTATCACCACGAGAGAAACCCGGGCAGAACTCGAGGTAATAAGCAAGGTGATGTCGCCGGGCATATTTTCTATCGAACCTAAGGGATACTACAAAGCACGGGAGTTTTATTCACCTGCCTACGGTTCAAATCAGGCGTCAAATAATCTTTCCGACAGCCGTACAACCATATTCTGGAAACCAGATGTGATTACCGATACCGGCGGAAATGCGACTCTGAATTTTTATAATGCTGATGGCAAAGGCACTTACAGGGTTGAGGTTGAAGGCACCGACAGCAAAGGGAATTTAGGCGTGCAGGTGTTTAGATACAAAGTGGAATAATGCCAGCCTTTTAACAAAAGGCGATTCAATAAACAGCAGCTATTAAGGATGCATGGTCTTGTATCTTTAATAGCTGTTTTTTTTGAGGGTTTTGCACCATGTTTCCGCTATTGTTATCCCTTTTATGCTTCCTCTTATGGTGACACATGTCTGTCAGGAAGATCCCGAACGAGTAGGACTATACCCAAAATGTTTTTTGAAAGCAAAGGAAAAATGAGAAAGGTCTTCAAAGCCGGTATCTAGATAAACTTCGGATGGCTTTCTTTTTTGTTCAACAATCTGGTAATGGGCCAGCTCCAGGCGTTTTTGCGTTAGCCAACGGCCGGGAGTGTTACCGAAAACGTTCTTGAAATCTTTTTTGAAAGTTGTCAGGCTTCTGCCCGTCAGATAGCCGAACTTCTCCAGCGGCAGATTAAATCTGAAATTCTGCTCCATGAAAGCGACCAGGTCGAGTTTGCCCGGCACTTCAAAATGCCCCAGCAGCCCGTCAGCTGCGGGATCGATTGCGCGCAAAACACGAATAGCCTCTTCGACCTTAAATGCAGCGATATCGGCAGGCAGCGCATCAGCCAGATCGAAATACGGCTGCAAAGAGTTGAACAAACTTTGGAGCAAAGGATGATCGCCAAAAACCACCGGTTCAATGCTGCGCGGCGCCATAGGCTCTATATCTTTGTAATAATGTTTCAGGCGGTCATTGCGGAAAATAACTGAGACGGCTAAACAAGGTTCCCCGTTGAGCGGTAGCTTGCTCATACGGCCCAGTTGGTCGCGCGGAAAAAGGACCGTGTCGCCTGCAAAAAACCGGAAACTGCGGTCGGCGGCCGCTATCCGCACCTCGCCTGAGATAATACGCACCAGTGCCGGCCATTGGAGCATCAGCTCCCGGCTGTAATGAACTTCCTTTTTACAGGACACGAAGACTTCGGCGACTTCCATAGTGCAATTTACAATAAATTCAACCGGATCAGGCTTTCCGCTGTGGCCAGTATTGCCTCCGGGATCGAACGGGGCGACCAGCCCAGGAGGCGGATGGCTTTAGCGCTCGTAGTGTTCATTGGGATACCGAGTAAAGGAACCATGCTTTTGACCATTGGGTCTTTCAATGCGGCAATGCGCAGCAGCGTATTCGGCAATTGTTTCGCTTTCACCTTTTCAGCAGCAGGTCCCAGGTTTTCTTTCAGTATTTTGGCAACTTCCACCAGCCAGATGCTTTCACCGCCGGTGGCGATAAAGCGCTCTCCGTTGGCTGCAGGATCAACCATGGCACGCAGGTGCAGGTCGGCCACATCGCGCACATCCACAAAACCGGCATTGATCTTAGGGCAGCCGGCCATTTTGCCGGTAAGGAGGTTTTTGATCAGGTGAATAGAGTGTGAATAGTCAGCTCCCAATACTGGCCCCATCACCGCCACAGGGTTAATGGCGGTCAGTTCCATTCCCTGGCCTTCCTGTGCTATAAACTCCCAGGCTGCCTTTTCCGCCAGCGTTTTAGATTTTTGATAGGCCGGCGCATGGGTAGTATCGGTCCAGTCTGTTTCATCATAAGGTGCCGTTTGCTTCGGATGTCCATAAACCACCGCACCGATGGCCGAGGTTAATACCACCCGTTTAACGCCCGCATCGCGCGAAGCGCGCAATACCCGCAATACACCTTCCCGCGCCGGGATGATCATTTCGTCTTCGTGTTTAAAATCTAACTTGGGTGTCGGCGAGGCGACATGCAACACATAAGTGCAATCCTTAACGGCTTCGTCCCAATGTTCATCAGCCGAGAGGTCGGCTTTAACAAAGGTTAGCCTATCGCCAGATTCCGCACCGCCTTCGCGCAGTATGGCCCGCACTTCTGCTTCACGCGTTAAAGAGCGCAGCGTAGCTCTTACCCGGTAACCTTGATTTAACAACTGGATTATGCAATGCATGGCAATAAAGCCAGACCCGCCTGTCACCAATACTAATTTTTCGTTATTTGAATTTATGTTCATCATTTTTATTTTTTGATGAAACAAAATTCGTTTTAAAAAGAAACCGTCGTTTTGTTTAAAAGGCGCAATGTGCTTTGTTTAAAAGGCGGAATAAAACCTTGCCGTGTTATCACGAGTGGATAAAGTGCGACATTAAAGGAAAACTCGTCATCTGCATATAAATATTTAATTTTAGCATAGTACCAATGCCGCCTTCATCCGACTATTAGCCGATCACGCCTCAACGGGACATTAATTACTTAATTTACAGCCATGAAACCTTTGAAATTAAATAGCAAACAGCAGTTTTTATTTTGGATGATACAATTGTTGATAGGATTTGGGGTTGTTGTCCCGCAGTTTATAATATATGGTTCAGTAAATTACACATTGTTTAAATATTATGCCTAGATACTTGTCGTTTTTTTTGTTGTTACTGCCGGTTTGGTGTTTCAGCCAGGTAAATATATCCGGAAGGGTGTTGAGCCAGATTGATACTAAACCGGTTGCCAACGCGAGCGTGTTTTTAAGTAATGCATCGGTAGGTAATCAAACAGGAAATGATGGCACTTTTATTCTGCACAATGCTCGTCCGGGCAAATACCAACTGGTGATCTCCATCATCGGGTTTGATACTTATACACAGGATATCACCGTGGGCGCCGCGGATATCAAACTACCGGATATACTGATAATCCCCAAAATGATTGTGTTGAATGAGGTTAAGGTAAAACCTCATATTGATTTAAACTGGGATAAATATTACCATTGGTTTGAGGATGAGTTTATAGGTACATCATCACTCGCCGCTGATTGTAAAATAACAAACCCCGAGACGCTTGACTTTGTTTACGATGAAAAAAAGAGTCTGTTAACAGCCTCTTCAGGCGCGTTTTTAAATATTGAGAACAATGCCCTGGGGTATAAGATAAAATTCCTGCTGACCGATTTTAGCCTTGATGACCTGGACAGATCGTCGCAGAAACTGCATTACAAAGGCTCGGCTTTATTTGAAGAAATGAAGGGAACTCCCTCGCAACTGCGGCGTTGGCGGCAAAAACGCCAGGAAATTTACGAAGGATCGGCCATGCATTTTTTGCGATCGGTACTAGATGACGAATTGTTGGAAAATGGTTTCAGGGTATTACGTGTTCAAAGGCATGTAAATACTGAACGGCCGGCGGATAGCATAATTAATGTTAAGATCGATTTCTTTAAAAAAGCTAATTCCAGTCTTCCGGGCAGGCGCGACTCGCTTTCGTTCTGGAAGAAAAAGCAACGGCTGGTTAAAATGATCGAAAGCCTGGGTACAATGCCCCAGACCAAGGACAGCCTCCTAAGGCCAACAAATGATGCTGGCTTATACGCTTTCGGCCCCGGGAACAGCAATGATGGCTTTTTGATTACTTATAATAAATACCAGCATTTTTACCTGAATAAACTGTTCATCATGTTGAATGATCCTTTCAACATAGAACACACTCTTGTGGATTTTGCCGCACCCTACGCTTTTTTTGATGGTAACGGAGGTGTGATAAATCCCAACAGCATGGTTTACAGCGGCGTTTGGAGCAGGCAACGCATGGCCGAGCTTTTGCCCGTTGATTATGAACCGCCACAGGAGCAGAATAAGCAGGCCGATAATACAGTGGCCGACAGCGTAATAGCCAAATTGCACAATTTTTTAACCACTAATACTATTGAAAAAGCTTACCTGCAATTTGATAAGCCCTATTACGCCGCCGGGGATACCATGTACTTTAAAGCTTATGTAACCATAGGCGAGCGCCACCAGCTAAGCGATATGAGTGGCGTTTTACATGTGGACCTTATCAATACAAATAATAAAATCAATCAATCCATAAAATTACTGCTGGACACCGGCGTAACCTGGGGCGATTTTGCCTTGCCCGACACCTTACCGAAAGGGAATTACCGGGTAAGGGCCTACACACAATGGATGCGGAATAACGGCGAAACTGACTTTTTTGATAAAACCATCGCGATAGGATCAGCCAGAAATGAAAAGAAGCCTGAAAACAACAATGCATCTCCTCATGAAGCCTTACCAAAGCCCGACCTGCAATTTTTTCCGGAAGGCGGCAGGCTTGTCGCCGGTGTACGGTCGCGAGTGGCTTTTAAGGCAATTGACGGTAAGGGTATGGGCATCGGGGCCAAAGGCCAGGTATTTGACGGAGAAAATCATTTAATCACATCATTTGAGACCAGCCATTTAGGCATGGGTTGTTTTTACCTGGAGCCTGCCGATGGCGAAACTTATAAAGCAAAGGTAGTTTATGCGGGGGACGCACAGGATGTGATACAACTCCCCGGCGCAGCTTCACGGGGCATTGCATTATCAGTCAATAACGATTCTATCCCCAAGGCAACGGTGAAGATAGAGGCTAATAACAGCTGTTTCGGCCTGAACAAGGATAAACAATTCAACCTCGTCATTTATTCAGGCGGTGTGGCAACCGATATTGCCTTTAAGCTGGATAGCTCAATTGTTATTATAGATATTTTGAAAAGACCGCTCAGCACGGGCGTGGCTACGGTAACCCTTTTTGGCCCCGCCAACGAACCGTTAGCCGAACGACTGCTTTTTATTCAGAACTACAAACAATTGAGCATTAACGTGAATGATGTTAAAAATAACTATGCAAAACGCGGAAAGGTAAATATTAAACTAAACGTGCTCAACAGGGCAGGTAATGCTGTTGAAGGACATTTTTCTGTTTCGGTTATTGATGAAACCAAAGCGCCATTTGACGATGACCAGGAAACGAGCATATTTTCGTACCTGTTGCTTTCGTCGGAATTGAGGGGTAAAATCGAGCAGCCCAATTATTACTTCAACCATGCTACAGATGCGGCACAGCGCGACCTGGATGTGTTGATGCTGACGCAGGGCTTCCGCAGATTTGAATGGGAGCCGTTGCTTTACAGCCATGGCATTGCACAATCAAATTACCAGCCCGAAAAAGGCCTTAATATTACCGGGCAGGTTAACAATCTGTCGGACAACCCAGTACCGAACAGCAGCATCAGCCTCATTCCGCAAAACGGCGGCCCGCTGTTAACTGCTACAACCGATGATAAAGGCGTGTTCAATTTTCAAAACATGGTATTTATGGATACTACGCGTTTTGTGCTGAGCGCCTTAAATGGGAAAGGTAAAAATACCACCAAAATAACATGGTTCGACAAGCCGGATGTACCGACAGTGGTGCCGGGGAGTCAGCAGTTTGGTCAGCAGATATCGGATACCTCAATGGCGACCTTCGCGAACGCCGAAAAGCTACAGCAACAGGAGATACTCAATAGCGGATTAGTAAAAGGGATCCTGCTAAAACAGGTAAATATCCGCGATAAAAAGCCGGACGATAAATACGAAACCACAAGCCTTGCCGGTGCAGGCCATGCCGACCAGGTGATGCATGCTGGGGAATTGGAAAGGGTTGGTGGACAGCTTTCAGATGCCCTCGCCGGAAGGCTTCGCGGAATAATTTTTGTTCCAGGCGGCAAAAGCATTACGGAAAGATATCCAGTTTTAAGGGGGATAGGGACTGGTCCGATGCTTTTGGTGGTAGATGGCGCCTATATTGAACCTCCGGATGTAAATAAAATTCAAATAAATGACGTGGAAACCGTTGAGGTTTTAAAATATGCGAGCACCAGCATATATGGCATGAGTGGTGGAAACGGAGTGTTGATTATTACCACGAAAAAAACCAGGGGACTGGATCCTAAAGACATTCCATCCATTGGCGTTTTGCCGATAGCCCCCATGGGTTTTTACAAAGCCCGCCAGTTTTACTCGCCCAAATACGATGGCAACAATTGGGTTGGCAAACAAAAAGATCTGCGTTCAACCGTTTACTGGAATCCTGAAATAAAAACAGGCCCGGATGGCAATGCCTCCTTTGAATACTATAATGCTGATACGCCAGGGAACTATAAAATTATTATTGAGGGAATTGATACCGACGGTAATTTGGGCAGGCAGGTGTGCCGCTATCATGTTGAATAATAAGCAACTTACCTGAACTATTCGATGAAAATCAAAATTTCCTGATCAGGTACACGGAATCTAATACCGTATTCCTGGTCGTTTTATTGATAAACTTGGGCAAAATATTTTCGCGGGGATAATCAATAAATGACTTTATAACCTTGAAATGTTGATGGCTTTGATTAAGCTGGTTCATTTCCAACTGGTTTGCATAAAAAACTGCAGTGTCCCCGGGCGTAAAACTGCCGAACTGTTCTATCGGCAACAAATCAACCGGGCGCTTGCAATAAAACTGGAAGATATTGTTTTCGGCGCTCAGCGTGTAAAGGTGATAGTTATCAAAAGATTTTTGACTGACGTATTCTCCCGCTGCAATCTGCCCTTTGTAGGGCACTATCTCCCCATAAAAAACAGTATTAATATAAAAGCCTGCAAATAAAACCGCGGCGCAGCTTAAAAGAAAAACGCGTTGATGAGCTGTACGTATCCTGGTTATTACCAGCGCAACAAAGATCACAAACAGGGCCAAATCAACAATCAGTATTAAACTTTGCTGAGGTTTCAGCAGGAAGTTTACCAGGAAAATAGCTATCGGCAGCAATACAACAAACGTCCATTGTGCTATCAGCCTGAATTTTGTCGCGGATTTGCTTAACTCCCGGTAACAAACCGGGGCGGTTATAATGGCAAATAATGGGAAAATGGCATTGGTATAAAATGGCAGCTGAAACCTTGAAACGGAAAATAGCAGCAATAAAAATAATCCCCCGCCCAATGTGTAATACTCGGCAAGGTTAATACGCTTTACTATTGCTTTAATGTTTTTTGCAATGGCATAATAAAACAGCAGGCACCAGGGCGCAAAAGCCCAAAGTAGGGTGTGCACGTAAAAAATAATACTTCCACCGGCTGCTTTCCGATTAATAGGACCGCTGTTTACAAAGCGGCCAAACTGACTGTCCCACAAAAACCAGCGGATACCCGAAACATGCTGCCTGCCAAACACTGTTTTCTCCGGGTGCAGATCGAATTGAATATACAGGGCATAAAACTCGGGTAGCGTGAATACAAAAGTTAATACCAGCAGCCAAAGCCACTTGAGTTGAAACAAGGATTTGAGCTCCCCTTTAAAAAATAATTGCGCCAGCAGGCTGCCATAAATGGCCACTATTACAAAGATGCCTTTTGTCATGATAGCAAACGCCGTTAGCAGTGCCGCTAAAAGCAGGTGTTTAAACTTAAACCTTTGCTGTAGTCCGGCAATATGGTAAATACTGCCGGTTATCAAAGCCATCAGGTAAGGCTCGGCCCGCACATCGGTGTTGCCAAGTATTGTATTGAGCGCGGTTACCAGTATGATTACGGCAATTGCAGCAATTTCGCCGTTGTAATACTTTTTGGTAAAAAGCCATGTATAAACAATACTGATGGCAAAAAACAGGAATGCCGGCAAACGATACGCCCAAACGCTGATGCCAAAAAATTTAAAACTCAGCAATACCATCCAAAACGGAAAATGCGGTTTGTCGAGCCAGTCGCGGTTATAGGTAAAAAGCTCAAAAAATTCCTTTTTATAAACCAGGTTTTTGGCGATGGATGCATAAAGACCGGGGTCATCGGTGAAAAACTTAATATTGATGCCCGAAAAATTGACGGCAAGAGCCAGTATAAATATTAAAACGTAAAATATTTTACTGTTATCTTTCATTAACCGGTTTGCCTGTTATAAGCGGCAAATATATGGCTTATGTTATAAAAATACGCTGGTAAAAAGGCAGCGTTAGCACAGCGGGTAAATCGGCATAAAAAAACCCCATGCCTTGCGACACGGGGCCAAAATCACAACAATTGTTTAACCTTTCGGTCAATTCCTAACTGCAACGTGATTATTATTTATGAAAACACTTAAGGGCTAATTTGGTTTTATATTATATACGTTTGCCGACAAGTATTATTGTAAGCAAAATGTAACGAAATCACTATTTGGAGTGTCTTATTAATGAAAATCCCCTTTTCAGGCTATCTTTATGCACGAATAAATTATAAACCAATAAAAGCAATATCATGAAAAAACTATTTCAACTAAAAGCACTGTCGTTTTTTGTTTGCGCCCTTTTATTGTCGTCGGCAGCGATGGCGCAAGGGCAACAGGCGAGCCCGCGCGATAGCGTGAGCGGAGTCATTAATGGCGCTACTATCAGCATTAACTATGGCGCGCCATCCGTTAAGGGCAGGGTTATTTTTGGCGGCGACAAGCCACTGTTGCCTTACGGAAAAACCTGGAGAGCCGGTGCTAACCAAATGACCACTTTTACGACCAACAAAGACATTACCGTTGAAGGCAAAACATTGCCCGCCGGTAAATACAGTTTCTTTGCTACCCCCGGCGAAACTGAGTGGACCATTATTTTCAACTCGGTAACCGGTGCATGGGGCATTAAAAGAGATGGCTCAGCAAATGACGATCCGGCTAAAGACGTACTGGTGGTAAAAGTAAAGGCCTCAAAACACGCTTTAACCGAACGCTTAAAATATGAAATCGGTAAAAAGGGCTTTTCACTTGTTTGGGAAAATGTTGAAGTGCCGGTTAAAGTTAAATAGCCACACCGTTGACGGTAATGATACAAAGCCCGGCACATTTTTGCCGGGTTTTTTTTTGCAATAAACTTGCGGCTAAACAATTCTATATTTTGCCGGGTTTCAATAAGCGTTATATTTACAACCGATGATTAAAAGTACCACCGGACGAAAAGTAAAAGTAAGGCTCATCACCATTGTGATAATGGCAATAGCCATTTTTTTGCTGATGGAACTGGCCGATTACCCGCTCCTGGTAGAACGCTATTACTCACGGGGCTTCTACCCGGTTATCTGCCATGTGCTGCATCCTTTTTTTAACCTGTTCCCTTTCAGCGTTGGCGACTTGCTTTACATTGCGACTATCGTATATATTGTTTATGCGTTAATCCGGCTTATTAAATTGTGTTTTAAAAAGCAATTTAGAATTGGAGGGACTTTTTTGCTCGGACTTATCATAAGCGTTCAAAGTGCAATACTTGTTTTTTATCTTTTTTGGGGGATGAATTATTTCCGCCCATCAGCAGGCGAAAAGCTTCATTTGCGTGATACCAGCTATACCACCGAAGATATAGCGGATGTTACTAAAATATTGATTGATAGCGCAAATGCCACAAGGGCAAGGCTAACCAGCGCCGACCTGTCACAAAATAATAGCACCATTTACCAGAATGCGATAGATGCGGTTAAAAAATTATCGGATGATTCGGTTAATTTCCGCACCTGGTACCCGGGGATTAAGCCGTCGCTGCTGACGCCGCTGATTAATTATATGGGTACGTCCGGTTATTATGATCCTTTTACCGGCGAGGCACAAATGAATTATGATATGCCCGTATTTACACGGCCGGTAGTTGCCTGTCACGAGTTGTCGCACCAAACAGGTTATGCGCTTGAAGACGAGGCTAATTTTGCAGGTTACCTGGCCGGTATAGGTTCAAAGGACCGCTTGTTGCGTTATTCGGCATATAACCTTGCGGTGGAAGAATTTATGCTCACCCTTTATTTTCGGGATAGCCTGGTAAACAAAAAGTTAAAACCCCTTATCTCGCCGACTGTCCACCATGATTACGTGGTTGAAAGGAAATTCTGGCAAACTTACCAAAGCAAAATAAATGTTATCAGCGGCATTTTTTACGATCATTTTCTGAAAGCCAATAACCAGCCACAGGGCATCCAAACCTACAACCGCATGGTGCTATTGGTGATGGCGCAATACAGCGAGAAAGGTAAAAGGCCAAAGGATAAAGGCGAAAGGTTTATAGTTAGGTGAAAGCTAAAAGCAAAAAGCTTTCACCTTTGGTCTTTATGCTTTCAGTTCCTTTTTCCCATGAACTACAGCACAACGCCTTCCTCCGTAAACAACAAATGATGTTTGCCGGGCAATACCGAATTGGCAAGCACATTTTTGTTTAGAAAAAGCTTTTCGTTTTCTGCCATAACATGCAGGCCATCGAGCATAAAATCGCCGAAGATGCGTATTACCGCGACAGGCATATTTACTTCAAGCTCGGCGGTTATGTTATGTTCAAGGCTCATGGCCACCCGTTCTTCCAGTTGGTGTATGTGTACCAGCGTGGAACCATCCTGGCGTAAAACCATTATGCTGTCCTTTTTTGTTTGTACTGTATAAGAGCCCGCCGTTACTAATTGATTAGCGAGGACGATAACCGGTTCGCCATCACTATCTTTTACAAGGATATCACAATTCAAAACAGTTTCGCCCGGGGAAGGCGGGAGATGGTGATAAACCGAGTTAACCTTTAAAAATTCTTTTTCTTCACCGTTGTGAGTATAACTGACAACGTTACTGGGTACAACAAATGCGTTTGAACCAATAATATATGCGTATTTCATAACAGGTTAGTTTTATATAGTAATAACAAAATTGCCCAAAATGTTTCTGCTAATATTTTATTGCTGAAAGGGAAGAAGAGTGGACTGCTGTACAAGGGGTTAAGAGGCAAATAACTTCCGGGAACGTTCCCGGAAAAAAGAAATGCGTTCCGTATCTCACCCCGGAACGCATACAACATCATAGTTCAAACAATGTTGATCAACTAAATCTCAGATAACATGTTAAATGAGTATCCAAGCTCTTTATTTATTACCGGTCTTTGCGTCCAGTGAATTAATGTGCGTTTATTTACCTAAGCAAATCTTGTGCCCCGGTATTTATATTTGTAACTATATTAGTTTTATAAATACCCTGAACGGATGCGTTTTACTTATATTGTATAATAATACACAAAACTAACAACTTTTTACAAAAATGGTATCAAAATACGGCTTTCATTTTAAATTATTTACTAAAACTGCCGGTATCGCTATACTGCAATTAATATATGTGTTAATATTTTTGCCTTTAACTATAAGCGCACAAAAAGTATCGCCAAAGGAGTTAAGCAGGTATGAGGCGGAGGCAAGGGCAGTAACGATCATCCGGGATAATTGGGGCATCCCGCACATCTATGGCAAAACCGATGCAAACGCTGTTTTTGGGCTGATGTACGCGCAATGCGAAGACAATTTTAAAGGCATTGAGCAAAACTATTTATACCAGTTGGGAATGCTAAGCGAGGTTGACGGCGAAAAAAGCTTGTACTCGGATGTTCAGCTGCAATTAATTGCAGATACGGCCGATGCCATAAAGGATTACCACAGCGCTTCGCCCGGTTTTAAGAAATTGATGGATGCTTTTGCCGACGGGGTGAACTATTTTCTATACAGGCACCCGGAGGTTGAACCGCTTGTATTTCAGCGCTTTGAGCCATGGTTCGCCTTGATGTTCACCGATGGAAGTGTTTCGGCAACGGTAACAGGTGGGCTCAATTTGAACGAAACGCAGGCCTTTTACGGGCCCGGCGGCGAAAAATGGGGAGCGGTCCAAAAAACGGTTATGGACGAACGGGAAATTGGTTCGAACGGATTTGCCATAGCGCCTTCCAGGTCGGCATCCGGACATGCTATGTTGTACATTAACCCGCATGTGCCTTTTTATTTCCGCAGCGAGGTACAAATGGTGAGCGATGAAGGGCTGAATGTTTATGGGGCAGTTACCTGGGGGCAGTTTTTTGTTTACCAGGGCTTTAACAAACATTGCGGATGGATGCACACCAGCAGCAGCGCCGACGTTGGCGACCTGTATGCCGAAAAAGTAATTAAAAAAGACGGACAATGGTTTTATGAATATAACGGCGCGTTAAAACCCGTTACATCGCGCCAGCTGGTTTTAAAAGTTAAAAACGGCGATCAAACATCGGAAAAACTCATTACGGGATATTACACTCATCATGGACCGGTTTTAGGTAGTCGCGATGGTAAATGGCTGGCATTAAAAGCTAACAATCGCTCATACAAGGCCCTGCTCGAATCGTGGCTGATCACCAAAGCCAGCACCTTTGCCGAATATAAAAAGGCCATGGGCTTATTATCAAACGGAACAAATAATACTGTGTATGCCGACGACCAGGGCAACATTGCTTTTTGGTACGGCAACTTTATGCCCAAACGCGATCCGAAACTTGACTGGACCCTGCCTGTTGACGGAACCACTGCCGCAACCGAATGGCAGGGCCTGCATCCGCTGGATGAGATAGTACATGTGTACAACCCCGCAACCGGCTGGATTGAAAGTTGTAATGCCACGCCGTTTACATCATCTGGCAAAAGCAGTCCCGATAAAAATAAGTATCCAACCTATATGGCGCCCGATGGGCAAAACTTCCGGGCCATTAACGCTATTAAGCTGTTGAGCGATGCCCGCAAACTTACCTTAGACCAGCTTATTGCCAAAGGGTATGATCATTATTTGGCGGCCTTTGATGTTTTGCTGCCGCCTTTGTTAAAAGCTTTTGACGCTGCGCCCGACTCGCTGAAAAATAAGCTATCGGAGCCTGTAGCCATTTTGAAGGCGTGGGATAAACGCTCGGCAGCCAACTCAGTTGCCACCTCGCTGGCGGTTGAATGGGGTACTTTAATGCTGCGCCAGTTGCCGCCGCCCAAAACGGAAGAAGCAGCTACTTATCAAACCGAAAGGGTGACTGGAATGCTCCAATCCATCAGCAACGAGAAGTTGATCGCGTTGTTGGTAAAAGCTGTAAACAACCTGGATCAGCAATACGGAACCTGGAAAATCTCCTGGGGCGATATTAACCGATTTCAGCGCCCGGCGGATGGTAAAACCTTTAGTGATAATGAGCCGAGTTTGCCAGTGGGGCAAACCTCTTCGATGTTTGGGCAGCTGCCATCGTTTGTAAGCCGCCCCGTGAATACTAAAAAAAGATATGGGTATTCGGGCAATAGCTTTATTGCAGCTGTGGAATTTGGTACCCGTATTAAGGCAAAAACCATCATAACCGGTGGCGAATCGTTCGATCCGGCTTCAAAAAACTATACCGACCAGGCTGGCATGTATATTGACGGTAAGTTTAAGGATGTTTTATTTTACAAAGCCGATGTGCTTAAACATGCCGGGCGAACCTATCATCCCGGTAATTGAGTTAAACGCCGAAAAAAAGTATATTTGAAAAACCATTACAATTTGTCATGAAAAAATACCTGCTTGTTTTACCGGTAATGCTTTTTTGCACTTTAACAATGCGGGCGCAAAGCATTAAGTTTAGCGATTTGGTTTTTTTGACCACCCTGCCCAACGATGCGGTGTATAATAACATGATCCAGGGTAATGCCTTCAGGCAGGATTATTCGGAAGATGTTAACGGGCAGCAGATTGAATATTTTAAAAGTATTGGCGCCAAACCCAATTCCGAAAGAATTACCGTGGGGCATTACACCAAATTGTATAATGGAACCATATTGCGCACAGTCGACTATTCATCAACCGATGTGCAAAATATACTCAACATGATAAGCCAGGTTAAACGTTACGGTTTAAACCTCCAGTTCCGCGGGGTTGATGTAGCCAATAACATTTATATTTACGACAATAGCTTTTACCTCGTAAGCATTTACCTCCGCCGCGACCAGTCATCCGGCTGGGTTGAAATCAAGCAAAAAGAATATTTGGGGATTGAATAACGATGTGCGGATGTGCAAATGTGCGGATGTGCAGATGATCTGATTCCCCGATACTAACTCGAATGATCGTGTAATATCATCCAGCCATGTTTAGTTAATATCATCACTAACGAATACCGCCCGGAGCGTTCGGGTAAATTATTGCCGTAAAGTGTAAATCCCCCGGTTAACAGCGCGTAATTATCGCCAAGCAGGCGCACTTTCATGTCGGTGTAGCGCAGGTTTTGTTTTGGCATGCCGCCTTTAAAATACTTTTTTTCGTACAGCGATTTAATGCTATCCAGCCCTACAGGTCCGCCGGGCATCATCATGGTTGCCGATGGATCGTACAGGCTAACAAAGTCTTTCAGATCACCCTTATTCCATTCCAGCGCCGAGTTGCTCATTGCATCCGTTATCGCTTTGGCCCTGGGATCGGTCTCTTTTAACTCCTGTGCTTTTACTTTATTAGTAAAAAGGGTTAAGCATATCAACAGGAGTGTGGTTAGCAGTATCCCTTGTTTTGTTTTTTGCAGAATTAGGTTCATCATATCAGGTTTATTTAATTTGGTTTAACGTTTTTTTGATGCTTTGGCTTTGGGGTTAAAATCAAGCGCCATTTTTATCCAGTGGTCAAAATCTTCTTTCCGTTGAAAGCCCTCTTCGCTAACATAAACAAAATCTTTGGAGGGCCGGTTGCGGGCCATCACCATCTGGCGCGCAGCATTGTTTTCAAGCGCAGCTTCCATTTGTTCGGCGCCAATCCGGCACAGCATTTCATTGCCGCTTACGCAAACGCACATTTTTCCGTTCACCATAAAGCAAACTCCCCTAAACATTTCCTTTTCTTCAATATCGGGCAGGTGCATCAAGGCTTCCCTGATCCGGTCGGCAAGTTTTGTGTTATAGCTCATATTGTCGTCTGTAATTCTAACTTATTCTAACCTAATCCAACTTATTCTAACTCATTTCAACTCAATCAACCTGCTTTAGCCCAGCGCAATTTCAATTGCCTGCCTATGCCAATAAAGCTGCGGTGATTTAGCGGGAACTCCAGCACCACGTGGGCCAGGCTCAGTAAAAATAGCCATTTTATACCCAGGCGATAATTGTAAAAATACAAAGCCAGGGAGGCTGCCCATATCAACCCAATAATAACCGCCCTGGTGACGGAAATTTTATGCCAGTTAATAACCCTTGTTTTGATAAACCAGTTAATGTAATGATAAGTATAAGCAAAGGCGATTACGCGGGTTAAAATAATGCTGGCAGGCGTAGTAAAAATATTGATGGTTTTGCTGCGGAGGGTAGTGGTGTTGATGCGGGTAAAATCGCCGTAGTTGCTTATTGCCCACCCGGTTGGCGTATGGTAATATCCCCTGAATAAAAAGCATAGCAACACCGGGCAAATTAAAAATACTGCAAACGCTACATAACCTGAAACAATTTTGTCTTTTAACGCTCCAAACAGTATGAACGCACCGGTGAAAATATAAACGTGGACAAGCGTTGGCACATAAAGGCCGAAAATAACATGGAGGATTTTATTGGTGAGCAAAAAGTAGCCGCCAATAGCGAGTATTACCACGGCTGCCAACCGGTTTAAATTACCCTTAATGGCCATCAATATAAAAGAAAGGCCGAAGGCGTAAAAGACCAGGTTGGCAAAATGCTGTTTGAGCAGAAAGCAAATGATTACGGCTGCAGCTATATACAGGTAATCGTATTTTTTCAGGGTGAAAAAACGCCGGTCCTTAAGCCAGGAAATTTCGGTTAAATAATGGGCCGGCCCCAGTATGGCGTACGACAAAAGCACCAGTTCAAACGGAACAAAAACCGCCAGCGCACCTGCAGCCAGCATAGCCAGGATGTTATAGTAATTTAGTTGGTCATTAGTCATTACGTCATTAGTCATTATGTCATTGGTCATCAGGCGAATTTGATTGTTGACAGAAAAGCCGTTTTACCAGGCTATTAACCATGAACTATGATCTATGAACCCAAAAACCTTTTTTAAAAATAAATTAAAATGTTCTGATTTCACAATCGTCTCTATCTTTAAATAATAATACATTGATAACAGCCGTAATGCCCGAAGAGAAAAACAACACTATCGTACACGCTATCAGTGCGTATGGTAAAAACTTGTTGGGCTTTATCAGGCGCAGGGTTAAAAACGATGCCGATGCCGAAGACATTTTGCAAGATGTTTGGTACCAGTTTAGTTCGGTCATCAATTCGGAGCCCATTGAGCAAACCGGCGCATGGTTGTACCGCGTTGCGCGCAATAAAATAATTGATAAACATAAAAAGCACACCGAAACTTTGCTGGATGATATGCTGCCCGAAGAGGATGAGGACGAAGCACCGGACTTTAAAGCCCTCCTGATGACGGAAGCAAAAACACCCGAGACGGAATACCTGCGAAACCTGTTTTGGGAGCAATTATTTGTGGCGCTCGACGAACTTCCGGAGGAACAAAGGCAAGTATTTATCTGGAACGAACTGGACGATATCCCCTTTAAAGAGATAGCCGACCGTACTGGCGAAAAAATACAAACCCTGGTTTCACGAAAGCGGTATGCGGTACTGCACCTGCGCAACAGGCTGCGTCAATTGTATGATGAAATTACAGAATATTAAAAATTAAAGACATGAGAACATTTTTTTATAGAAGGCGATTTATATTTATTCCATTCGCAATAGCAGCCTTCGTTGCACTTGTCGGCTTTGTTGTGATGAGTTTATGGAATTACCTGATACCCGTTATCTTCCACCTCGGTGCCATTACCTTTTGGCAGGCTGTAGGCATATTTGTTTTATGCAAGATATTGTTTGGCTTTGGTAAGGGTGGCGGCCACAAAATGGGCGGGGGAGGTGCCCCCTGGATGCGCCATCGTATGGAAGAACGCTTCAAGAACATGAGCCCCGAAGAAAAAGAAAAATTTAAAGCCAAATGGGAACAACGTTGCGGCCATGGCCGATGGGGTCACCACGAACGCTATAATTTTGAAGGTGGCTGGGAAAAACCCGCTGCCGAGCCAGAAAAAGCAAATTAGTGAGTAATGAGTGGTGAGTAGTGAATGCCTCTAAAGTTCACTATTCACCGCTAACTACTCACTATTCACCATTCACCACTCACAATCTCACAAAATGGATGTACTGATATTTGTAACAAGTGTTGAAAAACCTGAGCAGGTTAGCGAAGTAAAACCATTGTTAAGCTCGGTTCCGGCAATTAGCGGCTGGAATTTTGACCTGGAAGACTGCGATAATATTTTGCGGATAGAAGCCGACAATGTTTCACCGCGATATATTGAAGACCTGCTGCATACCGCAGGCTATGATTGCCGGGAGTTGGAATACTAACCAGGATTTTTAGGGTTTAAAAGATTATAAGATTAAGACTTCCAATCCTAAAATCCATCAAATCCTATAAATCTTAGTCCCTGTTCAGACAAATTGCTGTATCACCTGCTGCAGCTGATTAGCCTGTATCACGCCGCTTTGCCGCCACTTGGTTTCGCTGTTTTTAAATATCATTAAGGTTGGTACACTCTGCACCCTGTAGGCATTTGCGGCCGCAGGGTTTTTATCAATATCAATTTTTATAATTGTAACCTTATCGCCCAGTGCATCTTTTACCTGTTTTAGTATGGGCGGCATCATTTGGCAGGGGCCACACCACTCTGCCGAAAAATCAACCAATACCGGTTTATCCGAAGCTATTATATCCTGAAAATTTGCCATTTTTTTGAGGTTTATATAAAGATAACACATTTTTAAGAGGATTGATTTGAAGCAAGGCGAATATTACTTCGCCATAACAAAGTCTTACCCAATAAAAATATTTGTATCTTCAAGGGTCTAAAGAAAATGCTTTTCACATGTCAACTTTAACCGAGCCTGCGGGCAAAAAGCGCATTGAGTCGATCGATATTTTGCGCGGTGTAATTATGCTTATTATGGCGCTGGATCATACCCGCGACTTTTTCCATATTGGTGGTCCTACCAGCGACCCCACCAATATGGCTACCACCACGCCCATTTTATTTTTTACCCGCTGGATCACCCACTTTTGTGCGCCAAACTTTGTTTTCCTGAGCGGGATCTCCGCATACCTGGCCGGTACACGCCGTACAAAAAGCGAGTTAAGTGGTTTTTTAATCAAACGCGGCATTTGGCTGGTATTTGTTGAAGTGGTGCTGCTTACCCTCGCATTTACCTTAAACCCGTTATATAATGATATTATCCTCCAGGTTTTATGGGTGATAGGATTGAGCATGATCATACTCGGGCTGCTGGTGCGTACACCGTTGTGGTTGATTGGTGCGATAGGCGCAGTAATATTCTTCGGGCATGATATACTCGATTACGTTGCTGTGCCAAAAAGTGGCGCCGCTATGGTGCTTGATCGTTTGTTTTTTACTGCAAGGGGAACTGTACTTCCTTTGAATCAAACCCATGTAGTATTTGATCTTTATGCCATTATCCCCTGGACGGGCGTAATGCTGCTGGGATATGCATTCGGGCAGATATATACCAACACATTTGACCCCGCCCGGCGGAAGAAAATCTTGCTATATACCGGGTTGGGCGCACTTGGTGTTTTCCTGGTACTCAGGATATTTAATCATTATGGCGACCCTAATCCGTGGGAAACACAGCGCAATGGTGTTATTACCTTTCTGTCGTTTTTAAACGTGAGCAAATACCCGCCATCGTTAATGTATTCGCTGCTCACAATAGGTACGGGGCTGGTTGTACTTGCCTTTACCGAAAAGGTAAAGACTAGGGTTACGGACGTTTTTATTACCTACGGCAATGTGCCTTTCCTTTATTATGTGCTGCACTTTTACGTGATCAGGGGCATAAGTGTAATCGTATTCTTTGCCCAGGGTTTCGATACTGACCAGATTGTCGACCCAAAACACCAAAACCCGTTCCTGTTTAACCCGCCCGGTTTTGGCTTCCACCTGTTCGGGGTTTATGTGGTTTGGTTAATTGTTATCATCTTACTGTACTGGCCCTGCCGCTGGTTCAGCAATTATAAAAAGACGCATAACCAGTGGTGGTTGAGTTATTTGTAGGGGATGGGTTTTTAATGCGGAAGCCGGAACGCCGATTGCGGAATGAGTTGGAGTGCGGAAGTCGGAATGCTGATTGGAGTAATAAATTTAATAATAATGGGCTTTGTATAGTATGGCACAAAAGGTTGTAAAAAAGGGAGTTTCGAAAGGAGTAAGACTGGGTTGGTCCTCGCTTGACGAAATACAGCCAGTAATGCTCAACTCTGTTGTTGTAAAAGGAAAACGGATTAACCCGGTAAGCCCTAGTAATGGCGCGGCACCGGAAGATCAAAACCAAACATCGTTTTTCATCCCATAGTTAGGGAATTTAGGGCGATGGAGGCCAAACAACATAATTTTTGACGGCGCAGGGCATGGCAATGCAAACAAACTCCCTTGATATGATCTACCGACCCAGCAAATTATTATCCGCCAACCAATCAGCCAATCGTTGCGGCCAGGTACTGATTGATTTTAGTTTCGAGCGATATCCCATGTTAAAACCATGTTTCCCTTGAGCGTACAGGTGGGCTTCCATGGGTGCCTTTGCTTCGCGGTACCTTTCCAGCAATTGCTGTACCGTTATGGAGCAGCAGGGATCGTCATTTGCCGCTAGTAAAAATATGGGCGGTGCATCCGAGGCTACTTTTTCCGGAACAAACAAGGGGCCGGGATAGATCTGCACTAAAAACGCTGGTTTGGCGCTCAGGCGGTCGATTGGATCAGCTGCTTTTGGATCAGCGTTGTTGGGACCGAAGGCTACCATGTCCACTACTTCGCCACCGGCAGAAAAACCCATCAGGCCAATACGATTGGTGTCGATACCAAATTCAGCCGCGCGACTGCGTACAAGGCGCATCGCCCGTAAACCATCCTCCCTTGCATGTACTTCAATCTTATACGGCGATAAAGTATCACGCCCTAAACGATATTTTAGAACGAATACCGTAACGCCCAGATTATTCAAAAACTTTGCCGGGTCTATCCCTTCAGCCGTCCAGACCAATAACCGGTGGCCCCCGCCCGGGCAAACAACCACTGCGGAGCCGTTGGCCTTATCTTTTGGCGGTAAAAACACCGTGAGCGATGGGTTATGAATATTCCGTACCCAGTAATCCTTCGCCTGTTCCGGTTCGTTTTTCCGGTTTTCAAAGCCCGGCGCACCATTTTTCCAAAGCGGAATAATGGTTGGTTCAGTCTGTGCCCATAAAGCGGCCGGCAGTATCAGAAAGCATAATAAGAGTTTAACGTATTTGAACATAGTCTGGTTGATGAAGGTTAAAAACAAAAAATCATAACAATCCCAAAATCACATTAATCAGTGGTCAAATGAAGCAGGCTCAAAAATCCTCATATCAACCGGGGCATCGGCCACCACATCATGATATGTTTCCACCTGCAAAATCTTGTCGTTAATATAAAAGCTGCATTTGGTTTCGCTCCAGGCATTTTTTAACGGGATTTGTTGCTCAAAAAGGCCTTCTTCTTTGGTGTTGTTATCGTATTTGATAAACCGCACAGCTACCTGCTTTTCCTGGTCAATCCAAAGCTGGTTTACTTTTTCATCGTCGCTTGCGGCACCCAAAACATAAACAGGTTTTCCCTTCCAGGTAGAAGTGTGGAATTTCGACAGATCATAATGTAATTCGGCAAAATGGCTCAATATTTTATCGAATGGCATGGCATACATGCCACCCAGGAAAAATATCAGCTCGTTTTCGTCCTTTGTTGACCGCACTACTTTGTTTTTGCGGAATACATAGGTGGAGTCGTGCCTGAAAATTATGCCTGTGCTACTCTTCACCGAATCAAAATCTATCCTTAGCAGATCGGGGTAAACAATAGTTTCGTACCAGATACTTTTCTTGATAAGGCTGTCGTTTCGGTAGCGCTCAGTTGTTTGGTTAAAGGTGAGCGATTTATGCCAAAGGTTGTGGTAGCGTGCGTACATGCTTTGCAATACCTCCGTTGAGCCTGCATTTTTCTGTGCAAACGGCAGGAAAAACGAGAGTATGATGATGGATAGTGTTTTCATCCGGTTAAATTAAGAAGTTTTGGTTAATTCTTCGTAAGCTGCGCTAATGCCCCGTTGTATGCCATCACCCTGCCAGTCGGTAATACCGGGGATTGAGGTTGCCTTCAGGATATCATCTTTGCTTTTTCCCGCTTTAATGCTGCCGGCCACATAATCTTCCAGCTTTTCCATAAAGTTTTGCATAGCGATAACATCGTCCATAGTGCCCACCACTTTCAGCGGATCGTAAGCATGCCCAAATATAAACATGGTATCCTTATCAAATTTTTTACGTGCTTTTTCCAAAGCCTGCGGCCAGTGTTGCACCGACGCCCCGGCACTGTTATCAACAAAAGGATAGCGGCAGTTAAAGACAAGGTCGCCCATGTGTACGATATTGGCGTGTTCAAAGTGGATCATCGCATCGCCATTGGTATGTCCGGTGCCAAAATAATGTGCCGAAATGCGTTCGTCGCCGACCTTTATCTTCCATTTATCGGTAAAGGTGGTATCGGGGTAAAGCTGCTTGTCTTCGTTTTTGGATTTTTGCGCGACAGCTTTTTGGTTGGCTAATGAATTTTCATGCGCGGCTACTTTTTTTACCAGGCCTTTAAACGAAATGTTGCCGGAGGTATGATCGCCATGGTGATGGGTGTTGATCAGCCACTCAAAAGGCAAATCTGATTGTTTTTTTAACAAGTCGATGAGGTGTGTTGCCTGTTCCGGAAATTCGGCATCTACCACAACGATGCCCTCTTTGTTGGTCATCCAGGCAATGGTGCCGCCCTTTTCGGCGAACATCCCAACGTTATTGCGCAACAACCTGAATTGCTGCGGATCATCAATCATCGATGCAAAGCCCTTTTTACCAAAAAAGGCCAGCGCTGCTGCTGTTAAAGCTGTGTTTTTTAAAAAAATCCTTCGTTCCATAGTTTTGGTCATTAGTCATTATGTCATTAGTCATTGGGGAGAACGGTTCGGCCGCTCATCAACGAAATCCTCAAATCAAAAAATGAACGGTCAATATTGGTGAAATGCCTGCGAAATAAATTCCAGCACGTTGGGCAACGATGCCCGCCAGTAGGTCCAGGTGTGGCCGCCGTCGCGTACGCGGAATTCATGCGGGATCTCCTTTTTACGCATGGCTATATGCACCAAACAATTGCCTTCATATAAAAAGTCATCATCACCATCATCAATATACCAGCGTACCGCTTTCTTCTGGTCATCAGGTATATTGTTGATCAACTCCAGCGCACTGTGTTGTTTGTAATAATTTACTATTAGCGAATCGGCAATGCCGGGGTTGTTTTTGGTCATAGATTTCCGGGCATCATCCAGCGACAGCGGCCCCACAGCAGCACTAAGCGGGCAGGCCGACGAAAACATTTCGGGATGGTGCAGCGCGTACATAAATGTGCCGCCGCCGCCCATTGATAAGCCGGCAATGGCCCTGAAACGTTTTTCGCCTTTTATGCGGTATTTCTTCTCGACGTAAGGAACCAGTTCCTGGAAAAAGAAATCCTCGTAATTCCAATCGCCCTTAATATCGTTGAAAAAACCACGGCGGCCGGTATTGCCATCGGGCATAATGATTACCATTGGGGTAGCCGTGCCATCGGCAATGGCTTTGTCGGTAATGTTTAGCACTTCACCAAATTGTACCCAGCCGGTTTGGTCATCGCCGCCGCCATGGAGCAGGTACAGCACGGGGTAGCTGCGACCGGATGTTTCATAGCCTGGCGGCAGATAAACAGCGTATTTGCGCTCGCTTTTTAATATTTTGCTCGGGAGCGAAAGATCATCATAAACTTTACCGCTTTGCGCAAGCAAAACCAACGGACAAATAAACAGTAACAGCGTTAACGCAACAGGAAATTTTTTCATTTTTTGAAGGTATTTGGCAGGCTTGAATATCGCTCAATAAATTGAAAACCAGATAAATTTACTGTAAAATTGTTGATAGGCGCCGCCGCTAAAGCTATGGCGCCAAAGGGGCAGGCAATAGCGGCGGGTGAGACCGAACTTAAAGGTAGCAATTACGAATAAATTTTTTTCCGGTGCTGTATCACTTAACCCCGCCCCGGCGTAATGTATTATGATTTTTTGATTGTTTTAACGATTTGATATTATGGTATTGTCGCGCAAAACTCCGCTGTTTATTTTTTGTTTGTTAATAATTGGCCTTGCTTCCTGCAAAAAAGCCAAAACAGTTACTCCTGCTCCGGCGCCTGGTAAAAACCTGGTGCTAAATTCATTTGAACAACAAAAAGTAACAGCGGATAATGCGTTTACTCTTCGCCTGTTTAAAAGCTTGGATAGTGCGAACGGTACCTCCCAAAATCTTTTTTCATCACCTTTAAGTGTAAGTTTTGCTTTGGGGATGACTGCCAACGGGGCCAATGGCGCTACTTTAACCGCGTTTAAAAACACACTCAATTTTGCCGGCCTTTCGCAAACTCAGGTGAATGACTATTACAATAACCTGATCACTAACCTGCCGCAGCTTGATCCTAATACCACGCTTGATATCGCCAATTCTATTTGGTACAGGCAGGGCTTTAGCGTAATGCCACAATTTCTACAAACCGACAGCAATTATTTTCATGCACAGGTACAGGCGCTTGATTTTACCAGTGCCGCAGCGCCGGGTACCATTAATAGCTGGGTGAGCAAAAATACCGCTGGCTATATACCTTCTATTATTAAAGATATACCAGGAAACGCCGTAATGTACCTGGTAAATGCCATATACTTTAAAAGTGTTTGGAAAGAGAAATTTGACCCGACCCAAACCAAACCCGCGAGCTTTTACCTGGCCGATAACAGCACGGTGCAAACCAATTTTATGTCGGGTTATGTAGATTTAAATTATTACGCCGACAGCAAAGCAAGCGTGTTTGAGTTACCTTACTCCAACAGTAAATACAGTATGGTAATTGTGGAACCTGCGCAGGGTACCAGTACAACCACATTGGAGGCTTCAATTGACCCGGACCAATGGCAAACCTGGATGAGCAATTTAAAGCCTACCAATAATTTAGTAACGCTGCCTAAATTTAAGTTTAGCTACGGAAACATCATTAACGGTTCGCTGACTAATATGGGTTTGGGTATTGCTTTTTCTGATAATGCCGATTTTTCGCTGATTAACCCGTCCATCAAATTGAAAATAAGCCAGGTGGTTCATAAAGCCTATGTTGAAACCGACGAAAGCGGAACCACCGCCGCCGCTGCAACTTCGGTGGGCATTGTTGCTTCGACTGTACCGGCACCATTGCCGCCGATTAACCGCCCCTTTATTTTTGCCATCCGCGAAATGAGCAGCGGTATAATATTATTTGTTGGTACGGTAAACAATCCAACACTTAGCGGGAATTAATTTTCTAAACTTCGCCGGCCCTTAAGAAGGGCAAATTAAAATTGACAAGTGCCTCAAAAAACGGGCTCTCCCCAAACGGGGAGGGCTTTATATTTTATTTCGGAATTCGGATTTTGGATTTCGGAATTGGGATTTGGAAGTTTCCCTCTAAGGTGGCCCGGCGAATTTTACATCCAGTTAACTTTTGGCTTGTTAAATTGCAGCATCATAAATTATAAAACCTGGATACGATGGACAATTATTTAACCGACCTATTGGTACGCCAATTAACGGCTCTTAAAGACGAGCTTTTAAAGTTTAAAAACGAAGAAAATATCTGGAAAGCCACCGATGGTGTTATCAATAGCGCAGGCACCCTTGTGTTGCACCTGCTGGGCAACATGAATTTTACGGTTGGTACCCAATTGGGTGGCACCGGCTATGTACGAAACCGCGAACAGGAGTTTTCATTACGCGATGTTCCGCGTGAAAAGCTGGTCGCCGATATTGAAAGTACCATTGAGGTTATTAAAACAAGCCTTGCCACTGTTGACCAGGCCAAACTTGATGAAACCTATAGCCTTGAAATGATAGGGACACACAGCACAGTATGGTACCTTACCTATTTTTACGGGCACATTACCTATCACCTGGGGCAGTTAAACTATCTGCGCAGGATACTGGAGGCATAGGTGATAATTACGATAGCGATGGGTTTATAAACCCATCGCTGCGAAAAGGCAATGTGGCATTTTGCTAATTGTATTTTTTTGCGATATATTCTTCACACAGTCCGAAGGATAATGTCATGCCGTTGCCGCCGAGGCCATTGATGACGGTTAAACCGGGAGCTATGTCGATGATCAGTTCGGTTTTGCCGTTGGTCATTTTGGGATAAATGCCATGCCATGATTGCAACAGTTTCCAGTCCTGGAATGCGGCGAATGTTTGCAGGTATTTGATGATCATATCGTTGATGAACGCCTTGTCGAAAGGATCATGGACAAGGCCATACTCATGCGAATCGCCGATGGTTAATTCGCCGCCGCCATTTTGGGAAACCATTACGTGGATGCCCCATTTTAAATAATCGGCATATTGATCTTCATAACGTGCACGCAATGACGGTAACGACGCTGCTGCCTGGAAGCCAGGATAGTGTATCATGGATAATCCGCCGCACAACGCAGGCCCTATCCGCCAGTCATCGGGCTGACTAACCAGTCGCATCATTTGCAGTTTGCATTTGGTGATATCGGTAGCTAAAAACAATTCGGGGTACAGGGTTTCAAAATCAGCCCCACTGCATATAAAAATTTCATCGGCTTGCCAGCTGCGCTCACCCGAGAAAACTTTTGGTTCTTCTATCCGGCTGATTGCGGTGTTCCAGTTAAACTCAACATCGTATTTTTCGGCGAGGTACGCGGCAATCTGCCCAACCGCAACTCTCGATTCAACAATCATTTCCTCGCCACTCCATAAGGCGCCTTTTAATCCCTGCGGGTTAACGGCAGGCGATTTTTGCAAGGCCTGTGCTGGGTTTAACAGACTGCAATCCCGGTATTGGTGGTTTGCCTCAACATATTCGGTGATAACTTTTAATTCGTCGTTATGATAAGCCAGGTGCAGCGAGCCTAGTTCATCGTGCCAAATGCGGGCTCCGGTGCAAATTTCTTTCCAGATACTCCTGGATAACATCGCCCGTTCAAACAAGGGCCCGGTTGCCTGGCCGATAGGCCATATCATCCCAAAATTTCGGATGGAAGCGCCAACGGCTCTTTCATTCCGCTCAAATACTGTTACTTTATAACCTCGTATTGCCAGCGCTCGGGCGGTAGCTAGTCCCACGATGCCTGCGCCTATAACAATGGCATTGTTTTTTGATAATATTTTCATGCAGGCATAATGTTTAATTGCGAATCTGTTTCACTTTCAGGGTTATCTTTTTTATTTCCTTTCCAGGCGCTTTGCAAAAAGTATATTAATGATAAGGTAGCTGCGATGCCGCCTATAACCGCGACAAAAACAACCCCTTCCCTGAAAAACTGTGCCCAACTGATATTTGGCCGGCCCAGTTCTTTTACCAGCAGGAGTGAAACGCTGCCCAGGTAACCCATGGAATCGGCAACATATATCAGGAAGCCAACGTTGCCTTTATAATGAAAGGTAGCGATCATGCGCTCAAAAAATATGGCGTTGTAAGGTACATAACCCAGATATAAACCCAGCCCCGCCATGGTCATCCAGGTTGTTGGGTCAATCATTTTTAAGGCGAATAATATGGTTGATGCGCCAATTAATACACAACCGCCAATGATCATTAAATGGATAATGGTGAACGCGCGTAAATTTTTCCGTACAAGAATGAGCAGGCTGATTAACACCAATACGATTACCGATATTTTAGTATCGGTTATGGTATACACCGCGCTTCCTTTAACGCCCAGGCTAGCCCATATTTCCGGTTCAAAATTATCGCGGACATCGCGCATAACGGTTAGTAAAACATAAATAACCAGGGTGAGGATAACGCCAGGCAAAAAGCGCTGTAAAAATTGTTTGCGTTCTGCAGCGTTCATCGGGGCGCGTTTGGTTCGTAATTTTATATCTTCGGGGGTGGGAGGTGGCATTAGTTCCAGCAGGAATACAAAGAGTATTAGCGGCACCACAAATAGGGCCCCGGTTAAAAACGGCATTATAAACTCGCTGATGTGGAAGCTGCTCATCAAGGTTTTGGCTATCGTTTTTACAAAACCGGATGCAAAAATGAGGCTGATAGATAGCACCGCGGCCATAAACTCGGTAGATTTGCGGCCTTCGAGGTAACTAAACACCAGTCCCCAGATCATCCCCAGCGGGAAACCATTTAAAAACAGGCAGATGATATTGTAGGGTGCGGGAATTATAGCAAACAGCAGCAGCGCCAGCCATGCGAACCCTATGAGCGCGAAGATGCTTTTGGCGCGTTGCTCTGGTTTTAATTCGGCTATAAATTTAATGCCGTAGAATTTGCTGAGCGTGTAGCCTGCAATTTGTGCAATGACCAGCCACACTTTATAATCGATATGGAAATACTGCAAACCCTCGAACGACCCTGCGGCAAAAGCCTTGCGAAAAGCATACATAGAGGTGTATGCCCCAAACGCCGAAACGGCCGCCACCACAGAAAGCACAGAGTAGGGCCATTTGGCCACTTTTGCGCGCAACTTATCGGTAATGCTCATCACTTTTGGTTTATGATATCAATAACCTGTGTTATATCATCAATAATGTGTGTGGGTTTATAAGGCTCCAGTTCGGTGCGTGTGAAAATGCCGGTGGTTATGCCTATTACATATTTGCAGCCTGCATTTTGCCCCTCGCGTACATCTACCTCGGTATCGCCAACCTTGGCTACCTCATCGGGCCGCTGGATGTTGCCATCCAGCATCAGTTTTTGGATCATATAAGGATGCGGGCGGCCAAGTTCCACTTCGTCGGAACCAATAACGTGATCGATAAGTCTTTTTTGTTTCCATTGCAGGCGTTCCACTATGGTGTCGGCAATATCACGCGAAAAGCCGGTGTTAACCGCTACCTGTACACCCTGTTCATGCAGTTTGGTAAAGGTTTCTTCCACATTTGGCAGGGGCTCAATTCCGGGGGCTTCGCGATAATGATCGATCATCTGCTTCACAAACTCCCTGTGTATTTTACCTACTAATTCAGTAGTGATCCTGGCGTCGTTATGCTCATGAAGACGAAGAATTTGCCTGATGGCAAGATTTTTCTCGTAACCCATTAATGGATTGATCAGTTCGAGCGGAACTTCGTAGCCCGATTTCATTAAGGCCGCCTGGAAGGCCTTGCTCACATCATGATCATCTTTTACGGTGGTCCCGGCCAGGTCAAATACAACTAATTTTATAGCCATTTTTATAATTGGTGATTGTTGAGCAATACTAAACTTAGTTTATTAATATCAAACTAAGTTTGTGTTAAGGATCGGTTAATGATTTGAAAATTTGCTGATTTGAAAATTTGAAAATGATGGGGCGGTTTTAAAGCAATTTTCAAATCAATTAATCGTCAAATTTTCAAATTCACTTCTTCTCTTCAAAAAAGTAGATCACCAGCATACTGGCTTCGGTAGTGCCCATGTTTTTGGGGGTGTGGGGGATGCGGCCGTCGAAGAGCATGGAGTCGCCGTGGGAAAGGATTATTTTATCGTCGTTAAACTGGTATTCTATTTCGCCTGATAAAATGTATTTGTATTCGAAGGCATCGGTTTCAACCAAAGGCCTGCTGGCGCCGGGCTCCAGTATCAGGATAACAATATCAATAGTGGAGTGGGTGATAGATTGCGTAAATATGCGCTGGTAATGGAAACCCAGGGAATGTTCCTTTTCGAAATGCTCGTACTCGCTCTTTCGCTTAACGATAATTGGCAAATCGGCGGTTTTGGAACGGATATCTTTAAAAAATTCGTTTAAATCAATCTCCAGCGCTTTTATAATTTCGATGAGCACCAGTAATGATGGGATGGTCCGGCTATTTTCAATTTGCGAGATAAGCCCCTTGCTCACATTGGCACGGGTTGCCAATTCCTGTACAGTAATATTTTTTTCGCGCCTGCGCTCTTTTATTCTGTTACTGATTTGGATCAGGATATCTTCTTCCATGGTGGTTAACCGGTTTACGGCGCAAAGTAAATAAATATGCAAAGGCCGCCAAGTAATTATTTTGTTAATAAAAGTTAAAGAGGGACCGCTGATTAAATTGATTTTTATGAAGCGAAGGATGCAGAGTGATTAATAGTATAGCATAATAAACTTTTAATAATTTGATAACCTTGTTTAACTTAATTTGCGAAAAAGCATTATCATGAATTCTGCCCAAAGCCCCGAATCGATTGTTGAAGAAGTTTTTTCCCTGTACCTGCGTTTCGGCGATGAGGATTATATAGGCGAGCCTGTTTCGCAGGTGGAGCACATGTCGCAGGCGGCTGCGCTTGCCGAGGCAGAAGGGTATGATGAAGAGGTTGTGCTCGCGGCTTTTTTTCATGACATCGGGCACCTGTGTGCCGAAGACGGCCAGGCCGACAGTATGGATGGCATGGGCAATGTGGACCATGAAAAATTAGGGGCCGATTATTTGCTGGCACGGGGCTTTTCCAAAAGGCTTGCCAACCTGGTGCAAGGGCATGTAATAGCCAAGCGCTATCTTACTTATAAGTACCCGGAATATTTTAACAAACTTTCGGCGGCGAGCAAGGCTACGCTCGGATTCCAGGGTGGGGTAATGAGCGCCGAGGAAGCAGCTGCATTTGAAGCAAACCCGGATGCCGAACTGATCATCAGGCTGCGTTATTGGGACGACCTGGCAAAGGAGACGGATATCCCAGTTAAAAATATCGATTACCTTAAGCGCGTCGCTTTGGAACATTTGCAACAGCATCATTAAAAAATTCTAAGTTAATATTATAAGTATTTAATAATCAGAGATAAAGTTACTAAACTCTAATCTCCAACCCCTAATCTCTTTCCTCAATATTACCTTTTTGTAAGGTGTTTGTAATGCCGCTGTTACATAAATCGAGCCTCTTAACCTTATCAAAACCTAATCTTAAGCATCCCTTAATGTAAATTTAGTTTACTAATAATAAACAAAGTTTAGTATTGCTGAATGAAAAACTCCCTTCCTTCACTATTAAACTTTAACAGATGAAACAGATTTACAAAGCGATCAAAACCGTAATAACGGTGATGTTATTCTGTTCTGCCCCGGCACTATTATTCGGGCAAACAAAGATCGGTGGTACTGTAACCGATGAAACAAGACAACCTTTGCCCGGCGTAAGCGTTACGCTTAAAGGCACTACACAAGGCACCGTAACCGACCTTAACGGTCGTTTTTTATTCACCGTTCAAAAAGGCCAGACGCTGGTATTCAGCTTCCTGGGTTTTACGCCACAAGAAGTTACCGTGGGCGACCAGGCTGAATATAACATTGCATTGAAAGCTGACGCCAAAACCTTAAATGAGGTAGTGGTAACGGCCCTTGGTGTAAAAAAAGAAACCCGCCGCCTGGGTTACGCCATCCAGACAGTTGATGGCAACCTGCTAACCACTGCCCGCGACCCTAACCCCATTAACGGATTAATTGGCAAGGTTGCCGGTTTATCAGTTGGCGCCACTTCCGAAATTCTTGGCGTACCAAACGTTACCATCAGGGGTAATACGGTTTCGCTTTATGTGGTTGATGGTTTGCCGATAAACTCGGATACCTTTGATTTAAGCCCCGATGACATTGAAACTTATACCGTATTAAAGGGCCCTGCTGCGGCAGCCTTGTATGGTAACCGCGCTGCAAATGGTGCGATTTTAATAACCACTAAAAAAGGCGACAAAGCAAAAAAAGGCCTTACTGTTGATATAAACAGCAGTACTGTAATCAACAAAGGATTTGTGGCTTTCCCGAGGGTACAGCACTCATACGGCCCCGGCGAAAATACCTTTTACGAATTTGTGGATGGTAAAGGCGGCGCACCAGGCGGTGTGGATAGCGACTACGATGTTTGGGGGCCTTATTTTAATGGTCAGTTGATACCACAGTATGACAGCCCTGTAGTTAACGGCGTTCGCCAGGGTACCCCATGGGTGGCCCGTGGTGCAAACAACCTGGCCAATTTTTTACAGACAGGTTTTCAAACCAATAACGATATTGCCTTAACACAAAATGGCGATAACTATACCACCCGTATTTCGGTTTCGCAGCAGCATCAAAAAAGCTATATCCCTTACCAATACCTGGATATAGCCAACGTTAACTTTTACGGATCATTTAGCCCGACATCGCGCTTAAAATTTGAAGCCAACGTTGATTTTAACAGGCAAAGTACTGACGACTATCCGGATGTTCAGTATGGTCCTAACAGTATCATCTATAACCTGGCTATTTGGACAGGCGCCGACTGGAGCGTAAATGCACCTGATATTAAAGCCATATGGCAGCCAGGTAAAACCAATGTGCAATCGAATTTTGAAGAATATACCCGCTACCATAACCCATGGTTTTTAACCAAAATATGGACCCGCGCTCACTACAAAAATGATGTGTATGGTTATGTATCAGGTAACTACAAGATTGATAATCACTTAAATGTGAATTTAAAATCGCAGATAGATACCTATAATTTATTGCATACCGAAGATCTTCCTTACTCCGCTCACCCTTACGGCCGCGAAGGCAATATGGGCGATTACCGCGAGGACAGGAGAGATTTGTTTGAAAACAACACCCAGTTGCACTTAAACTATGATTACACGGTAAACCACTTTTTAAACATATCGGGTTTAGTGGGTAGTAATTTACGTGCCTTTAAATACAACTCCAGCTGGGTATCAACCGATTACCTGAATGTGCCAAACGTATATTCATTCAGTAACTCTAAAAACCCATTACAGGCCACCAGCTTTAACTCAACCCTGAGGACGCTGAGCGCTTATTACTCAATGGACTTGAGTTTTGGCAAATATGCTACCTTATCAAGCACCGGTCGTGTTGACCAGTCATCGGCATTTCAAAATGTAACCACTTATTACTATCCAAGCTTATCGGCTGCCTCAGTAGTTTCTGATTACATCCATTTGCCTGATTTTATTTCGTTCCTGAAAGTTCGTGCATCCTACTCAAATGTACGGTCGGATGCTACCAGCCCAACTATCGGCCCTGCTCCGTTTAGCACCATTACCGCTTTTGGTGGCAGTACAGGCGCATCGCTTTTTGATAATCCATTGGGTTATGGCTCTGTTTATACTTCGCCATATAACGGCCCTAACTACTCGCTTAACGGATCGTACTCTATTGCTAAACCATACAATGGCGAGGCAGCGGGATATGCATCAAACTCGTTATATCAAAATAACATCCTTACCTCAACACGTTTAAACTACGAGGAAGGTTTCGATATTAAATTCCTGCAAAACCGTTTGGGTTTAAGCGGAACCGCTTATCAGTATATCGACGGTCCGCAGATTTTGGATAACCCAATTTCAACTGCAACCGGCTTTATTGATGAGTATTTGAACGCCCTGAAAACCAAAAAGACCGGTTACGAATTATCGTTAACAGGCACGCCGTTAAAAAACCTGAATGGCTTTACCTGGGATGTTTTGGTAAACATATCAACCTATAAAGAAATTTATGAAGAGCTGCCTCCGGGACAGGACACTTACGCTACCTTCTTTAAAAAAGGCGACCGTGTAGATAAATTTTACGGAACTGCTTTTGTACGGACACCACAGGGCCAGATCATCAATGGTTCAAACGGCGAGCCACTGGTTAACCCGGTACCGCAATATTTAGGTCACCTTGACCCTAACTATACCTGGAGTTTTTATAACAACGTAAAATACAAAAATGTAAGCCTGGGCTTCCAGTTTGATGGTTCGGTAGGTGGTGTTACAACCGACTACGTGCATAACAAAACCGTTAGGGGCGGTGCAAACGCATTAACTGCCGAAGGCGCCCTGGGCGCCGCACGTTACCAGGATTGGTTAAACTTTGGTAAAACCGGTTACAGTGGCTCATACGTTGGGCAGGGTGTAGTTATTTCAAACGGTGTTGCGCCAAACTACAACTCGCAAACAGGTGCAGTATTAAACTACGGCGCCCTGCAATATGCGCCTAACACGCAAACTGCCTTTGTACAGGAGTATGCCAGCGAATATTACAACGTTACCGAAGCCAACCTGATGAGCAAAACCTATGCAAAACTGCGCGAGGTTACCATCAATTTCGAATTCCCTAAAACATGGCTGGCACGTACGTTTATATCAAAAGCTTCGGCCTCAATATACGGTCGTAACCTGTTGTATTTCTACAAAGATCCGGAGTTTAAGGACGTCGACCTGGATCAGTACGCCAATACACGGACCGCACTAACCGGCTTACAGTCGCCGTCGGTACGCAGCTATGGCATTAACTTAAAACTTTCATTCTAATTAAACGAGGATAATGATCATGAAAAAGATATTTAGAATTTATTTACTGCCGGCGCTATTGCTGCTGACGGTAAGCAGTTGCAAAAAGGACTTTCAGAAATATACTCAAAATCCTAACGTGCCACTTAGTGTGCCTGCATCGTTGTTGTTTAACGGCGTATTAAATGATTTGGTCGACCTGCCCGATGGCGGTTATGCAAGCAGTAATCAAAACAGTGTTGTGTATAAAAACACATCGAACAAAGACGAAATATGGTGCCAGTACTATATTTACAATTACAACTATTACGGTAATAATACCTATGACTTTGACAGCGGCGCCGATTACTATACCACGCTGAAAAACGTTGTAGCGATGGAAGCTACCGCAAGCAGTACCGGTGGTGCAGCCGTTAACCCTTACGAGGCCATGGGCAAATTTTTCAGGGCCTATTTTTTCAGCAAAATGAGTTTGGACAGGGGCGATATCCCGATGACCCAGGCTTTGCAGGGCTTATCAAACCTTACACCAAAATACGATACTCAAAAAGCAGTAATGGTGCAGTGTTTAGCATGGCTGGAGAGTGCAAATTCTGATTTAAGCCAGATAATAGCAAATCCATCAATAGCCGGTACCGGTTTGGGTGCAACCCTTGGTGGCGATATATTTTATGGAAACAGCCTGGTTCAATGGCAAAAAGTTGTGAATGCTTTCCATTTAAGGTTATTGCTCGAACTCAGCAAAAAAGCAACTACCGATGCTGATATGAACATCCCGTCGTCATTTGCCGCCATTGTAGGCAACCCGGCGAAATATCCTTTAATGAGCAGCGCTGCTGATAATTTGCAATATGTTTTTGTAACACCAAGCAATTTCTACCCACAAAATCCGGATAACTTTGGTCAGAGCGGTTCGAGGCAAAATTCATCGCAAACTTATATCAGCCTGCTTACCCAATTCCAGGACCCAAGGGTTTATGTGGTGGCGGAGCCCGCACGTTATAACGTTGATGTTTTAAAACAAAGCCCAACCGCGTTTTCATCGTTCATTGGCGCCGATCCCGGATTGGACCTGGGCACCATGTACAACAATGCCGGTTTACAGAAATATTCGTTCATTAACCGCAAGTACTACTATTCGACTTATACCGGCGAGCCAAGCATACAAATTGGCTTCCCCGAGCAGGAATTTAACATTGCCGAAGGTATTAACAGGGGCTGGGTACAAGGCAATGCCGAACCCTACTATATAGCCGGTATCCAGTCGTCAATGACTTCGTACGGTATCCCAATCAATGGTGTATTTAATGCTTACTTTTATCGCCCCGGGTCAACCAGCGGTGTAAAGGATGGCGGTAACTATGATATATATCCTATCACCACCAACTGGGCTAACTACTATAGCCAGCCTGCGGTACAATATGCCGGCGGTGCAAACGGTTTAACCCAAATTTTGCAGCAAAAATACCTGGCACTGTTCCGTCATTCCGGTTTGGAGTCGTATTACACCTACCGCCGCACCGGTGTGCCTAACTTTACAACCGGCCCCGGAACAGATAATGGGCAGCGTATAGCCAAGCGTTTTCAGTACCCTGCAAGCGAGCGTAACTCAAATACTGCCAATTACAATGCCGCGCTGGCCAGCCAGTACGGTGGTAATGATGATATTAACGCCACCATGTGGATACTTAAATAATTTATCATAAACCTTTTTACAGATTTTGCAAGGTCACCCGTTGTTGCGGGTGGCCTTTTTGCTTTTTTAAGTTGAGTTTTGGAATATTAATGCGGCTTATTTGAGTGAATTGGTTTTTAAAATGACGGAATTGATTTTTAACACAGAGGTACAGAGGACGCACAGAGATCACAGAGGTTGAATTTTATTGTACATCAGTGTCAACTGGCGGCCTTATAGCGTCCGTCCGGTTTTAAGCTGCTACATTTAAAACGCCCGCCGGACGCTTTCTGTCGAACGCTACCAGCCTAACCTCTTTCCGATAGTTATCGGGATAACTGATCTCTAACCTAACCTCTAATCTCTAATCTTCAATTAACTAATCTCTAACTATTGCTTTTTGCGAAACTTTTTGCTTAATTTTAAATTGTAATAAGAATAATACATTCTAACCAATTATAAAAGCAGGAGGTTGTATGAATATGGTTCATAAAATTGAACATTGGGGCGATACGCATCATCCCAGGGTGCTTGATATTGTTCGCGTAGCGCTTGGCGGTTTTCTTTTACTTAAAGGGGTGGCATTTATGGATAATACCGCCTATTTACAAAACATCATCGAAAATCAAAATGTAATACATGTTTCATCAGGCTTGCTGATGGCGCTGGTTTACTATGTGGTTTTTGCTCATTTGGTTGGCGGCGTACTGATCATGCTGGGCACCTTAACACGGTTTGCCTGCATCATCCAAATACCCATAGTGCTGGCGGCAACGTTTTTAACAGGTATTTTTGTTGAACCGGTAAATACCCTGGTATGGCCATCGGTTGTGGCGCTGGTGCTGCTCTCGCTGTTTACGGTTATCGGCTCGGGCCCCTGGTCGCTCGACAGGTACCTGGCAACCTGGGGAGATATGTAAGACGGTGAGTAGTTAGTGGTCAGTAGTGAGAAGTGAATTGGTGAATTAGTGAGTTGTTGAATCGGCGAATGATTGATTTGATAGGTATCGGGCCGAGGATAAATTCCATGCCCTGCAAATTATGTGCGCTAGCATTGCACCCCAATAACTCAATAATTCAGTAACTCAAAACTCACCCATTCACTCATTCACCCATTCACTCATTCACCCCTAATATTCCGCCATTTCCTCATCTACATAACACCATAGCCAGCGTTCGCCGGGCTCGGCAGAAATGACTACCGGGTGGCCGCTGTGGGCAGCATGTTTACTGGCATGCTGGTTGGGCGAGCTATCGCAGCAAAGGGTTACACCGCATTGCTGGCAGGTGCGCAGGTGCATCCAGCGGTCGTGGGTTTTTATACATTCCTCGCATACATAATCTTTGGCATGCTTCAGGGTTTTAATGGCGCTAAGGTGCTCGCAAACTTCGTTTTCCATGGGTAAAATCTATTTACGCTAAGTTATCAAATTATTTACTTTTGATGAACCTGATTAATTAGATTGATAAATTACTTTTATGGCTCATATGATAAGCAGAATTAAAACGCCTGGCTCCTTTATACTTGTTTTTTTTATGCTGATAGCTGCTAAAAGCAACGCCCAGTACACCTCATCGCCGGTGAGCCAGATCCTCAAGAACATAAACCCTCCCGAATTCAGAAAAGCCGATTATGATATTACCGTATTTGGCGCGGTGGCCGATGGTAAAACAAACATTAAACCTGTTTTGGATAAACTGATCAGCCAGTGCAGCATCAGCGGCGGCGGTCGTGTGATTATCCCGAAGGGGGTATTTTACATTGCCGGGCCTGTTGTGCTTAAAAGCCATGTAAACCTGCATTTTGATGATGGCGCCGAATTGATTTTTTCTGCGGATGAAAAGGACTACCTGCCTGCGGTGCTCACGCTTTGGGAAGGTACCGAACTGTTTAACTACTCGCCGCTTTTTTATGCCTACCAATGCTCCGATATTGCCGTGACCGGTAACGGGAAGATCAACGGCTCGGCCTCTAAGAATTTTGCCAGCTGGAGGCCGCAACGCTCGCCGGAGCAGGATAAGTTAAGGCAGATGGGCATTGATGGCGTACCTGTTTACAAAAGGGTTTTTGGCGAGGGATACCACCTGCCCCCGGATATGATCCAGTTTTTTGGCTGCAAAAATGTGCTGATTGATGGCATATCCATTACCGATGCGCCTTATTGGGTGATACATCCCGTGCTGTGCAATAACGTTACGGTACAAAATGTAACCATAAACAGCTATAACCTGAATAACGACGGCTGCGACCCCGAGGCCAGCACCAACGTGCTGGTACAGCATTGCGACTTTTCGGTTGGTGACGATGGTATTGCCATTAAAGCCGGCCGCGACCAGGACGGATGGCGCATCGGTCAGCCTACGGAAAACATTATTGTGCGTAATTGTATCTTCAACTCAAAAACCAATGGCTTGTGTATTGGCAGCGAAATGTCGGCAGGGGTGCGGAATGTTTATATGTACAACGTAAAGATTAAAAAATGCCTGAGCGCCATCTACTTTAAATCGAACCTCGACAGGGGCGGGTTTATTGAAAACATACATGTGAGTGATGTGCAGTGCGACAGCGCCCGCTCGGCATTTATCCGCTTCGAAAATAATTACCATGGCTCGCGCGGCGGGCAGCACCCCACGCTGTTCAGCAATTTTATCATTCAAAACGTAAGCTGCACTAATTCCGGCGAAACGGCCATCTACGCGGTAGGCGTAAAAGGCCACCCACTGCAAAACATCAGCCTGAAAAATGTTACCGTTTTGCACGCCCCAAAAGAACAGATCATCGATAACGTACAGGACCTAAAATATGATAAAGTGTTTGTAAACGGCCAGGGCATACAACCGGTTATTACCGGGGCAGTGATGTTGCATACGGATTAAACGGCAGCCCGTCCGTCCGGTTTTAAGTGTTGGGAGATGAGGACAGGGTGCGGACGGTGGATTGCTTATTCGGAACCATCGCGCGTTGTCATGCTGAGGCTCTCGAAGCATTGGCGGGCAAAGGCCTTTACGCACGTATGATTTAAGGTCCTTACCAGGACACCCATCACTGCTTTCAGTCCAGAAGGTGTTAGATTATGAGATATAGACACCTCGATAAAGTGCGGTTATCACAACGCTTTCCGTAAACGGCGTAAGAATTTTACTGGCGATGTTATTGAGTCAAATAGATTTTTTCAGCGATTTTCACGTGGCCAACTTCGATCTCACCCTCGCCTGGTTTATATTGTAAATGAATTCTTATGTTTTTACTAAATTTTGCTTGAAAAACCAAGCCGATGTTATCGCCATTTCTTGAAGGTGTAGAGAACTGAGTACTAACGCTGTTGCCTGACTCAGTTTGGTCGTGACACCATAGTCGAAAACGACCTGTGGTGCCTTCAGAGGATTTCGCAAAACATGAAACCTCATATTGTTTGCCAATCTCTAAAACTTCATTTATGTCAATATTGGAACCATCCTCTCGTGCCTTGCCAAGGCCAGTAAACATCATTTTGTCATCCTTAATACTTGCAAAACTATTGCCCCAGTGGTTAAGATGCCATAAATGATTGATCGGAATCGAAATCTGCGTTAAAGACTTTTCTTTTGTTTTGTCTATTAAATCAATAGCTTTATTTATCCTACCGCTTTTATCTTCTAATGCTAAACCGGTCAATATTTCAATGGCAGAACCCAGGTCGGCTTGGACTTCCTTGTTGCCTGTAAAAACGATAAAGTTGTTTTCATCTTTAAAGTCACTTGGTCCATAGAGTTTTTTGGGGTGATTAATCACTAAATAGATAAACGTCGCCAAAATCAATAAAGGGAATATTATTATAAACCAAATTAAGGGCAGTCGTTCACACTCGCTGTGAAGATTATTCAAACTAAGCCCTAACAACAAACACGCGAACGCATAAATTAGAGAAATAAAAAGCGCAATAATGCCTAACGGGCTTTTCGTGAAACCTTTTGCATTTTCTAAAAATTTAGTTGGATCAACATCCATTGTATTTTTTGGCGACCATTTCATTTAGAGGCGAGCACTTCTTGTTTAGTGATATAAGCCCTATTTTTGTAAAAATAAAAATAATACTCCCCGCTCACAAATAATCTCCCAAATCCAACCCACGCTCCCGGTCCTCATCAGTAGCCGAACGTTCCAGCAAACCAGATACTGTAAACCTGCTGCCTTTTAACATGGGCTGCAGGCCTGCGGCTATCGCTTTCCAGCGGTGGTATGCGCCCAGGTCGGGGTATAGTATAACCTTGCGGTGGGCCAACGCCTGGCATATGGCGGCGTTGAGGTTGCCGGCGCAGCCTGTTGCTACCCAAACATATTGCGGTGCCTGGTGGGCCGCAATAATGGCGGTTTTTTCACTCTCCACAACGGCCACGGTTTTATGGGGATATTGCGCCAGCAGGTGCTCGCCAAACAGGCATTGTTTTAGTACGAATGCGGAATGCGAAGTGCCTATTGCGGAAGTTTTGCCATCCCCTTCATTCCGAATTCGCCATTTCGCATTTCGCATTAACAAGGCATGCACCCAGGCAATGTGGTTAAAAGGCTCCTTTACGCGCTTGCCGGTTTCGGTATGGTATAGCATTATTTTACCGGTGCGTGCCCGCCCGCTGCTATCAAGCTGCCAAAACAGGGTTGCCCCCGGCCAATGTTTTGAGGTGCCTATGCGGTAGGCGGTAACCAGTTTGGCGGCAGGCTGGGCGCCAAGTTTCCTGGTCAAAAAGTTTACAAAGTTATTTTGGTTGTACATCTTGAGGCTGGCAGCAACTTTGTTATCATCAATATAACTGCACGCTGGGGCAACAGCGGTAGTTTTAACGCGTGGCGGTGCCGGCCTGGTGTAAGTTTTGGGCTGACTAAAAGGATATGCGCCCCTGCCGGGCTGCCACCGCCCTGCGGGTTTGCTTTTAGCGGGATTATCGGCAAAATACTGGCGCGGTTTATAATGGTAGCCACATTTATCCTGCCGGTTACAGCGGCCTACATTAGCGGCAAGCTGCTGCCCGGTTTGGGCATTTATATAAGGCACAAGGGTTTTGCTTTGATGCTTACATTGCGGACAGTGGTAGCGGGTTGATGCCGTTGTATGGGGTTGTAATGTAAATTGGTGCATGGGTATAGTTGATGGTTCATGATGTGTGGTTCATGGTAGGATGGGGGAGGTAAATCCCTCCCCTGGGAGGGGTGCGGCTGCTTTAAGCGGTGGCAGGGAGGGGTTCACCACCTTGCATCCGGCGAAACCCCTCCCTACCCTCCCCCGGGAGGGATTGCGCGGTGACTCATTGCGGTCCAGCTGTCAAATCATGGGCTATTATTAGAGAGCTACCAGCCGTCCGTCCGGTTTTAAGTAAGGGTGTATAAAACGCTTGCCGGACGCAGGGATAAAACCGTCCGCTTGTAGTCCTGTACCCCTGTAACCTGCCCCCGGACGGACGGGGTTTGAGTCTTGAGTCTTGAGTCCTAAGTCCTGAGTCTATCACCCGCCTTCAGACTTTCGACTCCCGACTCAAGACTCCCGACTCGCCTCCCTCACCTTTCGGCCCGATGCTTTTAGCAGCCTGTCGGCCTTTTGGAATGATATGCCCAGCTCGGCGCCAATTTCGCGCAGCGATTTGCCCGCCTCGCGCAGCGCTGCCACCTTTTCGGCATACTGCTCGTTTTCGTTCTGCTTTTCATCCTGCAGGTGCAGCCGTTCTTCGCCATAACCCACAAATGTGTATTGCAAAAAGTTGTGGGGTTTATTAATGTCAAAAAGGCATACATTATCATCGCCATAAATTTGCTTGGTGTTGCGCTGCTTTATCTGCTTCAGGTAGCGCCTGTCGGCATGCTGGTTGCTGCTGCCAATGGCAAATGAGCTATCGCAAAAGTTCATCAGCATTTTGCTGCCCTGCAAATCGTTGCTGGTAATGGGCTTGCTTTTATCGCGTTTTGGGGTATGTGCCAATGCCAGTATGCTTAGGCCATAGGTGGCTTTCATGGCCTTCAGGCTTTTCATTAAGGGTAGGGCAAACCTGGCCGATTCGTTTTCGGTACCTATATAGGTAATGTTATCAATAATTACCACTTTGGCTCCGGTATCGGTAATTGCGGCCTCAATGGAGTAATTCAGGTATTGCTCGTAGCTATCAAAGCCTGCAGGTATGTCGGCATCGGGGTTTAAATCGGCCCGGTAAAAGTTATCGTCAAAAATATAATGATGCTCATAGCCTTGCGTGTACCTGGCTTCCAGTTGCTTGGCGCTCAGTTCAAAATCGCAATACAACACCGGCTGACTTGCGGCATCCAGCCCGAATGGTTTAATAGCTTTTCCGCTGCTGATGCTGTTGCCAATTTGTATGGCCAGTATGGATTTGCCTGCATTGCTATCCGAAAAAAGAATACACAACTCACCCTCGTGCCAAAACTCGCCGAATAGCTGTTGCGGGATGGGTTGGTTTTTTGCCATGGCAAGCACCTCGTTCATTGATCGCACCCGTAGCGAGGTATCCCTGGCTTCGGGTAATTGGGTAAAGGCATCGCACTGAAATGCATCGGCCTGTAATTGTTCGGCAGTTAACTTAAAGCTGCCTGTTGGTTGTGGGGTCATAATTATTGAATTAGTGAATTAGTGAATTAGTGAGTGGTGAATTGTGAGTTGGTGAGTTGGTGAATTAGTGAGTTATTGAATTGGTTGTAAGGGTTGTAAGGGTTGTAATTGGTTGTAAGGGTTGTAATGGTTGTAAGTAGTTGCCTTTTTAACTCATTACAACCCTTTTAAACTTTTGTAAACCTTTGTAACTTTCATTTTCGGAGAAAATGAAAATACTCCCCTGATAGCCTGCTGATAGTAAATCAGGCTTTGGCCTTCGCATTGCTGCGAAAACCTGGTTAGGTTATGGAATTGTTTTGTCCGTCCGGTTTGGAGTAACAGTAAAATGAAACAGGAGCGGACACGTTAGCAGGTGTTAATGACCTTAGGAGATGATGTTCAATACAAAAATAAGTGGTGAAAAGGAATGTTTTGGTGACAGTGTTTTGTCAGTAGGCGAATAAGGGTTGTCCGAAAGGTGTTTTTAATTTGGCAACTTAAAACCGGACGGACGCTTTTTGAGTTTTGAGTGTGAAGTTTTGAGTGCGAATGACGGATGAAATGATATTGAATGATGATTTTTGGATGTCGAAATCCGATATTCAATCCCGATAGCTATTGGGATATTACTCGATATTATATTCTTTCCCTTTTTTCCTTAACTTAATGACATTGGGCTAACGTTTCCAGCTATAATTTTTACCTGGTGAAATATTTCGAAGGTAAAAAATCGCAATTTTTACTCTCGAAAATATTTTAACGGTAAAAATTACCTTCCAAAAAATTGAATAAAATGCCATAGCCTGCCACGTAACAATCGGTGACAGACCCGGGCCTAAAATGAATTAGTTGTACTAAAAGGCTACACCTCCGCCAAATACTTATGCACAAAGCTGATGGCCATTGATCCTTCGCCTACGGCGGATGCTACGCGGTTCATGGCGCCGGAGCGTACATCACCGGCGGCGAAAATGCCGCTGCAGCTGGTCTCCAGCAGGAAGGGATCGCGGGGAAGTTTCCATATCTTGTTGAAGTTATCGTAGCGGCGTAATTCGCGGCCGGTTTCAATAAAGCCTTTTTCGTCTTTTAAAATGTCCAGCTGTATCCAGTCGGTATAAGGTTTTGCGCCGATGAATACGTAAAGGGCAACAGCTTCTTTGGTTACGGTTTCTTTTGTTTTTACGTTGATGAGGGTTAACTTTTCCAGGCAGTTAAAGCCTTCTGCCGCTACTATTTCGGTATCGGTTATCACTTTTATATGCGGGATATTTTCAATCTGGGTGATCAGGTATGCCGACATGGTATAACTCAAGCTATCCCTGCGGATAATGATAGAAACGTTTTTGGCAAATTTGGATAAGTAAACCGCCGATTGCCCTGCCGAGTTACCGCCACCAATGATAAATACATCCTTATCCTTACAGGCCGCAGCCTCCGTCATGGCGGCGCCGTAGTATACGCCCGCGCCGGTAAAGCTTTCAATACCTTTTACGTCGAGTTTGCGGTAATCAACGCCGGTAGTTATTACAACGGTGCGGCTGTTTATTTCGGGTCCATCGTCAAGGATAATGGTTTTGTAACCATCTTTTTGCCTGATGTCGCTAACTGATTGCGGCGATAAAAACTCGGCGCCCAGGCGCATGGCCTGGCTGATGGCACGGCGGGTTAAATCGGCCCCGCTTAAGCCTGCCGGGAAACCCAGGTAGTTTTCAATCCGCGAGCTGGAGCCTGCCTGCCCGCCCGGGGCTTTGCGCTCAATCAGCAACGTTTTTAACCCTTCGGATGCGCCGTAAACGGCCGCAGCCAGCCCTGCGGGGCCTGCGCCAACGATCACTACATCATAAATATCATTGGTTATCTGCGGGTTTTTGCCCACCTTTTCGGCTATTTCCCTGATGGTTGGCTGGCTTTTTACAGTGCCGTCTTCATATACGATTAAAGGCAATTGGTCGAGCCCAATTTTGTTGACCTCCAGTTTCTTCCGGGCCTCCGGGTTTTTCTCGATATCAAACCACCGGTAGGGTATCAGGTTACTGGCCAGGTAATCTTTTATGGTATGCGATTGCGGCGAAAACTGGTAGCCAACTACTTTGATGCCTTTGAACTCCGGGATATAATCGTTGTGCCAGTCGTCCAAAAGGTCATCTAAAACCGGGTAAAGCTTTTCTTCGGGCGGGTCCCATGGTTTCATCAGGTAATAGTCAAGGCGCACATCGTTAATAGCCTTTATGGCCGCATTGGTATCCGAATAGGCAGTAAGCAACACCCTTTTTGCATCGGGGAAGATCTTAATGGCCTTTTCCAGGAAAGCGGTTCCTTCCATTTCGGGCATGCGCTGGTCGCACACAAAAAGCGCCACCACGTCCGAGCTGTTTTTTAAATCGGTGAGGCTTTCCAGCGCTTCGATGGCCGATGTTGTGCTGATGATCCGGTAATCCTTGCCGTACCTGGTCCGCAGGTCGCGTGTTATGGCACGTAAAACCTGCGTATCATCATCTATCGAAAATATTATTGGTCGCTCCATTTTGTTAGTAGACGTATAAGGTAGAAAAATACTTTTGGCGATGGATAAAAATTATCGCGGATGTGGTGTTATCAATTAAGTATTCCAAATCCTTTTTTTAACATTCCGCAATCGAAATTCCCAAATCCGCAATCAAAACTATCCATCAATCGGGAAACAAACTACAAATTCGGTTTTCCCGGGTACCGAATTCATTTTTATTGAACCATTGTGCTGGTGCACTATCCTTTGTACCACTTCGAGGCCCATACCGGTGCCTTTGCCCATTTCCTTGGTTGTAAAAAAAGGATCAAAGATCCGCGATTTTATTTCATCGGGGATACCGGGGCCATCATCAATGATAGAAACCTGCACAAAATGGCGGTCCCTCTCGGTTTTTATGGTGAGGGTGCCTTTGCCGTTTGGCTCCATGGCATCCAATGCATTGTCAATCAGGTTGGTCCATACCTGGTTAAGTTCGCCTATCAGTGCTTTAACGGGCGGCAGGGTTTCATCGTATTGCTTTACTATGGTGATGTTGCCTTTTTTTATTTTGTAGAGCAGCATGATCAGCGTATTTTTTATCCCGATGCGGATATCGGCATATTGCTTATCAAGGCCGCGGTCCATGTGGGTAAAAGTTTTTACCGAGCTCACCAGGTCGGCAATCCTGCGGGCCGATTCCTGTATGTCCTGTACCATCCGCTCTGTCATCAGCACCTGGCTTATCCAGTTAAATACCGGCGAGCAGTAATTGGTGGGTATATGGCTGCAAAATTCCTCTAAATTATCCACCATAAAACCAAAATCCACATATACCTCGGTAATGTCGTAGGCGTTTTCAACGTTATGCTGCTCAAACCAATCGGCTACCTCTTCCTCGCGTTTCATTTTTTCTTTCAGGGTAAGGTCGGGCCGGTCTTTAATAGCCATCAGCCTGAAAAGTTCGTCGTTCACGGCATCTACCTGTTCGGCTGTCATCTGTATGGCAATTACCTTTTTAAAGGTTTGCGGTTCCAGGCGTAAGTGTTCAATTAACGATGCTGAGTCGCGCACAATGGCCGATGCCGGGTTGTTCAGTTCATGCGCCAGGCCTGCCGATAGCTTGCCCAGGGCCGTCATCTTTTCGTTTTGCTGCTGCAGGGCGGTAAACTCGCGCACCCGGTTGCTCATTACGTGTACCAGCGCCTGGGTAAGTTCAAACTGATCTTTTATCATCTCCCTGATGCGTTCAGTCGGGAACGACAGGATTTGTACTTCGCCATTGGCCTGGCTGCTGGCCGAGGCCACAATACCACGGGAGTAAGGCAGGTAGCCTGTAATGGCTCCGCTGGTACCCGTAGTAATTTCGCGGCGGCTGCCGTTTTGGTTAAAGGATATGATGAGGCGCCCGCTGATGATAAAATGCGGCCCGGCAAGCGGCTGCCCCTGCATGGTTAAATATTCGCCATCGTGAAGTATACGGCTCTGGCTATTGTCGATAAGCCATTGCAGCTGATCTTCAGGCACATTTTTTAAAGCTTCGAATGATTTTAATGTTAAAACGGTAACCGGCTCCATACGCTTAAAAGTAAGTATTATTCTTTAATTTTGTTAAGTTGGGATTCGGGATCCCGATAGCTATCGGGACCGAAATACAGGAAGGTTAAAAAGCAGATTTTTGTAACCTTTACAACTTATCCTAACTCACTATAACCACTTACAATCCAAAGATGGAAATAAAAAACAAAAACGACGGTAAGCGGGGCGCTTTTTACATGGAAGAAAATGGTAAAGAGTTCGCGCTGATGCATTATATTTTTTCGGGGCCGGGTAAAATGATCATCGATCATACCGAGGTGAACGAAGATCACGGCGGGCATGGCTATGGTTTGCAACTGGTGAGAGCAGGAGTGGAGTACGCCAGGGAGCACAATATGAAGATTTTGCCTTTATGCCCTTTTGCCAAAAAAATATTTGATATTACACCTGAATTTGCCGACGTGTTGTTTTAGGAGGTTCATAGTTCATAGTTCATAGTTCATAGTCGATAGTCCATAGACCATAGTAAATAGTTCATAGCCGGATTTGGCAAATAGTTTTTAATTTACAGATACAAAGCCTTATGAAATACGCACTGGAACACCCCATTAATGCCCATATCGGCACCGAAAAGTATAAATGTACTGTCGAATGGCGCCACGGTAAATTTATTGCCGACGAACCTGAATCATCCGGTGGGAAAGATGCAGGCCCCGATCCTTATACCTTGTTGCTGTCGTCAGTTGCTACCTGTACGCTTGCTACATTGAGGATGTATATAGACAGGAAGGGCTGGGGTATTCCCGAAATTGCCGTATCGGTGAATATGTACAATGAGGATAAAGATGGTAAAAGGATAACAACGATTGATCGCGATATTGATTTTATAACTGATGTAACCGATGAGCAGCGGGAGCGGCTAATACAGATAGCCAAAGTGTGCCCTATATCCAAAATACTGGAGGGCGAAATACACCTGCGCACTTTTGCCTACAGCAAGGGTGAAGATAAAAAGGTGCATACCTACCCCGGCGATGGTATCACCGTTGTTTGGAAGCCCGAGCTTTGCCGTCATGCTGCACGATGCGCCACGCAATTGCCAACGGTATTTAACCCGGCTGCAAAACCATGGGTAAATATGGATGGCGCCACCAGCCAGGAAATAAAGGATCAGGTTGCCAGGTGCCCAACAGGGGCGTTGAGTCTGGGTTAGTCCGGAAGTCCGAAAGTCCGGAAGTCCGAAAGTCCGGAAGTCGGAAAGTCCGAAAGTCGGAAAGTCCGAAAGAAGCTGCAACCGAAGCTTCAGAAAAATAACTTAGATTTTATAAAAGATGTTAGGAGGTTAGTTAATTGGAGGTTGTACTGAATTCAACTAATCTCTAACCTCTACCAAAGGTTTGTTCATCACCTCGTAAAAGAATAATCCCCCTAAAATATATAGGAACACATCGAGCCAATCTGCTGTATAGGTTTTGGAGAGCCAGGGCAATAATCCTTCAAAAACAATACTGACGTAAATTACAATAAAGGCAACCCGCCCCGCTGAAAGCACATAATAATTGTTTTTGATGATAAATATTCTTTGGAACCAAAGCCCGAGGTTGGCAATTACCGGGATGCAGCAAATATCGCCGGTATAACCGTTGAGATAGGGTATGGGGTGGCCCATCTTTCGGGCGGCAATTATCACGGCCCAGCTAACAAAGCATGCAATAAACCAGGGGTTGCGCAAAGTTTTCATTTATACGGCCATAAAACTTATCAATACCAGCAACACGGTAATAAAACAGAAAAAAAGAATCTCCAGGGTAAAAGCCACCCAGCGTAGTGAGTTCAGCGATTTTTTTATCCACCGGATGAAAGGGCCATCAGAGGGTTTAATAAAAAGGTAGTCGTTTTCTTTAAGGAGTTCGAGATTAACTTTTTTTTCCACCTCGCGAGAGAAACGCTGTGGCTCCAGGAAACCATCGCAATAGAGGCACCTGTCATCAACCTTGCCCGCCCACATGGTCCACTCGCCGCAATGCGGGCATTTTATCTCTCTTACCTGGCTCAAAATAATTTTTGCTGTATAGCCAAATATAGCGTTAAAACGGCAGAAAGGTTGCACATGGCTCAGGTGTCCGGCGCCGTCGGTTTTTGTTAATACTTCTTTCCGGACGGACGGATTGCAGGCTTATTATGCCGATGAAAATTTTAACAACGTGTTACATTTGTTTAATGTTAAACGTTATGTTATTATTACTAAAACAAAAAATATGAATACCCCGCGCTTACCATTGTTGTTTATTGTTTTAATTGCCTGCCTGGTATCCTGCAAAAAAGGATCGCAATCTCCCGGCGTTTTAGGCAACTGGCACCAGGTAAAATTAAGAGTTTACGAGTTACACCATGATACGGTGATGTATGATACCACCTATTATCATCCGTTTACCGGGTTTGATTTTATGGATTTTAAAAGCAACGGCAGCTGCACTGTTGGCACCGATCACTATTACTACGAAGCCAATGGCTTTTACCCCAAAACGCCACAAGCGATAGCACCGCAATTAAGCACGTTTGATTATGTTAATGCGGGCGGAGGCTATGTAATCACTCCACCCAATACAGGCGTTACAAATCCCGGTGGTTTTGTTGTTACCGATACTGCCTTTTACATGCCCGGGGATACGTTGCGTGTACAGGTTATTGGCTATGGGCATAGCATTACTTCAACTGTAAAGAGTGTGAGCCAAAACTACTATGTGCGGTAAATTAAAGCGAAATTAAATCCGTCCGCCAACTGTCCATCAGCCTGTAACGCTGTTGCGGACGGACGGTTACTGAGTGCCTGCCAATAGTTGCACAATACACGCTTTTAACAACAAGCCTATCGCCAGCCGCCACCAAGTGCGCGGTACAGGTTTACAACGGCCTGTAACTGCTGCAATTTATCGTTTACCGCGCTCAATTGTGCTGCCAGCAGGTTTTGTTCCGATGTCAATACGTCGGTATAGTTAGTGGCTGAGCTGTAGCGCAGCAACTCCTGTGTATAATCAACTGATTTAACCAAAGCGGCGATTTGCTTAGCCCGGGTAGTATCTTTTTCCACAGCGGTTTGGTAGGCATATAAGGCGTTTGATACTTCGCCGCCGGCAGTCAGTATGGTCTGCTGGAAGTTGTAAAGCGCTTCGGCTTGCTGCGCTTGGGCGGTTTTTAACCTTGCCTTGTTTATCCCCTGGTTAAAAATGGGCTGTGTTAAGCCTGCGGCGATGTTGTAAAATACCGAGTTAACAAAAAAGTCCTTCAGCGTTAAATTGGAGAAACCTCCGGATGCAGTAATGGTAAATTGCGGGTAAAAATAGGTGTGCGCCAGGTTGGTGTTTTCAAATGCCACCCTGAATGCATATTCTGCTTGCTGCACATCGGGCCGATTTTTTAACAATTGTGCGGGGATGCCCGTTTGCAGGTTGCCTATTGGTTTCTGCTCGTCGAGGGTGCTCCGGTTTAAAGCGCCCGGTGCGCGTCCCACTAAAATATCAAGTGCGTTTTCGGTTTCCCTGATGCTTCTTTTTATATCGGGTATGGCCACTTCGGCAGCATAACGGTTGGCTTCGCTTTGTACAACGGCAGCGCCGGTAACCACATCGCCTTCTTTAAGCACTTTCATGGTTTCTACATCCTTCATCCTGTTTTGGAGGGTTTTGGTAGTGATCTCCAGTTCTTTGTCGAGCGCCAGCAGGTTGTAGTAATTATTGGCGATATCGGCTATCAGTTGGGTTTGTACGGCTCTTTTTGCTGCATCGGTTTGCAATAAATTGGCATAGGCCGATCTTTTAGCACTGCTCAATTGCCCCCATATATCAGCTTCCCACGAAGTGCTTAAACCTAACTGGTACGATGTTGTAACCGTATTGATAGAAAACCCTGGCGGAAAATCCAAACTCGCTGCCGATTGCTTCGACCGGGTAACGCTTGCATTTCCGTTTAGGGATGGAAAAAATGCCGCTTTGGTTTGCCCCAGCGCTGCCTGTGCTTCGGCTATTTTTTGCACCGCTACTTTTAAATTGAGGTTGTTGTAAAGCCCCTCGCGGATCAGCGCCTTTAGGGTGGTGTCGGCAAAAAGGCTCTCCCAAGGCATACTGGCCATGGTAGCCGTGTCGGTGCCTGTCTGACCGCGGTATAAGTCGGCGCCGATGTTTAAATCGGGCTGCTGATAGGGCCTGGTCACTTTGCACGACAGTGAAGCGCCAATAATTACCAGTATTAACAATATATATTTTATAAAGGGCTTGTTCATTTGTTCTTCGTTGTATTAGCTGGCAGTAATTACTTCATCCTCTTCGTCATCATGATGCCTTTTGCTGCGCATATTTTCCTGTATCGTCTCAAAAATGATAAACAGCACTGGTATAGCAAAAACACCGAATATGGTGCCAACAAACATCCCTCCGACAGCCCCGGTACCTATTGACCGGTTACCCAGTGCGCCCGCACCCGTCGAAAACATCAACGGCATAATACCAAATATAAAGGCGAAGGAAGTCATTAATATCGGCCTCAAACGTGCCTCAGCCCCCTGTATGGCAGCCTTCACTATCGGCATCCCGGCGCGCCGGCGATCAAGCGCAAACTCCACAATCAGGATAGCGTTTTTGGATAAGAGTCCGATAAGCATGATAAGCGAGATCTGCACATAAATATTACTATCGATACCAAATATTTTCGCGAATAAATAGGTGCCGGTTAACCCTATGGGTAGCGATAACAACACCGCGAATGGCAGTACATAGCTTTCGTACTGTGCGCTTAGCAAAAAGTACACAAAAACCAGGCACAGGATAAATATGTACAGTGATTGGGTGCCCGATGATATTTCTTCGCGGGTAAGGCCTGAAAAGTCATAGCCATATCCGGGAGGTAATTTTTCGGCGGCGACCGCTTTTATGGCTGTAATGGCGTCGCCTGTACTATAACCCGGGTTAGGCTGACCGTTAACGGATACGGATGTAAACAGGTTAAACCTTTCTATAGACTCGGGCCCGAAAACCCTCGAGAGCGTGATAAACTCCGTAATGGGCGCCATGGTTCCGTTGTCGGTGCGCACAAATATTTTACTTAAGCCTTCCGGATTGGCGCGGTACAGGAAATCGGCTTGTACCATTACCCTGAATTGTTTGCCAAACTGGTTAAAGTTTGATGCATACAAACCACCATAATAACCCTGCATGGTGCTGATGACCGAATTTACCGATACGCCCGCTTCCTTGCATTTAGCCACATTTACATCAACCTGGTATTGCGGAAAATTGGGGTTAAAGGTTGAATTGGTGTTTTGAATTTCTTTGCGTTTGTTTAAGGCCGCTAAAAAATCGGTTGTTACTTTATAAATTTCGGCAGAAGTGTGGCCGCCTTTGTCCTGCAGCTGAAACTCAAAGCCGTTGCCGGCGCCAAAGCCCTGTATGGTGGGTGGCGAGAAGAAGAAGATGTTGGCCTCGTGTATGCCACCTATTTTTGCATAAAGCTGTTTAATAACGTCGCTAATATTTACATCTTTGCGTTTATCCCAGGTTTTTAGCTTGATGATATCCATGCCGTAAGCGCTGCCACTGCCGGCAAAAAAGTTGAAGCCTACAATCTGGAGCGATTTTTCGACCGATGGGATAGAGCGCGAAATACTGTCAATTTTTTTGGTTACAGCCGATGTCCGGTTAAACCCTGACGCAGGCGGCAGGCTGATGCTGGCAAATATAGTTCCCTGGTCTTCACTGGGCACAAAGCTGGATGGGGTGGTTTTAATGAGGATAGCTAATGCCGATGCAAAAACAATTACAGCGGTGATCACTATCCATCTTTTGCCGGCTAAAAAGCCTACCGATCGCTCGTAGTTTCTGAGCACGCCGTCGAACGCTTTATCAAACCGGCTATAGAAAAAGTTAAAAAACCGTTTCTTTTTTTGTTCTTCCGAATGCGGTTTCAGAAAGATAGCGCACAATGCCGGGCTTAACGTTAGTGCGTTTACAGCTGATAGCAGGATAGCTACAGCCAGCGTGATACCGAATTGTTTGTAAAATACACCGGTAGATCCCGATATAAAAGTCACCGGCAAGAATACTGCCGACATAACCAGTGTAATGGAAATAATAGCCCCGGATATTTCGCTCATCGCATCAACGGAAGCCTTCCGGGCCGATTTATAGCCCTTGTCCATCTTGGCGTGCACCGCCTCAACAACTACGATGGCATCATCTACCACAATCCCTATCGCCAGCACCATGGCAAACAGCGTGAGCAGGTTAATGGTGAAACCAAACAGGTTCAAAAAGAAGAATGTACCCACAATGGCCACCGGCACTGCAATGGCTGGTATAAGCGTTGACCGGAAATCCTGCAGGAAAATAAATACTACGATAAATACCAGGATAAATGCTTCGATAAGCGTGCTGATCACTTTTTCGATAGATGCGTTCAGGTATTCGTTGGCATCAACCATGTAGGTAATGTGCAAGCCTTTGGGGAACGATTCGGAGGCGGCATCAAGGATTGCCTTGGTTTCGTTGATCACGTTGCGGGCATTGGATCCAGCAGCCTGCGAAATACCGATACCGATGGATGGCAGCCCGTTTGATTTCAGGTCTACTGAATAATCCAAAGCGCCCAGTTCAACACGGGCTACATCCTTTAAGCGCAATAGCTGGCCATTACCAACCGATTTTAAAATGATATTGCCAAATTCCGTCGAGCTTTTTAAGCGCCCCGTATAGCGTATTACATATTGAAAAGATTCATCGCTGTTTTCGCCGAATTTTCCGGGGGCGGCTTCAATATTCTGTTCATTTAGGGCGTTGGTAATATCGTCGGGTACTAATCCATATCTCGACATAGCATCCGGCCTTAACCAGATCCGCATCGAGTAATCCCTTGATGTAAATATCTGCACGTTACCCACGCCGTTTACACGCTGAATAGCGGGCACCATGTTTATTTTGGCATAGTTTTGTAAAAATGTGGCGTCGTAATCCTTGTTGTCGCTTGATAAAGTGAAGATGAGCAGCTGGCTGTTCTGACTTTTCGAAACCGTAACGCCCGCTTGCGTTACTACCTGTGGCAGTAAACTTGCCGCCCTGGCAACCCGGTTTTGTACGTTTACTGCCGCCAGGTCGGGATTGGTTCCAACCTTAAAAAATATGGAGATAGATGCTGAACCATCATTACCGGAAGATGAGTTCATATAGGTCATGTTTTCCACGCCGTTTATTTGTTCTTCCAGTGGGATGATCACACTTTTTAGTACCACATCGGCATTGGCGCCACTGTAAAATGCTTCAACATTTACCGTTGGCGGCGCAATATCAGGGTACTGCGATATAGGGAGATTTATTAACCCGATTACGCCCAAAATAACAAGCAATACCGATATTACAGTTGATAATACAGGCCGCTCGATGAATTTTTTTAACATATTGTTTTGTGTAGAGACGCAATATTTTGCGTCTTTGGATTTCATGACGGAGACCCAAAGTATTGCGTCTCTACGTTTCGTGTATCAGAATTAATTCAATCCTTTATAAACTTCGCCTGGGCTTGCTTCAATCGGTTTAATTTCTGTTCCGTCTTTAATATTAGTAGCCCCTTCAGCAATTATCCGGTCGCCGCTTTGCAGGCCGCCTGTTATCACGTAATATTGGCCGGGGGTATTATCCATTACGGTGATGGCGATGTTTTTTACCTTGTTTTGCTTATCAACCACAAAAACAAAACGTTTGTCTTGTAATTCGTAAGTGACGTTTTCAGGGACAATAAGTGCATCTTTTACTACTGCCGGTATGCGCACTGTTGCACTGCTGCCACTGCGCAACAACCCTTTCGGATTGGTAAAGGCAGCCCTAAAATTAGCGGACCCGGTGCTGGTGTTGATCAAACCATTGACGGTTTCAACTTTGCCTTTATCCTCATAAGCGGTACCGTCCGAAAGGATTAGCGTGACCTTTGGGATATTATTTAGTTTTGATTTAAAGCTCGTATTTGTGCTGTCGCGGCTAAACCCAAGGAGTTGCTTTTCGTTCATGGCAAAATAGGCATAAACGGTTGCGGTATTGTACACGGTGGTTAACGGATCGGCGGTGGTGCTGGTTACCAGGCTGCCCAGTTTATATGGCAACGAACCTATTACGCCATCAACCGGGCTGGCAATGGTGGTATAGCCCTGGTTTACCCTGGCGTTTACCAAAGCTGCTTTTGCCTGGGTTAAAGCCGCCTGTTTGGATTGCAATGTTAATTGCGCCGACTCAAGCTCATAGTGGCTGATAATGTCTTTTTCAACCAGTGGCTTTACCTTGTTAACCTGCAACTGGGCAGCGTTTACATCAGCTTCAGCGGTTTTAATACCGGCTTCGGCGGTGCGCACATCCTGCTCGTACTGGGGCGCATTTATCTTAAATAAAAGCTGACCTTTTTTTACGATAGAGCCTTCGTCGACATATATCTTTTCAATAAATCCATCAACTTTTGGCCTTATTTCGATGTTTTGCTGTCCCTGTATGCTTGCGGGATAATCGGTATTCAGCGTAACCGACAGTGGTTGCATGGTGATGACCTTGTAGGAGGCCATAGGCTGTGCAAATTCGCCGGCTTGCTGATTGTTTTTATTCCCGCACGAAAACAGAAACAGTAAACAGGGGAGCGCGAGTAATCCTGCTTTTTGCATTAAACCAAAAGGAGATAACCCACGAAAGATATAGTATGATGTTCTTTTATTGTCCATTAAACTGTTATGATTATGCCGATTTTAAGCGGGCAAAGATAAAAGCATTATTTTATTCGTATTGGTATTTGTAGCATTAAGTTAGTTTATTGACGAACACTGCTTCAGGAAGCCGCAAAGCTGAATGTTTATGGATGGTTGAGCAAATTATTTCAACAGATGGTTGCAAAATTTAAACGCATGGGGGGCACACAATCAATAAATATAAAAAGCGCCGAAGCAGTAACTCACTAATTCACTAATTCACTAACTCAACCTTAACCTACACCCATTTACTCAAAAACTGGCTGAAAGCTTCTTTGTACTGATCGCCTACGGTAATGTTGACTTTGCCTATTTGTAAAGCGTTACGGGTTATGGAATTTATTTTATCGAGCGATACAATGAAAGAGCGGTGAACACGCATAAACTTTTTAGCCGGTAACTTTTCTTCAAGCGATTTTAAGCTGGTGAGCGAAAGGATTGGCTTTTCGGCGCTTTTTAGCCACACCTTCACGTAATCCTTCAATCCCTCAATGTACAATATATCGTTTAGCGCAATGCGCACCAATTGATACTCAACCTTTAAAAACAGGTATTCGTCTTCAATGCGCTCTTCGGGCACCGCGACAACTGCGGGTGCAGCGGCAGCATTTGATTTTTCAACCAGCTCGGCATAAGTTAACGCTTTGGTGGCCGCGTGCAAAAACTCTTCGTAGTTAAAGGGTTTCAACAGGTAATCAAGGGCATCAACTTTGTAACCTTCCAGCGCAAACTGGTTGTAGGCGGTGGTAAAAATAATGCGCGGTTTATTGCTTTTGCTGTTATCCAGCACACGGGCAAGTTCAATGCCGTTTAAATCGGGCATTTGTATATCCAGGAACAACACATCTATTTTTTGCGAATGGATGGCACGCAGGGCCTCAACCGCGCTCGAAAACTTTCCAACAAGGTTTAAAAACGGTGTTTGTTGGATAAATGATGCCACCAGGCCCAGGGCCAATGGTTCATCGTCAACAGCTATGCAATTTAATGTCATGACAGGTCGAGCGCTAAGTGAACTAAATAGGTGTTTTGGGCGGTGTCTTCGTTTATCAACAAGGTGTACTTGCCGGGGTATAACAAATCCAGTCTGCGCCGTGTGTTGTTAAGCCCTATCCCGCTGCCTGCCTCTAAGTTATTATTTTGTTCTTTAATAATGGAATTAAATACTCTCAATTCAAGTACAGTGTCGCGCTGTGTTATATTGATATCAATATTGCTAGGCTGTGTGGCGCTTACACCATGTTTAAAGGCATTTTCAACAAAAGGCAAAAATATCATTGGCGCTATAGCAACATCTTTAACAGTAGCCGGAGCGTTGAAGTTAATGGTCACTGCATCCGTCAGGCGCAATTGCATCAGGCTGATGTAATCTTTTATAAAGGCTATCTCCTGGCTTAATTGTGTGGTAGCGTTTTGGGTGTCATATAATACATAACGCATCATCCTTGATAACTGATGGATAGCCTTCCGCGATGTATCGACATTGATAAGCGTGAGCGCATAAATATTATTCAGGGTATTGAAAAAGAAATGCGGGTTGATCTGTGCTTTCAGGAACGACAACTCCGAACTGATCTTGTCCTGCTCCATTTCCTGGTGCTTTTGTTTATCCGTTTGCCATTTCTGGATAGTGGTGATACTGGTACTTATACCCAGCACCAATGCGCTTGTACCAATCATAGCAACTATCATACTCAAATCAAATATGTGATTGCCCCTGTGGTGCCTTGGCGGCCCCATCTTATGAAAAGCATCGTCGAGCAACTGGTGCAGGTTCAGCCAAATGTCGATATAGCTGTTTAAAACAACTACCACAGCAGCCACACCTACCACAATAAGCATATAAATACCGGTATGGTTTTTTAACAGGAATCGTGGAACAAGCACTAATGAATTTAAATAGTAAGATATTACCAACAGGGCTAAAATAAGCGCGTTTTTTAGCCACAGCTGGTACGGAACAGCAATACGCCACGATAATGGCTGGGTAAAATATATGGTGCCGAAAACCGCCCATACTAAAATATGGGTAATTACAGTAACCAGCCTGCTTTTTGAATTGATAATATTCATCTCATAATACCTTTACTTTCAATCGTTTAAAATGCGTTTTATAACAACAATATTACAAATGTATCAACTATAACATCAATACAAATCTATCGGGAGGTATAGTTTACCGACGGACAGGAGATAATTACCGTTAAAAACCCTTTTTTAAAGGTGGGGATAATAAATGATGGTTTTATAGGATAAACACGGGTTTTTGTCTACTCATTTGCAGCCCTTGTCTATTGTGTTTTTTGGTGCCGATGATTTGCTATTGATTTGCACATCTAATCGAAAAAAAGAAAATGAAACTATTTTACCTTTTAATAGCCGCTGCTCTTTTTATAAGTGTAAACAGCTATGCACAAACCGGGAGGGACGTGCACGGCACGGTAACCGACTCTACAAAGGTAACCCTGCCGGGTTCAACCGTAAAGCTTATTACCGCGACCGACAGCGTGAGCACTATAACAGATGCTAAGGGCGCTTTCCTTTTTCAGGGCGTAAAAGCCACCCAGTTTAGTTTGGTTATACAGTCAATAGGGTTTGAGCCCATAAGGCGCCGGATGACCCTGGACAACTCGAAAGAACCGGTCTTTTTAAAGCCGATAATCTTAAAGCCATCAACCACTATGTTAAATACCGTTGTGGTTTCGGATGTGCTGCCGGTTAAAATAAAGGAAGATACGGTTGAATTTAATGCTGCCGCTTATAAAGTTCGCGACGGCGCCCCGATTGAGGACGTTATCAAAAAGGTGCCGGGGGCGGACGTAGATGCTAATGGCAACGTGACTTTCCAGGGAAAAAGCGTAACAAAAGTGCGCGTTAATGGTAAAGATTTTTTTGGCGGCGACCTAAAAACTGCCACCCAAAATTTGCCTGCCGACGCAGTTCAAAATGTTCAGTTTTTAAATGATTACGGCGACCAGTCCAACATGACAGGTATAAAAACCGGCGAGCCCGAAACTGTATTGAATATCAACATAAAGCCAAGCCGTAACCACGGTGTTTTCGGGCAAGCCAGTGCAGGCGGCGGGCAGGATGCCATACCGCAAATAGACGGTACTAAGGATGCCGCACGCTATATTGCACAGGGTAACATGTTTAATTTTGATGGTAACCGGCAAATTGCTGTGTTAGCCAATTATAATAATACCAATACCAATCTGTTCAACTTCGGCGGGCCAGGAGGCGGCGGCGGTGGCCGTGGCGGAGGCCCTCCGGGAGGCAATAATAACAATACCAACGGCATTACTACGGCGCGCTCCATCGGTTTAAATTACCGCGACACCTGGGGGAAAAAGATAACCGTTTACGGAAGCTATAGCTTCTCGGATAATACGGTTTATACCACCAGTTCGGTACTGCAAAGTAATATCTCGCTGTTTAAACCAAGCACAACCATGTCAAATGGTACCGAAACAGACTCGAAGATAAACCACAGGTTTACCTTTAATATGGAGTATAAGCCGGATACAGTAAATTATTTAAAGATAAGCCCATCGTACGCTTTTGCCGGGGTGCATAGCACGCAGTTTTCGCATAATGTTTACGATACTACAGCGCTTGCACAGGATTATACCGTTAATACCATCAGCCATTCTTCGGCGCCAAACTATGGTATCAACGTGTTATTCAACCACCGTTTTAACGGTCATGGGCGTAATTTCAGTGTTAATGTTGGCGTGGGCAGATCAACAAACGACCAGTATCAAAACCCTGATTACAGCTATGCAGTTGGTATCCCCAACGCTCCGCTTCACCAGTTTATCACCACAAACAGCAATACCGATACGCTGGGTACTTATGTGTCCTATATCGAACCGATTGCAAAACACTCCTACTTAGAAGTGAACTATAACTATAAACATAGCTATACTACGGTTGATAAGCTGGATGATACCCTTGCCAACTCGGGACAATTGAATGAATATCCTCTGTTAAGCAACAATTATAATTTCACCTTTATTACCAACCGGTTTGGGTTAAACTACCGCTTTGTGCAAAAGAAATATAATTACGTGTTGGGTGTTACCGCGCAGCCATCGGTATTGGAAGGCAACTCGTTGATAAGCGCGCCTACGCACGTTACCAATTTCAACTTTTCGCCCAATGCGCACTTCATTTATAACTTTTCGCGTACGCAGTCATTAAGTGCCAATTTTAGCGGCAGCAGCGTTTCACCTACATTCACGCAATTGCAGCCGGTTATCGACTTCAGCAACGCGCAGTACCCGGTAATTGGCAATCCCAATTTAAAGCAGCAGTATAACAATACCTTTTCGATGCGATATAACAAGTTCAATTTCGAATCTGGCAATGTATTCTTCAGCAACTTGTCGTTTATCCAGGCTAATGATGCGATAGTGGCAAATACCACCTATTATCCGGCAAATTATACACCAAACGCGCACCTGTCCAATACAATAGCTACCGGGTACCAAAATACATCGGGCTATTACTCGGCACAGGCTTTCTATGTATTTGCCAAACCATGGGAAAAGCGTAAGTATAACCTGTTTTTAATTGGTAATTTATCGTACACCAATAACATATCGTACATTACTGATATTGCCCCGGTAACTTTTGATGCAACTACCGAAAAGAATATCGCCAAAACGTTGGTGGCTTCGCAGGGACTCCGTTTCAGGTTGGACATACAGGATAAAATCGACGCTGAAGCCAGTACCTCTTATGCTGTTAACTCGTCGCAAAACTCAATTCCGCAGCCCGGCGTTCCTGATAACTTCCGCACCTGGACGTTGGGCCTGAATGGTAAAAATTATATTTTTAAAGATTGGACCTATAGCTACGATTATACCAAAACACTTTACTACGGCTATGCCGGAGCAAAAAACCCGAACGTGTTTAATACCTACCTGGAGCGCCGTTTCCTGAAAGGTAATATGGCAACACTCCGTTTTGCGGTGCAGGACGTGTTTAACCAGAATACAGGTTTTACCAGCAGCCAAAACGGTACGCTGATATCGCAAAGCAATTACAACAGGTTGGGCAGATATTACCTGCTTACGTTTACCTACAGGTTCCAAAAAATGTCGGGCAAGGCGCCTGATCGCGGGCCAGGCGGCTTTGGTCGCCCACCGGGTGGTGGTCCTGGCGGCCCTCCGGGCGGTGGCCCGGGTGGCCCATCGGCAGATTAGTTGTTTTAATTTGTAACAAACGCAAATGATTAAGCGTCTTAATGACAGTAAAAGAATTAATACGGAGATTTAAATTTAATAGATGTCCGACAAGAGCTTAGGGTTCCCTAAGGGAACATGAGAAAAGGCCGGCTTGAGACACCGGTCTGGATTTAGTTGATTGTTATTGATTTTTTTAAGAATCTTAACAGAGCGTTCCGGGGTGAGATACGGAACGCTTTTTTTGTTTTAGCTAAACTTCAATAAATGTTTTGCTGATAGCCTGCTGCAAGGTCTTATTTACTTTACATTGCCCTGCGTAATCAGGCCAATTTTTTAGCGCGGTGGCTATCTCGGCAATAATCGCATTCGCTTTTTTAATATTCATTTGTCTGGCTACCTGCAGCAGGTCGTCGCGGGTAATTCCCTGGCGCTTACCATTCACGGTTAGCGATTGCTGGCTTACCCACGGGCTGCCCGGCCGGTAAGCATGGCAAACATCAAACGCAGGCGATAGCTTCCATTGCCCGGCTTTATCCATTATAAATGCAAAGTTTTTAGTGTGGTCATCACAATTTCTGGCGAGTACATTAAATACCATTCTGCGGTATTGCTGCTCAGCTTGCGGATAATCTAGCCTTAAGGTGCGCATCGTTTGAAAGAGCTGCTCATAGCTGTATACGCCTACATCGTTAAAATCAAAATGCTGCATGGCGCAAAAGCTTTGCATATGCAGTTTGCTATCGCCGACCGGGCGGTCGAACCGCCGGGTCATGAAATGGGCCCGCCCATTTTCCTCCAGGAGCCGGCATGCTGTCATTTCTATCTGGCAATCAACTGCCATCAGGTGATAAGCCATTTCTACCCTCCCGTATCCTTTTGATACACCAAATTGCGAATCGTGCACACCATCCAATTTAATAAGCCAATGTTCAAAGCCTTCAGGTGCTTCGGCTTGTCCGCTTCTTACTTGCCCTGTTTTTTCGTTGTAAGCTATTACCGCTTTGGCCCTGGCGCCCCCTGCTGATGTTCCTATCTTTAAAATGTCGAGCAGGGCCTTTTCTTCATTCTCGGATAAATTTGTATGAAAATTTTCCCTGCCTGTTAATATGGCTTCGGCGGTTTTTACCAGGTTGTCCACCTCAATTTTTGTTGCATTATCATTTCCCTTGGGCACAACCGGCTCAAATTCTAAGGCACCCATTCCCCGGGTGCCAATAAAACAAAGCATTTCAACCGGGTTCATGCTGTTTTCTGCCCGCCCCGCCCGGGCCAGCCACGCGTTGATCAGTGTGTTGCCAAATTTGTCGGGCAGTACGTCTGCCAGTAAGCCGGGCAAGCCTTTAAATGTTTGGTTATCGCGTAATTCGTTAAATGAAAATATTCTTCCCGCTGCTCCGTACACCGGCATTTTGATAGGTGCGATATTAAGGCCATCGCGGATAAATGATGGTTCGAATTCAAAGTCAGCAACGCCGGTTTCCGCATTCCATGCGATGGCGCCAACCCGCTTGTTCCATAAGTTTATAAATGCCGAAGTGATCATTACCAGCTTGATTTAAAACCAGGTTTTTCGTCCCGTCCCTCGCTATTACGTGCGCGCCGGCGCTTCTTTAGTTCGAGGCGAGCCAATTGCAGCGGACTTATTTTTTTTTCAATTTCAAATACTTTCAGCACAGGCAATTGTTCGAGCGCTCTTAGTATCTGGATCAGCGTAATCAATGTGCCGCCATTACCTTGTTCTACCTGGCTTAAGGTAGTACGATTAATCCCCGCTGCTATGGCAACCTGCGACTGGGTTTTATTTTGCTGTAGCCGCGTTTCCTGTATAAATTGCCCTATGGTAGTTAATAAAGCGGCGTCACTCATCGAATACCAATTATTGTTGTCTTTATCCATCATTAAGTATATTTTTTGCAGTTAATGATTACTTATCTAAACAAATTTATGAATATAAATCCATTTTTCAAAATTATCAAATATTAATGTTGGCTTTTTGCATCATTAACTTAGATAAGCGCCTATAATGATGTTTATTCCCATCATTTTTATCTTTTTATTGTGGATCACATGTTTATTTTGGGGGTTAGACCCTAATGCTGTTTGCGTTTTACGAGCCTGTAAATTCGTGCCGCGTTCCGGATGCATGGGGGCTAAATTTACCGTTGAAACACTGCCAAAGTTAATCCAGTATTACCGCAATTTTAAGCCACTATATTACCGTGTAACAAAACTGTAAATCTTGCATTTATCCCTCGCCGGGCATAATAAAATCCAATAAATAATGTTTCCTTTGGCAGCAAATTGGAGCATCCGGCTTTACCCGGATCAATCAAACGCAGCTATTCAAGAGCCATAAACATCAGATAGCCGAAACACAATTTACCCCAATATATCTGCTTTGAAAGCACTTAAGTATCTCCTCATCTTTCCGATAGCATTAAGCTCTTTAAAACATTCGCGCAGCCAGGCGCCGCGGTCGACAACCGGCGAGGCATAATTTTAAATAAATCTGATACACTGGTTATCGATTCATCCGGGCAGAGAGACCTGGTGGATGTGGTGCGCAAAATATTAAATAAAAATGCTTCGCCCGACGACAGGAAAAAGCCCCTGAAAGCTAATTTTTCCGTGGTTCCTTACGGAGGCTATACACTTTCAACGGGGTTTACTGCCGACATCAGCGGTAATGTTGGTTTTTATACGGCAACAAACCATCAGCAAAATCTTTCGGTTTTTGCTACCGACCTCGGTTACGACTCCAAAAGCCAGAAAATATTTTTAACCCGGTCGGAGATATGGGGACCCGGCAACCATTACAAATTGGTAACCGATATGCGCTGGGAGGTTTACCCGACAGATACATACGGTTTGGGCACCTTTTCCACGCTCGCCGCCGACGATGACATCGATTTCAGATACGTGCGGATATACGAAACGGTGTTCAGGAAAATAACAGGCGACTATTACGCCGGCATCGGTTATAATTTCGACTACCATTACAATATCACTACGACAGGAAATGCCAATGGTACGGTGCCCGACCTTGTAAAATACGGGGAATCGCCGCAATCAAGATCTTCCGGGCTTACAGTGAATTTTTTGTTTGATGATCGCAAAAATCCGCTTAACCCTTTATCGGGCGCTTACACGAGCGTAGCATTCAGGCAAAATGCAAGCTTTTTAGGCAGCGATGCCAACTGGCAATCAATCCAATTTGATTTAAGGAAGTATATCAAACTGTCGCCACATTCAAATAATGTATTAGCGCTGTGGGGTATTGCGGCGTTTACCCACGGCAATGTACCTTACCTTGATTTGCCCAATACAGGCTGGGACATGTACAACAATAGCGGCAGGGGTTATGCCATAGGCCGCTTCAGGGGCCGTAACGAGCTTTATTTAGAAGGTGAATACCGCTTTGGCATTAGCCGAAACGGTTTGATTGGGGCCGTGGTTTTCGCCAATGGCGAAAGCTTTTCCGAATTTCAAACCAATACTTTTGAGCGGATAGCCCCTGCCGCAGGTACAGGCCTCCGGATAAAGATCAATAAACACTCCAACTCCAATATCTGTATCGACTATGGGGTGGGGGCCGGTGGTTCACACGGTTTTTTTGTAAACCTGGGAGAACTATTTTAGATAGCTCCAAAACAAGCCTCACAATGTTTTTCATATTTATCTCCATAATTTAAATTAAACTTGTTTCATTTGCATTGTTTAAGTTTAAAGGTTTATTAAGTTCGATTGAGTGGACTAAGCAGCAAATGCTTAACCTGATTGACTCACTCCAACTTAATCTAACTCAATCAACCTGCTTTTAACTGTCTTATGAACAAATATTGTCTTACGCTTGATCTTAAGGATGATCCGGCCCTTATAGCAGAATACGAAAAACATCACGTTGCTATTTGGCCCGAAATACGAAGCAGTATTGTTGATTCGGGCATCACCAATATGGAAATATACCGGTATGATACCCGCTTGTTTATGATTATGGAGACAGATGACAGTTTTAGCTTTGAAAAAAAGTCAGCGATGGATGCAGATAATCCAAAAGTGTATGAATGGGAAGAGCTGATGTGGAATTACCAGCAGCCCCTGAAAAAGGCATTGAAGGGCGAAAAATGGGTTTTAATGAATAAAATATTTCAACTTTAAATACCACCAAATAATCTGTATCATGATTAAAAAAATTCAATTAGCGCTGGCTATGCTGCTTTTAACAGTATCATGCAGTTTTGGCCAAAAAATGATCGGGCATGAAACAGATGCCGAAAAACAAAAGCGGATGGAATGGTGGAGCGATGCGCGCTTTGGCATGTTTATTCACTGGGGCCTGTACTCGGAAGCCGCCCGTCATGAGTGGGTAAAACACAACGAGCACATGACCAACGAACAGTACCAAAAGTACTTTGATATGTATAATCCTGATTTATTTGATCCGGTGAAATGGGCCAAAGAAGCTAAGGCTGCAGGCATGAAATATGCAGTATTAACTACCAAGCATCATGAAGGTTTTTGCATGTTCGATTCGAAATATACCGATTATAAAGTAACCAATACCAAAGCCCACCGCGACCTGGTACGCGAATATGTGAATGCGTTCCGTTCGCAGGGCTTAAAGGTTGGATTTTATTATTCGTTACTCGACTGGCACCACCCGGATTATACGATGGATGATGTGCATCCCCTTACACAGGTTGATACGAGCGAGGCAAACTACAAAAAGCTGAACAAGGGCAGAGACATGGCGAAGTACCGCCAGTATATGCGCAACCAGATCACCGAATTATTAACCAATTACGGCAAAATTGACGTGCTTTGGCTGGATTGGTCATGGGATAAAGGCGCTAAACGCGGAAAGGGTGAAAATGACTGGGGATCGGTTGAATTATTAAAACTGGTGAGGAAATTGCAGCCGGGTATTATAGTAAACAACAGGCTCGGTTTGGATGAGTACAAAGACGGAGGCGATTTTGTTACCCCCGAGCAGGTAAGCACGGCGGAGCTTGCCAAATACAAAGGCAAAACCTGGGAAACCTGCCAAACATTTTCCGGTTCTTGGGGATACTACCGCGATGAAAATAGCTGGAAAACGCACAGGCAGTTGCTCGATCTTTTGATTACTTCGGCAAGCAATGGGGGCAACCTTATTTTAAACGTTGGGCCAACCGCACGCGGCGAATTTGACTACCGGGCCACCAACGCACTGGATAGCCTAAGCTACTGGATGCATGCCAACAGTAAAGCTATTTACAATTGTACTTACGCGCCTGATAGTTTTAAAATTCCGGAAGGTACCAAGCTTACCTATAATAAAGCTACCGGTCGGTTATACATTCATTTGTTTGATTACCCTAAAGGGAAATTGGTTTTATCGGGTTATGCCGGCAAAGTAAAATATGCGCAGTTTTTAAATGACTTTTCGGAATTACAATATAAACCAGCCGATGGGAACTCGGGAGACCTGGTGTTAACGCTTCCGGATAAAAAGCCGCCTTATGAAATTCCCGTTATCGAACTAACACTTCAGCAATAAAATTAAATGTCAGCAAATAAAAGTAAGTTTTTAAGGATCCATCCCAAGGATAATGTGTTGGTAGCCCTGCAGGATTTAGAGCAGGGAACAATCATTAATTTTGAAGGCGAAAGCTTTGGTTTGACAGATAGGATAGCAGCTAAACATAAATTCAGTTTAACGGAATTACAGCCGGGCGATGAAATTTTTATGTATGGTGTTTTGGTTGGCAAAGCAACAACTGTTATTCCTAAAGGCGGGCCAATCAGCACACAAACCATTCATCACGCCTCGGGCGAATTTCATTTGGGGAAGCGCAAACTCGACTGGCATAAACCCGATACCAGCAAATTTGAAGGCCGCACCTTTATGGGTTATCACCGCGCTGATGGCTCGGTAGGTACCGGTAATTACTGGATAGTGGTTCCCCTGGTTTTTTGTGAGAATAGAAACATCAACGTTTTGAAAGAAGCCTTATCTGAAAAACTGGGGTATAAAAAAGCAAAAAGCTATGAGGGTGACGTTGATCAGCTAATTGAACTCTATCGCTCAGGCAAATCGGTTGAAGAAATAATAAATGCCGATATTCAAGCCACTGCCGATCGCGCGAATTCAAAACGGCTGTTTAAAAATATCGATGGCATTAAATTCCTCACCCACGAAATGGGGTGCGGCTGTACCCGCTCGGATGCACAAACCCTTTGCGGGTTGATTGCGGGCTATATAACCAATTCAAACGTCGCCGGGGCAACCATACTAAGTCTGGGTTGCCAGAATGCCCAGGTGAGCATATTGCAGCAGGAGATACAACTGCGCGATCCTAATTTCAGCAAACCACTGGTAATACTGGAACAGCAAAAAACAGGTACCGAAGCAGAATTAATGCAGCAGGCGCTCAAGCAAACTTTTGCGGGCCTGGTTAAAGCCAATGAACTGGAAAGGCAGCCTGCGCCCCTCTCGAAATTATGTATAGGCCTTGAATGCGGTGGTTCCGATGGCTTTTCGGGTATATCGGCAAACCCTGCCTTAGGTTACGTTTCGGATCTGCTTATATCGATGGGGGGCTCGGTTATCCTTTCGGAATTTCCTGAACTTTGCGGGGTTGAACAGGAACTGAGTGACCGCTGTGTGGATGAGGAAAAGGCCAACCAGTTTATGAAGTTGATGACTACCTACAACGCACGGGCCGAGGCTGATGGCTCAGGGTTTTATGCCAACCCTTCACCGGGCAATATTCGGGATGGTTTAATTACTGATGCCATTAAATCAGCCGGTGCGGCAAAAAAAGGTGGGACTTCGCCGGTTACCGACGTTTTGGATTATCCGCAAAAAGTAACCAAAAGTGGCTTAAACTTACTGTGCACGCCAGGCAGCGATGTGGAAAGCACCACAGCCGAGGTTGGTGCCGGCGCCAATATTGTATTGTTTACCACTGGTTTGGGCACGCCTACAGGTAACCCGGTTACACCGGTTATCAAGCTGTCAACAAATACCGCCACTGCCGTAAAAATGCCGGACATTATCGATATCAATTGCGGAACAATCATCGAAGGCGAAGAAACCATACAACAAGCCGGCGAGCGCATTCTGGAATACATTATCAAGGTAGCCAACGGTGAAGCCGAACCAAAAGCTGTTCAATTGGGCCAGGACGATTGGATCCCCTGGAAAAGAGGAATATCGTTGTGATTTCGGAATTCGGTCCGATAGCTATCGGATCGGAATTACAAATCCGTGAGACAGAATACAAAAGCAAAAGAAAAATCCGAATCCGATAACTATCGGATCGGACATCCGAATTCCGAAATAAAAAGATATGTTTAAACTAACTAATAAATCAGTAATTATAACAGGTGGTGGCAGCGGGATAGGGCGGGCTATGTCAATTTTATTTGCCCGGCAGGGTGCAACCGTCAATATCATCGAGTTAAATGCTGACGCAGCTGCAGATACGCTTGATGAAATAGTTAAAGAAGGCGGCACAGCTTTCAGCCATACTAGCGACGTGAGCAGCCAGCAGCAAGTGGTTGATACTTTTAACAAGATTGGTAAAATTGATATTTTGATAAATAATGCCGGCATAGCTCACATTGGCCGCGCAGATAATACCAGCGAAGCGGACTTCGACCGGATCTATAACGTCAACATTAAAGGGGTTTATAATTGCTTATTTGCTGCAATCCCACTGATGAAAGAAAATAACGGTGGTGTAATACTGAACACTGCCTCCATCGCGGCTCATGTGGGCATTACCGATAGGTTTGCCTATTCAACCAGCAAGGGGGCCATACACGCGATGACCTTATCAGTAGCGCGTGATTACCTGCACGATCATATACGCTGTAACAGCATTTCGCCCGCCAGGATACACACGCCTTTTGTCGATGGTTTTATTGCTAAAAACTATGCCGGACAGGAAGCTGAGATTTTTGAAAAACTATCCAAAACCCAGCCGATTGGTCGTATGGGGCAGCCTGATGAAGTGGCTTCACTGGCCTTGTACTTATGCTCGGATGAAGCCGGCTTTATTACCGGTTGCGACTACCCTATTGATGGCGGCTTTATAACATTGAATAATTAAGTCTTTTACTTTCTATCTGCATAAATAAAAACACACTAAAAACTGGCAATGAAGCTTATACGATTTGGAGAGCCCGGAAAAGAAAAAACGGGAGTGATCATTAATGACAAACGATACGACACCTCGGCATTTGGCGAAGATTATGGCGAAGGTTTTTTTGAGACCGACGGCCTTGCACGGCTGGAGGATTTTGTAACAACAAATATGCTGGAGGAAGTTGGTGACGATGTGCGTTTGGGAAGCCCGCTTGCCCGTCCGTCAAAACTGATTTGTATCGGGTTAAATTATGTTGATCACGCACGGGAGACAAATGCTACCCCTCCGCCGGAACCGGTAATATTTATGAAAGCTACCACTGCCATTGTTGGCCCCAACGATAATATTATCATCCCCAAAAATTCAAAGAAAACCGACTGGGAGGTTGAACTAGCCGTAGTTATCGGCAAAAAAGCCAGTTATGTTGAGGAAGCTGACGCGATGGATTATGTGGCCGGCTATGTGCTGCACAATGATGTATCCGAACGTGAATTTCAGCTGGAAAGAAGCGGTACCTGGGACAAGGGGAAAGGTTGCGACACCTTTGCACCCATCGGTCCATTTTTTGCAACAAAAGACGAGATAGCCGACCCGCACGACTTGCGGTTGTGGCTAAAGCTTAACGGGCAGATAATGCAGGACGGTACTACAGCCAATTTCATTTTTAACATACCCCATTTAGTATCATACACCAGCCAATTTATGACGTTGCTGCCCGGTGATATCATATCCACGGGAACCCCAGCCGGCGTTGGCCTGGGCATGAAACCCAATGTTTACCTTAAAGCCGGTGATGTTATTGAATTAGGCATTGATGGTTTGGGCGAAGCAAAACAGGTATTAAAAGACTATGCAGGTTGATGCCTAAGTGATATCTTATCAACTAATGGCCGTTAATAGCGGCATTAAAAGCAGCAATATATTTATCGATGTATTGCTGCTTTGTTTTTGCTTTATATTGCATGATAAACCGGGGGTGTTCAAGGGCGACTATCTGCTTAAAAAAACCATGTTCATCGTTTAGCTTGCGCAAAAAAGTTTCGTTTTTACCTGTGCCAAAACAAAAGCAGGTGTCGGTGTGATTTCCGATCTCAATCTGCTTCCTGATGTTCTCAACCATAAAATCATAAACAGCCGCTGTGAGTTCTTTACTGTCGTAATAGTTGTAATTAACTTCTTTGCCCGCGTTGTTTATTGATGTAAAGCCCAGCGGGCTCATGGAGTTGATGTAAAGGTGCTTATAGAAAGCTTCAGGACCGCCAAAAGCCGCAATCACCTCATAAACAAATACCGACGATGGCTCATGTGTTTCCTTCCCGATATAATTTATCCCGCACACATCCCGCAACCGCTTCGAATCGGTGAACGGAATGCCGGTTACGCCGCCGCCAAACCTGCCGGGGTTTATACCGAGTATCAGGTGGCGTTTATCATCGTCATTATAGTATTTCCGGTAAAACTCCTCCATGATTAAGTCAACCTGGGGGCTTTCCTTAAAAGGATTCATGATGCGGATGCCAGGCGGCAATTCTCCGTTAAACTCCACCTGCCTGTTAAATTGAATGATCTTGTCGCCAATTGTCATAAGGGCAAATTAACCAGATATATCCAAATAAAAAAGCCCGGAGAGTTTCCTTCGGGCTTAAAATAGATCGTTTAACTTAATTTATGGCAATATCGGCTTACCATCAAACGTGGCCGATTTTAATATCTTTTCGGCAACCGTTACCGCCGCAGGCGATAGTTGTGCATAGTCGAGCCCTGCACAGTATTTTTGACCTTCGTGAACATTCCACCAAAGCATTTTTAGCATTTTTTCAGCACGCATCAGGTTTCTGCCATCATAGTTTTGTTCCTTGTAGATCAACGCCCAGGTTAAGCCGCTTATAGGGTAACCATCTGCGGCATCCGTATTACTTAAGGATACCTTGGCATCATCAGGGATGGTGATGTTCCCGGCAGCACTGGTTGAGGCCACCGATGGTGTGATAAAGTTGCCACTTTTGTTTTGTATGTCGGCAAAAGTCATGTTATTCTGCATGGCGTAAGCCAGCTCGATATAGCCAATAGCGCCCGGTGTTTGTTTTACTAATCCGGAAACGCCTTCATTCCCTTTCCCGCCAATGCCCGCCGGCCAGTTGATAGCCGATCCCTTGCCCGGTTTAGTATTCCAGTCGGCACTTACCTTGGATAGATAAGTGGTAAAAATATTAGTGGTGCCGCTGCCCTCGGAGCGATGCACAATCAGGATATCAGTAGCAGGAAGCGTTGCTCCGGGGTTTATTTTTTTGATCTGTGCGTCATCCCATTTGGTGATCTTTCCTAAAAAAATATTAGCCAACACATCCGGCGTAAGCTTTAGTTTGCTTTTCAGTTCCGGGAGGTTATAACTGATCACTACGGCACCTGCACACATAGGGATGTGCAGTACCGGAACGCCTATCTTTTTGGTTTGTTCATCATTTAACGGTGCATCTGAGTCGCCAAAATCTATGGTTTTGTTGGTAAGCTGTAAAATACCACCACCCGAACCAATCGACTGATAGTTGACCAGTACATGGCTTTCTTTTGCATACTCCGAAAATAGTTTCGAAAACAGCGGGTAAACAAAAGTACTGCCTGCCCCGAGCAATATATTCGAATTGGAGTTGGAGCCAAATGTAGCAAGTTTCGAGGTGTCTTTTGACGACTGGCCGGTGGTGCCGCCGCAGCCGGCAAATATAAATGCCGCCATCAAAAATGAGGCGTAATGTGTTGTTTTTGAGCGAACAATTTTAAACATCGTTTTGTGATTTTATGATTAAACACATAAAAGTACTATTTAGTGTTGCCTACCTGTATTTTTATTAGTAGCAGCTGTTTATAAAACTATGCATGCATAGTAATAAATCACGCAGAAAATCTGCTTGCAATTGGCTGAAATGCTCTTTTGCAAGAAAAAATTATGTTGATAAAATTATTATTAAAGTGATAAATCCTTATCAAAATGATAGTTAAAAATGATTGTACCGATAATATTTCGGGTTTAAATAATGCTTTGTTATCATTTTTTAAGTAATATTTTATCGCTATGAAATAATTTGGCATTCGTTTAGCTTTGTTATAACCGATGGCATCAGACCTGGATATTTAAGCCTATTAACCGGTTTCGGTATTTAAATAAAACCAATTATCAATGCTTTCGTTATTTGTTTATCTAAGATGAAAAATTATGGTTATTGAAGTATTAACAATCAGCACCATGATGGCGTTGCTGGTGCTACCTTTATTCTTTCCCGTAAAAAAGAAATCAAGGGCCATCAAACTACCTAGAAATTATTGCGATACCTCCGATGCCCGTTATGCAATCAATGAGCGCGGTTTTTTGGAGGAATTTCACCACGACGGATTTTCAAATCATTCTAAATAATTAAAAAGGTAAATCAAGGCCCCCTGAGAATTCTCAGGGGGCTTTTTGCTGCCTGGTTATCCCTGTAATATCCTGATCAGGTCGTGATTGATATAGTAAACTTCTTTTCCGTCTTTTTGCGGGCTTAATATGTTTACCTTAACCAGGTCGCTCATATACTTAGATAAAGTGGTGCGGGAGGTGCGTTCAATTAAATTACCTATAGCCGCCGGCTTTAGATAAGGCTGACTAAAAATAAACTCGTTTATCTCCTTGTTATACCATTTTAGCTTTGATTTGCCGTAATCAAGCGTGGCATTCATTTGGTTTATGATATCAGTAATCAGGCTGTTGGTTAACCCCGATGTTTTTTCAATGGCGTCCAGCATGTACAATATCCATTCTTTCCAGGTACCGCGTTGGGTAACTGTACCCAAATTGTAATAATAATCGTCTTTGTGAATAATAATGTATTTGGACAGGTACAGCGTTGGCTGCGACAATAAACCTTTATTAACCAGGTAAAGCAGATTTAAAATGCGCCCGGTTCGCCCGTTGCCATCCTGAAAAGGGTGGATGGCCTCAAACTGGTAATGTGCTATACACATTTTTATTAGCGGATCCACCGGGTACTGTTCATCGTCATTTAAATAGTTTAAAAGATTATCCATCAATTTTTCTATTAAACCAATGCCCCTGGGCGGAGTATAAATTGTTTCGCCCGCCCTGAATTCGCTTTGTCCCCGCTTAATAGTGGTTTGTGATTGCGGAGAGCGTAATCCGGCAGAGGAATTTTTTACCTGCCTGAATACGCTGATAACGCAATCCATATCGATCATCTTTTTTTCATTGATCAGCCTGTACCCCTCCCATAATGCTTCGCGGTAGCGCAAAACCTCTTTTGTGGCTGTATTAGCATTGTCTTCCTGCACGGTGTCCGAAATTGCTTTATACAGTTCATCTTCCGTGGTAAAAATATTTTCGATAGCTGTTGATGTTTGGGCCTCCTGTAAGGCGATAGTGTTCACCAGCATATATGGATTGGGCAGCCGCAGCATCGCGCTGTTGACGGTAGCTAAGGCCCGTGATGATGATACCAGCTTTTTTAATATCTCGACATCATTTTCCACTTCGGCCACCGGTGGCAGCAAAGGGATATTGTTAAATGGCTTATTTCTATCGTAAGCTTCCATGTTTACATGTTCAGTTTTGTAGTGATTTCTGAACATAATACAATAATAAGTATAAAAAATGGACAAAACAAAGAACATGTCCAATTTTTGCATAAAAACTGAACATGTTACAAAAATTGTCCATTTTCTGTACTAATTTTCTATTTAAGATATTATTGAGTAATCTTGAGTTGTTTTCGGACAACCAATTATAAATTTATTCTCCTCACTAAAAATGTTTTTAAATTCTTCGCCGATAAACCGCTTTAAGCTGTTCATACTCTTGTGTTTATGCTCGCTTGTAATCATAGACACTGCCAATGCACAATCCTTAACCCTCGCCCAAAAGGTAGATGCTTTATTAAAAAAGATGACGCTCGCCGAAAAAATTGGGCAGCTTAATCAATATAATGGCGATTGGGAGGCAACCGGTCCGGTAACTGCCGATGTAGGTAACAAGCTGGATGCCGTTAAACGCGGCGAAGTAGGCTCAATACTAAATATAATAGGCGTAAAGCATACCCGGGCATTCCAGGAAGCTGCCATGCAGTCGAGGTTGAAGATCCCTTTGATATTCGGACAAGATGTTATTCACGGTTACAGTATAACTTTTCCTATCCCGCTGGCGGAAGCTGCCAGTTGGGACATGCCGGCAATTGAACGTTCGGCCCGTATTGCAGCTACCGAAGCCGCCGCAGGCGGTGTGCACTGGACGTTTGCCCCTATGGTTGACATTGCCCGCGACCCAAGATGGGGCCGGGTGATGGAAGGCGCCGGCGAAGACCCTTATTTAGGCTCGCTCATCGCGACAGCCCGCGTTCATGGTTTCCAGGGAAAGGGATTGGGCAATTTAGATGCTGTGATGGCCTGTGCCAAGCATTTTACCGCTTATGGAGCAGCAATTGGCGGGCGCGATTATAACAGTGTGGATATGAGCCTGCGCACCCTGTGGGAAATTTACCTGCCGCCGTTTAAAGCAGCCGTTGACGCGGGCGCGGCTACATTTATGAACTCGTTTAACGATTTAAACGGTACACCGGCAAGCGCCAACAGTTACCTCATGCGCGATATTTTAAAAGGCAAATGGGGCTTTAAGGGTTTTGTGGTAAGCGATTGGGGATCGATAGGCGAGATGATAAACCATGGCTATGTGAAAGATAATTACCAGGCAGCCGAGGCGGCTATAAACGCCGGTAATGACATGGATATGGAAAGCCGCAGCTACATTAACAACCTGGCAAAGCTGGTTGCCGATAAAAAGGTATCGGTAGCAACCATTGACGCTGCCGTGAGACGCATCCTGACAAAAAAATACGAACTGGGTTTATTTGATGACCCCTACCGTTTCAGTAACGCCGACCGTGAACAAAGTACCCTGAATAAGCCAGCGCATGTGGAGGCTGCAAGGGATATTGCCCGCAAAAGCATCGTGCTGTTAAAAAACCAGGGCCAGGTATTGCCATTGTCCCATGACTTAAATTCCATAGCTGTTGTTGGCCCGCTGGCCAAACTTAAAAAGGAGATGAAAGGCTTTTGGTCGCTGGATGTGGGCGATGAAAGTCAGATTGTTTCGTTATATGAGGGTTTGGAGCAACAGGCGGGCAAAACTAAACTGCTTTACGCCAAAGGTTGCGATATAACCGATACCAGCCGTGCAGGTTTCGATGAAGCCTTTAAAACCGCCATGCAGGCCGATGTGGTAGTGATGGCCATGGGCGAGCGCTTTGATATGACCGGCGAAGCCAAAAGCCGCTCGAACATTCATTTGCCCGGCGTACAGGAAGAGCTGATTCAAAAAATAATGGCAACCGGCAAGCCTGTAGTGGTATTGCTAATGGCCGGCCGCCCTATGGTTTTTGATTGGACTGCAGACCATGCTCCCGCCATTTTATATACCTGGTGGCTGGGTAACCAGGCCGGTAATGCCATTACCGATGTGCTTTACGGCAAATACAATCCTGCGGCAAAATTGCCCATCACCTTTCCGCGTACCGAGGGGCAGATACCTATTTACTATAACCATTATAACACAGGCAGGCCCGCCCACGGCGATAACGATGTAAATTATACCTCGGCTTATATCGATTTGCCCAACAGCCCCAAATTTGCTTTTGGTCATGGTTTGAGTTATACCACTTTTGGTTACAGCAATTTAAAGTTCAGCAAAAAATCAATGAGCAATAAAGAAATGATAACCGTTTCATTCGATTTAAAAAATACAGGTAAATATGCGGGTGAAGAAGTGGCCCAGCTTTACCTGCGCCAAATGGTGGCCCAGCCGATACGCCCTATAAAGGAACTGAAAGGCTTTGAAAAAGTAATGCTGCAACCGGGCGAAACCAAAACTATTACTTTTACTGTTGACAAAGAAAAGCTTTCCTTTTATAACGATAAGCTTGAGCGTATCACCCAGCCGGGCGAATTCAGGCTGATGATCGGCAGCGCCTCGGATGATATCAGGTTGGAGGACAGTTTCTTTTTACAATAGTCGTTAACTCGTTCAAAAGCCAACCGCATGAACATATTGAAGTTTAGTAATTATGATGAAATGAGCCGCGCAGCTGCCGATCTCATCATTCAACAGGTTAAAACCAAACCTGATTCGCTGCTTTGTTTCCCGTCCGGGGAATCACCTGCGGGTGTTTTACGGTATTTAGTTGCTGATGCGAATGCAGGGAGGGTGGATTTTAGCAAATGTTATTTTGTTGGCCTGGATGAATGGGTGGGTATGGATAAGGATGACGACGGCAGTTGCACCAATTTCCTGTTCGAGAACTTTTTTACGCCGATGGATATTAAGCCCGAAAGAGCCAACTTTTTTAATGCAAAAGCGGCCGATCTGGATGCTACCTGCCGTAAAATGGACGATTTTATAAAGGCGCATGGCCCGCTTGATGTGATGATGGTAGGCATTGGCATGAACGGCCATATCGGCTTAAATGAACCGGGGACTGATTTTAACCTGTACTCGCACCATTCGCCGCTGGCGGAGGTTACCATTACGGTAGGACAAAAATACTTTAAGCAACAAACGATGCTTCATGAAGGCATAACCCTTGGCCTTAAACATTTGCAGGAGGCTAAAATCCCATTGCTGGTGGTTTCGGGTGAAAAAAAAGCACCCATTATGGCAAATGCACTTAATGGCAATATCAGCGAAGAATTGCCGGCGTCAATCTTTCAAAAACTACCCTTGGCTTACGTTATGCTTGATGAAGGCGCAGCCGCACTATTGTAAATGGTTGATAAATGTAATTGGTGTTAAGCTTTTGTAATTCTTTTGGGATATTCCGCAATCGCTGTTTTTTTAATAACAATTAATTGATAAACTTGTTATTGATAGCGTTTAACTGAAATTCCCTGATACATCCCCATCCCTGAAAGGAGACATCATTCCCATGAAAACAAAAGAACTTGCACATACCGTAAAAGCTTTATTTGCCGGCGACAAAGGCTTGCTGGCGATGGACGAAAGTACCCACACTATCAACAAACGTTTTGAAGAAGTGGGAATTCCAACAACAATTGAATATCACCGGGCTTACCGCGAGTTAATCGTGACTACACCGGGCCTCGGTAAATGCATCAGCGGCGCCATTTTGTACGATGAAACCATACACCAGGCTACAAAGGCCGGTGTGCCATTTATTGAAGTTTTAAAGCAGGCAGGTATTGTGCCTGGTATTAAAGTTGATGAAGGTACCACCGAACTCGCAGGCTTTCCGGGTGAAAGTATTACCCTTGGCCTTGATGATTTAAAAGAGCGCCTGGATAAATACTACCAGTTGGGTGCTAGGTTTGCCAAATGGCGCGCCGTTATCAATATCAATTCAGTGTTACCTACAAGGGGCTGTATCGAAGCCAATATGCATGCACTGGCACGTTACGCCGCACAATGCCAGGAAGCCGGAATAGTACCAATTGTTGAACCCGAAGTGTTGATGGATGGATCGCATAATCTGAAAAAATGCTTTGATGTAAGCATTAAAGTGCAGCATGCGCTTTTCGATCAGTTGTTTGCACAAAATGTTAATCTCAAATACCTGGTATTAAAACCTAATATGATTTTGCCGGGCCTAAGCCACGCAAAGCCGGCGACTATTGACCAGGTTGCTGAAGCTACCGTTAACTGCCTGTTGCAGGCCGTGCCTGCTGCTGTGCCGGGTGTAGCATTTTTATCGGGTGGTCAATCGGCAGAAATGGCTACCGCCCATTTAAATGCCATGCATGTAAAATTTAAAGGTAAGCTGCCATGGGCTCTCACCTTCTCATTTGCCCGTGCCATACAGCAGCCTGCCATGGAAGCCTGGAAAGGGAAAGATGAAAATGTTGCTGCAGCGCAGCAAATACTTTACCATCGTGCCAGTTTGGACAATGCGGCCAGGAGAGGTGAGTACACGCCGGACATGGAGAACGCCTGAGTACAATCCGGAATTTTGACAAACGAGTGTTAAACACTTCAGTCTTGTTACAAACTTACCGTCGCTCTTTGTGTTAATACGATACATGGAGCAGACAGATCTTTATCCGTTAAAATTCGACCCGATTTATCAGTACCGCATTTGGGGAGGCCGCAGGTTATCGCACCTGCTGAGTAAACCCCTGCCGGCAAAGGACCCTATCGGCGAAGCCTGGATATTGAGCGACCGGGATGACCATCCCAGCAAAATTATCAATGGTAAACTGCAGGGACAAACGATCAGCCAGTTAATGGAACATTCGCCGGAGCAATTATTGGGCGAGTTGGCAGCCCGGTTTAAACGCTTTCCGCTGCTGCTTAAGTTTTTAGACTGTAAACAAGTCCTCTCGGTACAGGTACACCCGCCCGATAATTTAACGCAATATATCCCGAAAGGTGAGCAGGGCAAAACCGAGGCCTGGGTGGTGCTGGAAACAGGCGAAAATCCAATAATTTATGCCGGGTTAAAACCCGGAACCAGCGAAAAGGACATTCGTGAAAAACTTGCTGTCCATAAAGTAGCAGATGACCTTGCTCATTTTGAGCCGGTGGTTGGCGACAGCGTATTGATAAAAGCCGGTACAGTACACACGCTGGGCGATGTTGTGGTGTTTGAGGTGCAGGAAAACAGCGATGTTACGTATCGCTTGTACGACTGGGACCGGATTGACGAAAAAAACGGCAAACCACGCGATCTGCAGGTTGAGGAAGCCATCGCCTGTATCGATTTTGCAGAAGTTGCGATAAAGCCACAAAGCCCGGTTAATGAAGATGATGGACCCGAACTTAGGGAGCTATTGATTGCTGACGAGCATTTTAAAGTTTGGCGCCTCACCGGTGCGGAACCCTTTATGGTTGGCAAAGATGCCGCACCACGAATACTCGTAGGCGTCGATGGCGCCGGAGAACTGGAATATAAAAATGAGATATATCCCCTGAAAAAAGGGGAAATAATGCTGCTGCCGGCATCAGTAGGGGCGTGTCCTATAGTGCCAAAAAACAACTTGGTTTTGCTGGAGATAGCTCTTCCTGCTTAAATGGCTCTTGAATGTTAGGCGTCAGCCACCAACCCAATGTCCCAATGACGCAGCAAATGAACAATGACTAAAGGAAATGAAGAAACTGATTGTATTTGACCTTGATGGCACCCTTGCCGAAAGCAAAGCGGCTATCGATAATGATATGGCTGTACGCCTGGCGGCGCTTTTAACCGTTGCCAAAGTGGCCATTATATCGGGTGGCGACTGGCCGCAGTTTGATACACAGGTAATCGGGCATTTGCCAAAGGGTAGTAAACTTAAAAATTTATCTATCCTGCCAACCTGTGGCACCAAGTTTTTTCGATATAAAAAATCAGGCTGGAAAGAGTTGTATGCCGAAAATTTTACCGATGCCCAAAAGCAAAAAATCATCAGTTCGTTAAACCAGGCGGTTGATGAATCTGGCTTTAAGGCGAAAAAGGTTTGGGGCGAGACGATTGAAGACAGGGGCAGCCAGATCACCTATTCGGGATTGGGTCAGCATGCACCTTTAAGCCAAAAAACAAAGTGGGATCCGGATTTTAAGAAACGAGAGAAAATTAAAAAGCTGTTGGACAAGATGATTCCCGAATTTGCCGTGAATCTTGGCGGTGCCACCTCGGTTGATATCACCAAAAAAGGAATCGACAAAAAATACGGTATTCATAAACTGCACGCAATTTTAGAGATTAAGATAAGCGAGATGATTTTTATTGGCGATGCCATTTTCCCCGGAGGCAATGATTATCCCGCCAAGGAAGCCGGGACTTTTGCCATCCGCGTAAGCGATCCAAATGAAACAAAAAGAGTAATTGAAGGTATTATAGCGTGTTTAGATAAAAATAGCCAATACGCCAAAGGTTTTTAAACTATGATAAAGGTACATAAAGGGGGTGTTGTATTACGAAAAACGGGACTGGCATTCGAGAACGAAAGCGTACTTAACCCGGCTGTTATAAAAGCAGGTGACGATACCGTTTTCTTTTACAGGGCCGTCCAAATCAAAAATCAATCGTCAATAGGTTACTGCGTGTTGGATAAGGATTTGAAACAAAAAGAACGCTGGGACAAACCCATCCTATCGCCGGCGTTTGAATACGAAAAGCATGGGATAGAGGACCCCCGCATAGTAAACATTGATGGATTGTATTACCTGAGCTATGTCGCTTTTGACGGCGATAATGCCCTGGGAGCACTGGCAACTTCTGTCGACCTGAAACACTTTACCAGGCAGGGTATCATTGTACCGAAAATAACTTATGTTGCTTTTGACGAACTAACCCGGAATAATCCTCCTCTAAATAAAAAATACCTTGCCTACAACCCCGGAGCAAATATTTTGGCTGATAAGGACCTGGTTTTTTTTCCGCGGAGGATAAACGGTCAATTGGTCTTTCTTCATCGCATTAAACCCGATATACAAATAACGGCGGTAGATGATCTGGCGGAACTTACAGAGCCGTTTTGGAAGGATTACATTTCAAACTTTGGAGATCATATTTTCCTTGAACCCAAATACCCTCACGAAATTGAGTATGTAGGCAGCGGCTGCCCACCGATTGAAACAGAACATGGCTGGCTGATCATTTATCACGGCGTAAAAAAGGCGCGTGCCGGTTTTGAATATTCCTGCTGTGCCGCACTGATGGATATTGATGATCCGCAAAAGGAAATTGCCCGCTTGCCATACCCACTTTTTAAACCCGACCAGGATTATGAATTAACCGGTGGCGATGTAGACGATGTTTGTTTCCCAACCGGCGCGGTTACCGATGGAGATAAGCTTTATATTTACTATGGCGCTGCCGATGAACTGATTGCCTGTGCGTCGGTAAGTTTAAAAGACTTGGTTGACGAGTTGTTGCTGCACAGGGCGTAACAAAAACAATCTCAATAAGCAGCAAACACCAATAAAAAAGGCGCTTGTTACAGCGCCTTTTGATAGTTTAAATATAATGAGGGAGTCAATTCATTCTCCGAATATTCGATTAACCACCAACCTTTATTTCCACCAGGCTGCTGTTATCAACTCCATATTTTTTGGCAATGGCTTTTATAACGGTACCATTGCTAACTTTAAATGGTTTTGAATATTTGTTGGCATCCACAAACGCAGGTGTAGTTCCATCAGTGGTGTAAAACACTATAGTGCCAGCTTTTGGCGCCGCAATGGTAACCGTTTTTCCCTTTAAGCTGACAACTGGTTTTGGGATAATGTTAACATATTTGTCTGTACGTGCATCCTGTATCTGTCCTTTCCAGTTCATCCCGAATCCGAAATCGTAAGTGTGCCCGTCGGCATCGGTATAGCAGGTCATGTCATGTGGGATATCTTCATCCTGCAGTTCAACAGTTTGCATGTTAGCCGGCATCTGGAAAGGTAATAAGCCTGAAGGCTCCGCGGCGCCGGTCATAACATCCAGCATAGCCTGGTTTTGTACGCCAAAGCCGGCAACTATTGCATTTGCATCTTTTTCAAACTCCGCCAGTATAGCGGGCTTGCTTAGGGTGATGGCAACAATAACAGGTTTGCCATTCATGGCTTTTTTAGTGTCTTCTATGGTTTTTAAATCCTGGTAATTGGCAGCGGTAATGCTTTTGCCTTTGTAGGTACGATCGGTGATACCGGGCTCAACCGGATCGCCGGCAGCTATACTGTGTGCACGTGCGTCGGTTGCGGTATAGGCGCCGTATTGTAAGGTGATGGGCACATAGCCATTGCTTCCGTTTTTCAGATCATCAGCATCGTATCCGGCTCCGCCGCTGGGGCTGCTCACAAAAACAATGGCATAATCGGCCTTTGAGGGGTCATCGGTAACATTAAAATATTTGCTGATCAATGCCGCGCTTACTGCATCATCGTATCTTTCCTTAGATGGCGGGCCAAAAAAGCCTTTTATAGAAGGAGTGTATTTTTTGGGCAGATAAACAGTTTTTCCTTTTTGAAGCGGCAATACATTGTCGTGGTTTTTCAGCATCACGATAGATTTTAGCTGTGCATTGTAGCCGGCAGTCATAAATTCCGGTTTACCCACTGTAGCTTTGGTACGCTCAATATCCAGGTAAGGGTTTTCAAACAGGCCGACCCTGAAAATGTTTTTCAACAACCTTACGGCCGATTGCTCAAACCTGGCACGCATAAACGCTTCGCCATGTTCTTTAACGCCCATGTTGTAGGCTTCTATAACCGGACCAGCATCATTGTTGCCGCCAAACTGATCGACACCCGCCATCAGGATTTTGTAATGGCGTTCGGCAACGGTTTTTGTTTCCATACCCCATGATTTTCCGGCAAAAGTATCTGGCGTTTTGCCCTCATCAGCCGTTACCAGCCAATCGGTACAAACAACGCCATCGTAGTTGTATTTTTTGCGGAGTAAATCGGTTATCAGGTATTTGTTATAGCTGTTGCCCTCGTTTTCCATGCCTACATTGTCCCTGCCGTATGATATTGTGTAATAGGGCATGGTAGCAGCAGCCATTTTGGTAGGGCCTGCTAAATTAAGGGCGCCATCGGTAAACGATACCAGGTGTTCATCAAAGTTATTACCAGGATAAACTGCGAATTTACCGTAGGCGAAATGCGCATCGCGGCCGCCTTCTTCGGGTCCGCCGCCGGGCCAATGTTTCATCATGGCGTTTACACTGTTATAACCCCAGCCGTCTTTTATTTCGGCTGCGCCAGTTGAAGTTTGAAAGCCATCTACATAAGCTCTTGCCATATCGGCATCTAACTGCGGGTCTTCGCCAAAAGTGCCGTTAATACGCACCCAACGCGGTTCGGAACCCAGGTCTATCTGCGGCGACAACGCCGTCGCGATCCCCAGTGCCCGGTATTCCTGCGCAGCTACCGATCCAAATTGCTGCACTACGGCCGGGTCAAAAGTCGCTGCAAGGCCCAGTTGATCGGGCCATTGCGATATTTTGCCACCGGCGCCGGCGGTATATTCAAACCCGCTGTTGGCGCTATGCCGTGGGTCCGAGCTGTTGTTGGCCGGTATACCAAAACCCACGCCTTCAACCAAAGCCTGCACGTTATTGTTCCATTGGGCAGCTATCGCCGGTGTTTGTACCGATGTAACCAGCACATGCCTCAAATTATCTTTTATAAGGAAGGCTTTTTGCTGATCGGATACGGCAGCCGCATCCATGCCATCGGCATAAGGCTTGCCATTGTAGGTACCCGAACCCAAGGGCCCGCGTGATGCAGCAGGTATCGATTGGTGCGCGCTGTATAACATCAACCCGGCTATCTGGTCTATCGACAATTGCGAGGCCAGGTCTTTTGCCCGTTCGTCAACAGGCAAGCGCCAGTCTTCATATTTATCAAGCTTACCATTGCGGTTTAAATCTTTAAAAGATAAACCATCGACTGTTAAAATTTTAACACCCGATTTGGAAGAATAACCCAGGGTGGGCCCGTTCGTATTTTTCACAAAGACGATTCCCGAGGTATCGTCCATCCGGTACTGCTGGCTGCCGGCAGCAAATTGGTTGGATGACATGCCGGCTAATAATAGCACAAGGGCAGATGTGCCGGTGAGGCAAAGCAAGGCAGGTAAGTTTTTTCTTTTCATAAACGCGGTTTAATTGGTTGAGGTACCTACGCGGTTAAAATACCGGCAAAGACCTCATTGTGTTGGTTTGACACAATTAAAGGTAAAAATATAAATAAATACCTTAAAGCGTTATCGATAAGAAAATATAAAATATAGATGACGGACTGTTTTTAGCGGATGAAGCGTTTTGTTCATCCGGGAAATAAGCGGACAAAAAAAACGCCCCCGGATAACCGGGAGCGTTCATTTCTTGTTTAACAGGATGTTACATTACCGACCCTAAGCGTACGCACTTCACATCGCCCTTCTCGTACACATGAACGGCCTTTTTTACCACCCTATCCTTGTTGAGGGTTACTTCAACGGTGTAATCGCCTTCATCAAGCTGGTTTAGAATATAGCCTTTTTCGAATGCTTTTGCTTTTGACACGTCGTTGTAGTAGATATTGCCGTCATTATCGTAAATGCGTACTATCTCTTTTCCGGGTACCAGGTTTCTTATCCTCACATCAATGCCCCGCTGCCTGTGCAATGGCGAAAACATGATCATGGTGCTTTTCATCGGCTTTTTTGCTGGTACAGCTTTCGGAACACTTGCAAATACGCTGCTGCTCAGCAGCATACCCATTGCCAATAATTTAATTGCTGTTTTCATAATGTTTATATTTAATTTAAAACCTAAATAAAACCATCAGCATTTATATGAACCCACAGCAAATGGTTTCATTGTATTTAATTTTTTAATTCATAGCAATATATTTTATCGCTATAAGAAATAAACATCTCCAGGGGCATATTGTTTGCACCTTTAATTTACGCCCACCGGTTCCCTAAAAATCCTATAATCCCCCGAAATCCTAAGAATCATAGTCAAAAAAAAATCGCCCGCCAAAGCTAGCGGACGACCCCAATTATTCACTATGAAAAGTTATTGCACCGTATTACTGGCTAACAATAAATTCTTTTGCGCCATCTTCGTCGTAAACGTGGATGGCTTTTTTAACAGTTTGGTTGTTTGATGTAACCGCGATGGTATAATCGCCGTTATCCAACTGGTTTAGTACGTAAGCTTTTTCAAGACCTTTGTTGCTGGTAAGCGCATCTTTTCTGATTACATTACCGTTTTGGTCGGTAATAGTAACGATGGCTTTTTCGGCAGCGCCTTTTTCAACTTTAACTGCAACACCTTTTTGTGATGGCAATGTTGAGAAAGTGATAGCATCTTTTGCCGGAGCAACGGCAGCTTTTGATGGGCTTGCAGCGAAAACAGTTGCGCTGGCTAATAAAAATAATGCGGTTAATTTGATTGAAGTTTTCATGTCTTTTTAATTTTAATGTTTTATCTGAATGTTATTATTTCCGTTTGTTGAGTCAAAGGAACAACAACTTTTCAGCCCTAAAAAATTAAATAGACCAGCACCGTTTAAGTATAGACAAAGCCCCGATTTAGGTCGGTGAATCGATGTAAGTTGCTCATAATCTGTAAAATATGCAGTTTGTCGATTGGATAGTACACTTGATAGATTAGTTTTTGCCGTTGGTAGATTGGAAACGGTTTTTGAACGGGCGAATGTGCAGTTTTTACTACCGGATAAAGTTAGCACCTCCTTTAAATAAAAATGTGCAGGCCTGCACATCCGCATACCTGCACATCCATATATCGTTAAATTACTCTACTGTGATCTCGGCTGTTTGACTGATGTCCCTTGATGAGGTGCCTGCCAGCAGTTTGTATTTACCGGGTTCCACAACCCATTTACTTGTTTTAACATCGTAATAGGCCAGGTCCGTAACGGGTATGTTCAGGGTTACCGAAGCGGTTTTGCCGGCAGCTATTTGCACCTTTTTAAACGCCTTTAATTCCTTGTCGGCACGGTCAACCACCGACCCTGTTTTGCTCACATATAGTTGCACGGTTTCTTTCCCGGCATATTTTCCTGTGTTTTTAACTTTTATGGTCGCTGTAATAACGTCAGTTGGTTTATAGCCCTGTTTATCTGTAACCAGGTCCGAATAACCATAGTTGGTGTACGAGAGACCATAACCAAAGCAGTAAAGTGGCTCTATCTTTTTAGTATCAAACCAACGATAGCCAACCAGGATACCTTCTTTGTAATCAACCTGCAGGTTTTGACCCGGGTAAGCGTCCAACGCATGAGCAGGGGAGTCTTTTAATGCTGCCGGAAAAGTAAATGGTAGTTTTCCCGATGGATTGATGGTACCGGTAAGCACATCGGCCAGTGCGTTCCCATTTTCCGAACCATTATACCAGGACCAAACAATTGTAGCGTTTTTTGCCTTGATCTGCCCGATATCGTAAGGTGCACCACCTACCACAACCACGATGGTTTTGGGATTTGCTGCGGTAACCGCATCAACAAGCGCCTGTTCATTAAAGGGTAATGACAGGTCCTTGCGGTCGCGGCTTTCGCTTTCGTAGTCACGGTTACCGCCAATAAACAGAATAGCCATATCGGTGCTTTTTGCAGTCGCCACGGCTTCCTGTATCATCAGGGAATCTGCTTTGTTATGAGTGGCCGTGATACCGCCGGCACCAGGCCTGTACACGCCCGAATAGCCCTGCGCAAATTTAATATCTACCGTTTTACCCAGCCTGTTTTGCAGCCCGGCAAGTGCGGTAACCTCGTAACGTGCCTTAACCCCTGCGCCAAAACCACCGAGGTGAAACGTGCGGGTAGCATTATCGCCAATAACCGCTATGCTTTTTATGTCCGATGTATTCAGGGGTAACAGGTGCTGATCATTTTTTAATAATACGATAGATTCAGCCGCTATATCATAAACTGTTTTACTATGTTCCGGTGTGTTTATTTTTCCGGCAGCGAGGTTAGCGCTCATATCAGTGTGATACAACACCCACAATATCCGGCGGACTTTTTCGTCAATTACCTGCATGCTTACTTTACCTGCTTTTACCGAATCCAGGAGTTTGTCCGCAAAAAAATAGGTATTGTACGGTGGTCTCGATCCCATCTCCAGGTCGAGGCCATTGTTGGCCGCAGCAACGGTAGAGTGTGTGCCGCCCCAATCGCTTATTACTATCCCTTTAAATACCCATTCGCCTTTTAATATATCTTGTAGCAGGTACGTGTTTTCGGAGCAATATTGGCCACGCAGTTTATTGTAAGCCGACATGATGGTCCAGGCGTTACCCTCGGTAATAGAGGCTTTAAAAGCGGGCAGATATATTTCGCGCAGTGCACGCTCATCAATATTTACGCTAACGCGGCCACGCTCAATTTCCTGGTTATTTACCGCATAATGCTTTACGCATGCAGCAACATGTTGACTTTGTATCCCTTCAACCGATTGTACAGCCAGCCGTGCATTTAAAAAAGGATCTTCGCTATAATACTCATAGGTACGGCCGCAAAGCGGTGTACGGCAAATATTAAAGGCTGGCGCCAGCATCACATTTTTTCCCCGCGCGCGGGCTTCCTCCCCCATATCGTGCCCGTACCGGTAAGCCAGTTCGGGGTTCCAGGTAGCTGCCAATGCCGATCCGTTTGGGAAAAAAGTAGCCGAATCGGTAGTCAGGTTGGCCGATCCCCATCCTTCCTTAACATCTTCGCGTACGCCCAGAGGGCCATCGTCTGTCATGATATGCGGGATACCCAAACGCTCGATACCACCGGCGGAAAATATACCGTTGGCATGAAGCATGGAGATCTTTTCTTCGAGCGTCAGCTTTTTTAAAAGTGCGTTTATTTTGGCTTCGGATATTTCATCTTTTTTTGTTTGCGCATTAGCCACCATTGCAGCCGCTAAACCGCAGATGAGGAACAGGTAAAATTTAGTTTTCATGATGAAAGGGCAAATTGGTTTAATACAGGTAAAAATACAGTTAAATTTACCGGCTAAGTGTAATAATAACACAATTGTAAAGTTAAATAACGGTTTTGGAAAATTATGTTAATATAGTATGAAAATTTGCCGGAATAGTATTGGCTCTCAGTCAATTTGGCAAGACAGATGCAATAAAATTATTATATATAAGATTGTCTCGTCCTGAATAGGTTTACACAATTGAATGTTATAAAAAATGAAACATTCTGATTGTCAATTAATTGCATGTTGTGTCTCAAAAAGGCTTTTTGTGAAACATTTGATTGTCAGTTGATTACATGTTTTTGATAATTTGATGAAAAGTGAAACGTCTTGATAATGAGCATGTTTCACAGTGTTCCATGGTGTTCCGCGTGGGAAAAAATTGAACACTGGAACGCTTATGTCGCTGCTGACCTTATGCCTTTGTGCTTAAAAATACACGGCAAATGCCCGGTTTCTCTGATTCAATCTCTCTAAGCTTAAAATTCTTTTAGTGCGCCCGCCCTATCATTCGGCGCAAAGGTGTCCGTTTAAACAAAAAGGCCCTCAAATCTATAGATCCGGGGGCCTTTGCAATATTAAGGTCAGTTAGTCCTTTTAAATTTATGGGAATAATATGCCGTGATAATCGGCAACATTCGCCAGTGGAATTGCTGAGCCATATTTAGCGTTGATAGCACTAATAAACTCGTTGGCAACAATGGAATAGCCGCGCGGGGTTAAATGCACGCCATCCAGCGAAAATATGCCGCCGGCAATATAGTTTGAGTTAAGGCCGATGCCGTCAATAACCAAGCCATTCATTTTTACATTCTCGAGGAAAGTATAGGCATCAAAAACCGCCAGGTTTTTAGCAGCCGCAACCGTTTTAATGGTTTCGTTATATGATCTTATGTAATCAAGTGTTAGCGCTACTTCCTTTTCATCAAGCACATATTGGCTGTCGATAGGCGAATAGGGTGTAAGTCCGTATGGGAGCATGCCGTAAGGTGTTGAAACCAACTGCCCAACCTTACTGGTAGGGAAAGTAAGCACAAAAAGGTCGTTGGCTGTAGCCGCTCTTGGGGCATAAGTGCTACCGGATACAAGTGCATTAATATAAATTGCTTTAACCGAAGGAGCTGCAGCCTGAACGCCCGCTAAAATAGCGCCGGTAGTAACTGTGTTAAAATACGGGATAGAAGTTACATCGGGAACGGTGGCTACAACGCCTTTTTGCCCGTTTGCAGTAAGTTTGGCAATAAGCAGGTTGTACAATTGGGCAAATGTATTTTTATCTGTTAATACATCACCCGCGCCGCCAGATGTAGCATATGACAATGCATCATTATTACCCAGCCAGTTCGAAAAGAAGGTGCAAGGTTTGGCGGTAATAAAATCAAGATAGGTAGTAGTGTTGGTTGGCGAATTGCCCGGTAACAGCCGCTCAAAAAAGCCGTTCAGGTCGCCGTAAGCAGGGTATGTAATATGATACAGTTTTATTCCGGGTACACCGTAGTTGTTCAGGTCGCCGGTGTATTTGGTGTATAGCGTTACGTTACCAAAGCCAGGAACACTAATAATGCCCCTAACGGCCAGGTTATTGGTCACTGGTGTTAAAACGGGTGTTCCATTAGGGTTAAATCCTGTTAATTTTAAATAACCCGAACCATTCGCCTGGTCGGCGCTAAACAGTGGCTGTACAAACGGACCGCCGCCTACCTGTTGCATTTGCTTTGCAATGATGCTTGGGTATGAGTTTTGCTGGCCGGCAAGGTATAAGCCACCATCGGCATACCCCGCTGTAAGTGAATTGCCTACCGAGATATACCTGCTCAAGTTAAGATTGGCAACAGCTTTCGCGGGTTTAACGGTGTCGATTGAAGGCTTGCAGGCGCTTAGCAAAACTAAACCTGCAACAATAAATATGTAATGTTTAAAATTTTTCATCTACTTAAGTTTTAGGATTACCAATGATAAGCAACTGCAATACCAGGGATGTAAACGTTAGTTTCATAGGTTCCCGATAATTGGGTTTGGATAGTTGTTTGTGTACGCGCCATTAAATGTTCATATTCAAATGATGCATCAACGTTAAAGTGATTACTGATTTTAACACCGAAACCACCTGTTAAATAAACACGGTCAGCATCCGGCACCTGGGGCGAAACATAACCATCGGGGGCGGCGGCAGTAGCATAACCGGTACCAAAACGCAAGGCTAATTTATCGCAGCACTGATATTGGGCACCGGCTCTTAAACTAACGGCATCCTGGTAATTTTGCGGGAAGACACTTTGATTAGTGTTAGCTGATTTTACGGTGTAGGCAAAACTCAGCGTTTTAAAGACATCCCAGCCTACCACATTCGCGTCGAAAGCAAGTGTCCATTTTGGTGAAGGATAAATGCCTACACCAATACTGTTTGTTGACGGAAGTTTAACAGTTGAAGTAAAACCATTAGGCGATGCAAACTGCGATTGCAGCGATGGCGCAACCGAGAATAGCGCCGTACCGGTAAAATCAGTAGAAACACCGCTGCGGTGCGTAATACCCACTGTAACACCCGATAGTGTTTTAAAGAAGATACCCGCATTCCAGCCGTATCCCTTGCCGGTGCCGTTAAGTACAGCCTGCCCGTCCTGGCCCTGTTGGTTAGCCAATGGTACAGCCTGTGTAAGGTTTATGGTGGCACGATTGTATACAAAACCAACACCTATACTTACAACGTCGGTTAATTTAACGCTTAAGGTTGGTTGGATATAAAAGGTTTTAAGATTCAGACTCTCGAGCGCATATTTTCCGGGCCAGTTGTTACCCCAATCGGTTAAACCGCCAAAGGGGTTATAAACACCAAGGCCAAATTTCCAGCAAGCTGATTTTGGTCCCCAAACACCATAAAAGGTAAATGGAGGGGCAATTTTGTTAGCGGTACGGTAAGTAGCGTTGGTTCCGCTTGGATTAAACTCCGAATCGAAAACAAGCGGGGTAAAGCCTGCTTGTACATAGTTTTGCGGGAGCATAGCCACTGCGCCGGGGTTAAAAAATACCGATGCACCATCCTGCAGGGTTCCGGTTCCGGTACTGCCCATGGCAATTTGCTTTACGCCACCAAGGTTAACCTGGAAACCCTGTGCGAATGCAAATACCGGTGTGAGTGCAAGCACCACAAGTAAAAGTTTTCTCATATTAAATTTAATAAATTATTAGATGTGCGAAGCTGTTTATAACTGGTTTTGAAAAGCACAACTTCAAAAAGTAAAATTAGTTTGGTTAATAGCCGAAAAAAGGGCTGAAATGCGGAGAGATTGGTCAAAAAGTCGGAATTAAGTTCAGTATATTTATTAAAATTGCAATTAGAAAAAATGCCCTGTTCAATCAGGAGCAATTGGATGGTGTTTTGCTATTTTTATCAGCATAATAGTTGCAATATTTTATATAAATACCAAAGGTTGGGAATATGATTGCTGAAAAACATAATACAAAAAGACAATCTTGCTTATCAGCCTGAACCGCTATTATTGAAAGTATGACTAAAAAGATCGCCCGTTTAAGCTTCCCCAAATTTGTTGATCTGTATGCTGATAAGTCCGTGGGGAGTGATTTTTTTATCACCGAAGAAAAACAACTACTTGAACTAAGCGAATACCCTTACCGCTCCGATGGTTATATTATTGGTATATGTACCCGCGGAACGGCCGAGGTAGAGGTTAACCTGCAGGTGTACGAGGCAAAGCCTGATGCCATGCTGCTGGCAACACCATTTCACGTACTAAGGATTTATAACAGCAGCGAGGACTTTTTGTGCCGGTTTGTTGTTTTTTCCAAAGCGTTTTTAACCGAAAATAACGTGAACAGCCATTTCCTGGAGTCATTTAGCTACTTTAAAAACTCATCAACGCCCGTTATTTATCCCGATCATGAGCATGCCAAAGCGGTTATGGATATTTATGCGCTCATCCAGCAAAAACTGCAGCGCGAAGAGCATTCCTACAGGGCAGAAATATCACGCAGTTTGCTAACTATATTATTGTATGAGGTAGCCGGCATATACGAACAACAGCATGTGATCATTAAAAGTAAGCAAACCCGCAAGCAGGAGATGAATGTGCAGTTTCAGAATATGGTTTTTCATCATTATAAAGAACACCGCAACGTACAGTATTATGCCGATGCGCTGTATGTATCGCCAAAGCATTTAACCGAAACCATAAAGGAGGTAACCGGCAAAACCGCCGGCGAATGGATTGACGATGCCGTTGTGCTGGAGGCCAAAGTACTGCTGCGCAGCCACGAGATCAGCATTGCCCAGGTAGCCGAAGATATTCACTTTCCCGATCAATCAACCTTTGGCAAATACTTTAAAAAACACACCGGTTTCTCGCCAACTGAGTACAGGATTAAGGCCAATAGTTAAATAATAGTCGGAACCGAAATTTCCAGGCATTTAGGACTGTCTGAGTTCAAAAAATTCAACCAATTCCATAAATTCCAGTTCAGACAATAATTTTCTTCCGAATTTTTGACCAATATCTCCGCATTCCTGACCTTTCGCAGGGATTTTGATCCATCTAATTTTATCCCCCGGTTAAGGGGCCGACTTTGAGGTAGGTTTCCGGCCATCTGCCAATTTATATAAACTTACAGGAATGAAAATATTAGTCTGCATAAGCCAGGTGCCCGACACTGTTACCAAAATTGTTTTAAAAGATAATAATACAGCTGTTGAGGAGCAGGGCGTAACCTTTATTATTAACCCCTATGATGAATGGTATGCCCTGGTGCGCGCCATCGAACTAAAAGAAGCCGGTATTGCTACCGATGTGCATTTAATTACCGTTGGCAAAGCCGCCACCGAACCGGTAATACGCAAAGCCCTCGCGTTAGGCGGCGACGAAGCCGTTCGAATCGACGCCAATACCAATGATCCGTATGAAGTGGCCAGCTACATTGCCACTTATGCCAAAGGTGCCGGGTACGATTTGATATTGTGCGGCAAAGAATCGATAGACTATCACAACGGCTCGGTGGGCCCAATGCTGGCCGAATTACTTGACCAGGATTTTATCGGCTTTGCTTCCAGTATTAATATTGAAGGTAACGAGGCTATTGTAAAACGGGAAATTGAAGGCGGCGAAGAAACTGATAGCTGCGCCATGCCGCTGGTAATATCGTGCCAAAAGGGTGTTGCCGAAGCACGCATACCTAACATGCGCGGTATCATGTCGGCACGTACTAAACCTTTAAAGGTGATAACACCTTCTGCGGTTACGGCATTAACCAGCATTACATCCTACGAAATGCCGCCGGTTAAAGCGGGTGTGAAACTGATAGCAGCGGATAACATGGATGAACTGGTGAATTTGCTTCACATCGAGGCTAAGGTTATATAGCCTCACCCTGCCCTCTCCAAAGGAGAGGGTTCTAAAAAAAGAGTGAAGCTAAAGTCCTCTCCTTTGGAGAGGATGAGTGAGGGCTTCGCCGTTTAGGTGAAGCCAAAACAAATTTTAATAAAGTAATTATCAATAAAGATGTCAGTAATTGTATTAGTTGAACATAGTGGCGGCGTTATAAAAAAGAAGAGCTTTGAAGCGGTTCAATACGCCGCGCAGTTGGCCAAACAACTCGGCGCCACAGCCACTGCCCTGGCGCTCGGCAATATTTCGGATACCGAATTGCAGGCTCTTGGCCAATACGGCGCACAAAAAGTATTGCATGTGGGCGATAGCCGGTTAGATAACCTGGAGGCCCGTGCTTATACCCGGGCTGTGGTTACAGCTGCAAAAAAGGAAGAGAGCAAAGTGATCATCACCACCCACGATAACAATGGCCGCGCAGTTGCGCCGCGGGTAGCCATACAGTTAAACGCAGGCCTGGTGGCCGGCGCTTTATCCTATCCCGACCTGGATAAGGGCTTCACCATCCGTAAATCGGTATTTGCAGGCAAGGCATTTGCCAACGTTAATGTACTGAGCGATGTAAAAGTAATTATGCTGATGGCTAATTCGTTTCCCGTTGCAAAAGGCGAAGGAAGCGCCGCTGTGGAGAAATTGGATGTGGCGTTTGAAGAAAAGGACTTCGGCATAAAAGTAAAAGAAGTAAGCAAACAAACAGGCGAAGTATCCCTTGCAGATGCGGAATTGGTGGTATCAGGCGGCCGGGGTATGAAAGGTCCCGAGAACTGGGGTTTGATTGAAAGCCTGGCACATGAGCTGGGTGCCGCAACCGCCTGCTCGCGCCCCGTAGCCGATGCACATTGGCGGCCACATCACGAACATGTGGGCCAAACAGGTGGTACCATTCGGCCGAATTTGTACATTGCCGCTGGTATATCAGGCGCTATCCAGCACCTTGCGGGTGTTAGCGCTTCAAAAACCATTGTGGTGATAAACAAAGACCCCGAAGCGCCGTTTTTTAAAGCGGCAACTTATGGCGTGGTAGGCGATGTTATGGAAGTATTGCCTGCATTAACCGAAGCCGTTAAAAAATATAAAGCACAACATCATTGATATTTGCAACATATGGATAATATAGCTTACGAAGGAAGGGTGATGTGGTCGCACATTGATGCCAACCGGCACATGCGCCACTCGGCCTATGCCGATTTTGCTGCCCAGGCAAGGTTAATGAAAATGGAAGAAGCAGGGTTGGGCCCGGCAGTGCTTTACAGCTTAAATATTGGCCCGGTAATGTTTAGGGAAGAATTACTTTATCATCGCGAAGTGGGCCTGAATGATTATTTGAAGGTAAGCTGGGAGCTCATTAAATCACGCGCTGATGGATCGCGCTGGACCATCAGGCATGAAATTTTCAAAAGCGATGGGATTAAAGCGGCCACGGTTATTGTTGATGGCGCCTGGATGGACCTTGACAAACGCAAACTGACGGCCCTGCCCGAAGATTTGTTGCAGGTGTTTATGTCGATGCCACGTAGCGCCGATTATGTTGAAGAACCACCTAAGGAGGTAAAAGGTTAAAAGTTTTCTGAATACCTTATTGATTGAATATGAACCAGACAGAAGCATTTGAAAATGCGGTTAAGCAAAGTAAGGAACTAACCCGCCGGCCCGATAACGAAACACTGCTGCAGTTATACAGTCTGTACAAACAGGCTACCGAAGGCGATATACCTGACGATGCACCCGCGCCCGCTATGTTTGATTTTGTAAACAAAGCCAAACAGGATGCGTGGAAAGCATTGAAAGGTACCCCGAAGAATGTAGCGATGGATCAATATATCGACACGGTTGATAAGTTGAAACGCGGGTAGAGATGCGATGCATCGCGTCTCTGGGGATGCAGGTTAATCGTAATGCCGAACTTTTGACAAATCATTCCGTCATTTAGCCCTATAAAATTGGTTGTTATATTAGATATTTGTTGAAGTATAACCAATACAAATCTTTTTTAACGATCTGCTTAATTACTGATAGCCTGGCGCAGGTTTACTTAACTGTGTTTGGATTGCACCCGATGCCCGGTGTTAAGCAGATGGCAAGTTTATTTTTAATAAATACCAGACCAATTAAAGCTATGAGACTGATTAAAAAATTACCGCTCCGCTATCCGCTTTTAGTGCTTAGCCTGTTTTTGTTTAGCACGATGGCCAAAGCCCAAACCGACCGACTGGAAGGCTTGTGGTATAACCAGGAAAAAACAGGCAAGGTATTGATAACCAAAGGTACCGATGGCAAATTTTACGGCAAGGTAGTATGGCTTAAAGAACCCAACGAAAATGGCAAGCCGAAGGTCGACAGGATGAATGTGGACCCCAAACTGCGCAGCCGCCCACGCTTGGGCTTACAGGTGTTAGCCGGTTTTGAAAAAGATGGCGATGACAAATATACCGGTGGCACCATTTATGACCCTCTGAATGGCAAAACTTACAGCTGTAAAATAACCTACAAAGGTAAAACGCTCGACATCAGGGGCTATATCGGGATATCGCTTTTTGGGCGTACCACTGTTTGGTCGAGGGCGGAATAGTAGCACAGTTAAGTAAATATTTAGATAAGGCTATTAAGCATTAATATGAATAACAGAACTATAAAAAAGGTTGCGGTGCTTGGCTCAGGTGTAATGGGCAGCAGGATTGCCTGTCACTTCGCCAACATAGGCGTGCAGGTATTATTGCTTGACATTGTGCCCAAAGATGCCGCAGCCGATAAAAAATCGAGAAATAAAATTGTTAACGATGCGCTGGATTTTGCTTTAAAATCGAGCCCATCGCCCATCTACCTTAAATCATTCGCAACCCGTATCACTACCGGAAACTTTGAGGATGATATGGCCAAAATAGCCGAATGCGATTGGGTGATTGAGGTTGTGGTCGAACGCCTTGACATTAAGCAAAAGGTATTTGAAAACGTTGAGACGTTCCGCAAAGCAGGGACATTGATCACTTCGAATACATCAGGTATCCCAATCCATTTAATGACTGAGGGCAGGAGCGATGATTTTAAAAAACATTTCTGCGGAAGTCACTTTTTTAATCCGCCGCGCTATTTAAAATTGCTGGAGATCATCCCCACAAAAGATACGCTGCCCGAAGTTGTAGATTTTTTGCTGGGCTACGGCGAAAAGTTCCTGGGCAAAACTACCGTTCTGGCTAAAGATACACCGGCGTTCATCGGAAACCGCATAGGTGTTTTCAGTATCATGAGCCTGTTGCACTATGTAGAAAAAACAGGGTTAACGGTTGAGGAAGTAGATAAATTGACGGGGCCTGTTATCGGTCACCCAAAATCAGCAACTTTCCGCACCAATGATGTGGTAGGGCTGGATACCATGGTGCATGTGGCAACTGGATTAAAAGAGAATGCGCCCAATGACGAGGCCAACGCGTTGTTTACCATTCCCGGCTTTGTTACGGAGATGGTAAAAAACAACTGGCTGGGCAGCAAAACCGGCCAGGGCTTTTACAAAAAGGAAAAGGTAAATGGCGTAAATAATTTTTACGCCATCGATTTAAAAACACTGGAATATAAATCATCGCAAAAAGTAAAATTCCCATCGCTGGAAACAACCAAAACGGTTGACAAACTAGTCGACAGGTTGAAGATATTGATTGCAGCGAAAGATAAGGCGGGCGAATTTTACCGCGCTACTTTCTACCAGTTGTTTACCTATGCCAGCAACCGCATTCCCGAAATTTCGGACGAGTTATACAAGATAGACGATGCGATGAAGGCCGGCTTCGGCTGGGAACTAGGCCCTTTTGAAAAATGGGATGCTGTTGGCGTTGAAAATACCGTGAAAGACATGGAAGCCGCCGGCGCCAAACCCGCTCAATGGGTTTACGATATGCTGGACAGCGGCGCCAAAAGCTTTTATAAGGTTGAGGATGGCAAGCGGTTGTACTACGATATTCCTTCAAAAGCTTATAAGGTTATTCCAGGTACCGAGGCATTTATTCTGCTGGATAATATCCGCGCATCACATACCATCTGGAAAAATAGTGGCACTACTATTACCGATCTGGGCGATGGTATCCTGAACCTTGAGTTTCATACCAAAATGAACACCATCGGCAGTGAAATAATTGAAGGAATCAATAAAGCCATTACACTTGCCGAAAAAGATTATAAGGGCCTTGTGATCAGTAACGAAGGAGGAAACTTTAGCGCCGGAGCCAATGTGGGGATGATATTTATGATGGCTGTTGAGCAGGAGTTTGAGGAGCTCAATATGGTGATCAGGGCCTTCCAGAATACCATGATGCGTATCCGCTATTCATCCATCCCGGTTGTGGCTGCACCCCATCAAATGGCTTTGGGAGGTGGTTGCGAATTGTGTCTTCACGCCGATAAGGTGGTGGCACATGCCGAACTTTATATGGGCCTGGTTGAATTTGGTGTGGGATTGATTCCCGGTGGCGGCGGTACAAAGGAGTTTGCTTTGCGCTTGTCCGACGAATTGCAGGATGGTGATGTGGAGCTCAATAATTTCCGCGACCGGTTTTTAACCATTGGGCAGGCAAAAGTATCTACCTCTGCTTACGAAGCTTTCGATTTGGGGTATCTTAAAAAAGGCCGCGATATGGTTGTCGTATCGCGCAACCGCCTGCTTTCCGAAGCTAAAGCCCAATGCCTTGCCATGGCCGACGAAGGTTATACCCAGCCAACCCAGCGGAAAGATATCAGGGTTTTAGGTAAACAAGCTTTGGGGCTAGCTTATATTGGTGCAAACTCCATGTACAGCGGTAACTACATCAGCGAGCATGATGTTAAAATTTCGCAAAAGCTTGGCTACGTTTTAGCCGGTGGAGATTTGTCGCAACCCACAAAAGTAAGTGAAGAGTACCTATTGAATTTAGAAAGGGAAGCTTTTGTGTCGCTATGCACCGAGAAAAAGACGCTTGAGCGGATACAGTCGATATTAACAGGTGGTAAAGTATTAAGGAATTAAAGATTTTCTTCCCGTGGTCTGTGTCCTCACAGACCACCAACTTTGATGATAAACTTTTAAAGATAAAAGATGAACGCATATATAGTAGCAGCCCGTCGAAGTGCAATTGGTAAAGCTGGCCGTGGAGGTTTCCGTTTTACCAGGCCTGATACGTTGGCTGCTGAAGTGATAAAAAGCTTGATGGCGACAGTGCCTAACATTGATAAGGACCAGGTTGACGACGTGATTGTAGGCAACGCCACACCAGAGGCTGAACAGGGCTTAAACGTTGCGCGGCTAATATCGTTAATGGCGCTGGATACCGATAAGGTACCGGGCATGACGGTAAACAGGTATTGTGCTTCGGGATTGGAAACTATTGCCATCGCATCGGCCAAAATACACGCCGGCATATCCGATTGCATTATAGCTGGCGGTGTGGAAAGCATGAGCCTGCTGCCAATGGGCGGCTGGCGCATTATACCCAATGCAGATATAGCCCTGACTCACCCCGACTACTATTGGGGCATGGGCTTAACAGCCGAAGCGGTATCCAAAGAGTACAAGATCAGCCGCGATGAGCAGGACCAGTTTGCCTATCAATCGCATCAAAAGGCTATCAGTGCAATAACTGGCGGCAGGTTTAAAGACCAGATTGCCCCTGTAACTATAAAAGAGACTTACCTGGATGAAAATGGTAAAAAGAAAACCAGGGAGTTTAAAGTTGAAACGGATGAGGGCCCGCGTGCTGATACTTCAATTGCTGCGCTGGCAAAATTAAAGCCGGTTTTTGATGCAAAAGGCGTGGTAACAGCAGGTAACTCTTCGCAGACCAGTGATGGGGCAGCTTTTGTAATGATAGTGAGCGAGCGATTTATGAAGGCCAATAATTTGGAGCCGATTGCACGGATGGTAAATTATGCCGTGGCAGGCGTTCCGCCACGGATAATGGGTATTGGCCCGATAGAAGCCATACCCAAAGTATTAAAAATGGCAGGCATGAAACAGCAGGATATGGACCTGATTGAACTGAATGAGGCTTTTGCATCACAATCGCTGGCCATTATCAAAGAATTGGGATTGAATACAGACATCATAAATGTTAATGGTGGCGCTATATCACTTGGTCACCCGCTGGGTTGCACCGGCGCAAAGCTTTCTGTTCAGCTTTTCGATGAGCTGGAGAAAAGAAATGGCAAATACGGCATGGTAACCATGTGCGTAGGCACCGGGCAGGGAGCAGCAGGAATATTTGAATTACTATAAATCGATATAAAAAATAGATCCCGGTATCTGTGTTTCTCAACAGGTCCCGGAAGATGTGGGGCGATAGTTCACATCGAAATAAAATAAAAAAACTAAAAACGACAAGATCATGAGCACTGTAGCAGAAAAAACACATTTAAAAGGCGGCGAATTTTTAATAAAGGAAACCGCAGCCGAGGATGTATTTATTCCCGAAAACTGGGATGAAGAGCAATTAATGATTGCTCAAACCTGCCAGGATTTTATTGACCAAAAGGTAGTTCCTGTTTTAGCCCGCATTGATGCACAGGAAGAAGGACTGTTGATCGATCTGTTTAACCAGGCCGGTGAATTGGGCATCCTCGGGGTTTCTATACCCGAGCAGTATGGTGGCTTTGGTAAGGATTTTACTACCGCCATGCTCATCAGTGAAAAAACGGGCCCCGGTGCTTCGTTTTCCGTTGCGGCAATGGCTCACACCGGCATTGGCACGTTGCCCATTCTTTATTATGGTAACCACGAACAAAAGGATAAATACATTCCAAAACTTACCACCGGTGAGTTGAAAGGCGCTTATTGTTTAACCGAACCAAGTTCGGGATCTGATGCTAATTCAGGCAAATCAAGGGCGACCCTATCGGCCGACGGCAAACATTATATCCTCAATGGCCAAAAAATGTGGATAACCAATGCAGGCTTTGCTGATATTTTTACCGTGTTTGCAAAAATTGATAACGATGAAAACCTGAGTGCTTTTATTGTTGAAAAGGCATTTGGAGGTATTACCTTAAATCCCGAAGAACACAAAATGGGTATTAAAGGTAGCTCAACCCGGCAGGTGTTCTTTAACGACTGCAAAGTACCGGTGGAAAATTTACTGTCGGAGCGGGGCAATGGATTTAAAATCGCTGTAAATATCCTAAACCTGGGTCGCATAAAATTGGGCGGCGCCGCGCTGGGTGGAGCAAAAGCTGTTATAACGCAATCCATCCGTTACGCCAATGAACGCGAGCAGTTTGGTAGGCCGATATCAAAATACGGTGCTATCCGTTATAAAATTGCAGAACAGGCTATAAAGGCTTACGCGACAGAATCGGCTATGTATCGTGCCAGTCAGAATATTGAGGACGCTACCCACAGTTTAATTGAAGGCGGGATGGACGAAGGCAAAGCAAAACTGAAAGGAACTGAATTATTTGCCATTGAAGCGGCGATCATAAAAGTTCATGCATCCGAAGCGCTGGACTATATTGTTGACGAAGGGGTACAAATATATGGCGGTATGGGTTATAGCGCCGAAGCGCCGATGGATAGGGCTTATCGCGATAGCCGTATCAACCGCATATTTGAAGGTACTAATGAGATCAACAGAATGCTGACGGTTGACATGATGCTGAAACGCGCCATGAAGGGCGAACTTGACCTGATGGGCCCGGCTCAAAAAGTAGCATCTGAATTGATGAGCATCCCTGATTTTAACCTGGATGAAGAAGATTTTTTCACTACCGAAAAGAAATATATCAATAACTTCAAAAAAGCCGTTTTATTGGTAGCCGGTGCAGCTGTTCAAAAACTGATGATGAACCTGGCAAAAGAGCAGGAAGTGCTGATGTACCTTGCCGATATGCTGATTGAAACCTATGTAAGCGAATCGATATTGCTGCGGGTTGAAAAATTGGCCGGGCAGCGTGGCGAGGATAAGGTAGCCGAACAAAAGGATATGATGCAGGTGTATATTCGCGATGCCGGCGATTTGATTTTTAAAGCCGGAAAAGAAGCATTAAATTCGTTTGCCGAGGGAGATGAAAGAAAGATGATGATGGTCGGCCTGAAACGGTTCACCAAGACCGAAGACCTGAATACCACCGCAGCAAGGAGAAGAGTTGCGGCAAAACTTATAGACGAGAATAAATATTGTTTCTGATTTAGTCAATAGTCAGTGGTCATTAGTCATTAAAAGGCTGCGAAACCAATGACCACTGACTAATGACAAATGACCAAAAAAGCCAATGACCGAACCAAAACGACTATTTGACTGCATGGAGATGCAGGCGCAAAACCCGTTGCCTGATCTTTTAAATGGGAAAGTTAACGGCACATGGGTACACTACAGTACCGCGCAGGTGCACGAAAAGGTTTATCAGATGGCAAATGCTTTGCTTGGCCTGGGCGTTTCGGCAAATGATGGCACAACCGAAGGCCGTGATAAGATCGGGCTGATCAGCAGTGGTCGCCCCGAATGGTTAATAACCGATCTTGCGGTGCAGTTAACAGGGGCCATTTTGGTGCCCTTATATACCAATACCACTGCAAAAGAAGTTGAGCAGATACTTATAGAGGCTGAAGTTAAATACATGTTTGTAAGCACCCGCGAACTGTATGAAAAGGTTACTTCCATAATGCCCAACGTCCCTTCGTTAAAAAAGGTTTATACATACGATCAAATCGAAGGGTTAACCAATTGGACTACATTGCTTAAACCGGTTGAGCAAACTGATAAGGACAAAATAAAAGCCGTAAGCGATACCATAACCGGCCATACAATCACTACCATTATTTATACATCAGGCACTACGGGCCGGCCAAAGGGCGTGATGCTTTCGCACAACAATATTGTGAGTAATGTTAAAGGATCAGGTGAATTTGTTTTGCTTGCGCCATTTAAAGAAAGGCGTTCCCTCAGCTTTTTGCCGCTGAACCACATCTTTGAAAAAACAACCAGCTATATATACCTTTTTTATGGCTTTGCTGTTTACTATGCCGAGAGCATGGATACTATTGGCGCCGATTTGAGGGATGTGAAGCCGTATATGTTTAGCACCGTACCGCGATTGCTGGAAAAAATATTCGAAAAAATTATGACGGTGGGCCAGCAGCTTACCGGGCTAAAAAAGAAAATATTTTTGTGGTCGATTAATGTTGCTGAAAATTTTGAATTGGAAAATACCAGCGCCTGGTATAAAATTAAACTGGCTTTAGCTGATAAACTTGTTTTTAGTAAATGGCGCGCTGCCGTTGGCGGGAATGTAGCTGTTGTGGTAGTGGGAAGTTCAGCAACGCCCATCAGGCTCGAAAAAATATTTACAGCTGCCGGGATAAATATTTTTGAAGGTTATGGCCTTACAGAAACATCTCCCGTAGTCTCGGTAAATCACCTGGGCCCCAATGGCAGAAAATTTGGAACGGTGGGTCAGTTGATCAGGGATTCACAGGTGAAGATTGCCGATGACGGCGAAATTCTTTGCAAAGGCCCCAATATTATGATGGGCTATTACAAAAATCCGGAGTTAACGGCGGAAGTTATGGCCGACGGATGGTTTCATACGGGTGATATTGGCGTACTGGACGAAGACGGCTTCCTTAAAATTACCGACCGTAAAAAGGAAATATTCAAAACCTCAGGCGGAAAATATGTGGCCCCAATGCCTATTGAAAACCGGATGAAGGAAAGCCCATTTATTGAGCAAATGATGGTGATTGGAGCGGGTATGAAATTTACGGCAGCGCTCATTGTTCCCTCGTTTGTTAATCTGAAAGTCTGGTGTACTCAAAATAAAGTAGATGTTCTCTCCAATCAGCAAATTATAAAAGATGAAAAGGTGATCGCTCTTTTTCAATCGATAATCGACGGCTACAACCCGGAATTTAATCATGTTGAGCAGGTGAAGAAATTTTTGTTGCTGCCGTCCGAATGGTCTATCGAGAATGGCGAACTCACTCCAACAAGTAAACTGAAACGCAGGGTCATTTTAGAAAAATTTAGTAAAGAGATCGAGAAGATATACGCTACAGACCCCGTTTCAAAACCAGTATAATATGAATACTTTACAGCTTAGCATAAACGATAAACTCGCTGTTATTACATTGGACAGGGGGCGATCAAACCCAATCAACGCCGAAATGGTAGCTGAACTAACTTCGGTTATGGCCGATTTTGCCGTGGACGATGCAGTGGGAGGGGTGATTATCACCGGAAAAGAAAACTTCTTCTCCGCAGGTCTCGACCTCATAGAGATTTACGATTACAACGAAGAAAAAAGTCGCAAGTTTTGGCACGATTTTCTGAACCTTCAAAAGGTGCTCATCAATTTTAAAAAACCATTGGTTGCCGCCATTACCGGACATAGCCCTGCAGGTGGTTGTGTGTTTGCTATTTGCTGCGATTACCGGGTAATGGCCCGAGGCAAATTTATTATCGGCTTAAATGAGGTGCCGGTTGGTATTATAGTGCCCGATGGTATTTTTAACGCATACGCATTTTGGATTGGCAAGCGCAAAGCACACCAGTATTTGCTGGAGGGTAAATTACTGCAGGTTGACGAAGCTTTAGCTGATGGCTTAATTGACGAGGTGTGTGATGCGGCCGATGTTATGGCTGCCGCCGAAAAGAAGATTCGCACCTATATGCAGTTTAACCCGGTGACCTGGAGCCAAAGCAAGCTGAACATACGTAAGGAACTTATAGCCCAATTAAACACAGATCAGGATAACACTCTGGAGACAATGTTTAAACAATGGTGGTCGCACGAAACTCGGAAGATACTGCAGAGCATCATTTATAATTTAAAAAACCCGCCGGTAAAAAAGGCATAATCTGATCATATGTCACAACCAATGCAATACGCACCGCCGGGTGCGGCTTTAAGCGGCATGTTAAGGGACGACGCCCTGAAGGGTAAAACCATTATTATAACAGGCGGCGGCACGGGGCTTGGCAAAGCCATGGGTACTTATTTTTTGCAATTAGGCGCCAACCTGGTCATCAGCAGCCGTAAGCTGGATGTGCTGCAAAAAACAGCAGCCGAAATGGAGGCGCAAACAGGCGGAAATGTATTGGCGGTGGCCTGTGATGTCCGTAATTATGATGAGGTAGAAAAAATGCTGCAGGCATCGGTTGAAGCATTTGGTAAAGTTGACATTTTGTTAAATAACGCGGCAGGTAATTTCATCTCGCCAACCGAGCGTTTGTCAGCCAATGCCTTTTCAACCATCATCGATATTGTGTTAAAAGGAACGGTTAATTGCTCGCTTGCCCTTGGTAAATACTGGATCAAAGAAAATATCGCCGGCAATATTCTCAATATCGTAACTACATACGCATTTACAGGTTCGGCGTATGTGGTGCCATCAGCCTGCGCAAAGGGCGGCGTACTGGCCATGACACGATCACTGGCGGTAGAATGGGGCAGGCACGGTATCCGTACCAATGCGATAGCCCCGGGGCCATTCCCAACCAAAGGCGCCTGGGAACGGCTTTTACCCGGCGCAATGGCCGAAAAATTTGATCCTAAAAACCGCGTGCCATTAAAAAGGGTAGGAGCCCACCAGGAATTGGCTAACCTCGCCGCATTTTTAGTATCTGATTTCTCTGCCTATATAAACGGCGAAGTAATTACCATTGACGGCGGCGAGTGGCTGCAAGGTGCAGGTCAGTTCAGCGACCTCGAAATGGTAACCGATGACATGTGGGATATGGTAGCCCAGGCAACCAGGGCGGTGAAGGGAAGTTAAACGTTTTTTTAGTGACATTAAACGGAAAAGGCGCAATCTCTTGCGCCTTTTGATTTTCCAGTGATCCCGCTGGGACTCGAACCCAGGACCCCAACATTAAAAGTGTTATGCTCTACCGGCTGAGCTACGGAATCGGGCTTTAAACTGCTTTTGTTTAAAGTGGTGCAAATATAGGACTATTCAACTTTGTGTGCAAGGCTTATTTTAATTTATTTTTTAACTGTTTTAAGCGGCTCATAAACAGTTAACTACAGTTTTAGAAAGCCAATTTTACCGCCGCCTCCAGCCAAAAGTACAAGTTTTCCGTGTTTGGCCTTCCGGCAGACGTTGTAGCTCGTGCCGTCAATTTTGGTCCAGGTTTTACCACCATCGGCGGTAATGTTACTGCCGGGAGTGCCTGTGGACAGGAAGGTGTCGCCAGAAAGATACTCGATGCACGACTGAAAACCCCATGGCCCAGTTTTTATAGGGTAGTAAGTTAATGTCGCGTCCAGTCTTGGTAAGGCAACTGCAGCAACCGAATCAACCTTTTTGTCATCGGCATAGTCACCACCAACAAATAAGCCCCGATCGCCTCCCATTGCGAAAGAGAACGCTCCCTGGCTGGACTTATGATGCACTATTGGCAACGGGTTATATTCCCAGGAACCAAGGGTGACATTAAAATAAATAAATCTTGCCGCAGTGCCTCCAGACGCTATACCAATTGCACCTTTTACTATTCTCATACATGTCCCGCTTGCTGCAAAGGCGGCCTCGCCCGGCAAAGCATCCGGGGGATTTTTATGAGCACGCCAGGTTTCGCCGCCGTCGTTAGTTTCCATCAAAACAAATTTTCCTTTAATGGGATCGCCTAATACCACCCCATGTTTCGGGCTGTCAAAATCCATCGCATCAAAAAAATAAGAGGTATCGGCATTATTATAATTTACCTGCCAGCTTGCGCCGCCATCAATTGTTTTTAATATTAAAGCAGGCGTGCCTGAACTCATGACTACGGCTTTTTTATCCGAAAATGCTTCTATATCCCTGAAATCAGCTTTCTCAAAACCTTTTACCTGTTGCCAGTTCCAGGTTTTGCCGCCGTCGCGCGTTAGTGCTATAGTGCCCTTGGTTCCGCTCACCCAT
>Ga0068855_100000093_pt1 | contig 106968 bp, 81 predicted proteins | sample KBSCornC52_FD_66592 | JGI IMG/M metagenome (GOLD analysis project Ga0068855, IMG submission 66592) | Corn rhizosphere microbial communities from Kellogg Biological Station, Michigan, USA - KBS Corn C5-2 | ecosystem: Host-associated > Plants > Roots > Rhizosphere > Soil ...
ATTGATGTGTTGAAAGATGCTTCGGCAACAGCAATTTATGGTATACGTGCAGCAAACGGCGTTGTGCTGATCACCACCAAAAAAGGCAAGAAAGACGGCATAACGATTTCTGTTGACGCCTACAATTCAATCCAAAGTAAACCGAAGGAATATTCGGTGTTAAATGCCCAGCAATTTGCCACTTTGGCTAACACCGAAGCAGCCGTTCCCGGCACCACCTTCGTGTCGTTCTCGGGCTGGTCAAATCCATCATCGCTTACCAATATTGATTGGCAAAATGCGGTGTACGGAACCGGCTTAACTCAGAAATACGACATAGGCTTGCGTGGCGGTAACGACAAAGTTCAAACCTCAACTTCAATTGGCTACTATGATCAAAAAGGTATCGTTTTAGATTCTTATTTCAGAAGAGCCAATCTTGCCTTAAACTTAGATTACTCGCCCAACAAATGGCTGAAATCATCAACAAGTGCAAAATACACCTACCAGCAGCAAGACAATCCGTTTGGCACAGGTAGCTTGGTTCAGTTGAGCGAGTTGCCGCCAACACTGGATGGGGGTAATAAACTGACCAACCAGGTAAAAGACGCTAATGGCAACTACGGCTTTTTTAACCCGGTTTACACCGAAGTATTGAGTTATGGTAACCCTGTTTATAATATTGAGCAGAACCATAACTACCCGATGAATAATTTCATCCTGGCAAACTCATCGTTGGAAGCTACTATATTCGATGGGCTGAAAATTAAAACCAATGCCGGTGTAAATATCAACACTTTCTCCGATTCCTTTTTTCAACCCGAGGATGACCGGGCACAGAATGAGTACCCGGGACAAGGCAGGGTGCAACCGGCGTTTTACAGCCAGCACCTGAGCCAAACATTTGATTGGTTGTGGGAAAATACCATATCGTACGATAAAACTTTTGGCAAACACAAAATAAACTTTCTTGGCGGTTTCTCGGCTCAAAAGTCTATATGGAATGGTATGGGCGGCCAGGGTGTGCCGCCTAACGGCACCATCAGGGATTTGGCGCAAGTGGGCACACTACAGCTTGACGTAAATAATCCGGTAGGATCCGACACAGGTAACGGCCAAAACATTATTACACTCGCATCCGAATTCTCAAGGTTGACTTATACATACAATGATCGCTACATCTTAACCGGTACTATCCGGAGAGACGGGTCTTCTAAATTTCCAACACAAAACCAATACGGTACATTCCCATCGGGTGCAATCGCCTGGAAGGCCAAAGAGGAATCATTTTTGAAAGATGTTAACTGGCTGACCGATTTGAAAGTACGCGGCAGCTATGGCGAAACAGGTAACCAGGGCGATATCAACCCATTTCAATATCAATCGTTATACACCGGAAACTATTTAGCGACTGTTAACGGCGGTGGCGTTGATAACTTAGGTTATCCGTTTAATAAAATATACCAAAATGGTATTGCCGCCAAACAACCTGAGAATGATAAGTTGAAATGGGAAACTGACACCCAGGCAGACGTAGGTATTGATGCGACATTTTTAAACGGCGATTTGAGTGTTACTGCCGATTATTACGACAGAAAGTCGAAAGACTTTTTGTTAACACTCGCAGCGCCAGCACAAACAGGTTTTAACTACCTGACCCGCAACGTGGGCAGTATGGAAAATAAAGGTTTTGAGCTTTCGATAAACTATCACCACAGGGTGAACAGGGATTTCAACTACAGCGCGGGCTTAACCTTTTCAACTGTTAACAACAAGTTAACCAGTATTACATCAGGAACAACTTTTGTAACCAACTTTGGTGGTTTAAATGTACCTGCCGACGGTTGGAGCACTTTCTCCGAAACCAATATTGGCCAGCCAGTGGGCGAATTCTATGGCTATAAATCATTGGGTATTTTCCAAACACAGGCCCAGATTGATGCCTTAAATGCAAATGCAGCGGCAAAAAATGGTGCAGGCACTTATTACCAGAAAAACGTAACCGTGCCGGGCGACCGTTACTTTGCAGATGTTAACGGTGACGGGATTGTTAATGCTAATGACCAGGTGTCTTTAGGCAGCCCGCTTCCTAAGTTTTTCGGTGGTATAAACCTTGATGCCACCTACAAAGCATGGGATATTAATGCCTACTTCTATGGCGTTTACGGAAACAAAATATTTAACTTCCAGGAAAGCGCTCTGGAGAGCTTCCAGAACAGAAGTTTCGTAGGTATCGAAAACATCAGCGAGAATTATTACCAAAACGCTTGGACTCCTGCTAATCACTCTAATACTTACGCCAGGATAACCACCAATGACGATGTTACCGGCAGCAACGTGGCCTCGAGCGCATATATTGAAAACGGCAGCTTCCTGAAATTGAAAACGCTTACGATTGGCTATACATTACCAGCCGAATTGACCAAAAAGCTCACGCTTACCAAGGTCAGGATATACGCGTCAACACAAAACCTTTTCACTATTACCAGTTATAAAGGCCTTGATCCTGAAATTGGGATACAAGGAGGTAACCCAACGCAAAATGGGGTTGATACAGGTACCTATCCGTCAACCAAAATGTACACACTTGGGATAAATGTAACGCTGTAATAACGAAATTAAAATATTAAAGATATGAAAATGAATAAAAAGTACATCGCCCTGATTGCCCTGTTTGCGGCGCTAATTGTACCGCTTAGTTGCAAAAAAAGTTTCCTTAACCAAACCAATACTTTTTCGGCTACTGCAAATGCTACATTCAACAAATCATCGGATGTTATAGCATTGGTAAACAGTATTTACGATACTTACCAGAACAGCGACTTCCTGAAAAAATCAATGTGGTATTACGCTAACTTTTTAACCCACGATTGGTTTAATAACGGTAATGATATTGCCTGGAACAACTACACCATTCCGGCCACTTTTGGCGCCTTGCAAACATTTTGGGATGATGCCTACATTGGTATATCCCGTGCAAACCAGGCGCTGCCTATTATCGCAAGCGCAAAAGCAAGGGGTATAGTTACCCCGGCACTGGCTGACCGCTTGACAGGTGAAACCTTGTTTTTAAGAGGGATGACTTACTATTACCTAACCGGTACTTTTGGTGGCGTGCCATTGGAATTAAGCGCACAAACCGACGGCTTAACCCCAAGGAGCACCCAGGACCAATGCTTTAACCAGGTGGTAGCCGATATGAAACAGGCAGAATCGTTATTAACATCAAAAACTGCACTGGCTGCATCCGACCTGGGCCGCGCCACTAAAGGCGCTGCTTATGCTTACGAAGGTTCGGCACAAATGTGGTTAAAAAATTATACTGCTGCTTTAGCAGCGTTTAATAATCCCGAGTTATCAAACTATCACTTGCTGCCCAAATTTGTGGATGTTAACGAGTATAACAACCAGAATAACGACGAATCGATTTACGAAGTTCAGTTTGATTTAACCGGCGGCAACCAAAGCTGGGGCGATAGCTGGCAGCCACCAGGCGCTGAGTTGGGCTGGATTGACAGCTTTAGCTGGCCATCGGAAATAACCGGCGAAGGATATGACTATGGCAGCCCTGCGCTTTACTATTCATACCAGGCAGGCGATACACGTAAAACGCTTACCATTTTAGGCCCCGGCGATCCGAATTTAAGCCCCGGCATTATTGCAAAATGGGGTGGTATAAAAGGCTATCCAAACGTAACAGGTGGTTATGCTGCTTACCTGGCTAACCCGACTACCGATATTGCCGACAAAAACCGCTACACCGATGGTAACGGCAATATCATCAACACCAACGGTACCGCTGCTTACCCATGGTATGGTACCGATGGAACACCACGTTCGGGTTTCTGCTGCTCAAAAAAATGGAGAGATCCTACACTTACAGGTGGTTCGGGTCCGCAGGCCATTTTTGGCAGCCAAAACCAAACATTAATGCGCTATGCTGAGGTTTTACTTTCAAGAGCTGAATGTAAAATACGTACCGGCGATGTTGCAGGTGGTTTGGCTGATATTGCACTGGTTAGGAACCGTGCATTCGGCGGAACAGCTCCAACTGTTTGGCAAGACGGCCAGCTGGTTGACGGCAGCCCGGCCCCCGCATTAACCGATCCTATGCAAAAAGTGTTGAGCGAATACAGGCACGAACTTACCGGCGAATACTCCTTAATGTATTTGCTGCGCAGGGCCGGTACCGACGCGGGAACAGGCAAACCATACGATATGGAGTTTTTGCATAATGTTAATAACCCTGCCGGCGCAGGTCCCAATAATAACTCCAGCGCTATCATCTTTGCATTCGGCCCAACTGCCGATGGCAAAACGCATGGTGTTACCCTTAATGACATACCCACAGGACGCGATATACTGCCAATTCCGCAACAGGCAATTGGCCTTAATCCAAACCTGAAACAAAACCCGGGTTTTTAAGGTACTTGAGTTTTTTATTTAAAAATGAGAGTTGGTTAATAGATTGATTAAAGGCTTTCCCCGCAAGGGGAAGCCTTTTCTAGTATCAGGCTAGTGGTTAACCATGGCCTACGTTTACAAACCCCAATTGTTGAAAGCGATTATGCTGTACGGGTGCGTTAATTAATAAACTGTGATGCATAATGCTTAATTTCAACCAATATACCTTTATGAATAAATTTTACCTTACCGCGTTTTTATTGTGCGCATTGGCTTTGATTTCGTGTAAAAAGAAAACGCTGTTTGAACAAATCTCGTCGGACCATTCGGGCGTTCACTTCAATAACAAGATAACCGAATCTGACGCCATCAATCCTTTGGATATTGTAAATGTGTATAACGGCGGCGGTGTAGGCATAGGCGATTTTAATAAAGATGGCTTGCAGGATATTTACTTCACCGGTAATATGGTGTCCAACCGTTTGTATTTAAATAAAGGTAATTTTAAGTTTGAAGACATAACGGATAAGGCGGGTGTTGGCGGGAGCGGCCGATGGGGCCGGGGCGTGGCCATAGTGGATATTAATAACGACGGTCTGCCTGATATTTACGTTTGCAACACCATTTACGACGACTCGCTTAAACGCAAAAACCTGTTGTATATTAACCAGGGGCCGGATAAAGACGGTATTCCGCATTTTAAAGAAATGGCGAAGGAATATGGACTGGATATTTGCACCTATTCAACCATGGCCAGCTTTTTCGACTATGATAACGATGGCGACCTGGATATGTACCTTACGGTTAATAACGCAAACGCAGCCTATAATCCAAGTGTTTTCAGACCCACAGGGGGACGAGGCTCCGACTTTATAACCGGGAGACTATACCGTAATGATTGGGACAGCACCCTGCATCACCCGGTTTTTCATGATGTTACCAAACAGGCTGGGCTCGACAAAATAAGTGGTTATGGCCATTCGGCCACTACGGTTGATTTTAATGGCGATGGCTGGAAAGATATTTATGTTTCCAACGATTTTATCACCAATAACATCCTTTATATCAATAACCACGACGGCACCTTTACTGATCGGTCCAAAGAATATTTTAAGCACACCTCGCTTAACTCGATGGGGCAGGATGTGGTTGATATTAATAACGACGGTTTGCCTGATGTGGTGGAACTGGATATGAACCCGCCGGACAATTACCGAAAAAAGATGATGATGGGCGCCAATAGTTATCAAAACTATCAAAACTTCGATCTGTTTGGCAACCAGTACCAATACGTACGCAATACCTTACAGATAAACCAGGGTCCGCGGCTGGGGCAGCAGGGGGTTATTGGCAGCCCGGCATTCAGCGAGGTTGCCTTTTTAAGCGGCGTTGCACAAACCGACTGGAGCTGGACGCCTTTGGTGACCGATTTTAATAACGATGGCTTCCGCGATATTGTGATAACCAATGGTTTCCGCAAGGATGTTTCCGATCATGACTTTATGATCTACCGGCAAAGCCCTTACGCTTATGGCTCCAAGCAAAAGGTGCTGGACCAGATCCCCGAAGTTAAATTGCACAACTATGCCTTTGAAAATAACGGCGACCTGACATTTAACGATGTGAGTGTTAGCTGGGGACTCAGTTTACCCACATTCTCCAACGGCGCTGTTTATGCCGACCTTGACAACGATGGCGCCATGGATATGGTGGTCAACAATATTGATGATGAAGCCTTAATTTACCGTAATACCAGCAGGGATGAACAAAAAACGATTGAAAAGGCACATTACCTGCAGATAACTTTTACCGGCGGTAAACAAAACATCAACGGTATTGGCGCTATGGCCGATATTTATTACGATCATGGTAAACACCAGGTTTATGAAAACGACCCTTACCGGGGATACCTATCGACCGTGCAAGCTATGGCGCATTTTGGTTTGGGGAATGTTACGGTGGTAGACTCGGTTATCATTAAATGGCAGGGCGGCAAAAAGCAAAAACTTGCTAATGTAAAAGCCGATCAGAAAATAAAAGTAAACATAACTGATGCCAACGGAACTTATTCGTTAAGCCAGCCCGAGATTGATTTTAAAGCCTACTTTAAAGAAGTTGGCGACTCGCTGGGTGTTCATTTTATAAATAACGATGTTGACTTTGTCGATTTTAACGTTCAAAAGCTGTTGCCGCATAAACTATCGGAATATAGTCCGGCGCTTGCCGTGGGCGATGTTGACGGAAACGGCCTGGATGATATTATTATCGGCGGCGATGCCTATAACCCTGCGCAGGTGTTTTTGCAACAGGCTGATGGCAAATTTAAACAACGAGACGTAGCTGCCAGTCGCCCCGATCCATCAACTCATTACTGTAAGGACGAAGGCCTGCTGCTTTTTGACGCCAATGGCGATGGTAAGCCAGACCTGTATGCTGCCAGCGGTGGCTACAAGGATGCGCCTAACAGCCCATCGTACCAGGACAGGTTATATTTAAATGATGGCAAAGGAAATTTCACGCTGGCGCAGGGTGCTATTCCGCCCAATTTAACCAGTAAATTATGTGTGCGGGCTGCCGATTTTAACAAGGATGGCAAGCTGGATCTGTTTATATCGGGCAGGGTTGAGCCATGGAATTATCCCAAGCCGGTATCGAGCATCATTTTGCGGAACGACAGTAAAAACGGCGTTATTAAGTTTACCGACGTTACCGCCGAAATAGCGCCCGCCTTAAAAAATATAGGCATGGTTTGCGATGCCTTGTTTACCGATTTTTATAACGATGGCTGGCCCGATTTGATTTTAGCAGGTGAGTGGATGCCCATAACATTCCTGAAAAACGATCATGGCAAATTTGTAAACATAACCGCGGAAACGGGTGTGGCTGATAAACTAGGTTGGTGGAGTTCCATTGTCGGTGGCGATTTCAGGCATACCGGCCGCACGGATTATATAGTAGGCAACCTGGGGCAAAACAGTATTTACCAGGTGAGCGACCAGTATCCGGCTTATATAACGGCGAAGGATTTTGATAAAAATGGCGCTTTCGATGCCATACCTTCCATCTTTCTTCCTGATAAAAATGGCGACAAAAAGGAGTTTCCGTTGCTGGGTAGGGATGATATGTTAAAGCAAATGATCAGCTTAAAGAAAAGATACACCAATTACAAATCATTTGCCGAAGCCACGATGGACGATATGTTCCCGGCGGATATGCGGAGCGGGGCCTTAAGGCTGAAAGCCAATATACAAAAGTCCTGCTTTTTAAGGAACGACGGGAACGGCAAGTTTACCCTTATCCCGCTGCCCATTGAAGCGCAGTTTTCGGTTTTAAACGGCATGGAAACAGGTGATTTTGACGGCGACGGAAACCTGGATGTAGTTATTAACGGCAATGATTATGGCACCGATGTGTCCATTGGTCGCTACGATGCGCTGAACGGCCTGATGTTGAAAGGCGACGGAAACGGCAATTTCAAGGCCCAAAGTATTTTGCAAAGCGGTATTTATATCCCCGGCGATGGTAAAGCGCTGGTTAAATTGAGAGATGCGAATGGGAATATGCTGCTGGCTGCCAGTCAGCATAAAGGAGCATTAAAGATTTTTAGAATGAACACAATAGCGAAAACCATCGCAGCAAATCCATTGGATGCCTACGCTATCATAAAATATAAAAACGGTAAAACCGAAAAGCAGGAATTGTATTACGGATCGTCGTTTTTATCACAATCGGCCAGGTTTATTAAGGTTGATGACAGTATGGCGAGTGTGGTGGTTTATGATGTGAACGGGAATAAGAGGGTGGTGAAATAGCCTTGTTTAGTTAGATTTGACGATTTTTAAAAGAGTCGTCAAATCTTTATCTGCCAAGTACTCATCCCTTTTAAAACCCGATAGAATTCCCCCCGTCAACGGGCAAAACTACACCGGTTACATATTTGGCGGCATCGGACGATAGATAGTAAATAGCCTCGGCTATATCATCGGGGAAACCCAATGCGCCCATGGGGGTACGCGAAAGTACCTTTTGTTTGCGTTGAGGATCATTATCCAGCGCCTTTGCCGACATGTTGGTGGCTATAAAACCCGGTGCAACGCAATTAACCCGGATGCCGCCCGGCGACAACTCTACGGCCATGGCTTTTGTCATGCCCTCAATGGCACTTTTAGCCGCAGTGTAGGCTATTACGTATGGTAAACCGTATTGCGCCGCCATCGAACTGATATTGATGATACAACCCTGCTTTTTTTGCAGCATATTTTTGGACACCTCGCGGGATATTACAAACACCGAGGTTAGGTTGGTTAAAATTATCTGTTGAAATTCTTCGTCGGTTACGTCGGTCAGTGGCTTCTTTTGATTGATGCCGGCATTGTTCACCAGGATATCTATTTGGCCGTGTTCGGCTATCAGGTCGTTTACAAGTACGGGTATCTCTTTTAAATTGCTCAAATCCAATACCTTGTAGCTGCAAAGGCTGCCCAGGCTTTGGGAAACTTCGGCCAGGTTTTTTTCATTTCGCCCTATAATGATGGTTTTAATGCCATTAGCTACAAATTTTTTTACCGTTGCCAGTCCCAGTCCCGATGCGCCGCCTGTAATGATTGCTGTTTTTATATTGGAATCCATCAAATTTTCGATGTTAATTTTTTATCCAGGTAAATTATTTAATGTTTTTTGAACGACGATTCGCGCACAATCAATTCCGACCTTAAAATAAGGTTGTGCGTTTGCTGCAGGTCGTCATTATTATCCGTTGAAAATTCTTTTTACATTAACTGTCTGCAATCGATTGCAAAAGTATAAATTTGTAGTTATCCAACTGAAAATTAAACTAAATTATTCTTGCTATTTCCTTAAAAACTAATTGACACTATCTTTTTTTAGTTGAATTGGTTAGTAATTGATTACATAGAGGTTTGTTATGAAAAATCGCGCGTGTTTTGTCGCTGTTATTATTTTACTGCTGTCTCATACGGTTACTACTCTTTATGGGCAGGCCCCTGGGGATAAATCCTATATCTCCTCAAAAAATGGAGGCGGTTATTTCCGCTTGTCGGCAAATGGTAAAGCCACAACAGTTTATATAGATACAGCCGACTATGCAGGGGTAAAAATTGCTGCCGGGAATTTGCAGGAAGATATTTATTCGGTCACCAAAACGCGGCCGCGTTTAGATAGTATTAATGCAGGAGGTGCAAACCAACTTGTGATTATTGGCACCATCGGCAAAAATAAATTGATAGACAGGTTAATCAGCCTAAAAAAACTTAATGCCGATAACATAAGGGGCAGGTGGGAGGCGCATATTACCCAGGTAGTGAATAATCCACTGCCAGGTGTTAAACAGGCACTCGTGATAGCCGGCAGCGACAAACGGGGAACTATCTACGGAGTGTATGATCTGTCGGCCCAAATTGGCGTGTCGCCATGGCATTGGTGGGCCGATGTACCCGTTAAACAACAAAAAGAATTGTATGTACTTGCCGGCAGGTATGTGGATGCCGGGCCGGCGGTTAAATACCGGGGTATTTTTATTAATGACGAAGCGCCCTCGTTTTCGGGCTGGGCAAAGGAGAAATTTGGCGGCGTAAATCATAAAGTTTATGAAAAGGTTTTTGAACTTATTTTACGCCTTAAAGGAAACTATCTGTGGCCGGCCATGTGGGGAAATGCTTTTAATGATGATGACAAACTGGACCCGGTGCTGGCCGATGAATATGGGGTTGTAATGGGAACGTCGCACCATGAACCGATGGACCGCGCCCAGCAGGAGTGGAAGCGTTATGGCGCTGGTGCATGGAATTACGAGACCAACGGGCCTGTTTTGCGCGATTTCTGGAAAAAAGGGATCGAGAATATGGACAAAAAAGAGACCATTGTTACCGTTGGCATGCGCGGCGATGGCGATATGCCCATGACTGAGGGCAGCAATATTGCGCTGCTGGAGAAAATTGTTGACGATCAGCGTAAAATTATAGCTGGCGTTACCGGGAAACCTGCACAGGAAACCCCGCAAATGTGGGCCTTATATAAGGAAGTGCAGGATTATTACGATAAAGGCATGCGTGTGCCCGATGACGTTACCCTTTTGTTGTGCGACGATAACTGGGGCAACATACGCAAACTTCCTAAATTAGATGAAAAACCACGCAAAGGCGGTTACGGCATTTATTATCATTTTGATTATGTAGGCGGGCCGCGGAATTATAAATGGCTCAATACAAACACCATCAGCAAAACATGGGAACAAATGCACCTGGCCTATACATACAACGCCAAACAGGTTTGGATAGTAAACGTGGGCGATTTAAAGCCCATGGAGTTCCCAATTAGTTTCTTTTTGGACTACGCCTGGTCGCCGGATAAGTGGCCGGCCAATAAATTGGATGAGTACACCCGACTATGGGCAGCCCAGCAATTTGGACCTGGTTACGCTGCCGAGATTGCGGAAATATTGTCCTTATATACTAAATACAACGGTCGCCGCAAACCGGAGTTGCTTGACGAAAACACTTACAGCCTAACCCATTACAACGAATTTGAAAACGTGGTGAACGATTATACCCGCTTAGAAGAAAAAGCAAGGCTGCTATACAAAAAGATGCCGGTGCAATATCGCGATGCCTATTACCAGCTGGTAATGCACCCGGTTGAGGCCTGCGCCAACTTAAATAAGCTTTACCTGGCCGCCGCACAAAACAAGTTGTACGCCGCGCAGGGCAGGGCTTTAACCAATGCCAAAGCGGCTGAAGTAAAACAACTGTTTGAAAAAGATGCCGCCATATCGCACTATTATAACACGGTAATGGCTAATGGCAAGTGGAACCACATGATGGACCAAACCCATATTGGCTATACCTACTGGCAGCAGCCCCCGGTTGATAAAATGCCCGATGTTAAAACCATTGACCTGCCGGGCGCCCAGCAAATGGGCGTAGCGGTAGAAGGCTCGGCGTTGTGGTGGCCGGCTGAGAAATCAAACGCTGTTTTGCCTGAGTTTAATGTGAACGGTAGCCAGCCACATTATATCGAGATATTTAACAGGGGAAAGGGCTCATTTAAGTTTAGTGCGAAACCTTCTGCGTCTTATATTACCGTTATGCCGAATGCCGGGACAATAACCGATCAGCAAAGGGTATGGGTAAAGTTGAATTGGGCAAAGGCGCCAAAGGGCGTAACGCATGTACCCATAACCATTGCCTACGAACATGGCGAAGTAACCATTGAGGCTGTTGTTAACAATAACCCCGCATCAGCCAGTGGATTTTACGAAAATGATGGCTTTGTAGCGATGGAAGCTGCGCATTATACAAGGGCAATAGGCGATAAGACCGCAGGATGGCAAATTATACCGGGTTATGGCCGGACGCTGTCTGGCGTAATGCCCTCGCCGGTTACGATGGGCAGGCAGTTACCCGGGGGCAACAGTCCGCACCTGGAATATGATTTTAATGCCACCGACACCGGCATGGTGAAAGTAGAAACCTATATTTCGCCAACCATCGACTTTAAAAATGCGGACGGGTTGCATTATGCTGTTTCGATAGATGATGAGCAACCGCAAACTGTTAATATTAATGCTGATAAAGGGGAAGTAGCCTGGAATAAAGATGTGAGCAACAATATAAAAACACTAACTACAAACCATCGCCTGAAGAGGGCCGGAAAGCACGTGTTAAAGTATTGGATGGTTGACCCGGCTGTGGTACTGCAGAAAATTGTGATTAATACCGCTGGTGAACAGGCAAGTTACCTCGGTCCGCCCGAAAGTTTCAGGAGGTAACAATAATTTAATGTCGAAACGACAAATAAATCGGCAATCGATTGCATAAATTAAAAAATGTTTAAATATATTTGTAACTCAATACACTATGCCTGTTACTATAAGCAAGCATTTTTCGTATTTGTACTTGAATACGGGCAGTTCCGCTGCTTTAAGGCCTTACTACAGATTTCTCTTTTGAAGGGATTTAGTTGATTGGCGCTCCAGGTGAGATGGGAGCGCCTTTTTTGTGGGGTGAAGTTGCGCTGATGGGAGTATTTATTTAATGTCAATGTTTGTGGCCTTAAAAAACTAAGCTGAGGGCGAATCAGTAACAACAATTGGCGCTTCGGCTACCCCAAGCTTTTTCATTGCCTTTTTTTCAATCCATCCATGAATAGCTCCAAGTACTGCACCCATGATTAAATCAAGGATAAATAATGCAATGGGGTTATCTCCGGTAGCATTAGATAACGGCTCGTGTAAGACATGGCTAAGCATTTCAAATGTCAATACAAATGAAAGCACAACGGTAAATCGAATTAATGGTGGCGGAACTTTATATGTCGCTAACCAAGCGCACGATCCTAATAATACAACAATTAGAAAGCCGCCAATTAAATAAAGGGTTCGCGTTTTCCGTATTTTACCTGCGTCTACCTTCTGTTTGCGAGCGTCTGTGCGTTGTTTTTCCTGTTCAACTCGCAACTGATTAAAAAGTGCCTCGTTTTTAAATTGATTTACCGTATCTCTCAGAGCCACACTGCGTTTACCGGCATCGTACGCTCGCTCAAAGTCATGATTTGCGGCAAAAAGCAGACTCAGTTTCTGATAAGCGTGTGATAGCTCTTCAAACACATTCATGTCTGTACTTTGTGCTTGGATGTTTTTTAAAAGTTGCATAGAAGGCTCATATTTCTTTTGCGCCACGAAGATGGAATTGAGATCGAACTGAGCCTCTATAAGTAACTGATTATCATTATCTTTTAGTGTATCGATGACGGTGCGAATTTCTTGCTCGGCGTCCGCAAGCTGGGACTTAGCATATTCGTAACTGGCCGTAGCCCATACCATTTTGTATTCTTGTTTATAATGCTCCAATAGCCCGTTAAGTTCTTGATTTTGTTTGAAGTAGGCCAAGGCGCTATCGAATTTCCTTTCTTTAACATAAGAGTTAAATATGTAAAGTTTTATGGTATTCGCCCATGTCGGATAAATTTTCATTTTATTACAAAAAGCTAACCATTCTGAATAATCCCTCCGTGCCAACTGATAACCAATATCGGGTATCAAATAATGTACCATCGCTTTCCAGCCATAATCTTCTAAAAGTGCAAATTTATTATAGCTTTCCTTGGAGCTATCGATGCGGAATGCCATCATAACATTATTCAACGCTTCGGGGACCATTTTCATTTTATAATAAAGAGCAGCATATTGAATATAACATTGACGTTTAAAGCTGCTGTCACTTATCTCATCCGCAAATCCCGCAGCAGAACTGATATTTCTAAAAGCTTCGACAATCTCGTTGCGGTATATTCTATTTTGTGCTAATGCTAATTTGCCAATAACATGTAACGAATCACTTTTCAATATTGATGCAATAGAATCAGCGGAAATGGCGTAGGCCAAATAACGCGGATTAGCAGGATAGTAACGGACGAGGCTAGCCATGTGGGCATAGGCTTTACATTCGTAGACTGAATTCCGTTTTTCTTTAGCATCTTCAAGTAGCAAAGCATAATAATTTTCAGCTGTGTGTAATCTGCTGTTGCTGTTCACGCCAGTATAGTAGGCCCATTTGTCACCATTCGATAACAGCGCGGCGAAGTTAAGGTCGGAACGACGGCTGCTGTAACGAAGGCGTGCTTCGCATAATGTGTAACATGAATCGTCTGAATTACCATCCATCAAGTAACAAGTAGCTAAGGAATCATAAAATCGGCAACGGCGAACTGGGTCGGTTTCCATTTTTAGCATTCGAGTCAACAGAGTCTTGTTTTGAGCAAGCAGTTTCTCAGGTCTTGATGTATAAATGCAAACAAATAATAGTATTATTATTTTGACTCTCCGTCTTAAATTTATCGCAATCACTTTGGACGAAATACAAGCAAAGGCATTTTGAAAATGTGCGAAAAGGATTCGAACATGTCCATGTATGGGCGGGCTGTTAAACATTGTCTTAAGTTTTAGGTGAGGTTTTTCGTGTTGCTCGGTTTATAGGTCGTTTTGAATAAATGATTTTATCTTTTTTAATTTATAATCGAATTTAGTAAATTATGCCTAGCTAAAAAAAGAGGAAAATACGGTATTAAAAAAGGTATTTTCCCCGTTCGAAAAAGCCAGCAGTTTAGCAATTAAAAAATTATTTCTAGTTACACTTTACGCTTGCGGAAGTTTACGTTTTAATAACTCAGACTTGTATTAACTTAAATGCCAATTAATAATTTCGTTCTTTAAAACTCCATTTTGGATATTATTATTATTGTCTTGTAAAATAGATACCTACAATCTACTTCCCCTGATACGCCTTTATATTTTCGGCTACATCAACCATGGGGGCAATCCAGATGTCTTTTTCATTTGCTTTCAGGAAGTGGAGCAGTTGGCTGTGGGCGCTTAAGCTTTCGTTGATGTTATGCCCGCCGCCAACGCCGTGAAACAGGAACACCAGCAGGGTATGCGATTGCATGGCTTTTTTTACCAGGTCAATCATATAATCAGCGGGTTTGTCGCTGATGGAGTAGCAATCAATATTGTCCAGTTTCACTTCACCGGCTGTTTGAAGCCCCCCGGTAACGCCCCGGGCGCCTGCGAAATCATTTTTTAGGTCATCATAAAAAAACTTGTCTCCAATTTTAAGGTCGCCGCAGGGGTAGGCAAAGGTGCGTGTACTTTTGCCGTCGATTGCTTTTAAAAGGGTGTTATTGATACGGATTTCATTTACCGCCCTTGCAACGGGATATTTACTCAGGTCGCCATCCGGTGGCACCCAGCTCCGGCCGGGCAGACTGGCGTCGCAGGGGTGAAACAGGGAGTGGTTGCCCAATTCGTGCCCTTCATTGGCCGCTGCTCGCCATGCTGCCATCCGTTTTTCCACAACAGGGGAGGAGCCGATGATGTAAAAGGTACCCTTCAGGTTTAAGGAATCCAGCGCCGGGATCACGTTGTCAAGGTCCACGTCTATGGCGTCATCATAAGTCAATACCACGGCGCATTGTTTATTGTTCCACACTTTAACACCTGGCTGCTGCGCTTTGGCTGTATAGGTTGCTGCCAGCAACAGCGCTATAATAACTGTATTTTTCAATTTCATATATCTTAAGATTGGTACGAAAATTAGTGCTTAATAAATTTATCTGCCCACTGTATAAAATATTTCATGTTTGGGGCGTCGGTGTGGCCGCCGTCATGTTGCCGCCAGGCCAGTTCACCGTCTAGCAGGCCAACGTTTACCCCCGGCATTTTTTCTGTTTTATAATCGTTGGAAACACCGAGGTCTTTAGCGCCAAGCAATTTAAATACTGCCCCTGCTGCTACTGTCGCCATGTAACTGCCCTGGTGATCGAGCCATTTGGCATCGCCCTGTTCGGGCACGCCATAGCTGATAAAGGTTAAGCGCGGTGCACACAAAGCAATCAGGTCGTGGGCGTCTACTGGTAAATCTCCCGGATTTTTACTGCCAAAAGTAGCCTCAGACGCACCATATTTTAAAAAGTTGCCTGCCATCCAATGGTACTCGCCGCTTCCGGTCAGGCTCTCCACCGCTTCGCCCCAGTTACGGCGACTCAACTTAGCCCCGCCTTCGCCCGATGAGCCCACCAATGCCACGGCAAAACGTGGTTCAAAAGCCAGCGTAACCAAAGCGGCCTTGCCATAGCGCGATACGCCTTCAATGCCGACGTGCCTGCCATCTACAGCCGTGTCAGTCTCCAGGTAATCCAATCCCCGAGCGGCGCCCCATGCCCATGCACGCAGTGCACCCCAGTCTTCCGGTTTGCGCGGCTGGCCTTTATTTACCAGGCCGATTATTCCCCTTGTTAAGCCGGCTCCGTTATCGGCTTGTATACTTCCCGGGTCAATCAGGACATACCCCCAGCCATCGGCAATCAATTGTTGTGGAGAGGGTGGGTCACCGGCGCCGCGCGGCGCGCCAAAAGGGAACGCCGGTGCCTGCGCGGTTATCGGCATGTAAGCCGGGTGCTGATCAAAAACGGTTTTCAGTTCCGGATCGATATTGATGAGCAGGGTCTTCATCGCTTTGTTGATCCGTTCAAGTTCGTCGGGGTTGGGCTGTGCCGGCGCGGGTACAGCACTGCGGCCAAACATCATCAGTACAGGCACTTTACCCTTCGCTTTCGCCGGGAGCACCAGTGTCATGTTGATATCGACATTGATTAGCGGGTAGTCGGTATTATCGACATGCCCAACCAATTGTTTGGCAATAACGGGCGTAAAACCCATATATTCAAAATCGGTGTATTTAACGGTCCAGGTAACTTTTGGTATTTTATTGGGGAGACGGCCATACATTTCGCGCTCCAGGTCTTCCGCAATTTCGGGGCGGCGCTGTTTCCACCACATTTCGGGCGTAGTTACTTTTTTCCCATTTTTTAAGGTAAGCAAATCCGGCAGGTTGGGGTAAGGGTTTGCCAAAGCCTCATCGTAATTGGCATGATTCGGGGCTTTTTCATCGCCGCTTGGCCCCGGGCGTAACGCTTTTATGCCCAGTTGGTCCATCATGTTTTTATGGTCCTGTTCGGCGGTAAAATTTACCGGCGGCGGGTATTTCCCGGCGCCGGCAGCAGGCGTGTCCTGTGCCAAAACGTAATTGCCGATGGATAATAAAGTGAAAAAGAAGATTTTTTTCATAGCGATAATTTTATCAGGTGCTGGTGGGTTATCTATTGATCGTCGGTTGTAAAAGGCGAAGCCGGCAGGCCTTTCTGGTTGTACAAATTTGCGCCGTCGGGGTTATCGGCCCAGGCGTAGCGTACATATTGTGGGTTGGGCACCTCTTCGCTTGAAACAACAATCTGGTTGCCCACAATTTTGGCATCGGCCCAAACATATTTTTTGTCTTTCCCTGCTATGGCAAACTGTTCCAGTTCTCCGCCGCCTTTTGCCACCAGGCCGCCGCCCGTGTTTGTAAAGCTGATGATGATCTTGTTGCCGTCGACCCTGGCTGATTGGTAAATGGGGCCCGAGGCTACCACCTGCGCATCGCCGTAAGCAATCTTTTGCGCCAGCAAGGCGAGCCTTTCTCCAATGTCTTTTTTATCCAGGGGATGAATATCGTTCCACTCGCCGGCATCTATAGATACCGCCATGCCCGTGTTGGGCACCGACAAGGTTTTGAGCTGTGTTTCACGCAGTATTGCCCATTTACTTTCGGACGGCAAATATTGCGTCTCCATAAAATTAGGCAGTTGTACGTATAAAAACGGCAAATTTTCATTATGCCATTTATGGCGCCAGTCTGCAATTAGTTCGGGCAAAAGTTCACGGTATTCTTCGGGGCGGTTGGTGTTGGCTTCGCCCTGGTACCAGAGTATCCCTTTTATGCTATAATTAATTGCCGGCGCCACCATGGTATTATAAAGCCCGGTTGGCTCGTTTTGCGCCGAAAAAGGCGGTGTCATGCTGCCCGGCGCAATTGGTGCAAATGCCTCGCCCACCTTATATTGCCAGTCGCCCCGCAAATCGATGGTTTTATCGCCAAGCTTTAAATTATAAGGCTTCTCGGGTACAAAACCGCCCTTACCTGCCGTGTTAATCACCCTTACTACGATAATATTTTTGCCCGGTTTAAGCACGCCCGCCGGGATGGTATACCGCCGCGGCGGATACTGATAACTGGTTGAACCGCACAAAACACCATTTACATACACAAAATCGGCATCCACAATGCGGCCCATGAATAGCCTTGCCGGCTCGCTATAGGCCCCGGCTGGTAAATTAATTTCCTTACGGAACCAAACAATGCCGTTTAAATTTTTGATGCCCTGGTCGGCCCAGTATCCGGGAAGCCAATAGGGATGCCATTCCTTTAGTACATAACTGGTGTCGTACCAGGTTTTGGGACCGGTTAGGCCTTTATCCAGCTCTTTGGTGGTTTTGTTTGCAGCGCCTGGCTTAGTCATTGATTTTGTTAATTGATTAAGATAGGCGGTATCTTTAAACTGAGACAGGCGGTATTTATAATCCTGGTTTTGCTTCAGTCCGTCGGCACTGATCCAAGCCTGTATGGGGGTACCGCCAACGCTGGAGTTGATGATACCGATGGGCACATGGTATTTTTCGAATAATTGCCGGGCAAAAAAATAGGTAGCCGCGCCAAATCCCAATACATTTTGCGGTGTTGCTGCCAGCCATTTCCCCGGAGGGAGGTCGTCATGCTCTTTACCAACATCGGAAACCGTGGGGATAAAAAAGTTCCTGATCATGGGGTAATTGGCGCTGGCAATTTCATCCGGGTACTTTTCCTTAACCCGCTCCATCGGCAGCACCATGTTCGACTGGCCCGAACAAAACCAAACATCCCCAAAAACAATATCGTTTAGGCTGATGTGATTGCTGGCGATGATCTCCATGGTATAGGGGCCACCGGCTTTTGCGGGCTGCAGGGTGATTTGCCACTTCCCATGGGCATTTGCTACTGTTTTATAGCTTTTGCCTGTAAATTTTACAACAACCTTTTCGCCGGGACTTGCCCATCCCCATATATTTATATGGGCATCACGCTGCAAAACCATCCCGTTGCCAATCAATTGCGGCAGGCGAACCTGGCCTGCAGCTTCATCAGCCCAAAACCCAATGGCAAAGCAGCAAGCAGCTATGCAAAATCGGCACAATGATTTCATATCGTTTAAAAAAGATGTTTTGTTTATAACCGGAATAATGGTGGGGTAAATCTAATTATTTTTAGATATCCTGCAATCGATTGCAGAAATAAAAATTGTAATGATATTGCGACAAATCAATATTATACTCAGGAAGAAATAAATGTGGCCCGTGAAGGTTTTACCGCGAAGATTTCACTTTAAAGCGCATCACCCGGCGTTTATCAAACAAAATCTCGATGTACTCCAGGGTATTGTCTTTTACGATGTAGGCAAACTCATAAGTATCGCCGGTTTGCCGGTATTTAACGTATTGTTGTTTTTTGATGGCCAGGGTGTCGGGAACCCTCATTGCTTTGTGTTTGCTGATATATTCCAGCATCCACACATCCGGATTTTGAAAAATATTGGTGTTGATCTGCAATTCCTCAAAATGCCCGGTGTATTTTAATTTAAAGCGGATGGTATCACCCTTTTTAGCGATGATAATTCCCGATTTAGGTGAAAGTAGTTTTATATTACCCACTTCGTCCGATACGTAATAGGGGTTAGCCGCAAAATCGTCTTGTTTGTAATTGGCTATCAATACCCATTTGGGTTCTTCCGGGTAATGGTTTTTTGCAAAATCAGCCGGCGGTGTAAGCCAGTAGTATTCGTTGAGGCGTTTTACAAACGCGAGCAATTTTCCGTCCTCATCAGCCGTGCAGCCACCGGCGGCCCAGGTGACGTCCAGCAGGTACCAGCTGCCATTGATCAGGACCGAATTCCAGGCATGATCCAGGTCGCCCATGTTGCCCACTTCATAATATTGGGTCCTGATGTATCCCGGCACCACTTCGGCTTCAATCCCCGCAATTTTGCACATCCTCGCAAAAAGCATCGAATATCCCTGGCAAACGGCCTTTTTACTATCCAGCGCTTTATTGATATAACCATTTTCCCAAACTTGTTTTTTGGTTTCGCAGGTCATGCTGTCGCCGACGCATTCAAATGGTTTTGGTTCTTTCCCTTTGTACGATGTTTTGTTGTAGAATTTATAATCGTAAGCGATATTATCGGTTATCCATCTAAAGATTGCCCTGACTTTTAATAAATGGTCCGGGAAGGGATCCGTTAGTTGTTTAGTTAGACGGTTAATATCGCCATCGTATTTAATAGTCATGGCCAGGCTATCCACTTTTGAAAAATCAGTTATCAACTTTGCCGGCTGGGCGAACAGAAAACACGGGAGGAGTAAGATGAAAAATATAATTAAGGATCGTGTTTTGATCATGAATGGCGGTAAAGAATCTGATAGGGTAAATATAAGGGTGCGGGTTGTTAAATGCAATAATTGGGTGGAGAGGCGGGGAAATCAACTTTAACTGTCGTTGCCAAATAGCGATGGGTTTATAAACCTGGAGTGTTCGAAACAACGTAAATCCCTCCCAGGGGAGGGTAGGGAGGGGTTCTGCGTAAATGCATTGACGCAAATGCACAGCGCAGAAACCCACCCCTGCCACAACACAGCCAACCGCGCCCCCTCCGAGGAGGGGAACTTTGAAGCGTTTCGAACACACTTAATTTATGAACCCATCGCCACACAAAAACAATTTTCCTGTAATATCCCCGTGATAAAGTGTAATATTTAAAATCCATGTTTTTAACTTTGGGAACCGGGGGATTGCCATTATAGCCTCACCTAAATCCTCTCCAGAGGAGAGGACTTAAATTTCGCTCTGTACTATGTAGACCCCGAAATTTTCTTTTTAAAAACAACGTTAGCTATATTGTTATATTGCAAACCGAATTGATGATCTCGCCGGGAAATGCATCGGCACAAAAAAATTACAGAACATGTCAGTAAATACTAAGGATTTTAAATACGTAAGCTATTTATGGGACGAGGCGGAAGCCGAAAAACTGAAGGATGATGAAGTAGCCCTGCTGATATACCGCTCGAACCTGCTGGGCGCCGACTTGCGCCTTACCAATTACGGTGGCGGCAATACTTCCTGCAAAGCCATCGCTAAAGACCCTTTAACCGGCGCGGATGTTGAAGTGATGTGGATTAAAGGATCGGGCGGGGATATTGGCACCCTGAAGAAAAGCGGCTTGGCTGCGCTTTATGTTGAACGCCTGCGCAGTTTAAAAAATGTTTATCGTGGCGTTGCATTTGAGGACGAAATGGTGGAGCTTTTTAATCATTGTATTTATGACCTCAACTCAAAAGCACCCTCTATTGATACCCCATTGCATGGCTTTTTACCTTTTAAACATATCGATCATCTGCACCCTGATGCAGCCATCGCCATTGCGGCAGCTAAAGATGGTAAAAAGATAACGCAGGAATTGTTTGAAGGTACCATTGGCTGGGTGGAGTGGAAAAAGCCGGGTTTTGAGCTCGGCCTGCAGTTAAAACAATGCCTGGATGAAAACCCCGGCATACGCGGCATTATGCTTGGCTCGCATGGTTTGTTTACCTGGGGCGATACGGCTTACGAAAGTTACATTAACACCCTTGAAGTTATTGAACGTTGCGCCGAATACCTGGAAGAAAATTATGAAAAAAAAGGCCCGGTATTTGGGGGCAAGAAGATAGAAAGCCTGGCAGAGGCCGACCGCAAGCAACAGGCTGCCAAGATTGCGCCTGTGCTTCGCGGATTTTGCTCGAGCCAAAAGCACATGATCGGGCATTTTACGGATGATGCACGTGTTTTGGAATTTATTAACTCCAATGACCTGGACCGCCTGGCGCCCATGGGAACCAGCTGCCCCGACCATTTCCTGCGTACCAAGATAAGTCCGCTGGTGCTTGAACTGGAACCGGCGGAAGACTTATCGGACACAGCAGCTATAAAAGCCCGCCTGGCGCCCGCATTTGAAGCTTACCGGCAGTTGTATACCGATTATTACAACACCTGTAAACATGCCGATAGTCCGGCTATAAGAGACACTAACCCGGTTATTATTTTGTATCCGGGAGTTGGTTTGTTTTCGTTTTCGAAGGATAAGCAAACGGCCAGGGTAGCGGCAGAGTTTTATATCAATGCCATCAACGTGATGAAGGGCGCCGAGGCGATATCGGAATATACATCGCTACCAAGGCAGGAAGCCTTTGATATTGAATATTGGCTGCTCGAGGAGGCTAAATTGCAACGCATGCCCAAAGCCAAAGCTCTCTCGGGAAAAATAGCACTGATAACCGGCAGTGCGGGTGGCATAGGCAAGGCTATCGCCAAAAAATTTGTGGAAGAAGGCGCTGTAGTACTGCTGAACGATATGAATGCCGAACGCCTGGAAGGAGCCGCCGAAGAATTTAAAAAGCTGTTCGGGAAAGATGCTTATGCAACAGCCATCCTGGATGTTACCAGCGAAGCACAGATACAGGAGGCTATGGCAAAGGCAGCCCTGGCATTTGGCGGGGTGGATATCGTGATTAATAACGCTGGTTTGTCGATATCAAAACCAATAGCCGGACACACCGAAAAAGACTGGGATTTGCTGTATGATGTATTGGTGAAAGGCCAGTTTTTTGTGACGCAGGCGGCTGTTGCCGTAATGCAAAAACAAGCCATTGGGGGCGATGTAATCAATATCGTCAGCAAAAACGCGCTGGTGAGCGGTCCCAATAATGCAGGATATGGTAGCGCCAAAGCCGCGCAGCTACACTTGAGCAGGCTAAATGCCGCAGAGCTGGGCGCTGATGGTATTAGGGTAAATGTAGTAAACCCGGACGCGGTGATCAGCGACAGTAATATATGGGCAGGCGGTTGGGCTGAAGGGCGCGCCAAAGCGTATGGCATCACGGTTGAAGAGCTCCCGGCGTACTATGCAAAACGTACACTGCTTAACCAGGTAATTTTGCCGCTGGATATTGCCAATGCCTGTTTTGCCTATGTGGGCGGGCTGTTAAATAAATCGACCGGAAACATGCTGAATGTTGATGGCGGGGTTGCAATGGCTTTTGCCAGATAACTTCAGCATAAAAAACCTAAATGTACTGTTATGGAAATTGAAAAATATCAGGTTGACGAACATAACCACCAGCTCGAAACCGCGCATAAACATAAAGTGGAAGCCGTGGCCTCCGGAATTTCCGGCGTTGATGCGATTCTCAAAAAACTTATTGACTTCCAGATCGCCATCCCAAGCTGGGCTTTGGGAACAGGAGGGACCCGTTTTGGTCGTTTTTCGGGCGGGGGGGAGCCACGGAGTTTGGAAGAGAAGATAGGGGATGTGGGTTTAATCCATGCCTTAAACCGCTCGAGCAATTCCATTTCGCTGCATATCCCCTGGGATATCCCGGAAAATGCCGGGGAAATAAAAGCCGTTGCGGCACATCATGGCCTGCATTTCGATGCGGTTAACTCCAATACTTTCCAGGATCAGCCTGACGCGGCTTTGAGCTATAAATATGGTTCGTTAAATCATGTGGATAGAGATGTTCGTCAGCAAGCAATTGCACATAACATCGAGGTAATAAAATATGGCGTTCAGTTAGATTCGAAGGCGCTATCGGTATGGCTGGCGGATGGTTCGAATTTTCCGGGGCAATTGAATATGCGTGGGGCCTTTGAACGCACACTGGAAAGTTTGCAGGAGATATACGCGGCGCTGCCTGATGACTGGAAAGTTTGGATAGAATACAAACCCTACGAACCCAATTTTTACTCGACAACTATTGGCGATTGGGGGCAATCGTACCTGCTGTCGTCCAAACTGGGCAGCAAGGCGCAAACATTGGTGGATTTGGGCCATCATTTAGGCAGCACCAATATCGAACAGATCGTAGCGCTGCTATTAATGGAAGGCAAATTGGCAGGATTCCATTTTAACGATTCCAAATATGGCGATGATGATTTAACTGTCGGCAGTATTAACCCGTACCAGCTATTCCTGATATTTAACGAACTGGTTGAAGGGATGGATGCCCGAGGGATGAACCATGCAACGAGTATTGGCTGGATGATTGATGCATCGCACAATGTGAAGGACCCGATAGAAGATTTGATACAGTCGGTTGAGGCGATAAAAATTGCCTATGCACAGGCTTTATTGATTGACCAGCAAGCCTTGAAAGCGGCCCAGCAACAGAACGACGTAGTGCAGGCGCAGGAGATTTTGCAGGATGCTTACCGTACCGATGTAAGGCCATTACTTGCCGAAGCACGGTTACGGGGCGGTGGAGCCTTAAATCCTTTGGCGCTTTTCAGAAGCCTGGCAGTTCGGAAAAAGCTTATAACAGAACGTGGCCTGAAAACAATTTCGACCGGCTTATAACATGAAACCGATACCGGTAATTGCCATATTTGATGTCGGGAAGACCAACAAAAAGTTGTTCCTCTTTGATGAAGATTACCAGATAGTTTACGAAAAATCGGCGCGGTTTATTGAAACGGTTGATGAAGACGGTTTCCCTTGCGAAAATCTGGACAGTCTGCGGCAATCGGTATTTGATTCCATGGCGGAGATCTTCCGCTTAGCGCAATTTGAAATTAAAGCGGTAAATTTCAGCACTTATGGCGCTAGCCTGGTGTATGTAGAAGCAAATGGAAAACCGCTCGCGCCTTTATATAATTACCTGAAACCTTATCCTGAGGGACTAAACCGGGATATTTATGACTGTTATGGCGGCGCCCACGGCTTCGCGGCTGCTACCGCATCGCCCATTTTGGGGAGTCTCAACTCGGGCATGCAGTTATTGCGATTAAAACGTGAAAAAGCAAAAATTTTTAAGGCCGTTAAATATGCGCTGCATTTGCCGCAATATTTGAGTTTTTTAATCTCCGGCCAATTTTTTTCGGATATCACCAGTATCGGCTGCCATACGGCGTTGTGGGATTTTACGCACAACCGGTACCATGAGTGGGTAGAGCAGGAGGGCCTGGCGCAGAAACTGGCGCCTATCAAAAAATGCGATGAAACCCTAAAAGCCGATTTTGCAGGCAAGGCGTTTGAAGCTGGCATTGGTCTTCATGACAGTTCGGCCGCGCTGATACCTTACCTGGTGAGTTTTCACGAACCTTTTGTGCTGATATCTACCGGGACCTGGTGTATCAGCATGAACCCCTTTAATCATTCGCCGTTAACGGGCAGGGAATTGCAAAACGACTGTTTGTGTTATCTTGAATTTAGCGGTAAACCTGTAAAAGCCGCCAGGGTGTTTTCGGGTTACGAACATGAGCAGCAGGTAAACCGGATTGCTGCGCATTTTGGAGAGGATACGATAAAATTCCGGGCTATAGCCTTCGACGCCGGAATTGTTGCAACACTCCGTGCTAAAATTCCTACAGGCGAACCATTGGACCACCTGCCAAAGGAATCAGCTTTTCAGGATCGGGACCTTGCCGTGTTTAACGATGCGACAGAAGCCTACCATCAGCTCATCATCGATTTGATGCAGCAGCAGGTGTATTCGTTAAACATGGTGTTAAAGGGAAGTTCGGTAAAGCGGATTTTTGTGGATGGCGGTTTCAGCAAAAACGCTGTGTATATGAATTTACTGGCCATTGCGCTGCCTGACATAGAGATTTTTGCCGCGTCAATGGCGCAGGCAACGGCTATGGGCGCAGCATTGGCCATCCATCAATCCTGGAACACCAAACCTGTGCCGGGGAATATTATTGCTTTGAAATATTATGCGCAGAGGGGTTAGGCGGTGTTTTGAAGTGTGTGGTACAATTTCGCTTACTAAATAACTCAGCGTTTCCGCCCCCTCTAAATCTCTCCCGGTCGCGGAGATTATAGATTCAACCAAGTCGGCTTTTTAAACCTTTCGACGATTTGAAGCGGACAAGTATGTTTGAATTAAGATTAATTAGTAGTTATTTTTGTTGGAGAGAGAAAGGAATACATTTTTTAGCGACCGAAATAAATTTATACCTTTATTGTTGAACAATGGTTCAGTTCATTTTAGTATCTAAACTTTAATTACATCAGCTCACCGACTGCTGAAATAACATCGCAAAAAATCGCAACTATTGTTAACATAATAAAGCAATGACTATTTACTCTCCGATTGACAAATCTTATAAAATCAGACATCAGATTTTGGGAGTACTTTATAATGATTGGGTTGCTCATGATCAGGAAGAGAATAGAACAGTAGGTTCGATAAGGATCGCTAGCGAAACCAGTATTCCAATTGCAGATATTCATTTATGGCAACATCTTCTAGTTGAGAAAGGTGAAATTGTCGTGTCGAACAATGATGGACAATCGATGATGTCAATCCAACAGAATGGAATCAGCGCATACATCGACAATAGATATCTCAAAGAAGGTAGAAAAGTAAAATGGGACGGAATTTACGATTGGGCGAGAATTTTAATACCACTTGGTGCTTTAGTACTATCTGTAATTAATTATTATTCGAACCGAAATATTAATTCTAAAATCAAAGACATAGAAAATAGGATTGAACATTTAAAAAAATAAAACAATGTACAAAGTAGCTTATGTATCAGGAAATAATATAGATATTTCTTCAGCGTTGAAACGAACAGTTGAAGATATAAATTTAAGTAGAGGGACAATCGTAAACATTGTACAATCCCAATCAACGTCGCAAAGCGGCTTCACCATTATAACAATTACAATTATTTATACAACTTAAAGGTATTTGTTGGTGGTGACAAAAGTAATAACGGCATAAACTAAGTTAGTCCGAATATTTGTATCTATCGCATTTATATTCAGAATCATTAGGATATGATCAAATCATTATCCGAAAAACGAAAAAATTTAATGCTTTTTGACAAACATGGCAATCCTATAAACAAAAAAGGTTCTGAGAAACGTTTTCATAACCTTGTTAAATGGGGCAAAAGAAAATTTTTGACTATAACGGCGTTCTTGGCATTATTAGCCGCAATAGCTCTCAATCTTTCTCAAATAAGAACTTTTTTCACTTCTTTTTTTTCAAAACTAGAAATAGTGGATGTTACATTTGAGAATAGCACACTCGAAAAGTCAGAAACAGGCATAATAAAAGAATTGCCGGAAGAAATTAGTATAAAATTACGGAACCCTACAAATCAAGTAATTTTCTTAAAAAAGGCTGTTTTTGAGGTGGCGGACACATGGAAACTATATCCAAGTGGCGCCATAGCCTCAATTGTAGAACCATCAGCACAATATGATATTTCTATGCCCAATAAGAAAACGCCTTTTGAACTAGAGAAAACCGTCTCTGAAAAATTAGGACCTAAAGACGTGGATAGATTCAATTTTATTATTAAGAAAGGTTCGGGGGGAACTTACATTGTTCTTCTGAGAATACGTTTTTATTACAATAGCGGTTTCAATAATTACCTCGAATCATCCAATATTGTTATAAGTATGTTAGATCCTGATGACGAGGGTTTTTTTAGAACTTCTGTAATTAATTGCAATTGCAATAATTTAGATTCGATCGAAAATATTTTTCGTTCGAAGGCTAATACTGTTTGGCAGGTCGGCCTAGTACAAAATTGTAGAGTAAAAAATGATGTCTCAAATTTGAAAAATGTAATTTACTCAGATATCACAAGACAATTATTAAAGTAATTAAAATCACGATTTAATAATATCAACTTCGATATTCAAGAATTAACACCGCAAGTTCGACCGGTTTGAATCCCCACAAATGTAAGTGTCACCTTACACTAACGCTTTGCAAAAGCAGAAAATATACTGCATATTTATTATTATGCAACGCGAAGCGTCAACCTACAAATTTTATTCCCCGCATATTTCAATCATATATCTGTTTGTTGATAAAGGCAATTGAAATTAACTTTGTTTATAAGCAGATTAACTACATTTTTTATTTAACTTGGGCTATGACACAGGTAGTTTTAAATATCAACAGCGAAAAGGAATGGGATGCCTTAAAGCCTGTTTTGGAGAGGATGAATATTGAATACATAGCCCAGGATGCCAAAATGGGGGATAGGGAGCTGGAGTTATTTCGGCAGGCGGGAGATGATAAAGAAAATGGCAGGGTGTACCCTTATACTAACCATCGCGACATTTTAGGTCGGTAATGTGTGTCGAAGTTCGGGGAGTTTCCTGATAAAACACTCAATGCCAGAATTACTCCGGCGTCCATTGTTATAACATAATTGATTCTTATTTTTCCTGTTTATCGGGCAAACCGACTCTTTTTAAGGTTTCCGTTGCTTCCTCAACTTTTTTTATAACAAAAGGATCATTGGAATGACTTTTTACATTGCTACTAACATTTCCGGCCCGAAATCCTTTTATAGTTGTTGCTTTTTTTTCTATCGCAGGCATATTTATTCCTTTCATCATATGATACTCAAATTTAACTAATTACATCGTCGGTTCAAAAAACAGATTTGGTAATCTTCGAAAATAGACGGAAATTGCTCCAAACCTTTTGCATGCAAACCAAGCAACCTATTGAGAAGGAGGAAGTAACCAGCCTGTACCGGAACTATGTTTTGGCGATGCTGACGCTGGTGTACGTCTTCAATTTTATCGACCGCCAACTGCTGGTTATCCTGCAGGAATCTATCAAAAAAGAACTGCATTTGTCGGATACCCAACTGGGACTGCTCTCTGGGCTTACTTTCGCTATTTTTTACGTGGTGCTGGGTATTCCAATTGCCCGCATAGCCGATAAAAAGAGTCGCCGGAATACGGTGGCGGTTTCGCTGGGATTGTGGAGCCTGATGACTGCTTGCTCGGGACTGGCGAGAAACTTCTTCCAATTGTTACTGGCGCGTATTGGCGTTGGGGTAGGGGAAGCCGGCGGAAGCCCGCCGGCACATGCCATGATCTCCGATTATTTTCCACCCCAAAAAAGATCTACCGCCCTTTCCATTTATTCAGCTGGTATTTATTTCGGTATATTGATAGGGTTTTTGATGGGCGGCTATTTAAACCAGCACCTGGGCTGGCGCACGGCCTTTTTTGTGATAGGCATACCCGGCGTTGTTTTCTCTTTGCTGTTTTATGTAACGGTGAAGGAGCCGCGCCGGGGCGCAACAGATCCGGATGCAAACGCGCCGGCCACGCACGCCCTGCGCGAAGTGTTAACGGTGCTATTTTCTACCAAAACTTTCATATTCCTGGCATTTGCCTCGGCGCTAAATGTGTTTTGTATTTACGGACTCATGAATTGGGCGCCGTCGTTCCTGCAGCGGCTCCACGGTTTAACAAGTGCCCAAACCGGCAGATTACTGGGGCCCATACTGGGTATTGGCGGCGCAGTAGGTTCGTTTGCCGGCGGCATCCTGACAGATCATTTCGGCAAGACCGATAAAAGCTGGTATCTGAAAGTGCCCGCTTATGCCATCATCATTGTTATTCCTTGTGCAACCGGTGCCATATTTTTGCAAAGTGCATTCTTATCTGTAGCCTGTTTGGGCTTGTGCGCCACATTACAAAGCATGTACCTGGGGCCTGCGCTTGCTGTTGCACACAATTTGGTTCCTGCATCCATGCGGTCGCTTACCTCTGCGGTTTTTTTCCTGGTGATCAACCTTGTCGGGTTGGGTTTTGGTCCATTGGTTGTGGGGATGATCAGTGATATGCTTAAACCCACCCTTGGCGCCGAATCGTTGCGCTGGGCATTATCGATCATCATCCTGGTAAGTGTGGCATCAGTAGCGCTGTTTTTCAGCGCCGCAAAAAAGCTGGTCGTGGATTTGGATAGTGCTGAGTCTTGAGTCCGTAGTCGCAAGTCCTGCGTAAAGATTGACTTTTGACTCGAGACTTTTGACTCAAGACTACCGACTTCCTCACCTTGCTGCTCCGCCGTCAATCGTTAAACAAATCCCGCTCACAAATGATGCTTCGTCCGATGCGAGATACAGGTATCCGTTCGCAATATCTTCCGGGTATCCCCATTTACCCAATGGTATATATTGCAGGCTCTGATTGCGCACTTCTTCGGGCATCAGATCGGTCATGGCGGTATGGATAAAGCCGGGAGCAATACAGTTGGCCGTAATCCCGAAGCGTCCGAGTTCCATGGCCCACACCTTCGTCATCCCGATGATAGCCGACTTGGTGGCCACGTAATTGGTTTGTCCGTAATTGCCGCGGATAGCCACGTTGGATGACGCTGATACAATGCGGCCGTAATTTTGCTCCTTCATAATTGGCGCAACCGCTTGCGTACAATTAAAAACACCGGTAAGGTTTACGCCGATAACATCGTCCCATTCCTGTTTCGACATTTTTAGCAACGTTCTGTCCTTGGTGATGCCGGCATTGTTAATCAAAATGTCGATACGGCCAAAATGCGCCCGCCCTTCAGCTACCGCTTTTTGCACTTCGTTTTCGTCCGTTACCGATACTTTTTTAAAAATTACTTCGTGGCCTTCTTTGGTCAATCGATCCGCCACGTCGTTTCCTTTATCTGAAACATCCCACAAAATAATTTTAGCGCCTTCTTTGGCGAAGCGTTCAGCAGTGGCCAGGCCTATGCCGTTGGCTCCGCCGGTAATGAGGGCAACTTTGTCTTTGAGTCTCATGCTTAATGAATTGGTTGCAGGAAAGATAGTTAAAAAGTCGGAAAAGTCCGAAAGTCGGGAAAGTCCGAAAGTCCGAAAGCCGGGAAGTCCAAAAGTCTGGAGTGGCGATTGCTGCGGGGATTGAAAAAAGGGAAATGAAATAATTTACGGGCAAAGCGCGCAGGTTGCAACACTCAACTAATTTTATATTTTTGATACACCAATTTAAAAACCAATGAACCGCTTTATTATCGCCGTATTTATGCTGTTTGCGTTTATCGTTTACGCAAAACCTGCCTGTGCACAACCCAAAGTATTAACCGAAGCTACGCCTGCCGCAGGTGGATTTTCCGCTGCCCGGCTGGGGCGACTCGACTCGGCGATGAAGGCCTGGGTCGATCAGAAATGGGTAAACGGCTCGGCCGTGCTGATTGCCCGCCACGGCAAAATTGTTTTTTATAAAGCGCATGGCTATAATGATGCTGCCACCAAAACGCCGCTCGATAAAAACGGCATCTTCCGCATTGCCTCCCAAACCAAAGCCATTACCGTTGCTGCGGTGATGATGTTGTGGGAAGAGGGCAAGTTTTCGCTGGACGATCCGGTTTCCAAATTCATCCCGTCATTCGCTCACGAAAAGGTGCTGGCGAGTTTTAACCCCAAGGATACTACTTACACCACTGTTCCGGCAAACCGCGCGGTTACTATCCGCGATTTGCTCACCCATACGTCGGGCCTGGGATACCCTGCTATAGGCACCCCGGCCGAAAATGCCATCTATGCAAAAAGCTACCTCACTGGTGGTGTTGGCACCAAAGGGCAAACCCTTGGCGATGCCATGAGTCGCCTGGGGAGCGTGCCGCTATTTTTTCAGCCAGGCACCTCGTGGAAATACGGTTTAAATATGGATGTATTGGGCTACCTGGTTGAAAAATGGTCGGGGATGTCGCTGGAGGAGTTTTTTACCAAACGCATATTTAACCCGCTGGGCATGCACGATACTTATTTTAACCTGCCGGCCGCCAAAGGCCCCCGACTCGTCAATTTCTTCCAGGGCGACTCCACCGGGACCATCAAGAAACAGGCCTCCGTTTTCGGCGGGGCGCTGGATATGAACTACCCGCTGCAGCATAGCGACTATTTCTCGGGCGGCGGCGGCCTGGTTTCTACCCTGCATGATTATGCTGTTTTATTGCAGATGTTTTTAAATAACGGCGAATATAACGGCGTACGCCTGCTGGCCCGCAATACCGTGCGCATGATCACCATGAACCAAATAGGCGACCTGCACCCCAACCTGGGCGATAATGCGGCCAACAATAAGTTCGGCTTTGGCTTTTTCATTATCTCCGACGAAGGCAGCCGTTTTACCCCCAGTCAGGCAGGCACCTATTCCTGGGGCGGCGTGTTCTCCACCTCGTACTGGGTAGATCCGAAAGAGGATATGATTGTACTCGCCTACGAACAAATGTGGGGGCCGTATGTGGCCAATACCGCAAAGGCGTTTAAGCCGCTGGTTTATGGAGCTTTGGGGGATTGATTTTGAGCTTTGGGGGATTGATTTTGAGTTTTGGGTTGATGAGTTATTGAGTTATTGAGTGTTAAGTTTGACATCGCCGGTGGATAGGAAGAATTTGATTTTTGGTTTGGTTTGATTGGGTGGTGAGATTGAATCAGAAGTGACTCGCCCGCAGCTTGAATAGAATATTTTTTTTGACTTAAACTTCCTGACTTTGGATTTGAGACTGAATTTGTCTCAAGATTAGCTGCTACTGCAAACCGCTACTGCCACTTGAACAATAAGGGCATTTCCCCGCTGATAGAAGCGGGGTCACGCTTTACGCTCATACAGCTACAGGCCTTAGGCGCATTGGCCGGTATCCGCTTCAATCGTTAATCCGAGGAAAGGCAAGTAATATTGGCTTTGCAGAGTGGTTTACCCTCGCCGGTTCGAGCGTCCCGCCCGAATCCAATCAAATGTACGCGTCATCCAGTTATAAAACCGTCATCGGGTTAAACCCACTCAACCACCCATCCTCCTCTACTACTTAATTCACATTATTAGTGCCGATTGTTTGGTACACCTTTACAGGATAACCATCAACGTAAACACTAAATTAATTAATCACATGAAGCATTATTTATTTTGTACCGTATTATGCGTATTCGCATTAAATACGTCGCAAGCGCAGCAAAGCCAGGAATCTGTTCAGGCACTGTCGCCGAAAGCTGTAAAGGGGTATGTTTATGGCATAAATAAGGCCGACAACGGCGACCTGAATATCACCTATAAAATTGCCGGCGATAACAAACAGGATGTTTTTTTTGAAACGTACGCCTTTAACAAACAATTACAATTTATCAACAGCAACAACACCAGTGTGCCTAAAGAAGATAAGGAAGACAGGGTGCAAACGTATTTTTACGCCTCGGTTGGCGGTTGCTCTTCGTTTGATATATTGAGCATGAAGCTTAAGCTCCACAAAAGAATTTTGCAACAAAGCTGGAGCCACGAAAAGCAGAAATATATTACTACCAAAGTTGTCTCGGACGAAAATATTAAGGCCAAAAACGACAATGGAAAAGCTTATAAAGGGTTTGCATCGTATACTTCTTCAACCGATGCTAACGGCACTTTTATTATTGCTGCCAACGATAAAACAGAAAAAAAGCAGGTGAACCCGTTTTTTATTTTACAGGTTTCCCCGGATCTCGACATCAGCGAAAAAACCATTGATGTTGCCGGCAATCAGTCGCTGGTTTATTGCGATCAGCTTTCAAACGATGATGTGGTGATGGTGTTTGCACCCAAAAAAGGGCAGGGCGATCCATCAAACTACACCTATCTGCGGTATTCCATAAAAGGCGATTTAATAAGCAAAGTGCCATTTACCAGCCCTTCAAATAACCTGCTTATTATGGATGCCCGGGAACAAAACGGGGCCGTTTATTTTTGTGGTACGTCAACAAAGTCAAAGGATTCGTACGACGAAGTATTTGAAGATTATGCATCCATCGTTAACCCCTGTTTTAAAGATGAGTTAAGTGACCAGGACTTCAAATGGCAAAAAAAGTCAGACCAAAAAATGGAGAGTTTTCATTTGTTAAAGTTTAAAGATGATAAACTGATTTTCGCCTCAACATCGCCGGTGGCCGATTTTAAATCAAAATTCAAAGCATCCGGAAAAGGTGCGTCTGCTTATAAAGGGAATAAGTTTAGTATCAGCAAATTTTTTGTAACAGCCGATGATGAATTTTTGATTGCCGGCCAGTTAACCAGTCGCGCGGTGTTAGGCAGCGGTTACGGCGCATTGGGCAACACCCCGCAGGGAACGGTTATGAAAACCTACCAGGACATCATTTGCCTGCATTTTGATAAAGCCGGACAGCTAAAGGCACAATATGGCGTGGAGCGGTTAAATGATGATAAGAAGAGTGAAATATTTAGCATAGAGCAAAATTTTTATTTAGGATCAGACAAAAAAACACTCTACTGGGAGCTTTTGGAAGCAAAAGGGAAAAAGGGATACGCAGGGTTTATGGATGCCATGAACGGCAACCTGACGTATTACCCGCTTTACTCGCCACGGATTGCAAAAATTGACCTGGCCAATACCAATGTGGGCGAATTTGAGGTACTGGGCAATAAGAAGTTTTATTTGCGAAAGGATTTTACAGGCTTATTTAGCGATAAAGAAAACAGTATCACTTACGTTGGTCACGATGAAGATTATAAAAAGTTATGGGTAGGTAAATTTAATTTTTAGGGGACTATTATCGAAGTAAAATACGAAGCCCTGTGCAGTTGTTGCGCGGGGCTTTCGTGGTAAACAGGGGAGTCCTAAGTCTTAAGTCTTGAGTCGATAGTCTGATTTTACTCAACTTAAAACAGCGGCGGGTTGCCTGGTCTTTTCATTTCAATTCATCATTCTTTTGACTCAAGACTCCCGACTCAAAACTAAAGTCCCCGCTCATACCGTTCCCTCAACGCCGATTTTAAAAACTTACCTACCGATGTTTTGGGGATGGCATCAATAATGGCGTAGCCTTCGGGTATCCAGAATTTGGCGAATTTGTTGGCCAGGAACGCTTTGAGTTCGCCTGGCGTAACCGTTTTGCCCTCTTTGGGGACTATGTAGGCATAGGGCCTTTCAATCCATTTTTCATCGGGAACGGCTATAACGGCGGCTTCCCGTATTGCGGGGTGTTCCATCAAGGCATTTTCCAGCGCTACAGAACTAATCCACTCGCCTCCGGATTTGATGACGTCTTTGCTGCGGTCTTTAATTTCGATATGGCCGTCGGGGCTGATGGTGGCAATGTCGCCGGTTTTGAGCCAGCCGTCCGGTGTAAATTTGTCGCCCGGTTCGGGTTCGCCGTAATAGGAGGCGGCAACGGTTGGGCCGCGTACTTCCAGTTCGCCCATGGTTTCGCCATCGCGGGGCGCCAATCCGTGTTCGTTCCTGGTGCGCACTTCGAGCAGGGGAATGGGAAGGCTTTTTTTGGCGGTGTAATCGTACTGTTCGTCTTTGGATGCTTTTTCGAGATCGCTGTTGAGTACCGAAGTGCTGCCAAGGGGCGAAAGTTCTGTCATTCCCCAGGAGTTAAGCACCTGTATGCCATAGCGTTCCTCGAAGGATTTTATCAAAAACCGCGGCGATGAGGAGCCGCCCAGCGTTATGGCGCGTAAATAAAGCTGGTATTTACCGGGATGAGCATCCAGCTTATGCAATATATTGAGCATTACGGTAGGCACGCCGCCCGTAAAAGTTACTTTTTGGGTTTCCATAAGGTGCAGGAGGCTGTCGGCATCCAGGTAAGGCCCGGGGAATACCTGCGAGGCGCCCACAAAAGCGCAATTGTAGGGGAATGTCCAGGCGCCTGCATGAAACATTGGGACGATGGGGAGCACCACATCACGCTCGGTGAGGCCAATGCCCGTGCAGCTCAGCAGGAACGACATCATGTGCAGCATAATCGACCGATGGGAATACAACACCCCCTTGGGTTTACCTGTGGTGCCGGAAGTATAACACATAAAAGCGGCCGTATTTTCGTCCCCCTCAAAAGGCTCGAATTGCGATTCATCGCCACCGGCCACCACATCTTCGTAATTTAAATAGCCGGCAGGCAAGGGTTCGCCGGTCTGGGGGATAACGATAATATACGAAACGTTGATTGCGGATTTAAATTTTTCGAACAGGGGAAGGAGTACCTGGTCCACGATGATGACCTTGTCTTCCGCGTGGTTGACAATGTAGGCCAGGTCATCTGCGCTGAAGCGCAGATTGAGAGGATGCACAATAGCGCCCATGCAGGGCGCGGCGTAATAGGCTTCCATATGCTGGTAATGGTTCCAGCTGAGGGTTGCCACGCGGTCGCCGTCGTTAATACCCAACCGGCGCAGTGCAACCGCCAGTTTTTTTGCGCGTTTGGCAAAATCGCAGTAGGTGTAGCGATGAATACTCCGGTCAGGAAGACAAGTAACAATCTCTTTTTTTCCGAACAAAGCTTCCGCCCGCCGCAAAACAGTGGGCAGCGTAAGCTGGCAATCCATCATTAAACCTCTCATCGGGAATTACGGTATTTTGCTGTCGATTAAATAATTGGTAAGCCGAAAGATATTAAAAAAAAATAGAAATGCGGGAGCATTTGGTTTAGAACGCAGTTTACAAGCCTGGTAACGGCGATATTTTCCGTCTCGCATTGTTACAGCGCGATCCCAGAATTTATTATAATCCAAAGCGTATAATCCCTATATTCGATGGTATTAAACCACCCCAATCATGAAGCCTGCTAAATTTCTACTCCTCCTGTCGCTGTGCGCGTTTACTTTTGGTTTCACAACCATTGGTAATAAAGGCCATTGGAAGAACCTGTTTAACGGAAAAGACCTGGATGGCTGGGATACCTATATCGGCCCGGACCTTACCGATAGCGGCAAACCTATTACCGGCACGCCTATCGGCCTTAATAATGACCCACGGCATGTTTTTACCGTAGTAAACCAGGATGGCGAAAACGTGATCCGGATCTCGGGCGAGAACTGGGGCGCCATATCCACCAAAAAGGAGTACGAAAATTATCACCTGCAGCTGCAGTTTAAATGGGGCGCCCTAAGCTGGGGGCAGAAAAAAGGGAAAAAGATGGACAGTGGCCTGCTTTACCATTCGGTTGGTCCGTACGGTGCCGATTACGGCGCCTGGATGCGGTCGCAGGAATTTCAGATAGAAGAAGGCAACTGCGGCGATTACTGGGGTGTTGCCGGCGGCATGGCCGATATGCCGGTGATCATCAGGATGGATACCGCTTATGTTTATAATCCTAAAGGGACTCTTACCACTTTTAAGGAAGGCAGCAAACAGGGCCGCCGTTGTATTAAAAATGGCGATGCCGAAAACCCATCGGGCCAATGGAATACCATCGACCTGTATTGCCACGGCGATACCAGTATCCACGTAGTAAACGGCAAGGTTATGATGATACTATACCGTAACCGGCAACTGGAAAAAGGACAGGAACTGCCGCTGACCAAAGGAAAGATCCAGATTCAATCCGAAGGGGCGGAGATATTTTATAAGGGGATAAAGATGGAGCAGATAGACAAATTGCCGGGTGAGTTGGTGAATCAGTAGTTTTAAATTAAAACATCTGTTGCCTGCTTCAATTTTTGCGATGTTGAGTAACCAGTTAATTAAATATTAAAGAGGTGCATAATTTTCACATTATATCGGGCTTGTGGCATTGTGCGTACTTTTTTTTTAATTAATATTTGGTTACTTTACGGCTAAATTGACGTTTGTTGCCCCTATTAGATGAAAAAACCTTTACTCGCCTTATTTTTAATATTGTTTTTTCTCTTTTTCTTTGATAAGGCGAACGCTCAATATACAGTGTCGAACGGTGCAAGTACAGGCCCAATAAACTTTCCTGCCGGTTCCTGCACGTATACCTGGACAAACAATAATACCAGTATCGGCTTAAATGCAAACGGTACCGGCAATATTCCTTCGTTTACGGCTATAAATACCGGGAGCAGCCCGGTTACAGCAACAATTACGGGTACGCCTATTGCTGCCAGTTTAGCGTATGTGGCGAATACTGACGGGAATGTTTCGGTAATTAACACTGCATCAAACTTAGTTGTGGCTCAAATTCAGGTGGGCTCACAACCCTGGGGTGTTGCAACGAGCCAGGATGGACAAAGGGTCTATGTATCAAATTCTGGCTCTAATTCTGTATCAGTAATCAATACATCCACAAATTCGGTTATTACAAATATAACAGTGGGTTCTTCTCCACATGGAATTGCTGTTAGCCCAAACGGCAGCCGTGTTTATGTTGCCAATACCGGGCCGTCTTACTTTTCCACTACAGGACCAAATTCAGTGTCGGTTATTAATACGGCAACGAATACGGTAGTTGCTACAATACCCGTAGGTACTGATCCAATCGGTGTAGTTGTAAGTCCCGATGGCAGCCGGGTTTATGTATTAAATGTGTTTTCAAACACAGTTTCGGTTATCAATACTGCCACAAATGGTGTAATAGCCTCAATTGCAGCCGGTGCAGAGTCATGGGGTATAACAATCAGTCCGAACGGTAACTTTCTTTATGTTGCATGTCCCGGTTCTAATACTGTCTCGGTAATAAGTACAGCAACAAATATGGTCACTGCTTCAATCCCGGTTGCAGGAAGTCCAGCTGGTATAACAGTCAGCCCCGATGGTAGCCGATTATACGTAACTAATGCCGCCTCATCTACGCTAACAGTAATTAATACGGCCAACAATACGCAAGTTGGCTTGATTCCGGTTGACAGTAGTCCTTGCGGTGTTTCCGTAAGTCCGGATGGCAAACAAGTATATGTAGCTGATTATAATTCAAATGACATAGCCGTTATTAATACGGCAACCAACACACGTTCAGCCACGATACCGCAGGGTTCAACTTCTTATTCTATGGGTAATTTCATTTCACCGGGCCCCGGCTGTAATGGTTCCCCCGTTACGTTTACCATCACCGTAAATCCATCCGTTCCAACTATAACAACCACCGCAGTCACGGGCACCATTTCCGCCTGCGCAGGTACGGCGTCGGCCAGTCCAAATATCCAGCAATTCACCGTTTCAGGCAGCGGTTTAACGGGCAATATTACAGCTACTGCCCCAACTGGCTTTGAAGTATCACTTGCTTCGGGAAGTGGATATGGAAATAGTGTTGCCATCCCACAGATTGCAGGTACGGTCAGCAGTACAGTGGTTTATGTACGGTCGGCGGCAACGGCGCCTGTAGGCAGCATATCCGGGAATGTAACATTAACATCTGCAGGGGCGGGCAGCCAAACCGTGGCGGTAAAAGGCACAGTAAATGCACTGCCGACTGTAAATGCTGTTGCAAATCAAACCGTAAATGCCGGGGCAACTACTGCGGCCGTTAATTTTACCGGTTCCGGTAACACTTTTACCTGGGTTAATGATACGCCGGGGATAGGTTTGGCAGCAAGCGGGACAGGGGATATTGCGTCGTTTACTGCGGTGAATACCGGGAGTAGCTCGGTAAAGGCTACTATTACGGTTACGCCTGCATCTGTGGGATATATATATATAGCAATTACAGGTTTAAACGAGGTTCAGGTAATTAATACTGTAACTAATTCCATCGTTGCTTCCATTCCTACGGAAAGGTATCCCACTGGTGTATCTGTAAGTCCGGATGGAAGTACGGTGTATGTTGCCGACCAAAATCCGGGTGGCCCGGGCAACGTATCCGTTATCAATACTTCAACCAATACGGTAACCGCCACCATTCCTGTAGGTTTAAGCCCATGGGGAATTGTGACCAATCCAAACGGAAAATGGGTGTACGTCGTAAATCAAGCGTCAAATACGGTTTCGGTAATCAGTGCGGCAACCAATACCGTATTAACCACTATTCCAGTTGCCCCTGGCCCTGGCTGTGTAGCAGTAAGCCAGGATGGAAGCCGGGTGTATGTTGCCGGCGCATACGGTTCCAATAGTAATGCTGTGGTAATTAATACGTTAACAAATACTGTAATAGCAACTATCCCTATTCCCCAATCTTCTCCTTGGGCCATTGCGGTAAGCCCGGACGGTAGCCGTGTATATATCGCCGACCCTGGTCAAAATAGTGTGCATGTTATCAATACCTTAACGAATATCCTAATCGCGAATATTCCCGTAGGTGCTTTTCCAGATGGCGTTGTTGTGACCCCCGATGGCAAAAGTGTTTATATAGCCGATAGCTATGGTGGTGTTATTTCTTTAATTGATGCTGTTACCAATTCGCTTATTGCCAATATTTCTTCCTTCCCTAACCCCGAGGGCGTTTCTATTAGTCCTGACGGTAAGAATTTGTATGTTGTCAACACGAACTCAGGAAAGGTTTCTGTATTTGATACGCAATCCAACGCGTTAATAAAAACGCTTAACTACGATTCTCACTCATTTTCGGCAACTATTGGCAATTTTCTTCGTTCAGGCACAGGGTGCCCTGGCAACCCAATTACTTTCACCATCACCATAAATCCAACAATACCAACCATAACAGCAACTACAGCTACCGGCGCAATTTCCGCCTGCGCGGGCACAGCCTCAGCCAGCCCAAATATCCAGCAGTTTAAAGTATCAGGCAGTGGTTTAACGGGCAATATTACAGCTACCGCTCCAACTAACTTCGAGATTTCGCGGGCTGCCGGCAGCGGCTACAGCAATAGTGTTACCATCCCTCAAACTGCAGGCTCAGTTAGCAATACGGTGGTTTATGTGCGGTCCGCGGCAACTGCATCAGTTGGCAGCATATCAGGCAACGTAACACTTACATCCGCAGGAGCGGGCAATCAAACCGTGGCCGTGAAAGGGACAGTAAATGCACTGCCAACCGTAAATGCGGTGACTAACCAACTTGTAGCCAATGGCGCAACCACTACTGCCGTTAACTTTACCGGTACCGGTAACACTTTTACCTGGGTTAATGATACGCCCGGGATAGGTTTGGCCGCCAGCGGGAGTGGGGATATTGCTTCGTTTACTGCGGTGAATACAGGGGGTAGCCCGGTGAAGGCTACTATTACGGTGACGCCGGTAAACGCTGGGTTTGCTTATATAGCAAATCAGGGGGATGGGTCTTCGTTATTTGGGTCGGTTGATGTAATTAATACTGTGACTAATACGGTGGTTGCTAATGTCCAGGTTGGAATTAATCCCTTCGCGATAGCAGTAAGCCCTGATGGGAGCCGAGTTTATGTAACAAATACGGGTTCAAATACTGTTTCGGTAATAAACGCTTTAACCAATACGGTTTCGGCTACTATAAATGTTGGGCAAACGCCACAAGGAGTGGCCGTAAGCCCGGACGGAAGCCGTGTTTATGTTTCAAATGGAAATTCAAGCACGGTATCAGTAATTAATACCGCAAATAATATGGTGGTAAGTAATATCGCCGTAGGTTCAAATCCGTGGGGAGTAAAAGTAAATCCGAACGGTACTGAAGTTTATGTGACAAACAATGCGTCGAACACCGTTTCGGTTATAAGTACGGCAACAAATGCCGTTATAGCCACAATTGCGGTCGGCCTAAATCCTGCAGGCCTAACAACAAGTCCGGATGGTAGCACGCTGTATGTGGCAAATTACGTTTCAAGGTCGATTTCTGTGATCAGCACGTCAAATAACCTGGTGATAACTACAATTTCCGCAGGTTGCGCAACAAATGAAATCGCGATTAGCCCGGATGGCGCTGCCTTGTATGTGGCAGATTATAGTTATGGTTCGGTCGAAGTCTTTGATACAGCAACAAATTATTTGTCGGCAACCATAACCGGGGTTGGTACAGAGCCTGAATCGTTATTTGTAACGCCTGATGGCAGGGAAGTCTACGTAACAAATGCAGATGACTTTGTATGCATTATAAATACCGCAACTGATGCGACATCGCGGATTGATATAAAAAATTCACAATTTTCTTTTGGTAACTTTATCTCAAGCAGCGGTTGCAGCGGCATACCTGTTACATTTACCATAACAGTAAACCCCTCATCACCAACCATTACCACAAGTACTGCTACCGGCACCATTTCCGCATGCGCCGGCTCGGCGTCAGCAAGTCCGCAAATTCAACAGTTTACAGTTTCGGGCAGTGGTTTAACGGGTAATATTACAGCGACTGCGCCAACTAACTTCGAGATATCACTCGCAGCCGGGAGCGGGTACAGCAATAGCCTGACAATTACCCAGGCGGGTGGTGCAGTAAATAGTACTATAATATATGTTAGATCGATAGCCACTGCTCCGGCAGGCAGCATATCCGGTAATGTGACACTCACATCCGCAGGAGCGGCAAGCCAAACAGTAGCGGTAACAGGCATGGTAAAAGCGCTGCCAACGGTAAATCCTGTGGCTAACCAAAATGTAAATACCGGTGCAACTACAACTGCCGTTAATTTTACGGGCACGGCAAATTCATACAGCTGGGTTAATGATTCGCCGGGGATAGGTTTGGCTGCAAGCGGGACGGGTGATATTGCCTCGTTTACTGCCGTAAATAACGGAAATACCCCGATTACAGCTACAATTACAGCTACACCGACAACAATAGTCGGATTTGCTTATGTTCCAAATTCCGGCGATGGCACAGTTTCGGTTGTGAACACAACAACTAAAACTGTGGTATCAACTATCCAGGTTGGGGCATTTCCATTTGGTGTTGCAGCCAGTGCAGATGGCACGAGGGTTTACATTACAAACGAGAATTCAAAAAGCGTGTCAGTTATCAATACGGCCGACAATACCGTGGTGGCAACTATTACGGTGGGGAATGCCCCCAGTGGTGCTGCGGTCAGTCCCGATGGAACCCGTGTATACATTGCCAATTACCTCGACAACACCGTATCGGTGATCAATACTTTGACGAATTCAGTGTTATCGACGGTGACCGTCGGACCGCAACCACTTGGGGTTTCCGTTAGCCCTGACGGCTCTTACGTGTATGTGGCCAATAGTTTTTCAAATACCGTCTCCGTCATCCGGACGGCAACCAATACAGTATCGGCAACAATTACCGTTGGCCTTCATCCGTTCGGCATATGTTTTAGCCCGGATGGTAGCAAGGCCTATATAGCAAATCACGACGCGCAAAATGTAGCTGTAATAAATACCGCTTCGAACAACGTTACTGCTACTATTAATGTTGGTTCGGCCCCTTATGGTATATGTTCGAGCCGTGACGGAAAAAATGTTTATGTAGCAAACCTTGGCGATAATACGGTTTCTGTAATAAATACTGCTTTAAATAGTGTTACCGCTACTATTCCTGTTGGAGCTTTGCCCTATGGGGTTTCCACCAGTCCTGACGGCAATAGCGTTTATGTAGTTACACGAGGGACAAATAGTATTTCAACTATCAATACGGCCACCAATTCGATATCCGCAAGCGTTACAGTTGGGTCTACGCCGTACTCATTCGGCAATTTTATCGCCGGCCCTACGGGCTGCCCTGGCGTTCCGGGTTCATTTACCATCACGGTTAACCCCGGTCCGCCGGTTATCACTGGAGGTGTGGTCACAGGGATAATTTCTGCCTGCGCCGGGATGCCCTCAGCCAGCCCCAATATTCAGCAATTTACCGTTTCTGGCAGTGGTTTAACGGGTAAAATCACCGCCACGGCTCCAACTGGCTTTGAAATATCGCTTGCAGCGGCGAGCGGTTACGGAAGCAGCGTCACCATCCCCCAAAGCGCAGGTATGGCAAACAATACGGTGATCTATGTCCGATCAGCAGCGGGCGCTTCAAGCGGCAGCATATCCGGTAATGTGACACTTACATCCGCAGGGGCAGGCAACCAAATTGTAGCTGTAGCCGGAACAATTAACACAACGGTAGCACCGTCGTTAGTGATAGCGGCTTCCGGAAATAATATCTGCGCCGGAACTCCTGTAATATTTATAGCAACACCAACAAATGGCGGCAGCGTGCCGGTTTACCAGTGGCTGGTGAATGGTAATAACGCCGGCACAAACAGCCCGACGTTCAGCAGCAGCACGTTGGCCAACGGCGATGTGGTGAGCTGTATGATGACCAGCAATTATGCCTGCGCCGCGCCGGCGAATGCTACCAGCAACAGTATCATTATGAATGTTATTGCCGATGTAGTTCCATCGGTTAGTATTCTGGCATCGCAAAAAGCTATTTGTACCGGCACGCCTGTAACATTTACCGCAACGCCAATCAACGGCGGCGTTGCGCCGGTTTATCAATGGCTGGTAAATGGCAATAACGCGGGTACAAACAGCCCGACATTCGGCAGCAGTAACTTAGCGGATGGGGATATAGTAAGCTGTGTGCTGACGAGCAATGCAGGTTGCGCCGCGCCCGTGAACGCGACAAGTAACAGCATAACCATGGGCGTAAGCAGTGCGTTAAGTCCGTCAATCAGTATAACGGCATCGCAAAATAATATTTGTCCCGGTACCAATATTACCTTCACCGCAACGCCAACTAATGGTGGCGGTAGTCCTGCTTATCAATGGCTGCTTAATGGCGCCGGTACGGGTGTAAATAGTGCCACTTTCGCCAGCAGCACGCTTTCAAATGGCGACGTGATCAGTTGCAGGCTGATCAGCAATGCCGCTTGTTTGACAGCACCCGATGCAACAAGTAACAGTATTACGATTATTGTGAATGCCCAGGCCGCGCCATCGGTAAGCATTGCTATTTCGGCAAATAATGTTTGCGCAGGTGCGGCGGTGACATTCACCGCCAGCTCTACCTATGGCGGTAGCTCACCGGTTTACCAATGGCTTGTAAATGGCAGCAATGCCGGGAGCAACAGCCCGACGTTCAGCAGCAGTACGTTTGCCAATGGCGATGCGGTGACTTGTGTGATGACCAGCAATTTGGCCTGCGCCGTGCCAGCGACTGCAACGAGCAACAGCATCACTACGAATATTTTTCCGTTGCCTTCGGTTAACGGCGGGGGAAATAAAACTATTGAAAAAGGGAGCAGCGTGGCGTTAACGGCAACAGCATCGGGAGATATAGCCGACATAACCTGGAGTCCGGCTACGGGTTTGGACAATAGTAAGATATTAACACCACAGGCCAGCCCGGTCGCGACTACTTTATACACGGTAACGGTGCAAACGGTCGGCGGATGTATAGCTACGGATGAAGTAACGGTAACTGTGCTTGACGGGATTGTTATCCCCAATACCTTTACGCCCAACGGGGACGGGGTTAATGACAAGTGGGACATCCAAAATTTAAGAGATTACCAGAACAGCGAGGTTAAGGTTTTTGACCGCTATGGCGGCGAAGTGTACAGATCTAAAGGGTATTATACCGCCTGGGACGGCACCGAAAACGGCCTGCCTTTGCCTGTGGGCACCTATTACTACCTGATAAATCTGAATAACGGCACAAGGCCGCTCTCGGGTTTTGTGGCGTTGATCAGGTAGTCTCGAATAGCGAAAGTGCCAGCGGGACGCTGACCTGGTTTTTGGTTCAGGCGGGACGTTTGAACCGGCCGGGGAGGACCAAGTATGCCTCGCGGGGAACTGGGTATGGAGGCACGAATAGGGAATTACTCCCGCCTTACTGAGACGATCCTAATGATCAAAAAATGATTCAAAACGGTTTTGAATATTATAAATCTACCGGGAACTAATGCAAGGAATATGAAAACAATACTTTTCTTTACATGTCTTGTTGCAGCGGGGTGCAATATGTTTGACACGAAAACCAATTTGATATTTTCCTACAGACTGACTGATACTTCTAAGGTTTGTGTTTATACAGAGGAAAGTGGTGCCACGACGAAAGATTTTACCGATATAATAGAAATACAACCACACAAAGACACTTTATTAAAAAGGATTGATGGGTCTTATTCTGGATACAAAATTGAAATTAACCACTTGAATCACGATTCATATAGGATAGTTTTTACAGACGATTCGGTTTTTAAAGGCATGAAAAAATCCTTCTTTTTCAATCTGTCAAAATAGCCGTTTCACGCATACGAGTGTCGGCCCCCAACTATCCGCATTCAGGTGCGAAGTGTCGGCGTAAAGGCTAAAAGCTAGGTAGCACTCTGCCCTGGGCAAGTGTGCCACTTGGCCGAGATAACGTAATGCTTGACATGTTACGAAGCCGCCAGCGGCGGCGAGAGATTTTGGGTTTTAACGGAGAAACTGAACCGGTAGGGAATAGTTTGCTTCTTACCAGCGGGGCACGAGTACACGGTCGCAGAGGCCTGCGCTGCATACCCGCGCCAGAAGAGGGAGTTCTATTGATTCGACGATTGGTGTGAGATAATTATAATTTTATCATACCAAAAAATCCTTGCTTTTTCGGGCGTACCTTTCGTTCGATACGTTTTTGGTAATTCTTTTTCCTTCGAAAACTTTCCAGTTAGTCGTAATGTAAGCGGTAGATGCTTCCCATCCCATAAACCATCGGCGTTTATCAAACTCTTATTTGTTGGCTCTAAGTAAAACCGCTCTACACCATTTAAAAATTTTATATTTTTAAATTTCGTTAAAAACCATTGAGGGCACCCGCATTCTATTGCAGAATAAGAAACAGTAATTGTAATTCTTTTATCAATAGTCGTTGTTATATGGCTTCGGGCATTGGAAGACTCTTTCAGCAAAATGACTGAGCGTTTATCTGTATTATTTCTGACAATATTATTCGAGTTATTAAAATTACCGTAACCAATTAATAAATGGAAAGTGATTATCAAAAAATCTAATGCGGCTATCATGGTCTATATAATTAAAAATTTAGATTTATAACCAGCCCGGCTAAGTGCCGGACCCGGCCGGGATAACGAAATGTTTAACAAGATACGAAGCCTGGCAGTATGTTAGGCTCTTTTGTTTAGCAAGTTGCTGAGTGCACCGTGTAGTAATAATCTTCGAATTTTTTGGTGGCGCTATTTTGTCAGTACAGGTACGGATTTTTGGCAAAATCAGCTTCGTAAACAATTAATAATGAGACGTTCCAAAAATAGTGATGTGCGGAACATGGAACACTGGAACATGCAAGCGGCGATAAATTCGGCGTTATAAGTCTTTATTTGCGTTCTCGTATAGGCGACCACCGTGATTAAATTTACACTGAGGGCGCGAAGAAGGCGCGGAGGTGCGTCCGGCGGACTAATAACGTTACCATTTCTTAACCAATAGCGCTGCAAAAACGTCTTTTGAAAAATTTATTTTTGAGCAAACGTTTTTACGGCGGAGGCCGTAATGTTGGTATTAGAAGTTGTAACGCTGATGAAACGCTTATTTATATTTGCCCTGATTGTACTAACTTTTGCGGCCTGCAAAAAAAATCAAAACACTACACCGGCTATGCTAACGGCTAACAAAATGGCCGGTAAATGGAGTATTATCTCGGTAACCGTTATCCCGCGCGATTCAACGGGGAAGGCTATCAACAGCGGAACTGTTTATACCGAGCCATCCTACTATTATTTTCAATTTAATAACGACAATTCGTGGGTGGAAAACTTAGCTCCGGGCGCCACCTTTACCCTGGGCGAAAGTGGCAGCTATGTGCTGCATGCCGATACCAGCTTTACCCTTATCAATGTGAATTTGCCGTCGAAGCCGGAAGAATGTAAAATTGCTTCGCTCACGGCAACATCGTTTGTGTTCAGCCATCAAAAAGCCACATTATTTAACGGTGTTACGCCGGGGTATCTTGAATATCTTTTCGATCTGAAAAAATAAAGCCGCACCCTTGCGGTGCGGCTCGTTCATTAACTACTGTGTACTGAACTTATTCCCAAACTAATTTGGATTTTTAATAGGGGCACTACCTCATTTTACTGAGACGGTTTTTAATAAAAACGATCTATATTTAATAATTAGGATTCGTTATCGGGGCACTGCCTGCTGCCGGTGGGTTCAGAACAAACTCATCCGCCGGAACATCCCAGTAATCCATAAAATTATAGTTGATGGTAACGTTGGTGTGTAACACGCCGTCGGGAGTAAGTACCACACAACCTGTGCGGCCGCCACCTTTAGAAATGTCGTAGATAACACCCCATCTCCTGGCATCGTAAAACGCGGTTCCTCTGAATAATAAGGCAATCCTTCTTTCCTTACGCAGTTCTTCCAGTGCCTGGGCAGTTGTTAAACCGGTACCGGCCACGTGCGCTAAGCCAGCTAACTGGTAATCTCTGACCGCATCAACTAATGTTAATCCCTGTTCAACCTGGCCGGTATTTATATAAGCTTCCGCCAGCATCAGCGCATTTTCTTCGTAGCTGCCGGCTATATAAATTTCCTGGTTACCCGGCGTATTATCTGCATACTGGATGGAGTTAACAGCCGGACGTGGCGTAAGCCCTGCATTCAACAATCCCCAACGGCTGCTGAATGTGTAACCGCCTACCTGGTTGATAGAGGTATCGGGTGTAAAGTTTTTAGCAAATCGTTTATCACCCGGTTTAAAATCCTGCACCAAACGCTCCTGTATCTGGAATATAGAGTTTTGAGCAGGTCCTGAGGCATTAAGCGCAACACAACCGCTGGTGGCACCAGATAAACCATTAGAGCTGGTTGTACGCATGGTAAACACATTGTCGGATGATTGGATACCTGCTTTGGCGAGCGTTATGATGGTTTGCCAGTTAGCAGCAGTCATAGCGCTTGTACGCGTATTAACCAGCAGGTTACGCGCCTCAAGGGTGTTGATGTTGGCAATGAACGATGCCGGGGTGGGCACGCCGCCATGGCCGGTTTGAACAAATGAAGGCAACAGCTGAGCCATTAGCGCGGTATAAGTAGCCGTATTGCTGCTGCTTATTGAACTCAGTGCGGCGCTTGCTGCAGCCAGGTTCTTATTTGATTCGGCAATTATTGCGGCACTTAATACATAATTTGGATTAGTTACACTTATTGCATTGTTTATAATACCCGAATAGTATATAGAGCCTATACGTGCGTAAGCATAACCCTTCCACCAGTACGCCCAGGCTTTTAATGTAGCTTGTTTAGTGCCCGCGTCGCCCGACATGGGAACAGTAGCTACAAGCGCCAGGATCTGGTTGGCAGCGTTGTTTAATTGATACATACTGTTCCATTCGTAGTAGAACATATTTTGTCCCTGCGTTGCGCGGGTATTGTTTACACGCAGGTTGGCCGACTGGCTTGTAGGATTTACTTTTACGGTAGGGGTTCCATCGGTAAAAATAACTGATGCCGGTAAGTTTATAACGTTAACATTTTGGTTGGCAGCCTGAGCAGCAACATCGTCAGCCAGCAATTCGTCAAAACCGTATTCCAGCGAAAAGAAAGAGTTTCCCAGCCAGAAGTTACCATTCATAAAGCCGTTAACGTAGACGCTACCGGCAGCGAGTGAAATCAACCCCGATTCTGTTGACGCCTGTGCAAGCGTAGGGGAGTTCGGATTCTCGATGTTGAGCTCCTTCTTGCATGATGAAGACAAAACAATCCCTGCCATCATCACTGTCACTATTTTAAATTTATATTTTTTCATATTTTTTTAAGATTGAATTGTCAATTAAAATCCAAGGTTTAAGCCCACCATAATTGATTTCATGTTCGGATTAGAACTATTATCTACACCTCTGTCGAAAGCTGAGTTTGATGTACCAGTGCTAACTTCCGGATCAAAGCCTTTGTACTTGGTAATGGTGAATATGTTACGTGCACTCACAGTAAGCACAGCTCTCCTGAATACCTTAGAGCCCAACAGCTTTCCGAAGTCATAACCGAGGTAAACATTTCTTAATCTTGCGAAAGAAGCGCTTTCATAAAAATAGTCTTTAGTTCCGTCACGGTCGCCGTTAACAGCGCCAAATGCATTGGCGTAAGCGCTGCGGTAGTAAGCAGTATAGGCGGCTGTAGTACCATCTATAGTAACTGCTTTGTCGTAATCACTGCTGATACCGTCCCGGTACATCCACTCCCTGGTTTGGTTATATAAGTGGCTGCCGTAAACCCAGTCGACCTGGAAACCGAACGTTAACGATTTGTAATTGAAGTTTTCGATGAATGCCATGTTGAACTTAGGGTTAGGGTCACCAAAGGAAGTTGCTTCGTTTGCGAAGATGATACCTTTTGATGCCTTATCTACTACACGGCCATCCACAATCGTGTATTTGCTATAGTCGGCAGGCGAGATATAAGGTACGCCTTCCTGGTTTGTTTCGCTTAAACTGGTAAGCGCTTTATCACCATAAATCTGACCGATTTTTTGACCGGCAACCAGCGCCAGGTTTGTGCTGCCTGCAGCCGAACCTATGATGATTGGCGGGCCTAAAATACTGGTGATGGTAGATGTTTGGTGGCTGAAGTTGGTGGTCATGTTCCAGTTAAACTCTTTGGATTTATAGATCGCCATATTCAAAGATGCCTGTATACCGTGTGAGGCTAAACCGATTGCGTTTGTTGAAATAGAAGAACCACCGGTTGATAAAGCTGTTGATACGCTATAGATAGCATTTGTTGTTTTTCTGTTCCAATAGGTGCCGCTCGCAGTCATATCGCTTAACCATGCCCCTTGTAAACCCCTGATTTCAAGATCGGTACCAATTTCAAATTCCTTAGACACTTCCACCCCTAGTTTCGGGTTGGCTAATCCGCTGCTTGGCAGGTTAAATGTTAATTCGGTACCAATATTTTGTGGATTTATGGTTGCATATCTTTGATAGATATTCGGTTGAATACCAGCTTCGCCAAAAGCACCGCGGATTTTGAACTCCGGTAGTGTTGTTGCGAGCGATGAATTTCTCCAGAAATCCATTGCTGATATTCTTACATAGCCATTTATATCAGGAAAGGTAAATGGTTTTGACCCTTCGCCAAAATTAGATGAATAATCGCTTCTGAAACCACCGGCAACGCCCGCAATATCGCCAAAGTCGATTTTTTGATTAACTACATAACCGAAAGTGACAAATTTAGCCGTGTAATCGTTCCAGATCACCTGGCTGTTTGTTTGGTTATATTTATAGATGGCGTATGTTGGCAAACCTAAACCATACGAATCTAAATCATGGCTATTGCCGGCGCGGTAATCATACTGAATTAATGTACTGGTGGTAATGGGTATATTCAAATGAAAATCCTTTTTGAAATCCGTTTTTATGATAGCAGAAGCAAGAAAGTTTTGGAAAAAATTATTGTTGGTATAGTTATCAAGCTCGCCGGAGCCGTCAGGCGCAGCAACGCCGCCGAAATAATTACCCGTATCTTGATTTTGAATGGTACCTGTTTGATTTAAATAAGTAGCATTCTCTTCATTGTGCGAATAGTTGATACCATATTTGGCATTTAAATCAACAAAACGGTTGACTTTGTAATCGGCGATAAAGTTTTGAAGTAGGTCTTCGCGATTGGTAACCTGGGATCCCCATTGATGGAAGTAATTTGGGTTTGAACCGTTAACACTCACTGTACCTGAACTCAAAGATTGGGCATAAGAGCCGTCGGCGTTTTTGTGGTTAAAATCGTAGAACGGAGAAGCGTTTAATGCGTCAAAAATACCGCCGGTATTACCGATGCCGAACGCAGGGTTCAGGGTGTTTTTGGTATAAACCAATTGGGTGATAGACCGGAACGTAAAGCCTTTAAAAAGCTCGGTACCTAAGTTAACGGTCATGTTGCTCCTGTTGTTGTATCCATTGTTCCTGATATCACTTTCCTGGTGATTGTTGGAAATTGAAAATAAATAGTCGGACTTTTCGCTTGCACCTGACAGGGTTATGTCGTTATTAGTGGTATAAGCTGTTTTAAACAATTGGGCCAGGTGGTCGTAATATTTCAGATTGGTACCATATTGCTGTTGCGCTATGTTCAAAGGGTTTGACATTGCAGTAGGGAAACCGGCAGCCGAGTTGGAACCGTTGGCCCATTGAATACCCGGATATTCGCCATACTCATTTAATGTTATTGGCTGTCCGCTGGAATTAATAAACTCACCGGCGGCGTTAACTTTAAAACTGCTTAATTTAGCCTGGTGTACATTGCCGTTATTGATCAGGTTGGCGCCGGATACGCTGGACGATACGTCGATACGTGTTTTACCGATTGCGCCCTTTTTGGTGAAGACCTGGATAACACCGTTGGCACCCTGTGCACCGTAAATGGTAGAGGCAGCAGCGCCCTGTACAACTTCGATGTGATCAACAGATGCCGGGTCGAGCTGGCTGATATCTGTAACGCCTGATTGTACACCATCCACCAGGTACATTGGCGTAGTACCACCCTGTACAGTGTTGATACCCCGTAAAACAATGTTGGCCCTTGCGCCGGGTGTTCCGTCGACCGATGAGATTTGAGCTCCCGGAATTTGACCGATCAATCCCTGGTCAATAGAGGCCTGCGGGGAAGCAGATAAGGCCTTTCCTGAAACTGATTCAACGGCGATACCCAGTTTCGCTTTACTTGTGGCGACACCGGAACCCGTAACAACTACTTCATTCAGCACGTTAAAATCATTGGTTAAGGAAACGTTGACAATCCCGTTTGCCGGAATGGGGACTTCCAGTTTTTTGAAACCAATAAAACTAAATGTGAGGGTTGTTACTCCGGCAGGAACATTTAGCACAAATTTACCCTCGATAGAGGTTTGTGTACCAATCCGGGTGCCTTTTGCCACTACGCTAACCCCGGGGAGAGGAGAGCCGTCATCTTTTGCTATTACGGTACCGGTAACGGTACGGGTTTGTGACCAGGCATAGTTGCCCGCAAAAACCAACAAAAGGAAAAAAATACTGTTAAGCAAGTGTTTCTTCATGTGTTAATTATATAGTTAATAGTTATTCCCAAGATATACACGTAATAAGTATGTTACAATTGATCGAAAAATTTTGCTAAAAATTCAAAATCATCGCAATTTTAAGTGTTGCTTTTACACTTTATATCTATTTTCAATTGTATTTTTGACATTATTGTAAAAAAGTTGCTAAAATATTTTAAAAAGTAACATTAGATTTTTAATAATTTTAAGAATAACCCACAAAAAAACGTCAACTAGTATATTAGTTTATTAACATGTGTTATATTTTTACATTTTTATCACTAGTAAACAATTTTTATTATGTATATTTTAATAAAAGCTAAAAAAATGAGTTGTATCGTTAAAAAAATAGAGTTAAAATGATATAAAATAGAATTACTTTACATGCTAACTGATTTTGAAGATGATTTGCACCTTCATAATGTGGTTATTAGATGTAAAAGTGTATTCTTATTTTTTAATAGTGTATTAATTACACTATTAAGGTGAGCTTAATATAGATACTATTATCTGCCGTAAATGCTTTTTAAATTTCCTTTTTGCGGGCGATCGGAGAATAGGAGTCGTGTGTGCTTTTTGGGTGGCAAGGCGAACCAGCGCCGAGGGATCGTAAAATTATGACATAAAAAAAGGGGCCGCCCGAAAAGGCAGCCCCTGAATTTTGCTATTTACCTAAACAGGTTAAACCCCCAGGTCCTGGATGATGGTGTCTATTTTTTCTTCTAATTGGCGGTCGGTACCCTTGTAGGCTGCTTTGCTGCTGAGTTTACCGTTTACACTGCAATAGAATTTTATTTTAGGTTCGGTGCCTGATGGCCGGGCCGAAATAATACTGCCATCGGCGGTGATAAACTGCAATACGTCTGATTTTGGCAATTCGATAGGTTTGGTGGTATGGGTGGTCAGGTCGGTTTCCTGGCGGAGTTCGTAATCCTTCAGGGTAACTACTTTTGAGCCACCTAACGTTGCCGGCGGATTGGTGCGGAACTTCTCCATCATGGCTTTAATATCCTCGGCGCCTGTTTTACCTTTTTTAGTGATCGAGATGAGCTTTTCTTTATAGAAACCATATTGAATATAAGTTTCCAGCAGAGCCTCGAAGAGGCTGCTGCCCTTGTCTTTGTAGTAGGCAGTCATTTCGGCAATAAACGCGCTCGAAACTACGGCATCCTTATCGCGCACCAGTTCGCCTATCAGGTAACCGTAGCTTTCCTCGCCGCCTCCAATAAAGGTTTCCTTACCCTGCAACTGGGTCATCAGCTCGCCGATGTATTTAAAGCCGGTTAAGGTATTAAAACATTTCACTTTTTTAGCCGCGGCTATGGTATCGATGAGGTTGGAGGTTACAATGGTTTTTACAATGTACTCCTTGCCGGTTAATTTGCCGGCTTCTTCCCAGGCGCTTAACAGGTAATTGATAAGCATACTGCCGGTTTGGTTACCGTTAAGTAAAATAAATTCGTTATCGGTGTTCTTTACGGCTATGCCTACGCGGTCGGCATCAGGGTCGGTTGCCAATACCAGGTCGGCATCTGTTTCCTGCGCTTTTTTCAGGGCCAGGGTTAAGGCTTCTTTTTCCTCGGGGTTTGGATAAACAACGGTCGGGAAATTTCCATCGGGCGTTGTCTGCTCATCAACCAGTATCACATTTTCAAAACCAAACATCTCCAGGGCCTTTGGCACCAAGGTGATGCCTGTACCGTGAATGGGCGAGTAAACGATCTTTAAGTCTTTCTGACGCTTAATGGCTTCTTTGGATACCGACAAAGCAGTGATCTGCTCCAGGTATAACTGGTCGATCTCCTCGCCAATAAGTTCGATGTTTGCATCAACCCGGTCAAATTTAACTTCGTCGATACTTTTAATGGCAGCAACTTCGTCCATTACGGCTTTGTCTTCGGGCGATACGAACTGACCGCCGTCGGCGCCGTAAGCTTTATAGCCATTGTACTCTTTGGGGTTATGCGATGCTGTAACCATTACACCGCTTTTGCAGCCCAATTGGCGAATGGCAAATGACAATTCGGGCGTAGGCCGCAGGGCCTTGAAGAAATAAACATGAATGCCATTGGCCGAAAATACATCGGCTGTAATTCTGGCAAACAAGTCGGCATTGTTACGACTGTCGTGCGCTATAGCCACGCTCACTTTTTCGCCGGGATATTTCTTTTTGAGGTGATTGGCCAGCCCCTGCGTAGCCGAACCGATAGTATATTTATTGATGCGGTTTGAACCGGGGCCCATGGTGCCGCGCAAACCACCTGTGCCAAATTCAAGGTCGCGGTAAAACGCGTCGGTTAACTCGGTAGAGGCGCCTTCATCAAGCAATTTTTGAATTTGTTGTTTTACATCCGCATCGTAGCTTCCCTGAAGCCATGCGTTTACTTTCTGGAGAATTATTGGATCTAATGACTGCATTCTTTTAGGTGGGAAATATTACCGTGAAAATTACAAACTATTGTCTGAATTGTTGTGATAAAAATAATATTCCTGATAAAGGGGCAAGAGGCGACGTTTATAGCCGGAGCGCAGCCTGCGGGCATAGCGGGAGCGGGGCTGATAGGAGGGCGGCTGGTAAAATTAATTGCCATAATGCCTGCCGAATAAACCGTACATTTGAAAGAATCCCCAATAATGGGTCTTAAATGCCGCAACTTAATTTACGTTCGTACGAGGAGGACCGGGTAGCTGCGCTTCATTCATACCAGATACTGGATACGGATGAAGAGAAGGACTATGATGCGCTTGCTGCGCTGGCTTCCGCCATCTGCCAGATACCCATCGCGCTGATCACTTTTATTGATAAAAAGCGGCAATGGTTTAAGGCGCATCACGGTACGGAATTTACCGAAAATGTGCGCGACCTTTCGTTTTGCACACACGCTATCTCCTCAAGCGATGAGATCACGATTGTATCGCATCCCTTATCTGACAAACGATTTTCAAACAATCCCTTAGTTACCGGCCCTACCAAAATTGCTTTTTATGCCGGCGTGCCGCTTATTAACGAAGATGGCTTTGCCCTGGGCACGCTGTGTGTATTGGACGACCAGCCGCATACACTTTCGGAAACACAAATGGAAGCCTTAAAAACCCTTGCTAAACAGGTGGTGGATAAGATTGAACTGCGGCGCAAGGTACTGTCGCTGCAGCAGGCCAACCAGGAATTGCTCAATTCAAATATTGTGATCCAGAAGTTTGCCGCGATGGCCGCTCACGATATTAAAAATCCGCTGAGCAGTATCCTGCTTACTTCGCAGGCGTTAAGGATCAGGCATGAAAAGATGCAGGACGAGGGCTGCCTCCGGCTGGTCGATTTAAATATTGCCTCCACCAAAAACTTATTGGATATGGTGGAGCAAATGCTGGAATACTCCAAAACACCCGAGCTGCTTTTAGCGCGTAAAGAGGAATTTGAACTGAATAGCCTGCTGAAAAAGGTGATTGCGCTGCTGACTGTGCCGGACAACATAGAAATTGTTTTGCCTGCGGATGATCATGTGATAAAGGTTTCCCTGATAGCATTTGAACAAATCATGCTCAATTTGCTCAGCAATGCTGTCCGGTACAACAACAAGGAAAAAGGTTTGATACAGATTTCTTTTAGCGAGGATGATGAATATTATCGCCTGGAAGTGGCCGATAATGGCATGGGGATAGCGGAGCAGTACCACGAAAAAATATTCGGCAACAAATTTACGCTAAAGATAACGGACCGGTACAATGCCAAAGGCACCGGTATTGGGCTGGCAACAGTTCGGGATTTGGTTAACGCACTAAAGGGGCACATATATGTAAGATCGAAACCGCGCGAGGGGGCCACCTTTATTTTTAGGATTGGTAAATAAAAAGAATTTTAGTCGGCAGAAGACAAATCACCTGGTTGCTCATTGATTAGTCATACTTTGCAATTCGTCTTCGTGTTTTAATTTAAATCCGCTAATTTTAAAACCGTCGAAATTTATTTTACCATTCTCAAATCATCCGATATGTACTTTACCAGCCTGCCGGACCATAGCAAGCCGGACTTTGACGAGGCCGGGCACTTCCGTAAATTTCAGCGCCAAAACATTGTATTCAACGCTATTTCGAACAAGAGCTCTTGCGACAGGCATGTAGGCTGTCTTTCTATCAAAATGGTATCCGGCGGCGAAGAGTTGTATGGGGTAGGCCGCCGACAGCTAACGGTACGACCGGGGCAATTCCTTATCCTTAACAATGACCAGGAATATGCCTGCAGGATAGATACGATGGGGCAGGTAAGGGTACAATCTGTATTTTTTGGGAAGGAGTTTGCCTCGGCTGCATTTCACGATGCGCTTTGCAATGAGGAGGCTTTACTCGATAATCCGTTTGACCGCCCGGGCCGCCTCCCTGAATTCTTCCAGGCGCTGGATCATGCCGATCCTGTTTTAGAGCGGGATATGAAGGGGCTGATGAACGCGCTGGACGAAAACGGCTATGATGCCGGTATGGTAGACGAGCACTTGCTTTTTCTGCTGCAGCATTTGATCAGGGTACATAAAACCGAAACCGATCGTGCCGGCCGCGTGAGCGCGGTCAAGCGGTCAACAAAAACGGAGATATTCAGGCGCCTGTGTATCGCAAGGGACCTGCTTCATTCGTCCTTTATGAACAAGCCCGATCTTTCCGTTATTAGTAATGCGGCCTGTTTATCAACACCTCAACTGATCAGACAATTTAAAATAGTATTCAACACAACACCTCATCAATACCTCATACAGGTAAGGCTTTCGCAGGCCGCAGGGCTATTAAAGCATACGTCCACCCCAGTACACGAAATCACGTGGAGATGCGGGTTTGAGGATGCCAGCGCATTCTGCAGGGCATTCAGAGCCGCGTATGGCGTGTCTCCGCTCCATTACCGGACTGCCAGCCAGTAAATTGAGCATTTCTGCACATGCCAGCGTTATGCCTGCGGGTATATTTGTTCCGCATAATTTTATATCAATTAATCGAAAAGTTTTATGACGCAGCGTTGGCTCATCAGCCCCTCATCCCGTCCGGACCGTAGCCTGGATATTGTTCGTATTGTTGTAGCACTTGTGCTGAGTGTGCATTCCATCTTCAGGATAATCGACGGCGATGTAGCCGGTTTCGGTGGATTCCTGGCTTCTATCGGCTTCCCCCTGGGTGTAGCGCTTGCCTGGTTTATTACCCTGGCTACATTAGCATCCAGCGTTGCGCTGATCATTCGTCGCCTGGTTGTCCCGGCCTGCATTTGCCATATCATCGTCCTTTTGGCGGGCATTTTCCTTGATCATATCCACGATGGCTGGTTTGTGGTGGGCGGCGGCAGAAACGGCATGGAATACAGTGTAGTGCTGATCACCTGCCTGTTTGCTGTTCTGTGGTCATACTGGCCCCGAAAACAATAGGACGGTGCCTTCAGGCTTCATCTTTTGTTCCTGTTTTGCAAAATGGAGGCATCATTAATTCGCAGACGCTTTTCTGTAACCAGCAGCGGTATTGCTATCCCTTAATGCCCCACGCTAACAACCCGCGTAACCTTCCACATCCCATCTTTAAACTGCCAGGTGTGAATAAACTGGTAAACGCCGGTTTGGGTTTGGCCGTTTTCAACATGAATAAAACGGTGCACGCCAATTTCGATAGCGCCGAAGCCGGGCACGGGGTAAACTTCGAGGGAACCCGGCACCAGTTCCCTGTGGAGATCGGGTGTGGAGGCAAATACCCCCTTGAAGTTGTTAATTACGGTTTGGTAGTCCTGCAGACCGCCACGATCATGATAAAACTCAACATTTGGTGCAAATACGGTTTTCATTACTTCCAGGTTATGGGAATTGAACGCATCGAACATTACACTATCCATATGCAGGATGGTTTTATATAACTGAGGGTCCCTGGGTTCGTATTTCTTATCCTGCGCCGAAACATTTTTCAACAGAAACAGGCATGCCAGGGATAGTAATATGCGGGTTGATATTTTCATGCGCTAAAAATAGCGAATGTTAGGGTGAATGACAAAAGGGGATAGATGATGGAGTGGGATGGTGGGACCTATTGTTATTGGCTAAATTGCGGAGCGCTGAAAAAATGACATCGCCACTGAAAAATTTTCACCTTAAAACTGCAACTTTTTCAGCGAAAGCCGCCTGGCACATTAATTGAAAGGGGAATGGTAGTTTAATTAATAATTGTTCATTGATTTTTTAGAGTAAAATTTAAAGGAGAAAAGGCCATGACCTTAGTTAAATTTAACAAAAACGCTAACAACTCATTAATGCCAGGCTTTAATGATGTTTTCGAATCCATTTTTAACGACACTTTCTTTAACGACAGGATGGTAACCCGTGTACCCGCTGTTAATATCAGCGAAAGCGAAAATAATTACCATGTGGAACTGGCGGCGCCAGGCTTAAAGAAGGATGATTTTAAGCTGAACCTCGATCGCAATCAACTGACCATCTCGGTTGAACAATCTGCAGATCATGAGGACAATCACAAAAATTACAGCAAGCGTGAATACAGCTATAGTTCGTTTGTGCGTTCGTTCACCTTACCTGAAAGTGCCGACGACAGCCACATTGATGCCAGCTATACCGATGGTGTTCTGCGCATCGATATTGCTAAACGCGAAGAAGCTAAAGCGGTACGCCGCCAGATAGCGGTTAAATAAGTGAGGTTTATTTAAAAATGAAGAGCTCCTGCTTGCAGGAGCTTTTTACTTGTATAATGACCTATGGAAACGCAATTTTATATTTTGCTGAGCTTAAAAACACCACAGGGCTTTACAGACTATGGCCAATATTTTTTTGGTAACGACCGTGAAGCGGCTTACGATTTGTTTGGGCAATTACAAGGCGATGAAAATATAAAAGAATCGTGCCTGTTGCATATCGATCTGATGGAAACTGTTGATGAGTTACCTGTGAGGATAAAAAGTATTTGCTGCACGCTGGAGCAACTGGGCGCCAACTGCAAACTGATTGCCCGCGAAATATTCCGTTTAAAAAACCTGGAGGAGATGATGTGATGGAAAAGATTTTTTTATTCCGTACAATGCTCGTCGCATTGCTTGTTTGCATATTGCTGTGGGATGTGTTGTTGTGGATAACGCATCATACAACGTGGTTGCCCCACAAGGATTTATTATTAGCCGGCGCGTTGCTTTGGATTATTACCATATTGCTACCCCAAAAAAGCGATGATGACAACTGGGCAGGCGAGTTTTAAAAACAGCTTAGTCCTGATTTATCGTTAATACGCTACGCTAACCACCTTTGTCACTTTCCACATGCCATTTTTGCGGGTTGATATTTTTCATGTACTAAAAATAGCGAATATTTTCATGAACCATAAAGCCGGATCGCCTCTTCGCCTTGCCTACATATACTTTACCCTTATTACAACTTTGTTACCGGGCGATTTCAGGTCGACTTTAAAGTCATCGAAAACAGGCTTTTTCATCTTCTCCATAAAGAAATTGGAGAATCCAAACCCTTCCTTTGGCATGCCGATAAAGTTTTTGTCGATTTTGCCGTTGCCGTTTTCATCATCCACAAGCGTTATGCCATATATGCCGGGCTCCAGTCTGCAGGTTACCACCAGCGAGCCGTTAGCGAGTTCTTTCTTATCGAACGTAAATACCTTATAGGGCTGCTGATTGTCGTAGGTTTCGTTATTCTGGAATACATTAAGGATTATCTTTCCCTTGCCGGACCTGATCCCGGTAACTTTAACCTGTGTTTCCTGTGCTTTCGCAGAGGTAAAAAGGATAAACAACAGACCCATCAACAGGCCAATACCATACGCATTTGTCTTTTTCATTTTGTAGAATTTTAATTTGACAATTATTATGAGGCGAAGGTATCTGCAGATAGGGCGCCGATCTACCAAAAACATAGTGAAGCGGACAAATTAATAGCTCAATGCTATTATTGTTTGATTGAGCGATCCTAAAATGGGGTTATAGATTTAGCCGGCCCTCATTTCTTTTCGAGCCAAAAATTAACTGTTCGGGCCTGCTTTTGCCCGCTTCGGTTAACAATCTCTTAAATAACATATGCTATTGCCTACATTTGTTGTTTACTATGGAAGAGAAGTTACCCATAAAACGCTTAAGCCGGCTCACCTGCTTACAGTCGATAATCATCGGTTTTATCTTCTACCTGGTGATTTATAATAGTGGTGCGCCGGGCCACATCATACCGTTCACGCTGCTTACCATGTCCGGTATTTTGGCGGTCGGGTTTGCCGACATTTTTTTGATGATGGGTTTGGCCAAAGACTTTTCCATCAGGTCGAAAAAATTCTCGCTTTACCGCCGGCTGTTAACCTACCCGGCCAGTGTTGTGATTTATCTGCTGCTGCGGCCCTGTTTTTCTTATGTGTCAGGTAAAGCATGGTCATTTTGGGATACGGGCTCGCTGCTAGCATTTGTAGGGTCGGGTTTAGTTGTTAATACGCTGATCACCATGATCCATGATTCCGTGTTGTTGTACGAGCACAGATTGTATAGTGAACTGGAGCTTTCAAGATTAAAAGCGGCGAACGCTGAAGCTACCAACCTGCTGTTGAAGCAGCAAATTCAGCCTCATTTCCTGTTCAATGCGTTAAATACCGTTAAAGCACTTTACCATAAGGATACTCAGGTTGCAGATGAATATATTGTTCACATGGCCGATTTTTTAAGGGCCTCTATCTTTCACCATTCTTCCAATGTATCCAGCCTGGAGGATGAGGTTAAACTGCTGTACGACTACCTCGCCATGCAGCGCATCCGGTTTGGCACGGCGCTTAATTGTACCGTAATGTTGACGGAGGCTACCCTGAAAAGTCATTTCCTGCCCTCGTTTTCGTTGCAGCCCTTGCTGGAGAATGCCATTAAGCATAATAACTTTACACAGGAAGATCCGCTGACGGTAAACATCAGCCAATTGGACGATTGGCTCGTCATCAGCAATAATATTCAAAAGAAAAACGTGCGGGTAGCATCGGCCCATTATGGCCTGGCTAACCTGGCAGAACGATACCGCCTATGGTCGGGCGATGAGATCATTATTAAAGAGGACCAGCACTCATTTTCGGTAAGTATTAAATTGTTAAAGGATGAATATAGTAATCATTGAAGATGAGGCGATTGTTGCTGAGGAGCTGGAACTGAATATCAGGAAACTGATAGACGAACCGGTGGATATCGTAAAGCTAAAGTCGGTAAAGGAGTCTGTTGCTTATTTTAAAAAAGCGGATGCACCAGACCTTATCTTTAGTGATATCCAACTGGGCGACGGGCTTAGCTTTGAAATATTTGTTGCCGAACCCATTACCGCACCTGTAATTTTTTGTACCGCCTACGATGAATATGCCCTGGATGCATTTAAGGCGAATGGAATAGACTATATCCTGAAGCCGTTTACCCGCGAAACACTGAACAATGCCCTCCAAAAATATATGCAGCTGAAACGGGTATTTTCGGCCGATCAAACACCACAGTATGATGCCCTTTTACAGTTGCTGACAGGGAAGGAGGGGCAAAAAGCAGCCTCGGTACTGGTGTATCACCTCGATAAGATCATCCCGGTTAAACTGGAAGATATTGCCATGTTTTACCTGGCTAACGAGGTGACGCATTTGCTCACGTTTACGGGCAAAACCTTTTATCCCAACAAAAATCTGGATGAACTGGAAAAGCTAAGCGGAAGCTCCTTTTTCAGGGCGAACCGGCAGTTCCTGGTTTGCCGTAAAGCTATTGTTGATGTATCCAGCTTCTTCTCCCGAAAACTTTCGCTGAACCTGAATGTGCCCTTTACCGAAAAGGTGATCGTAAGCAAAGGCAAGGCCCCTCAATTCCTCAACTGGCTGGCGAAAGCCTGAGTTTAGTTTTAAGTCAATAGTCTTAAGTCGTCAGTCATAAGTCGAATTTCATCCCTTTTACTCAAAATTTTGGTATTCACACCACAAGTGTTCGTGAGATCTGAACCACCACCAAAACTCCCTCCCAACGGGAGGGGTGCGGCTGACTGTGAAGTGGCGGGGAGGGGTTTCGCCACCATGTTGGACGATGGTATAGGCTTGAAACAGACGTATAAATAGTTCGCTAAACCCCTACCTCCCCTTCCCCAAGGAAGGAACCGACGAAGGAGCACATGAATGCCTTTAAAAGACAAATAACATTATTCATAATCGCACGGGGCCAGGGCTTTTTAATCTTCCGAACACCCATGGGCTTCAGACCATGAGTGCCATTTTAGCCTGGCCTGGTTATTTCAAAAAGATACCTTTTGCGTTTTTTCTCAGCTTTTTATATTCCGCTTCCGGTTTTACTTTGTCCGCTTCGGTCATGTTTCCCTTCCCCGGGGTTTGTTTTAAGCCCAAATTAGCTTAAATAAAAAAATAAACGCGGCAAAATGCTGCATACAGTATCAAAATTTTAAAAGAAAAAACTTATGAAAAAGCTACTATTAATTTGTTTAGTCCTGGTATCTGCAAAAGGTTACAGCCAGGGTTTACTCAACCGGTTGGAATTCGGGATAAAGGCCGGAACCAACTACAGCAATTTTACCGATGCCAATTTTCCCACCGATCCTTTAATCGGCTTCCATGCCGGGGCTACTGTCGCTTTTAAAATTACCAAAAATTTTATGGTGCAGGAAGAGTTCTTGTTTTCGACCCAGGGAGCCAAAATAAAGGGCGGAACGCTCGGCGAGCAGGATCTGAAACTTTCGTACATGGCGGTCCCTTTTTTGTTGAAATACCGCACCAACGGCGGGTTTTATGTTGAAGCAGGCACACAGTTTGGTTATAAACTTAAGGAAGATGTTTCGGGCACCGGTTCCCAAAACTTTGCCAAAAAAATTGATCTGGCCGGTGCAGGCGGTATCGGTTATCAATCGAAATTGGGCCTGGGTATTGGCGTCAGGTACATTTACGGGATATCGAAGGTTGGCGACTTCAATTCGGCCGCTATCACCAATAACTTTAAAAATAACAGCGTACAGGCCAGTGTATTTTATGTTTTTTAGCCAATTTTTTAAATGCAAGCATTACAGCTAAACACTTATCCCGGTTCAATTGAACCGGGACTTTTTGGTAAAAACAACCATCTCGCCATGATTGAAATTTTTAAAACCAATGTTGAAAATACAAGGCAGGCAATTGCTTTACTTGCCGTGCTGAATCACCGTTTCCCCACTGCCGAAATTAACTTTGACCTGGAAGATTGCGACCGCATATTAAGGGTTGAAGGCGAAAACTTCTGCCCGGTGCTCGTCATTCAAACGCTGGCAAACAATGGGTTTGAATGCGGGGTGCTGGAGTAATGGAAATGCTTTGTTGGATAGATTGTAAAACTCAACCAACAAAGGACAACGCGGCCAGGTTCCGGTTCATGTTAAGCAATTCGCTATTTCGGTTAAGCACGGGGTGGTCGGTCGAGCTGACGAACCTTGCAGGCATGCGCCTTATTTTGCTATTTTCTCCACGCTTCGGCCAGCTTTTTGTTCTTCTCAGTCAGGTTCCTGATCAGGCCGTCGATACCGCTCTTAGCGATTTCAGCAGTGAAGGAGCCTTTGTAGGTTTCGACCAGCCAGGCACCCTGGATGTTGATGTCATAAATTTTCCAGCCGTCCCGCTGTTTTCCGAGACGATAGTTAAGTTGGGTCGGTTCGCCGCGGGCCTGATTAATTTGACTGCGCACCTCCACTTCGGTATCGCCATCGCTTACCCTCAACGGTTTCACCTCAACCGTATGGTTTTTAATTAAGGAAAGGGCGCCGGAATACGAATATAAAAGCAGCGAACGGAACTCGTTGGTCAGCGCTTTTTGCTGATCAGGGGTAGCATCGCGCCAGAAGCGACCTGCAGCCAGGACTGTCATACGTGTGAAATCCACATATGGGACAATTTTGACTTCAATCAACTCCAACATTTTTTGCCGGTTACCGGCCTGAATGTCCTTGTCGGCCATGGCGGCATCGATCACTTGCGTACTGATGCGTTTAATCAGCACGTCCGGCGCTTCCTGGGCGGCAGCGCGGGTGCTGAACCATATCAGCGTCATGATAAAAAGCGCTGAAAATTTGGAGACTTTGTTCATTTGAGAAATATAGGTTATTTCATGCACTAAACATAAACAATAAGTTGTTAGGAACATGCAGGAGCAGAGGGGATTGCAAAGTCGGCTACCTGGCAGCGGAGCACGAGGCGGGATAGCGCTTTTGGCCGGGGCGGTAGATTTGCGCTTGAGGAGGGAATGCCGACCAACGGCGGGAAAAATTCAGCGGGTGCACCCGGATTTGATCAATCGTGTGACGTTTGGCACCATGTTTGAAAATAAGCTGTGCGCGCCATTTAAAATTCTCTTTTCTGCTTAGCACGAAGGAGCCGATGCCCGAAACTGAATTTAAAACGACCATTAAACTATGCGTTTGCAGTGCTTTATTGCTTTAAAGCATCATACAAATTATTGCCCCTATGAAAATATTGAGACTTGCTATTTTATTTTTTGCGATTGTTGCCGCCGCAGGCTGTAAAAAAGCGTAGTCGCGCCGGCAGACGGGAATATTAGCCCCCCGGTGCCCCCAACGGTTGTAATTTTAGGTTCGTCCACGGCGGAGGGCATCGGCGCACATCCTATTGATTCCTGCTGGGCCGACCGGCTGAGGGCGCAGATCATTGCACTGAACCCCAAAGCGCGCTTGATTAACCTGGCAATGGAGGGATATACCACTTACCACGCTATGCCCGATGGTTTTACTGCCGCGAACAGGCCGATGACGGATACTGCGAGAAATATTACAAGGGCTTTAAGGTACAAACCTACACTCGTGTTAATTAACTTTCCGACCAATGATATCAGCAACGGTTACAGCAATAGCGAGATCGTACGCAATTATAACATGATCACCCATCAGCTCGATTCTGCAAAAATTGCTTATATAATTTTTGGCACCCAGCCGCGTAATTTTAGTTCGACAAGTGAAAGGATGCGTTTAAAAATACTTAATGACACAGTGAACAGCGTTTTTACTAATCGGGTAAACGATTTTTTAAACGCACTAAGCACTAGTACATTTGAAATTAACCCTGCTTTTGATAGTGGCGACGGCATACACCTTAACGATGCCGGCCACCAAATTATCTACAACTTTACTAACGCGCACCCGATATTTAAAAGCTTCCTGCTGGGTTGTAAGTGATGCGAACGAAATAGCGACATTTCGAATAGTTGCGTCGCAGCACATCTGCTTATGAAACACTTGCGCTTCGTTAAATGCTTTTTGACCTCTCATGTTTTTTTGGGTAATCCGTCCCGGAGCAAGAGTCGCCGTTGCGCTTTTGGCCGGCGCGTCAGACTCGCGCTTGAAGAGGAAAAATCAACTTTACAGGCGCGGGAAATGAGGGAGTAATCAGGTTTTTTAAATGGCCGGAGCGATGCCCGAGTCTATTCGGGTTTCAACCTGATTTACGGGATAACTTCGATTTACAGAACTAATGCAACGGGTTCTTCTAAATGCTTGACACCAACAAGGGCGGAAATTGAGCATGGAGCTATTACTTATTATCTATCCGTTATTTTAAACTGTATCCTGAATTCAGTTCCTTCATTTACGGTGCTGGCCACGCTGATCGATCCGCCGAGCGTTTCGACCTGCGTCTTCACCATGTAAAGGCCTACTCCCTTGCCTTTGGCCGCTAAATGAAAACGATTATACAACCCGAACACCTGGTTGCCGACTTTTTCCAGGTCTATGCCAATACCATTGTCTTTAAAAACGAGTTCCATTCTACCAGGTTGCATATTGCTGGATATTTCAATAACGGGGTTAACTTCAGGCCGCCTGTATTTAATGCTGTTTGATATCAAATTGTAAAAAATGCTGTACAGGTAACTCCTGACTGTGGAAAGTTCAGTGACCGCCGAGAAGTCGCTGACGATCATTACCTTTTCTACTTTTATCAGCTCGCTGATACTTAGTTCAATATCCGTTAAGAGAGTATCTAAGTTAACCTTCTCCCTTTGATAGTTGGATCCTTGTCTAACCTGCAGTATGTGATTGAGATCCATAACTACCTCATCCAGTTCCTTTACGACGACTGAAAGACCTTGCATGAGCATTCGCTCTTCTTTTTTGGTAATGCCCGGAAGAAACAGCACATCGCCGATTCCAATAATATTGGCTACGGGCCCTCTTAAGTTATGCGAAACGATATAAGAGAATTGTTCAAGATCCATGTTTCGCTGCATCAGATCAGCCAGCATTTTGGCGCGTTCCGTTTCGGCCTGTTTTTGCTCGGTTATATCGTGGACTATCCCGTATAACCCGGCAGCGGTTCCATTTTTAAATTCAACATACGCTTCCGAAAAAACGTGTCTTACGCCGCCGTCTTTCCCGATGATGCGGTGATAAAGTGCAAAACTGCCGCGCTTGTCCCATGCTTCTTCAGTGGTTTTTACGACCTGCTCCAGATCGTCCGGATGCACAAAGGACAACCAGGATTCATAAGATTGAAGGTAGTCTTCCGGCTCGATGCCGTATATGCGGCACGCTTCTTCGGACAACCTGGCGATGCTGTTCGCAAAATCAAGCTCCCAGTTACCCAGGTGCGCAATCGCCTGTGCCTGTTTCATGCGCAACTCGCTGTGCCGTATATCATCCTCCATTTGCTTCCGGTGCTTTTCCCGGTCGAAAACATCCAAAGCAAACGAAATATCCCCCGCAACTTCTTCGAGCAGCGCTATCTCTTCCTGGTCAAAAAAGTTCTCATTTGCAGAGCTGAAACCGAATATACCGATGACTTGCCCCCCTCTTTTAATAGGCAGCGAAATATTAGCTTTGATGCCGTGCTGCACATACTCCTCTTTCCAGGGCTTCGATGCCGGCTCATCCTGCGATTCATTGCTGACTGCCAACCTTCCTGTACTTAGCGCTATGGCGATTGGTGTTCCCTGACGCTGCGGGTCGCTGAAATCCATCGGCGAATGCTTCCATAGTTCGGCGGCTGCCGCGGAATCGCCCGCAGCATTCACAACTTCAAGTTTGCCGTCATTGCCGAGCATGCCAATCCACGCCAGTTTAAACCGCCCTATGTCTATTGCAATCTGGCAGGCCCTGCTTAAAAGATCCTGCTCATTAGTAATGTGCACAATACTTTGGTTGATCGCGCTGATAAAAGCATAAAGGCGGTTCGACTTTAAAAGGCGCTCCTGCGCTTGCTGCAACTCTTGGTTTTTCTCTTCCAGTTTTTCTACCAGCCTGGAATTGTACTGTTTCATCACCTCAGATAGTTCATGAGGCTGGGCGGTATTTACGGGCGTCTTTTTCGGTTTTGTTATCAGTTCTTTTGCTGCTTTTAGCATAAAGTCCATGCTGGCAGGCTTGCGGATAAACCGGCCCGCGCCGATCTCCAAAGCCATTTGCTCATCGCTATGCGAGGTATAGGTGGCCGAATAAATGATAATGGGAATATCCTTATACCGATCATCATTTCTGATTTTGAAACAGAGCGAGTAACCGTCCATATTGGGCATCAGGATATCGGTGACGATCAGGTCCGCGGTATGGCCGGCTAATACTTCAAGCGCTTCGGCCCCGTCGGCTGCGGTAAGCACCTCGTATCCGCCGGACTCAAAAATTCCCGCACCCAGCCTTAACAAGGCTGGGGTATCGTCGACCAACAGAACAGTTTGCTTTTGCATCGTTATTTCAAAAACTCCAATATTTGCTGCGTAAATTTCCGGGTGTCAACAGGCTTGGTGATATAACCGTCGCACCCGGCCTCCATCACCCGGTCTTTATCGGCCTTCATGGCAAACGCCGTAAGCGCAATGATCCGTATAGTCTCCGTTGAGTGGTCCCCTTTCAGCATCCGCGTCAGCTCCAGGCCGTCGATACCCGGCAGCGCAACATCCATTAAAATGAGATCCGGCCGCATATCTTTCAGTCTTTCGAGCGCCGTTTCGGCATCCGTACAGGGCCATACCTCAAAACCATCCAGTTCCAGCAAATCTTTTGCCAGCTTGAGGTTAACAGAGTTGTCCTCTACGACCATGATTGTTATTCTCATTTCCAAAACTTGTCAGGCTATTTTCGTTTCAAAAGGCATAGTTACTGTAAAGATGGTACCTTCGCCAATCGCGCTTTCCACCGCAATTGCTCCACCATGTAATTCGATGATCGTTTTCGTAAGTGCCAGTCCCAGCCCGGTACCTTCATGTTTTCTTGCCGTCCCGGTATCCAGCTGGACAAAAGGGATAAACAGTTTTCGGATGTTCTCTCTTGCAATACCGATGCCGGTATCTTTAATTTTCATTCGAAAAGAATTTGCTCCTCCGTTTTCAGTTTGAATCAATATACTTCCCCCGGTATGGTTGAATTTGATTGCGTTAGAAGCCAGGTTATAGAGTATTTGTTTGAATTTATTTTTGTCGGCGCTGATAGTATGGACATCATCTGCCATTTGGATCTGAACAATGACATTTTTTTTATCGGCGATTGGCTTCAGTACTTTGATCACTTCTTCGATCGCTGCCGTGATACTAAAAGACTCTATGCTCAGCTCTGTTTTCCCCGCTTCTATCTTTGCGATATCTAATATATCATTGATGAGCCGCAATAAATGGCTGCCGCTCGTGTGAATATCCTGGAGGTAATCCAACTGTTTAGTGTTCAGTCCACCCACTTTTTGATCGATTAGCAATTCTGAAAAACCGATGATTGCATTCATCGGCGTCCGCAGTTCATGCGACATATTGGCCAAAAAATCGCTCTTCAGCCGGTTGGCTTCCTGCGCTTTCCGTTCCGTAATATCGATAATGGCGGCAAGCACCATCGGCCCTTCGTCCGTTTCCAGCGGGTTTAAGCCGATCTCCACCGGAAACTCCGTGCCGTCCTTGCGTTTGGCATACAAATCGCGACCGACACCCATGGAACGAGCCTTCGGCGTTGAAAAAAAAGAATCCCGGTATTCAGGATGTTTGTCTTTAAACCGCAACGGTATCAACAACTCAACGCCCCTGTTAATCAACTCCTCCCGCGAAAACCCAAATAATTTTTCAGTCTGGCTGTTTACCAGGCTTATTTTACCTTCTTTATTGACAAGTACCATCGCGTTGGGAGCCGACTCGACAACCAACCGGAACCGCTCTTCCGCCCTCTTCCTTTCGGTGATATCAATGATGGCCGCTAGCACCAAGGTGCCTTCAACGGTAATTAAAGGATTTAGCCCGATTTCAACCGGGAATTCCGTTCCGTCTTTCTTTAACGCAAAAAGCTCCCGGCCTGCGCCCATCGCTCGGGCTTGAGGCGACGTAAAAAACATATTCCTGAAGCTGGGATGACGCTCCCTGTACCTGGCAGGGATAATGATTTCAACCCCCTGTCCGATCAGTTCATTGCGGTTATATCCAAATAATTTTTCGGTTTGCCCATTTACAAAAGCAATCCTTCCCTCTTTATTGACCAATATCATTGCATTTGGAGCAGATTCCACGATCAGCTGAAACGTTAACTCAGAATGTTTAGCTGTCTCTCCCATTGCGTTGTTTAATAAAGGTTTATATTATCTTATGATAAGGCATGTCAACGGCGCATTCGCAAAGTTAAATTAAAAAAAAATAAAAAATACCGTGTTTTAACGGGTTTTGTTAAGTTTTTACACCCCCATTTTTATAACTCTTAAGCGACTGTGCTCGCAGTATATTGTTTGTGACAAAAATGATCAAATGGCAAAGTGCGTTTGTTGAGGTCCCTACTTAATTATCAATATTTCGCCAATGCCCGGATATTACGGCATGCTTGACCAAACTTTTCCGCGCCCTAGAGTGCCTGAGCTATGTTGATAAGAAGAAAAATCGCTATTGATACTTAAGAAGTTGATATGGTCAATGTGTTCCGGAAATGCCCGTTTGTGGTTTTCGGAATGAGGTGATCAAATGCTCCGGAATGTCCAATTTAATATGTCTGAAAGATGGTGGCAAACAACGTGTAAGTTGCGTGAAAATGGTAAAATACTGTCGCTCTGTAAAAAGGAAAATGGATTAGGTCGAACGACGATAAATAAGATTTTGAAAATAATCAGCTGATAATTGAAAGTGATCACGAATTAAGATTATCTGCTATTTAGCTGAAGAATTGTACCGCAGATTACACCGTCATAAAATAAATAATCCTTTTAATTTATGAAATTAAGTTTCTTACAAGGGTTAAAGGTAGCGGTAGCAGGACTCGAACCTACGTCCTCCTGAAGCGGGTATGGGCCAGACGAGCTGCCAACATTCCACCCCGTTCAACCGTTAGAATCGTGCGTGGGCAGAAGTGTAAATTCAATCCAATAAACTACTTCATAAAATTAACGAATCTCAAACCGCACACCCCAAATAACAACGCCGCCTACACCACCTCCCCCTTCGTAATAATCTTCTCAATCCGGTCCAACTGTTCTTCGCTGAGTTGTTTCAGGTTTTCCTGGCTTAGTATGGTGTTTTTGATTTGGATATAGTTGGTTTGGCCGTTTACAATGGTGTTGGGCTGGTTTTTGTTGAGGACGCCAACCATTTCGAAGTAGAGGCGGGCGGCGCGCATGTCGCCGTTGTTGGCATATTTAAAAACGGTTGCCAGCAGCTTGCTGGTCATAAATTTAAACTGTTCCTTTTCGGCTATAAACTGCGGGTGCTGGCTATATGCTGCAAAGTGCTTGGCTACGGTTTGCCGGCTAAGGCCGGTTTCCTGGGCTACCATGTTTTTGGTGGGCATTATGCCGTGCTTACGCATAAAATTGGCAATAGCATCGGTGATTAAAAAGTGATTAAGTTCCCAAACATTATTTTTCATGCTTTGGGGAATTATCGGTTCTATTTTATCAAGAAACCTGTCTCTTTCCTCGCCCCGTAAGTCCGACAATGTTTCAGTTGCCGTTTCAATAAAATGTTCGCGTTCAATCGGATTAAGTGTGCTTACATCCTCCGGGTTAATTTTTTTAAGGGCCAGGAGATTGTTGACCTTGCTTTTTAATACAGCTACACTTGTTGCAGCAGTTGTTAGGGTGTTTGTTGTTGTCTCCATAATTTTTTTATTTAAAGGTAGCAAATAAAATTATTAAATGCTAATAATATTAGCAAAAAAAGTGTTAACCTATGTTAACCCGGGTTAACATAGGTTTCTTTGTAAACAATTGATAATCAAATAATTAAATAGGGTTAACATTGAATTGTGTTAACCCTGTTAACCCGTTTTGCTGGATAATTTGATTGGTTTGAATGTTGAAATTGCAGCCGGAATTATGTTTCGTGACGATCAAAACTCAGTGTCACTCTGTGCCTCCTTTGCGACCTCCGTGGTAAAAAAAGTAACCACGGAGATACGGAGGGGCTCACAGAGAACACAGAGATATAATATAGTTTGGCTTTCGAGACAGCCTCTTTTGATTTAACCTTATTTCCCTTCGAGATAATGCTCAATAAACCATTTAAGGGCGGCGTTGTGGTTGGTGGGTTTGTAGGCTAGTACTACTTCGGTGTTTACGGGGATGTTTTCCAGTGGGATAAAGGATACCTTTAAGTAGCCATATTGCTGTTGAAGCGAAGAGGGGAGGATGGACACCCCCAGGCCGGCTTCGATGAGTTGCAGTATGGAGTGTACATTGTTGGCTTCGTGCACAATAGTGGGGGTAAAGCCCATGCGCTGGCAGATCTCGGTGAGTTTGTCGTTGTAACGGGGGGCAAAACCTTTGCTGAAGAAGATGAAGGGGCTTTGTTTCAGGTAGGCGGCTAATTGATCCTGCATGTTAAAGGTTGGTGTGCTATTGGGGATAACCACCATAAAAGGGTCGAAGAAAAGGGTTTGCACTTTTAGCTGGGTTGAGTGGACCGGGGCACGGAGGATGCCCACGTCGAGGTCGCCTTGCTCCAGGGCCTTTACCTGGGTTAGGGTGGGTATCTCGAACAGGTTGGTTTTAATGTGGGGGAATACATCGCGCATAGCGATTAAAACATCGGCCAGGTGCTGCTGGTACACCGAACTGATATAGCCGATCCTGAGTTCGCCACTCTCGCTTTTGTGGATCTGCTTTACCATGCTTTTGCTTTCTTCCAGGCGGGCAAAAATGGCATTTGTTTCACTTTTAAAATACCGGCCGGCATCGGTAAGGGTCACCCGTTTATTTGTGCGTGTAAACAGCAGTACGCCCAATTCATCCTCCAGTTCCTTTATTTGCCGGCTTAAGGGCGGCTGCGAGATAAACAGCTTCGCGGCAGCGTTGCCGAAATGTAGTTCTTCGGCAACAGTTTTAAAATAGAGGAGATGTCGTAGTTCCATACCTGTAAAGTATCAATAGTTGATGAAATTGATATTTTTCAAATATGATTAAACGGGCTAACTTCGACAAATCAAAATATAAAGATGAAAACGGATTATTCAACAAAGGCAACAAACCAGCAGATCAGGGAGCGGTTTGACAAAGACACCGAGCGTTTTTCGAACCTGGAAACCGGTCAGCAAACCACCATTGATGCGCCACTTACGATGGATTTATGCACCGAAGCGGCAAAGTACGCTAACCCTCATGCTACCGAACTGCTCGACATTGGCTGCGGCGCCGGTAACTACACCCTGAAGATGCTGAGCAAAGTGCCCAACCTGAACTGTGTTTTGAATGATTTGAGTATGCCGATGTTGGAAAAGGCGAAGGAAAGGGTTACGCCGCAAACGGAGGGAACGGTCACTTTGATACAGGATGATATGCGGAACCTGGACCTGCCTGATAATCATTTTGATATTATCCTGGCTGCGGCTACCCTGCATCACCTGCGCGATGACGACGACTGGGAGCTGATGTTCAATAAAATTTATAAAGCGCTGAAGCCGGGCGGCAGCTTTTGGGTGTCGGACCTGGTGGCGCATCAATCGGAGGTGATCAATAAGCTGTTTGCCGATCAATACGGCAGCTACATAGAAAGCCTGGGAGGCCCCGAATACCGCCGTAAGGTAGAGGATTATGTGGCTTTTGAGGATACTCCACGTTCACTGAATTACCAGCTGGCGCTGCTGGCCAAAGTGGGATTTACCAATATAGATGTATTGCATAAAAACTCCTGCTTTGCTGCCTTTGGGGCAATAAAGTAAGAGTCTTTTTAAGGTAAACCGCAATATTTTGAACTAGCGGCGGGGGCGATTGGCGTTATAGGCAACAAGGTATTCGTAAACCGGTTGCTCTGCAAAACGGTCTGTCGACGCTGCATGCTCTTTGATCGACTGCTTCAACTGGTTTTTTACCAGGCGAAAGGTGGTAGTTAATAAGTCGGGTATAATACCAGACGAAACGGTTGGATAATATTGCTTTTCGATGGCTTTTTTCTCGGCCGCCGTAGCCATACTGATTTCCCAGCGCTCGTCGGTTTTAAAGCCGTTCTCGAGGGCTGTATTGCTCAAATCGTACATGTATTCTGCCGCTTTATATTGGGCGGTTTGTTTGTCGTTACTCATCTTATTTCTTTTTATTTATAAATATGTCGTCTTTCGACACTGATTTTTTGCCGGACTGGTAATCGGATACTGACTTTTTACCCTCGGTGGCCGGTGCCTTTTTTACGTTTTTAACGCCTTTGTCTTTGCTCATGATATGATTATTGTTTTGTTAAGGTTTCTGAATTAATAAGCTTTTCGCAGTTTGATGATCCGCATCCAATGCATCATTTTCATGATGGGGTACACGGGGTCAATCTCGAACCAGCGTTTGCCAAAGTTGGCGCTGTTAGGAAATTTATGGTGATTGTTCTGGAATAATTCGCCCAGCATCAGGAAGTCGAACGGGGTGGTGTTTTTCGATTTATCTTTATTATCGAAATTGGTGTATCCATATTTATGGCCGCACCAGTTAACAATTGCGCCATGGATTGGGCCCATCATAAAATGGATGGGCAATAATAAAAACAGCCACCAGTACGGCGCAAAAAAGATATAAAAAGCGGTATAAGCCGCGCCAAACAACAATCTCGATAAGAGCGAAGACCCCATGCGGTCGATCAAGGGCCATTCCGGGAAATGCCCCGGGAATTGTGCTTCGGGGTTTTTTATCCGTTTAACATAATCGCCAAAAGTAATGATCGTGGCTTTCATCAACTGGTAAACATCTGCAAAAAAATGTGGCGAATGGGGGTCCTGCTCGGTATCGCTGTAGGCGTGGTGTGCCCGGTGCATGAGCGCGTAGGCGCGCGGGTTTAAAAACGAAGCGCCCTCGAAAAGATAGGCGAACAAATAGAACACCCGCTCCCAAAACTTATTGGTGGTAAACATGCGGTGCGAGGCATAGCGGTGCTGGAAAAAGGTCTGGAAAAATAAAGACAGGAACCAGTGGGCAATGAAAAATGAAAATATGATTAACATTAAAGTAGCTTTAATAGCAATGGAAACTTGCCGGCATAGCGTAGCCGGAGGCAAACAATTTATTGGTAGTAACAGAGAGGGTAATGGTTCACTGTGGCCTGGGACTTCACCTGGAAAGGCAGCGCGGGTATGATTAATGTGCGCCGACCGGCCAAAAAACAGCAGGTACTTTGGTAGAATCTTGAAAAGACTATAATATTGAACGGCTGGTTCTTTTATTTATTGCGAACCGGCATTTTGTGTTAGCAAACAAAAAAGCACCCGCCGGTAAGGGCGAATGCTATACGATAATTTTATGTGATGTATTAGATAACTTTTACATTTACCGCGTTAAGGCCTTTTCTGCCTTCTTCTACATCGTACTGTACCGTGTCATTCTCACGGATCTCGTCGATGAGACCTGATGCGTGAACAAAAATTTCGCTTTTGTCCTCGTTTTGCGAAATGAATCCAAAACCTTTTTGGTCGTTGAAAAATTTCACTGTTCCTTCTTTTTGCATTATATTATTTTTTAATAAGCGCGCAAAGTAGGCATTTTAATTGGGCTATTTGCCGTATGGTAAAATTTATTAATAATATGTTAATCAAATGACCGGGGCAGGGAAGACTTTTTTTAGAATAAGCCCTGTTAAAAAATAGGAGGGATACCACATACCGGGCTCCGGCTGGCCCGGATATAATTTGTATACAAACAACCAGCCGGTTTATTTGTAGTCCATCAAAGGGATGTATGCGCAAATAAACTTACGAAGGCGCTTATATGCCGATATTTAATTGTAAGTTTGGGTACTTTCCAAATAGTTAAGAATTTTCCAAATTCTAATACCGCTCTTTAAAATCCTGCCATGCTGAATGTCGATCCTCATCATATTATTGCTATTGGCGCCTCTGCAGGCGGTATGGAAGAAATCAACTCTTTTTTTGATCATACACCCCTGGATGGCGTATCCTATGTAATTGTTCAGCATTTATCATCTGATTTTAAAAGCAGGATGGTTGATTTGCTGGCTAAGCATAGCAAACTAATGGTTGAACAAGCCGAAGACGGCATGATTGTAAAAAGCAACCAGGTGTACCTTATTCCCAGCAATAAATACATGACCATTCGTGAGGGCGCTTTATATTTAACCGAAAAAGGGAAAATTCAGGGCCCTCATTTAACCATCAATACCTTTTTTGAATCCCTTGCCACCTATTATGGCAAAAAGGCCATTGCAGTGGTATTATCGGGCTTAGGGGCTGATGGTACCGAAGGTATAAAGGCTATAAAAAAGGCGGGCGGAATGATAATGGCCCGCGATCCCGAAAAGTCGGAATTTAACAGCATGCCTTCCCACGCAATAGCAACCGGCCTGGTTGATTTTATACTGGAACCGGCTGAAATGCCTGGTGCAATTGAAGATTATATTAAACTCGACGGAGATTTGGTTACGCATGACCGGCATGATGAAAAGGACCTGGCTGCCATTATCGGGCTGATCAAGGAACGGTCGCCGCTTGATTTTTCGGACTACAAACAACCTACCATATTAAGAAGAACAAAAAGAAGAGCATCCGCTCATAATTTTACTACGCTGGGAAAATACCTGGATTACCTGAAAACTACCCCCGAAGAAGTTGATGCCCTTGCCAAGGAGTTCCTGATCAGCGTTACTTCGTTTTTCAGGGATGCAGTCGCTTTTGATTTTATACAAAGCAAGGTATTGCCTGATATATTAGCAAGGCTAAGCCCGGAAGAAGAACTGAAAATGTGGATTGCCGGCTGTGCTACGGGCGAAGAGGTTTATTCGCTGGCTATACTAATTGCAGAACAGTTAACCGGGAATTTAGCCGATACGGTGGTGAAATTATTTGCTACCGATATTGACAGCGATGCTTTAATTCATGCGGGCAAAGGGGTTTATAGTAAAAGCATTTCTAAAATTATAAGCCCTGAACGGCTTGAAAAATACTTTTTGAAAGAGGGTGAGAATTACCGGATAAAACCGGTGATCCGCAAAATGGTGATCTTTGCGCGGCATGATATGGTGAAAAACCCGCCTTACTGCAACATGCACCTCATCAGTTGCCGTAACGTATTGATCTACATGACGCCCGTTTTGCAGAAGAAGATATTTTTGATGATGCTTTTCGGGCTTAAGAAGGATGGTTATTTATTCCTGGGTTCCAGCGAAAACCCGCTACCGATCATCAAGAACCTGGAAGTGGTCAATAAAAAATGGAAGATCTATAAAAACCTGGAAACCAAGCGGGCAGTAAGTTTTGACGCGTTCTCGATGCCCGACCTGCCCGATGCTAAAAATACGCCATCTCATTTTTCATCCGATCTCAATAAAAACATAAATCATAATACTTTGTCGGAAGAGATGCAGGAAAGCCTGGCCAATAAACTTGATTACCTGGCTGTTTGCGTTGATGAAAACGACCAGGTTGTGCGGTCATATGGCGACACTACCAAATACTTGCTCAATAAACATTTCAGCACCAATTTGCCCGAGCTTTTGCCAAAGCCGCTTGCCGTAGCTTTTAACGCCCTCAGCAAAAAGGTTTTAAAAACGGGCGCAAACCAGGTTCTTAACGGTATAAAAATTAAACAGGGGCAGCACATCGTTAATGTAAGCCTCTCTGTTAGTTCGTTGACCTTAAAAAGCAGAGAAAAACTGCTTTGGGTAACCTTTAACCTTGATAAGGCTGCCGTGCCGGTTGAAAAAGCCGCAGTATACGACGAGAAAATTTACCTTGACCAGTACATTATTAACCTGGAAGAGGAATTGAGGGACTTGAAAGATAAGCTCCATTCATCTAACGAAAAGCTGGATGCCTCCAACGAAAACCTGCAATCTTTTAACGAGGAACTGATATCGGCTAATGAGGAGATGCAGAGCACCAACGAGGAAATGCAATCGGTAAACGAGGAGTTGCATACCATCAATTCGGATTACCAGTTGAAGAATAAAGAGCTGCTGGAAATTAACGACGACCTGAATAACTATTTCAGGAGCAACGTTAACGGACAATTATTTATTGATAACGAGTTGCGGCTGATGAAATTTTCGCCCGGTACGGTTAAGCAGATCAACCTGCTGGAAACGGATATAGGCAGGCCCCTCAGCAATATTTCCACCAATATCAAATTTGAGACAATTATAGACGATATTAAAAAGGTACTGGCAGAAGGGTGTGTTATCAGCAAAGAAATTGAAACAAACAATGGCAAGTGGTACCAGATCATGACCATGCCTTATGTACAGCAGGCCGATCATCGTAACAATGGCGCTATTATTACCTTTAACGACATCAGCGAATTAAAAAGGATACAACAGGAACTGGACGTAAGCAGTAAAACACTGAGTATGGCCATCGACTCAGCCGCTATGGGGATTTGGTCGGTCGACGCGCAAACCCGCGAATTTATCCCGTCATCACGCCTTAAAGAGTTGTTTGGCTTTCATGCTGATGAGCCAATGACCTATGAGGCGACTATAGCCCGGATTGACAGCAAATACCAGGGTTTGGTAACAAATGCTGTTGAGGCAGCCATCAATCGTGGCCAGGTATGCGATGTGGAGTTTCCGCTAATTGGATTTCACGATGGAAAACTACGTTGGGTTAGGGCAAACGGAAACCTTACACACGACCAGGATGGTAAGGCGGGCTATTTTACAGGAGTTATGCATGATGTTACCGCAGATAAGCAGGACGACATCCGCAAGGCTGATTTTATTGCCATGGCGAGCCATGAGCTTAAAACACCGCTAACCACGCTACAGGCTTACGTACAAATGTTAACCGCTAAAGCAAAAAAAGCGGGAGATAATTTTTCGGTGGGCGCACTGGATAAAGCGCATATACAGGTGAAAAAGATGTCGGCCTTAATCAACGGATTTTTGAACGCATCGAGCTTTGAAGCTGGCAAAATATACCTGAATGAGCAACCATTTGAGATGAATACGCTGCTGAAGGAAATTATGGAGGATATGATGCTGATAAGGCAAAGCCATCCGATAGCCGTAACATCCGACTGTAACATAGTTGTTGAAGCGGACCGGGACAAGATTGGGCAGGTGATCACCAACTTTTTGAGCAATGCCATAAAGTATTCGCCCAAAGGAAAACAAATTAACGTTTCCTGCAAAGAAAACGGCGATATGGTTGAGGTTGGCGTAACAGATGAGGGCCATGGCATAGCGCCACATGACCAGGAACGATTATTTGACCGGTACTACCGGATCGAAAGCGACCAAACCCAAAATGTTTCGGGTTTTGGCCTGGGGCTTTACCTGTCGGCCGAGATCATTCAACGGCACAATGGTAAAGTTTGGGTAGAAAGTGAAATGGGTAAAGGGTCAACGTTTTACTTTAGTTTACCGCTGCCGCAATCTCCTTCCGCTTAGGCTTTTAACCGCAATATGATGGGGCGTGTCTGCATCAGTGTAAGCAACAACCTGCCACGAAAAAAGCCTCGAATCTGTCGACTTGAGGCTTTCAACCTATTTTTAAAACGCACGCGACAAATCCCGGACGGATTTTTTAAGCGCCCATAGTCCCTGTTTTAACTTCTCCGGCTCTTTTGTAATTAACAAAAATAACGCCGCTTGAGGTCACAAAACTCTCGGTTAATTTAAATGCTGACGGCATTGCGCTTTTATCAAACAGCTTTTTTCCCTCTCCAAGAATTACAGGGTAAATTTTGAGCCAAAGTTCGTCTGCTAAATCATGCTTCAGCAGTAGCTGAGCGAGTTCGCCGCTACCCCAAACTTTAATGTCGGAACCTTCGGAGTTTTTGAGCTTTTCAATGTCGGCCACGCTTGTAAGGAACACGGAGTTTTGCCACGCCGATTCTTTCAGGGTGTTGGACAAAACATATTTTGTAACGTCATTTATACCCGGCCAATAGTCGGCATGGGATAGCCAATAGGATTCAAAAATCTCAAATGTTTTTCTGCCGAGGAGGATATCTGTCGGGGCCATCTGTTTTTGCATCAGCTTACCCGAATCCTCGTCGCTAAAAGGTGCGCTCCAGCCGCCATATTTAAAACCACCCGATGTGTCTTCTTCCGGTCCGCCGGGCGCCTGCATTACGCCATCTAATGAAATAAACTCCAGGACGATTATCTTTCTCATATCAGTTTCGTTTATCGTTCGTTTTATTTAACATTTCGAAATATTTATCGAATCACCTTTTAGCACTAAATGTGATGATGTTACTTTAAAAAGTCTTCCAGGTAACCCAATATTATTTTTGACTGCATCATTAAGCCAACATGGCTCTGCGAGGGTACAATGGCCAGGTGCGATTTTGGCATCGGCGCCATATCGGCAGATACACCGCCTCCCAATAATTGATAGGTTTTCGCCAGCTCAACTTTATCCAGGCCATCATTGTCGCCCGAGATAATTAATACCGGTGAAGTGATTTTTGCAACATTAGCGTCGCCCATGTCAAATGGCGTGGCGACAAAAGCAAGCATCTGTTCCATGAACGGTGCCCATTTTGTTTTGTCGGGCGCTATGGCATCGTATGCGGCTTTCAAAGGCGAATTGGCAAATGTTTCGGGCTTCAGACCTTTAAATGCACCGGTTACCTGGGGCAGCCAGCCGGTGCTTTTATAGGTAGAAGAAATGATCACCAATTTATTTACCCGTTTGGGGCTTTGTATAATCAACTGGTAAGCTACGGATCCGCCCATGCTATATCCAACAATATCGGCACTGTCAACTTTCAGGTAATTCATTACGCCATCCACATCGCTTGCAAGGGTAGGCAGGTCTAATTTCCTGTCCGAATACGCGGTGTGTCCATGTCCCTGCATTTCAATGGCAATTACTTTTCTTGTTTTCGACAATTCGGGTATTATTTGTCCCCAGTTCATCGCAATGCTCATAAAAGCGCCATGCAGCAAAACGACAGGTTTGCCCTGGCCATATACTTCGTAATAAACTTTAATACCATTAACAGGTATATAGCCGCTTTCAGCAGGTTTGCTCTGTTGCCCTTTAGATTGAAACACCATAAAAAAAAGCATAGTAATTATTAAAACCGGTTTCAGGATGTCAGATCCTTTAAATACTCTTTTCATAAAACGAAATTTAAGTTATTTTGATTTTGTTGACTACACAAAGATGCAAAGCATTTCAGCATTTTATGCTGTGGAAAAGTGACAGAATGAGGGGTGGATAGGGACAAATGTTCGCGGGTTTGTGCACTCGCATAAATAGGGAAGGGGGTAGGACACAAAAAAGCCTCAAATCTTTCGACTCGAGGCTTTTGACTTCTTTCCAGGTAGCAGGGGCGGGTCCCGATAGCTATCGAAACGAACCTGCGTCCGCTTTGGGGCGGCCTAAGGGGGAATTTAACATATAGAGAATCCCTTAGTCCAATTGTCCTCATCAATTTTATAGGGACAAATTTCAAACCCTGATGGATCATCTTTAAAACCATTCTCCTGACTTAATCTTTTTTTCGCGTCTTCCGCTTTCGCCATCGAACTGTAAACGCCGATCAGCAACTCATCTTCACCATTCAATTTCGGATCGCGGCAGGTGAACCAAAGTAGATAAACATTTTCCATATCGGCACAAAATATAAATTTGAAATGAAAAAAGCCTCAAATCTTTCGACTTGAGGCTTTTGTCCTTTCATTGTATCCCCAATCAAAACTTTTAGCTAGCCGGTAACGCCCTCCGGCTCATTGCCTTAACCGGCCGTGCAAAGCCTGCAAAATGTATTTCTATACTTTCCAGGCCATCGAGGTTAACATCAGGATTTAAGCGTTCAGGCACGGCAATGGTAAATGTGGCATAGGGGCTTAGCGCTATACGGCGCGAGTTGTCGCCGGTATCATCGCCACCCAGCGAACCGCCTGCCATTGTAACCGGTTTGCCGTTATCCATCCGGTACTGGTAAACCGAAAGTACCTGGTTGTGGGTGAACTCCCGCAGTTGGTCATCGGCATCCATCACAAATACGCTGCCATGGTGAATCAACTGTATGTAGTACCTGCCGCTCTCTTCCAGTTCCTTGCCTCTCAGGTATATCCTGAAGTTGGTAAGCCTCACATTGTACCATCCCAGGAAATAGTCTTCGGCTGTATTTATGTTGAAAGTAAGCCTGCGGGTGGATTTGAAAGTAGCCAGCTGGCTTTCCCTTTGGGTTGCGTTCAGTTCTATTTTCAGGTCGGTGATACGCTGATTGGGATTGGTGAACCTGTCTATATGATCGATAATCTCCCCAGTTAACTCTGAATGCCGTACCGACAGTCCTGCGAACGAGGTGTCTTTCGGCGCAAATTCGCGCTCAGTCAGGCTCCAGTATATAAAAGCGCGGTTTTCCTGGTACAGGTATTTGAGCACAAAGCTCCTGAAATCATTGTAAAGATTAAACAGGAAGTTGCGGTAGCTGATAAGTCCGGGCATATTTTCAAATGCTCTCTGCCCCTCTATACGTTTTACCTCTTCCTCTTTTTGTGCTATTACCCCAATTATTTGGGCGTATTGTATAATGGCATTTGTGTATTCAAGCAACTTGGCATTGCGCGCCTGCGCTATGCCAATAAAATCATGCAGTTGTGCCTGGTATTCCTGCGCCTCAGGCAACGAAAGATAGGGCTCCATGGTTTTGTCAAATTCATCACGCAGCACAATAAGTTTTTTATCATCGGCCACATCACCTACGCCGCTTGGGTTAATGGACCGCCAGGCTTTTGCCACATCATCGGGGTTGCCCGGTATGGCCAGGGGATTTTTTACGATACTGCCATTCTCAATACTGATGCCCAGCCTTACCAGGTCGGTAACTGAAGTTGCCAATGATCCGATAGACGGGTTTTTCCAGGCTGCAAATACGCTCTTGCCTGTACTTACCACCGTGCGCATTACCGACAGCACCACGGGAAAGGTACATACCCCCAAACGTGCTACGGCATCCTTAAATTTATCATTGGCCTTCATCAATACCTCATGCTGTACAATAAGCGCTTCACCAAGTCGGTTGATAACCGCCGGCAGGCCATCAATCTGTGCTTTTATATTGGCTTGTATGCGCTGATAAGATTTTATTGCCTCTTTAGCCTGCGCTATTGCTTCGCCCATTCTTGCGAACCCTATTTTCTGGGGATGCTCAAAGGCGGTATAGGCGTTAAATATAGCTTCGATATTGGCGCCCGTCTGCAACATCCCGTCAAGCGCCGCCTGGTAATGGTCCAGTGCCACAATAGGTACATAGCTCATGGGGTTGGCAAAAAAGTCGAGGCCCTGGCTTAGCTGGTTGAGCAAAGCACCGCTCTGCCTGTGCAGTGCGGCAAATTCGGCCTGCAAGCCGCTTGCTGTGGTAACACCTGATGTAAGGCCGGCTACCCATTTATAATAATCAATGGCTTTAGCGAGATTGCCGGAAATGTATTCAATTTCGGCAAACCGCATAGTGAGTGTAAGCATACCCAGCATGCTGGTGTTGAGGCCAAGCATACCGGCCGGGTCCACCTCACCCAAAATTTGGGTAATGCCGGCGGCGCCCTCTGCGGCTGGTTCCGCCGATGCGCCGGTTGCCCCGGTGGAGCCTGGTGCTACCATCCAATTTGGTAACCGGGCGCCCAGTCCACCATAAACCGGCAGGTCTCTCCTTCGTTTGCCTTCGCGGCCCCCAAGCCCCGGCTTACCACCATTGCCGCCTTGCCCCGGTTTAGCCGGGTTGCCGGCCGCGCCACCATCGTTCCGATGACTTACAGCGTTGTGGGGAAGGGGTGTTGCAAGCATAACGGAAACGGCTCCACCAGCCCCTCCGTTGCCCGACCTGCCTGCCCTGCCACCATTGCCGCCATTTGCGCCTCTTTCGCCCATGGTAGCCGGCCTCATGGGTGCAGTACCTACATTGGCATCAATGCCGTCCCGTCCCTGCATGCCGTCGCCGCCATCCTGCCCGTTTTGGCCCTGCTGGCCCTGCCCACCCATAGCACTTAAAAATATTTTACCTGTTATACTCCCTGCATTTATGGTAATATTACCGGCAGCCCCCCCGTGCTTGCCAACCGTTTCGGGGGTAACGCCCCCATCGGCGCCGTTTTTACCCGGTTCGCCGCGCGCGGCCCCGTTAGGGGCTTTGGGTGGGTTGGGCGGCAGTACAGGGTTGGTAATACCCGCAGCTGTTGTATATAACTCGGCTCCGGGGGCAGCAATAATATGCCTTGAATAAATGGTGATGTTTTTCGCCGGTAACCTAAACGTTTTTGCAGGTATGGTAAGCGTATCCACATAAAGTGTTAAGTTGTTGTTAGGGTCGATATCATTTTGGTCAAGCTCGTATTGCACAGCAACCAGCGTGGTTTCACCCTTTTCAACCTGCTTCTGTACAGCAAAAAATGGAGGTGTAGGCATGTTCATAATTGATAAGTTTGGTTAGTGCAACTAAGGTAATAAAACAATTCAGAATATGAATAACACCCCTAAACATAAGCTTTAAGAACGATTGACATTGTTGGAGTAACCTGGGGGAGACGGGAGTGATGGCAAGGAGATATGAGCATAAACGTGTTGCCGACTAATCCAAGCAAAAAAGCCTTAAGACTTTCGACTTGAGGCTTTTTATTTTTGATAGAACTGGGTAAATCTTGAATTTTTTAGAAGATTTAAGCTTGCTGGCGACAATGAGCTGCTAATATATCGATATGAGTGATGTAATTATTTACCTTCGGTGAGGAAAGCCTTCAATTTTTTATTGAACTCACCGCCTTTATCACAATTGGTAAAAAAGACATAACCAAATTTTTGTAGTCTATAAAACACAAATCCCGAAGTAAAATCACCATTGCTGCCATTATGTGAATACCTGGTCCCGTATGGGGTAGGTTCCATATAAAAACCAAGCGCAAAAGCTTCATGGGTATCAGGTGTGCCGTTAGGAATAATAATCTGTTCTTTCAGCATCTCATTTGTGGATGTCTTTTTCAGAACTTTGTCATCCATCACGGCGATCAGGAACCGGGCGTAATCCATCGCCTCCGTTTGCAGGCTGCTTGCTGAACGGAAGATGACCGGGCGCCAAATGCCCTGCGGATTAGTCCCGTAATATCCCGTGGCTTTATGCTGTTGCAAAAAACCATTCCAGGTAAAATAAAAGTGTTTTAAGCCGAGGGGGTTGCTAACTTCCTGGGTATACAACGTCTCTAAATCCTTTAAATTGGTGTGGGTGACGTGTGCAACAACATTAGCCAGGTATTCATAGCCTTCACCTGAATAAGAATACTTCGAGCCAGGCGTAAACTGAATGGTCAATTGTGCGCCCTTATTGTCCGCCCGCCAGTTAGGAAAACCGGAAGTATGGCTGAGAACCATCCTGGCGGTGATCAATTTATACCTGTCATCATAATCTATTTCCGGGTTTGGTAAATATTGATAAAGCGGTTTATCCAGGTTTATTATACCCTGGTCGGCCAGTCTCATTACCAAAAATGCAAAAGCGGATTTGGATAAAGAAGCCGCTTCAAACAAAGTGCTGTCATCGACCTTCTTGCCAGAATCTATATTAGCCATTCCTGAAGCGTTATGATAGACAATCTGCCCATTAACGATCACTGCCAGTGAAATGCCAGGCATTTTCAGTGAATCCATTTGACTTTTAACAAATTGATCAAGTACAGTTGTTGAAATGGCTTTGCCACTTAACATTTTAATTTGACCATCAGCAAATAGGGTTTGCAGGACGATGAATATAGTTATAAATAAAACTTGCAGGGCGGCTTTTTTCATAAAAAGGGGTTGGATAAAATCAATTATAAGACACAGATAAAAATCGGGGTGTTGCATCATAAATATTTATCCACCGAACTTTTTAAATTGAGCTAATGCTCTTGATTTGTAAATAAGACGGAACTCGCGAACCAAGAAAGCGCCTGATTTGGGAGGAAATACACTTTTTGCGCGGACTGCAATTTATCAGAAAACAAAAAAACCTCATTTCTGATACAGAAATGAGGTTTTAGACCTTTTTGTAGCGGGAGCGAACCTGCGACCGCCTAATACAGGTATTCAGTTCTCCTGTTTATACAACGGCCAGCTCGCTTTCAGCGCCAAAGGCGTGATCAAAAAGCACCTTCCATGTTCCATCAGATTGCTTTTGCATCACTTCGATACCCCTGGCACTAACGTTGGTTACGCCATCTTCCGTAATACTCCATTCTGAACGACCAACGGCAAGATCGTTTGCGGCGAGACAATAAACGGTTTTGATATCCATTTTGCCGCTGATAGATAAAATTCCTTTTATGGCTTCTTCGAATTCGGCTTTGCCGGATACAGCTATTCCCGGCTCCGGCACAAATACGCCATTAAAATCATACATAGCCATAACAGTGTTTACATCGCCTGTATTATAGGCTTCGGCCAGACGTGCATGAACGTCATTTGGTTGGGTTGGTAAATTCATAAATTTTGCTTTTTAATTTATTTTAGCCAAAGCTATGGCGCGTCAGGATGCTAAAATTGTATAAAACGGAAGGGATATCAATTGCCCGCCAATACTTGATTGATGGGCGAAGCATTCGCTGCAAATGTATTTGGTGTAATACCAGTAAATGTTTTGAATTCACGAATAAAATGCGACTGATCAAAGTAACCAGCCTCGAAAGCGATAGCGGTAAGGTTTTGTGCAGATGAATTCACCAATGCAAGGCTGTATTGAAAGCGGTTTATTTTGGCCAGTAATTTTGGCTGTAAACCGGTATACTCGGTGATAAGCATGTTAAGATAGCGGGACGATATACGGTTCCTGGCAGAGACTTCAGTAATGCGCCCTGCACCGGCTTCATTTACTATACTGTCTATAAAGCCTCCCACCAGTTTCAATTTATGGTGACGTTTTTCGGAAACATGCAGCCTGTCGGCAAAATAACCTTCCGCCAACCTAACCTGTATTTCCAGGCTCTTTGCCTCCAGTAATTGTTCATGTAAGTGTTTGAGTGAAGGTCCAAAAATATCCGCAGCGTTTATTACCTCGTTATTAAGTTCGGATAATTTTTCATTAAAGAAATAAGCCGCCGTATGCGGATAAAACCGTATACCAAACATGACGTTCCGGCCAATGGATTTAATGGCAAGCGGTTTAGTAATTTGTCCCCAAAATTCAATGGGAGGCGTGGTGTAATAATCGTTATCTTTTTTTGCCTGCCAGTTACCTGTGCCCAGGTTAAATATTACCTCCATGTTGCCACTCGGGAAAACGATGTCGTCATAAACCAAAGCCGAATCCGACTCATAAAAGTAAAGGCATTTAATAAATGGCTTTAACCTGTTGCCCGGTGCTATCTCCTTAAATATCATAACCTTACTATCTTACAAAATAACACAATTTTACGATCAGTCGATTGTACAAATCGGAACAAATTCAAGTTTAACGCAAGCCGATATACTTCCGTTTTATACAATTTCCATTTATACAGGCAGGATACTTTTGTAGCGTAAAACATTTAAAAATTAAAAAAAGGCAAAATATGGATAACAAATTCGAAGTGTTCGCCGCACTGCATAAGGGCAACGAACCATTACTGTTAGGCAATGCGTGGGACGCGGCCAGTGCAAAGGCTTTTGAAAAACAGGGATTTAAAGCAGTAGGCACTTCAAGCGCGGCCGTTGCTGCAGCTTTAGGCTACGCTGACGGCGAAGAAATGAGCCTGGATGAATACATGGTAATCATAAAACGGATGGTTGCATCGGTAAACGTTCCGGTAACAGTTGACCTGGAGAGCGGCTATGGAAAATCCGTTGAAACGATATGTCAAAATATTCATTCGCTGTATAACCTCGGCGTATCAGGCATTAATGTTGAAGATTCGGTAGTTCATGAAGGCAAACGCGCTATCCGGGACGCTGAGGATTTCGCTCAGACTTTAAAGGGTATTACCCAATATCTGCAGACAGAAAATATCCGGATGTTTATCAACGTACGTTCAGATAGTTTTCTGCTGGGCTTACCGGACGCTTTGAACGATGCCATTAAAAGAGCATCCATTTATGAACAAACAGCCGTTAATGGCTTGTTTTTCCCCTGCGTGGTCGACTTGCCAGCTATTAAAGCGCTCACCCGGGTTACACATTTACCGGTTAATATAATGTGCATGCCTCAATTACCTTCATTCAGCAATTTAAAACAAGCCGGAGTAAGCCGCATAAGTACCGGGCCGTTTTTATTCAACCAAATATACCAGGATCTGGAAACTTCGATTGCGAAGATAAATGCAGACGGCAACTTCGCAAGTTTGTTTGCCTGATTGCTTCATGCCAGGTAACCTATCCGTAACCTTAAAGAAATATGGAAAAGATCGATGTAAATGATATCCGTTATTCTGATCTCGCTGAAGAGTGGTTCAATAAACGTTTTGCAGGAGAACCTGAATATATTTGCCTGCCGCAATCCTAGTTTGTGAGATACCCCGAAATGGGGTATCTCACTTTTTTGGAGACGGGCGCCTTAACCAAAATTCGGCATATTCGTTGCATCCATATAAACTATTTCCCATTGATGTCCATCGGGGTCTGCAAAGCCGTGCTGGTACATCCAGCCGTGGTCTTGCGGTTCAGCATAAATAGAGCCCCCAAGTTCGCTTGCTTTGGCTATGGTTTGCTGTACTTCCTCGCGCGAGGCCGCATCGAGCGTCAGCAGTACTTCAGTTGCCTGGTGTGCATCGCTTACCTCTTTTTTCGTAAAAGTTTTAAAATAACTTTCTACCAGCATCATTACATAAATATGCTCGCTCACCACCATACACGCCGCCTTTTCGTCGGTAAATTGTGGATTAAAGCTGTAGCCAAGTCCGCTGAAAAATGCCTTTGACCGCTCCAGGTCTTTAACAGGCAGGTTGATGAAAATTTTTGTTGCCATGATTTAATTTTTTTAATTGTTATTGATGCACAAAGTTGCGGCAACTGTTTTCCCAAAAAATTTACATATGTTGAGAAAAGCAAAAAATTTTCACTTATTCGCAAAAAATATTCGGCTTAGCTGCGTGGGGGTGATGCCGAGATAGGCGGCAATGTGCTGTTTCTTTAGCCTTTTTACTAAACCGGGGTATTTGCGGAGAAAATTATCGTAATTGGTTTTGGCTGATTCATAGCGCAGTGATACCTCATAAGGTTCCTTTTCGATTATCCAATGCTGCTCCATATAGCGGATATAAAAAGCCGCTATATCGGGATAAATGGCAACAAGTTTTTTAAATTCCAGGAAATTGTATTCGAGCACATTTGTGTCCTCCAGTGCTTTTATAGTAAAATTACTCGGCGACTGCGTGAGCGTAGCTGTCATGGACCCGGCAATTCGGTTCTCCGGAAAGAAATATTTAACCACCATATCGCCATTTTCGGCAGCGTAGTATTGATACATCAAGCCGTTGACAACAAAGGCCACTTTCTTGGGTATTTGGCCTTCGGTAATAAAATAATCGCCCTTGTTATAGGTGTTTTCGCGGAGCAAAGCAGCCCATGCTGCTTCGGCCTGAGGCGAGAGTTCAGTATAAGCTTTTATTTTTTTGAAGAAAACATCGTGGCTCATTTGATAAATATAGGAATCTTACCGGCCGGGACGATGAATTTATGTCAAGATATCAACCGGACTTAGCAAACGTTGCCGCAAGTGGAAATCACTGCATCTAAATAAAAAACAAAAGTTCCGCAATCAGATAATTAAAGAATGATGCAGAACCCGCTCTAATTATTCAATATCCACTTCAGAATTTTGGCGATATGTGACTGCGAGTAATGAAGAAAAGCCAGAGTGAAAGTAATTGTGCACACTCGCACTCACTCTCACTCTGGCTTTTGTAGCGGGAGCAGGACTCGAACCTACGACCTTCGGGTTATGAGCCCGACGAGCTACCAACTGCTCCATCCCGCATTATGTTTTGGTGATTACACCGGTTTTGTTTTTCTGATTACATCTATCAAAAACCGGCTAAATCGTTTCCCAATCTCTCAAATTAAACCGTATTCGGTGAAATCCTTATTTTTAATTGGGACTGCAAAGATATAATTCGTTTCTTTGCAGTCCAAATTAAATTTTATTTATTTTTATAATTGTTTTTATGGCACACAGGGCGGGTTTTGTAAGTATAATTGGTAAGCCTAATGCAGGCAAATCAACCCTGATGAATGCGCTCGTGGGCGAAAAAATGTCGATCATTACCCCCAAAGCGCAAACTACACGCCACCGTATTTTGGGTATTGTGAATGATGAAGACTACCAGATTGTGTTTTCGGACACGCCCGGGATCATCAAACCACATTATGCATTACACGAAAGTATGATGCACCAGGTAGATGGATCCATTGTGGATGCCGACCTTATTTTGCTTGTGACAGACATTTATGAGGAATACGATGAAACCGACGTTTTAAAGAAACTGGAAGGTTCGCTGGCCCCGCTGGCAGTGCTTGTCAATAAGATCGATCAATCGGACGAAGAAACAGTTAAAAACAAAATTGATTACTGGCAGGAAAAGCTAAACCCTAAAGCAGTATTTGCTGTTTCGGCGCTGCACAATCATAATGTGCTCTCGGTAATGAATTTTGTTATCGAAAATTTACCTGAACATCCGCCATATTATGAAAAGGACGCACTGACCGACAGGAACGACCGTTTTTTTGCATCGGAAATGATAAGGGCGCAGGTGTTTAAACAATACAAAAAGGAAATACCGTACAGCACCGAGGTAATTATAACTGCTTTTGTTGAGGGTGAAAAGTTGCACCGCATCAGCGCCGAAATTATTGTGGAGCGCGATTCGCAGAAAAACATACTGATTGGCAAAGGCGGCGAAATGCTGAAAGCCGTTGGAACCTACGCCCGCAAGGATATGGAGGAGTTCTTCCAGAAAAAGATATTCCTGGAGATGTTTGTAAAAGTAATACCCGACTGGCGCAGTAAGAAAAATTACCTGAAACAGTTTGGGTATGAATAATTTACGAATTGCGATTTACGAATTACGATTTAGTAATTTGTAAATTTTTATTGATATTGAATTGAAAGCCATGCCAAATTGTGGATGGTAAATCTAAAATGAGAATTACGAACAAATAAATCCGAAATCGTAAATCTAAAATCGTACATCAGAATGAGTAACATAGTAGCCATAGTAGGGCGCCCTAACGTAGGCAAATCAACTTTATATAACCGCTTAACCGAGAGCCGCAAGGCCATTGTTGACGACCAGAGCGGCGTAACCCGCGACAGGCACTATGGCGTATCCGAATGGGTAGGCCGTTCATTTACGGTTATTGATACCGGCGGTTATGTAGCCAATTCCGAAGACCTTTTTGAAGCGGCTATCCGCGAGCAGGTGATCATCGCTATTGAGGAAGCTACCGTTATTTTGTTTATGGTTGATGTTACCACCGGTATAACCGACCTGGACGATGAAATTGCCGACCTGTTGCGTAAAGGCAAAAAACCGGTATTTGTAGTGGTTAACAAAATGGATAATACATCGCTGCTGGCCGATTCGATGGTGTTTTACAGCCTGGGGCTGGGTGAATTGTACAACATTTCGTCGATGACGGGCTCGGGAACCGGGGAGTTACTGGACGAGGTGATAACACATTTTGAAGATGTTGAGCTCGAGGAAAATACGTTACCAAAATATGCCATTGTGGGCCGCCCAAACGTGGGTAAATCATCCATTATTAATGCGCTGATAGGGAAGGAGCGTAATATTGTTACGCCGATTGCCGGTACCACCCGCGATTCGATACATATTCATTACAACCAGTATGGGCATAACTTTATGCTGATTGACACTGCAGGGCTGCGTAAAAAAACCAAGGTTAAGGAGAATATTGAGTTCTACTCGGTGATGCGGACGATTAAAGCGCTGGAAGAAGCAGATGTGGTTATCCTGATGATTGATGCAGTGGAAGGGATTGAGTCGCAGGATATCAATATATTTCACCTCGCCGAAAAAAATAAAAAAGGCGTTGTTATCGTGGTGAACAAGTGGGACCTTATCGAAAAAAACAACAAAACAGTAAAGGTTTTTGAAGAGCAGATAAGGGCGAAAATTGCACCTTTTACGGATGTGCCAATCGTTTTTACCTCGGTGACCGAAAAGCAAAGAGTGTTAAAAGTAATTGATGCTGCCAACCAGGTATATCTGAACAAAACCCGTAAAATACCAACTTCGAAACTGAATGAGGTGATGCTGCCGATAATCGAGAATTATCCGCCACCATCTATAAAAGGTAAATACGTAAAAATTAAATACATTACACAGATTGCAGGGACATCGCCGATGTTTGCTTTCTTCTGCAATTTGCCGCAATACGTTAAGGAGCCTTATTACCGCTTTATTGAAAATAAACTCAGGGAAAACTTCGAGTTTAACGGGGCGCCTATACAGGTTTGGTTCAGGCAGAAATAGATGTGTTTTTTAGGATGATAGAGATTATCTGGATTGGGAAGTTTCGATAATTTCTATCATGTTGAAGATCAAGGCTATAGTCTATTTGAAATATTTATTTTTGCCTGGATGTTACATTTTAGACGCTGGCATCGTTTTGCCTGTAAACCTGTTTAACGATGAAAAAAATTTATTGCATTTTGCTTTTCGGTGCAATTGCAGTCGTTTCCTGCAAAAAGAACAATGTTATCGGTACCGACAACGGCTGTATCACCAGGATAAGGGCACATAATATCGGCGGCGCAGATTCGCTGGCTGCCGCCAAACTGCTTCAACAAAACAATATCCCAAACGGTAACCTGGGCATTGAGCGTGTTATTTTAAACGATACGATAACCAATATTCTCGGTACCACTGTTTATCAGCATGTTTTCGCGCTGCAATATTTTAACGGATTACAGCTTTTCAACAGCGACATGGGGTATCATTTTAAAGATGGTGTGTTGCAATCCTCCAGTGGCACAAGATACAGTTCAATAAACTTAAACACAGTTCCGTCGCTGTCACTACTGCAAGTCAGAAAGCTGTATGTGGATGAATTAAGTAAGGATAGTTATAAAGCAGTTTTGACTTATAAAGACTCCTGCCTTGTTGCCGAGTTTGGATATTTCAACCTCAATACAACAGGAACAGCGACCGATTTTGTAAAGGTTTGGCGGGTTTCGCCTAAAAATTCAAGCTATCCTCAGGCATTTTTCCTGGATAATACAGGCAGCACATTATCTTATTTTAATGGACTAGAGACTGTTAATTAATTGCCTGGACTGCTTTTTTCAACGCGGCGTCATCGCTGTTCATTACCTCATAATAGGCATTGTCGCCCCATTTAAAACGGGCGGCATATGCTTTCAGCATGTTTTTAATAACCAGCTTGGAGGTCAGCAGCTCCTGCGCATCTATTTCCTTGATGCTTTTAGAGGCATATAAAATGAATTTGTCAAAATCATCGTCGCTTACGTTGTATTGTTTTTCAAAATCGTTAGCGGCAGAATATTGGCTTAAAAGTGGCTGTAAACAATCTATGGTATAGGCGGTAAACAGTTCCTGGTCGCTCAATTGCTGTAAAAGCATGGTGCTTTGGCCACTGTCGGCAGGTACAAAAATATCGGGCATAATACCGCCGCCGCTAAAAACCTTCCGGCCGGCTGTTGTGTGGTAAGGCGACCGGTTTTTAAAAATACTGTCGTTTAAATTGCTTTCGGCCGAGAAAAATTCGCCTTTGCGCATCCGGTTTGCCAGCTCGCTATGATAGCTTGCCACGCCGCCCTTATATGATTTTTGGATCGAACGCCCCGAAGGTGTATAATACCGGGCCACCGTTAAGTTAACGGCCGATCCGTCGCCAAACGGGAATTGCTGCTGTACCAAACCTTTGCCAAATGAGCGGCGACCTACAATAACCGCCCTGTCGAGGTCCTGTAATGCCCCTGCAAGTATCTCGCTCGCCGAAGCTGAATATTCATCAATTAAAACAGCCAGTTTGCCTTCTTTAAACATGCCCGAGTCGGTGGCAAAATAATCGCGGCGCTCTTCATGGGCGCCCTTGGTGTACACAATCAGCTTGCCTTTTTTCAGAAACTCATCGGCCATGGAGGTTGCTGCGGTGAGGTAACCGCCGCCGTTTCCGCGAATATCGAGCACCAGTTTTTTCAGGCCCTCTGCTTTTAATTTTCTAAGGGCCGCTTTAAAATCGGCATCGGTGGTTAGGGCAAATTTGCTTATTTTAATGTAGCCAACATCTGGCGCCGCCATATAAGCCGCATCAAGGCTGCTAAGCGTCACATGGCCACGTTTTATGTTAATATCCTTAAGCCGGGGCTTGTTTGCCGTTAAAACGGAAAGTGATAATGACAAATCCGTATCCCGTTTCAGGGCACTGTCAACACGTTCGGCAGTAAGTTTTGTACCCGAGAATTTTTTTTGATTGATGCTGATCACTTTATCACCGGCCATTAATCCGGCGGTGGCAGCCGGGCCGCCGCCGTACACCTGCGTAATCACCATGGTGTCCCGTAACAGTTGATATTCCAGGCCAATGCCTTCAAAGCCACCGTCGAGGCTTTCGTTGATGGATTCTGCTTTTTGCGGCAATAAATAAAGTGAATGCGGATCGAGGTTTTGCAACAGGTTATTAACGGTAACGCCTTCGATACTGTCTTCGTTTACCGAGTCGACATAGTTGCTTTTTACCAGCCCTAATACCTGCGTGATTTTATCATGATTGCCCCGACGATTAGTATGGAAAGCAATAAACAGACCGAGCGAAAACCCGATGGACAGCAAAATTATCGACCTGAAAATTATACCCGCTGCGCTTTTCATATACCCTTATTGTTACAAAGTTACAGATTGTTGGTTAGATATGAGATATGAGATATGAGATTTGAGATGGGATTGTGTAAATTTTTGGATGTAATGTCAGATGGAAAAGTTTCCTACGTCTCATATCTCAAATCTCACGTCTCATATCTAACATGTAATATTTTTTACCGAATTTCGCTCAAAACATATTTTCTTTTGATGGATAGGACTACCGAAAAAGATTCCCGTTACAACGACCTCGAAAAAATGTCGGTAATGGAGATACTTCAAAATATTAATAAAGAAGATCAGACGGTTCCGCTGGCCGTTGCCCAAAGTCTGCCGCAAATTGAGGCGCTGGCCACCATAACGGCCGAAAAAATGAAAGATGGCGGGCGGTTATTTTATATCGGCGCCGGTACCAGCGGGCGTTTAGGTATTGTTGATGCGTCCGAATGCCCGCCAACATTCGGCGTTTCGTTTGATTGGGTGGTTGGTATAATTGCCGGTGGCGACTCGGCCATCCGTAAAGCCGTTGAGTTTGCCGAAGATGATGCCGCACAGGCCTGGAAAGATCTGTCGGAGTTTCATATTAATGCCAAAGACGTGCTGGTTGGGATAGCTGCATCAGGATCGACGCCTTACGTCATCGGCGGGTTAAAAAAAGCGAACGAAAATGGCCTTACAACGGGCTGTATTGTTTGTAATGCGGGCAGCCCGGTGGCAGCCGAAGCCAAATATCCGGTTGAGGTGATCACAGGGCCTGAGTTTTTAACCGGCAGCACCCGCATGAAAGCCGGAACGGCACAAAAACTGGTTTTAAATATGCTCAGTACCACGGTAATGATCCGGTTGGGCCGGGTAAAGGGCAATAAGATGGTGGATATGCAGCTAACCAACAATAAGCTGATTGACCGCGGCACCCATATGGTAATGAAAGAGACGGGTTTGGATGAAAACGTGGCCGGCGAACTGTTGAAAAAATATGGCAGCGTAAGAAAAGCAATTGAGAACTATAAGAAAGTTTAACGTGGTGCTGATGTGGGATTTAAACAATTTGATATAATTGTAAATCAAAATAATCTGCACATTTGCATATCGATTGATCAGCATTTTAAAAAAATTAAAAAGTTCCCCCGGGAGGGAAGAGTTTGAAAGGGCTTATGCACGAGATAGAACCATATTATAAATGGCGCGATGATTATGTTGCAGCGGAGGATGAATACTCGCCATTTTATGCTACTGAATATAGTGAATTTGAGTTTGATAAGCAGGTATACAACTACTTGCTGCATCCCCAGTGGGACTCCTTCGGCTCAAATACTTTATACCTGAAAGTATTATTTGTTGATTACGAACGTTCATATACCATTATTGAGTTTATTGGTGAGTGGAACGATGCGATAAATAACGATGTTATGCTGCTGAAACGCGAGTTGATAGACCTGATGGTCGACAGCGGCATCAGTCATTTTATATTGATAGGCGAAAATGTGTTGAATTTTCACTCATCCGATGATTGTTATTACGAAGAATGGTTCCAGGATATTGAAGACGGCTGGATTGCGGGCATCAATTTCAGGGAGCATGTAATAGATGAATTTAAACGAAACAATATCGATTACTACATCAACTTCGGCGGCGTGCTTGACGATTTGGGCTGGCGCACATTAAAACCCATCCAGGTATTTAAAAAAGTAGAGGAGCAATTGATCAGGAGGCTAAATTGAGTTGGTGAATTAGTGAATTAGTGAATGGTGATAGAGCTTGTGATCTAAAAAATCATTGCAAATTGTAACTAACCTTAACATGCATAATCCAATATACAAACTAAACTTTTTCTGCTGGTTTGCATCTAAAATCTCGTATCTTACAGTAAATTTGTATAAATAATTTAAAATAAAAAATGGAAAACAATCAGTTTAATTACGATTACCAGAACGTAATTCAAATAAATGATGCCGATGCATCGCGCAGGTTTTTGGCTAACGTGTTTGTGTGGATGTTTGTTGCCCTGGGTATTTCAGCAGGCACTGCATACATATTTGCAGCAGATTCGCTTTGGACGCTTATGATCGATACAGGTACTCATTCTTTGTCGGCTTTTGGGATATTCATCATGTTCTCGCCACTGGCTTTTATACTCATCATGAATTTTGGCCTTAACCGCATACCGTACGCTATATTGATATTGTTGTTCGTCGCTTATTCTGCTGTAATGGGCATGAGTTTAAGCGGTATTTTGCTGGTGTACACCGCTTCATCGGTAATGGGCGTGTTTATAACCACATCAGTTGTTTTTGGTGTAATGGCTATAGCCGGATATACCACATCAATGGACTTATCAAGATTCGGGTCAATCCTGTATATGTTCCTTATAGGCATTATTGTTGCCAGCATTGTAAACTGGTTTTTACACAGCTCGGGTTTAGATTTAATTATCACCTACATCGGTGTAGCGGTATTTACAGGCTTAACAGCTTATAAAGTTCAAATGCTTAAAAATATTGGCGCCGGTTTAACTTATGGCGATGCATCTGCTTCAAAATTAGCGCTTTGGGGTGGCTTATCGTTATACATTACATTTGTAAACTTATTCCTAATGTTACTGCGTCTTTTCGGCAGAAGGAGATAATCGAAATAAAAACATTGCTAAATCTGCCGGTGAAAAGTTGTATGAAATTTATTTTCAGCTTTTTACTGGCATTTTTATTTGCTTTAAGTGTCAGCGCGGGTGTTCCGCATATCGATACAATTCGAACCCGGCAAAAGGCTAAAGAAGCCTTATCGTTTTGCCGCCAAAAGGGTTACAATACCCGGTATTGCATCCTGGTTGATATGAGCCTGCCATCGGGTGTAAAACGCTTTATGGTATGGGATTTCAACAACAAAAACATTTTAATTTCCGGGTTGATCAGTCACGGCTGCGGCAGGTTGCCATGGTCGGGTGTCTGGTCAAAAAACAGTCCGTCTTTTAGCAATGCCGATGGCAGTCATTGCACGGCCCTTGGCAAATATCAAATTAATGATCATGCTTACAGCGCCTGGGGCATCCATGTAAAATACTTTTTAACAGGGCTGGAGGGTTCTAACAATAATGCCCTCAGCAGGCAAATCGTATTTCATTCGTGGGAGTCGGTGCCCGAAAGTGAAGTGTATCCCAACGGAACGCCCGAGGGTTGGGGCTGCCCCGCGATTTCAAATAATACCATGAGATTTGTCGACGCCCTTATCCGGAAGCAAAAGAAACACATGCTGCTGTGGATCTACAAATAGAACCAGGAGCCAAGAGCCAGGAGTCAAGATAAAAACTTTTGGGTCGGGTTGGTGTGACGTGTCAAGTGCCTGTCTTTTTTAAATCTTTGTTCTTGATTCCTGGCTTCTGACTCTCTCCCCAACTTGCATTTTAAAACTTTATTGCGCATATTTGTGACGCTTATAGAGAAAGACGGAGGGATTAGACCCTGCGAAGTCTTGGCAACCTGTACCTACAAGGTGCCAAATTCTACTTGACCAGTTAACATCGGCCAGGAAAGATAAGCGAAAGTCAGTTTACAACCGGACTTTTCGAAATAAGCCACTTTTGTGAGATATGAGATTTGAGATATGAGATTTGAGAAATCGCACGGTCTAACTGTACCACGCTTTACACCAAATTTTACATCTCAAATCTCATATCTCACGTCTCACATCTAAGACATGGATATAAAAAAAGAACTTGAAAAACGTATACTGGTAATTGACGGGGCAATGGGTACCATGATACAGCGGTACCAGTTAACCGAGGAGGATTTTCGTGGCGAAAGGTTTCGCGACCATGCTTCGGACCTCAAGGGGAATAACGATTTGCTGAACATAACCCGTCCGGATATCATCAAAGCTATCCATAACGAATATATGGATGCCGGGGCTGATATTATCGAAACCAATACCTTTAGTACACAGGTAATTTCGCTGGCCGATTATCATCTTGAAGAATTGGCTTATGAATTGAGTTACGAAGGCGCCCGGATTGCCCGCGAAGCGGCTGACGAATATACGCTCAAGACGCCCGAGAAACCGCGTTTTGTTGCCGGTGCCGTTGGGCCAACCAACCGTACTGCTTCATTATCGCCTGATGTAAATGATCCCGGCTACCGTGCCGTTACTTTTGACGACCTTGCCAATGCATATTACGATCAGGTGCGTGGCCTGGTTGACGGCGGCTCGGACTTGTTGCTGATTGAAACTATTTTTGATACTTTAAATGCCAAAGCGGCCTTATTTGCTGTAAACCGGTACGCGAACGAAAGCGGCAAGCACCTGCCCGTGATGATCTCCGGAACTATAACGGATGCATCCGGCCGTACCCTTTCGGGGCAAACGGTGGAAGCTTTCTGGAACTCGGTGAGTCATGCCAACTTATTGTCGGTGGGGTTAAACTGTGCACTGGGGGCAAAAGAAATGCGCCCGCATATCCAGGAACTTTCCGAAAAGGCTAATGTTTTTATATCGGCATATCCTAACGCCGGCTTACCAAACGAGTTTGGCCAATACGACGAAACAGCCCACGAAACCGCTCACCAGGTTGATGATTTTATAAAAGCCGGCCTGGTAAACATAGTAGGCGGCTGCTGCGGCACCACGCCCGATCACATCCGGTGTATTGCCGAAAAAGCTGCCCAGCACCCGCCGCGTAAAATTCCCGAGCTGGAACCCTTCATGCGGTTAAGCGGCCTGGAGGCGGTAACCATAAGGCCCGATAGTATTTTTGTAAACATAGGCGAGCGTACCAATATCACCGGATCGCCAAAGTTTTCGAAGCTGATACTGGCTGAAAACTATGAAGAAGCGCTTACTGTAGCCCGTCAGCAGGTTGAAGGCGGCGCACAGATAATCGATATCAACATGGACGAGGGCATGATTGACTCCGAAGCGGTGATGGTTAAGTTTTTAAACCTTGTGGCTTCGGAACCCGATATAGCCAAATTGCCTATCATGATCGACTCGTCCAAATGGACAGTGATTGAAGCTGGATTGAAATGTATCCAGGGGAAAGGTATTGTTAACTCCATCTCCTTAAAAGAAGGCGAAGAGAAGTTTAAGGAATATGCACGTAAAATATTAAGCTATGGCGCGGCAACCGTTGTAATGGCTTTCGACGAAACCGGCCAGGCCGATTCGTTAGAGCGTCGTAAAGAAATTTGCGAACGCTCGTACAGGATTTTAGTGGACGAAATAAGCTTTCCTCCGCAGGATATTATCTTCGATCCGAATATATTAACCGTAGCAACCGGGCTCGAGGAGCACAACAACTATGCGGTTGACTTTATTGAAGCTACCCGCTGGATAAAACAAAACCTGCCGCACGCCAAAGTGAGCGGCGGGGTGAGTAATATTTCGTTCTCCTTCAGGGGAAACAATGTGGTGCGCGAGGCCATGCACTCTGCGTTTTTATACCATGCCATAAAAGCAGGTATGGATATGGGCATCGTGAACGCCGGTATGCTGGAGGTTTACCAGGAAATTGATAAAACCCTGCTGGAACTGGTTGAAGATGTTTTATTGAACCGCAGGGATGATGCCACCGAACGTTTGGTTGAATACGCCGATACCATTAAAAGCAAAGGTAAAGAGATAGTACGCGATGAGGAGTGGCGTAAAGGAACCGTTTCAGAACGGCTATCGCACGCGCTGGTGAAAGGTATTATTGAATACCTTGATGATGATGTGGAAGAAGCCAGGCTGGCTTACGCCAAGCCGCTGGAAGTGATAGAAGGCCCCCTGATGGACGGCATGAATATCGTAGGCGACCTGTTTGGCGCGGGGAAAATGTTTTTGCCGCAGGTGGTAAAATCGGCCCGTGTAATGAAAAAGGCCGTTGCTTATTTATTGCCATTTATTGAGCTGGAAAAGCAACGTGTTATTGATGCCGGGGAAGATTCCAGCGGGAGCCGGGCCAATGCCGGTAAGGTTTTGATGGCTACTGTAAAGGGCGACGTGCATGACATCGGCAAAAATATTGTGGGCGTAGTTTTGGCCTGCAATAACTTTGAAGTGATAGATTTGGGTGTGATGGTTCCTGCGCAAAGGATCCTCGAAGAGGCTAAAAAACAGAATGTGGACATCATCGGGCTGAGCGGCCTCATTACGCCTTCGCTGGACGAAATGGTGCATTTTGCCAAAGAAATGGAACGCAACGGATTTACCATTCCGCTGATCATTGGCGGGGCGACTACCTCGCGCATACATGCGGCCGTTAAGGTCGATCCAAATTATTCGGGTCCTGCCATACACGTATTGGATGCATCGAGGAGTGTAACCGTGTGCAGCAACTTGATGAGTAAGGATAACCGCGACGCCTACATACAGGGAATAAAAGATGAATATGCCAAAGCGCGGGAGGCACATTTAAGTAAACGAAACGATAAACGCTTTGTAACCATTGATGAGGCCCGTGCAGGTAAATTCCAAATAAGTTTGGATGGCGATGTTGCTATCAAACCGACTTTTACCGGTACAAAGGTGATAGAAAATTACCCGCTGGAGGAACTCGTGCCTTATATCGACTGGACACCATTTTTCCATACCTGGGAACTTCGCGGCAGCTACCCTAAGATTTTTGATGATAAATACGTGGGTGTTGAAGCTAAAAGGCTTTACGATGATGCCCGGGTGCTGTTAAAGAAAATTGTGGACGAAAAGCTATTGCAGGCTAACGGCGTAATTGGTTTTTGGCCGGCAAACAGCGTAGGCGACGATATTGAACTGTATACCGACGAAAGCCGCAAAACACTGCTAACCCGAATACATACCCTGCGCCAGCAAGCCGAGAAGGTTAAGGGTGAGCCTTATTACGCCTTGTCGGACTTTATAGCGACCAAGGAAAGCGGCGTCCCCGATTATTTTGGTGGCTTTGCCGTAACAACCGGTATTGGTTGCGATGAGCTGGTGGCCAAATTTGAAAAGGATTACGACGATTATAACAGCATTATGGCTAAAGCCCTTGCCGACCGCTTAGCAGAAGCCTTTGCTGAAAAGATGCACGAATTGGTGCGTAAAGATTACTGGGGCTATTCAAAGGGCGAGCAATTGGATACTGATGCGCTTATTAAGGAAGAATACCAGGGTATCCGTCCGGCGCCGGGTTATCCTGCCTGCCCGGATCATACGGAGAAAACAACTTTATTCGGGATACTGAAAGCCGAAGACAATGCCAAAATGCATTTAACAGAAAGTTTGGCCATGACACCGGCAGCATCTGTAAGCGGCTTCTATTTCGCCCATCCACAAGCCCGTTATTTTGGGCTGGGTAAGATTAGCAAAGACCAGGTAGAGGATTATGCTGTGCGAAAAGAGATGGATATAGAAGAGGTTGAAAAATGGTTGGGACCGAATTTGAATTATTGATCAACATAACAAAAAATTGTCATTGCGAGGAGGGACGACGAAGCAAACTCGTTGCTTTGCATGTACGCAGACCTGGCAGCTATGAGTTTGCCACGCTACGCTCGCAATGACAAATGGAAATTCACAATGAAAATAACCGAACATATTCAAAACGCAAAGGGCAAAACCCTTTTTTCATTCGAATTGATACCGCCTTTAAAGGGGCAAAGCATCCAGGGGATTTATGATGCCATTGATCCTTTAATGGAGTTTAAACCGCCTTTTATTGACGTAACCTCGCTGCGCGAAGATTTTATTTACAAACAGCATGACAATGGTCTGCTCGAGAAATTGAGCTATCGTAAACGGCCCGGTACCATTGCTATTTGTGCCGCCATCCAGAATAAGTATAAAGTTGATACTGTGCCACACCTGCTATGCGGTGGCTTTACCAAAGATGAAACAGAGAACGGATTATTTGATCTCCAGTTTTTGGGCATCGAAAATGTGTTGGTATTGCGCGGCGACGCCCGCAGGGGCGATGCTTCGTTTGTGCCAACGCCCAACGGGCACTGTTACGCTACCGAGTTATTGCAACAGGTAGTTAACATGAATAACGGCATCTATCTGCACGAAACCAAAGACGAAAACCTGAAAACCGATTTCTGTATTGGTGTGGCAGGTTATCCTGAAAAACATTTTGAGGCCCCAAACCTGAAAACCGATTTCAAATACCTGAAGCAAAAGGTTGACATGGGCGCCAGCTTTATTGTAACCCAAATGTTTTTCGATAACCAAAAATATTTCGACTTTGTAAATAACTGCCGCGCAAATGGTATCAATGTGCCTATCATTCCGGGTTTAAAACCGGTTACCACCTCAAAACAACTTGTGAGCCTGGCTAAAACTTTCTACATCGATATGCCTGAAGAACTTTGCGACCTGATAAACGGCTGTAAATCCGAAAAGGCTGTTAAAGATGCCGGTATAGACTGGATGATCAATCAATGTAAGGAACTGATGGCTTTTGGCGTGCCGGTATTGCACTTTTATACCATGAGCAACGCAGGTCCTACGAAAAGGATTGCAGAAGCGATATTTTAAATACAACAGGCGTGTTTTCAGACTTGAAGTTTTCAAAACTTCGCAAGTCTCCCCGTCGAGGTCTTTGTAACGACACAAAACCGTGGTCTGTGTCACACAGATCACTAATTCCAAAGGCAACATTAACGCAGATCCTCTAAAAAGGGCCCGCTTCGGTGGTCTGTGAGGACACAGACACACGGGGAGAATGGAAAAAAACAGCAAAGCCCGGCTCGCACCGGGCTTTGACTTAGGACTCCAGACTATCGACTTAAGACTTCTTACAATGTCGCCATATCAATAACAAACCTGTAGCGTACATCACCCTTAAGCATACGCTCGTATGATTTGGTGATGTCTTTGATATCGATCATTTCGATATCCGATACAATGTTGTGTTCGGCGCAGTAATCCAGCATTTCCTGGGTTTCGGCAATGCCGCCTATGCCCGAACCTGCCAGGCTCTTGCGGCCGCCAAGTAAACTGAATGCCGCTACTTCTGCTGGTTTAGATGGAACGCCAACGCATATCATGGTGCCATCGGTTTTCAATAACGACAGGTACATGTTAAAATCGTGCTCTGCCGATACAGTATCCAAAATAAAATCAAAGGTTCCTTTTGCTGCTTTTACCTGTGCCGGGTCGGTGGTAACCACAAAATGATGAGCGCCTAATTTTTTAGCGTCTTCTTCTTTTTTTGGCGATGTACTTAAAACTGTTACTTCCGCGCCAAAGGCAACGCCAAATTTAACGCCCATGTGACCCAATCCGCCTAAACCTAAAACGGCAAGTTTGTGGCCTTTGCCAACTTTCCAATGTCTTAATGGCGAATAGGTAGTAATGCCCGCGCAAAGCAGGGGCGCAACGGCTGCAAGATTTAATTTTTCGGAGATATGCAGCACAAATTCTTCGCGCACCACAATAGTGTTGGAGTAACCGCCATAGGTAGGGGTTTTGCCGTCGCGTTCGTAACCGTTGTAGGTTGGGGTATTGCCTTCCAGGCAGTATTGTTCCAGATCCTGTTTGCAGTTTTCGCACACCTGGCACGAGTCAACCATACAGCCGGTGCCGGCAAGGTCGCCTACTTTAAAATTTTTAACGTGTTCGCCAACGGCAACTACACGGCCTACAATTTCGTGACCGGGCACCATCGGGAATACACCCGGGAACCAATCGTTTTTTATCTGGTGAAGATCGGAGTGGCAAACGCCGCAATATTGAATGTCGAATTGTACATCATGAGGACCTACTTCGCGTCTTTCAAAATTCCAGGGCGCAAGGTCGGTTTGCGGATCCTGTGCCGCATATGCTTTTGCTGGTATCATTTTAGTTTGTTTAGTGGTGAATAGTTATGGCAAAAATGCAAGGATTTTTGGAGCTTAGTCTCCGTGCAGTGTCATTTAAACGTAGAATTGAAAAAAGGGCTTAAGGTCGCAGGCTGCGGAAATGTAAAAAGGGGGCTGTGAGGACACAGACCCCGGAAATGAAGAATAAAAAAGGGGTCTGTGAGGGCACAGACCCCGGGGATATGGGAGTTTTTACCAAACTTTTATCCTGTCTTCCGGCTTTTTATACATTTTGTCGCCGGGCTTTACGTTGAATGCATCGTACCAGGCGTCAATATTTGTTACCGGTGCATTTGCACGAAATTGTTCGGGCGAGTGGGGATCAGTCAGTATCCGCTGCGCGGCCATTTCAGGACGTTGCGAACTCCGCCAAACCTGTGCCCACGACAGGAAGAAACGCTGATCCGGTGTAAAACCATCAATTTTTTTATGCGATTGCCCTTCCTTTGTTTTTTTGAAAGCAGCGTAGGCTACGTTCAATCCGCCCAGGTCGGCAAGGTTTTCACCCAGGGTTAAACGGCCGTTTACATGGGTGGTATCCAGCACAGTAAATGCGTTGTACTGGGCAACCACCTCGTCGGCGCGTGTTTTAAATTTGTCGGCATCATCCTTTGTCCACCAGTCGCGCAGGGTGCCATCCGCATCAAACTGGCGTCCTTCATCGTCAAAACCGTGCGTCATTTCGTGGCCTATTACAGCGCCAATGCCGCCGTAGTTTACCGCATCATCCGCCCCAAAATCAAAGAAAGGGAACTGCAATATCCCCGCAGGGAAGGTAATATCGTTATTGTTAGGGCTGTATGACGCATTAATGGTAGGTGGCGTCATCCCCCAGCGCTGTTTATCAACAGGTTTATTTATCTGGCTGGTTTGGTAGTTAAACCGCCACTCGGCAACCCGCCGTAAATTGCCGTAATAATCGTTGCGCTCAATCAACAGGCCTTCGTAAGTTTGCCATTTATCCGGGTAACCTATCTTAATCCCAAAGGCGTCCAGTTTTTTAAGGGCGCGGGCTTTGGTTTCAGCGCTCATCCAATCCAGCTTGCTGATGCGCTCACCAAGTGTAGCCTTTAAATTGTTTACCAGGGCAACCATATAAGCCTTGGCTTCGGGGGTAAAATATTTTTTCACATAAAGCTGTCCGAGTAATTCGCCAAGGCTGCCATCAACCAGGCGCGACATCCGTTCATTCCTCGGCGCTTGTACCTTTTGCCCGCTCAATGCGCTGGTAAAGGTAAAGTTGGCTTTTACAAACGGCGAACTTAACGATGGCGCCGACCCTTTCAGAATATTCCACTCCAGGTAAACTTTCCAATCATCAACCGGTGTCGATGTCAACAGCGCATCTTCAGCTTTAAAAAAGTCGGGCTGGCCAACAATCAGGCTATCCTGACCGGTAACCTTCATTTGCGGCAGCAGTTCAACCCAATTCAGGTTGGGTGTCATTTTGCTGAAATTGGCAACGGTATATTTATTATAAGTAACGTGCGGATCGCGCTGTGCAACGCGGCTCAACTGGGCTTTTGCAAGTGCCGTTTCAATATTTATAATGGTGGCGGCGTTTTTAGCGGCAGCATCGTCGGCCGAACCTGTTAAATTAAACAGGGACGTGATATAAGTACGGTAAGCATCCTGTATTTTTTTGGTGCGCGGATCACTTTTCAGGTAGTTATCCCTATCTGGCAGGGTTGTGCCGCCCTGGTTAAGGTTAACAATGTTTTTAGTGGGATATTTTGAATCGGCGCCAACAAAAAAACCGAACATCGGGCTGCCTTCGCCGTGTGTGCGCTCAAAAACCATCTCGCTGATCACGCCGTTAACGGTGGTTATTTTGCTGATCCTATCAAGCGCAGGTTTTATCGGGTCGTATCCGCGTTTTTCGATAGAAACGGTGTCCATGGCGCTGGCATATAAGTCGCCCACACGCTGCTCCAGGCTGCCGGCGGGGTTATTGGTTTTACTTACCTCATCCAGCATCTTTAACAAACGATCGGTGTTTTTTTGGGCGAGGATGCCAAAACTGCCCCAGCGTGATTCTTTTGCCGGGATTGGATTGTTTTTTACCCAGTTGCCGTTGGCATATTCAAAAAAGTTATCGCCAGGTTTCACGGACAGGTCCATGTTTGCCGGATCGATGTATTTCATGGGAGGGTCCTGCTGGCGGCTGCCGACAGTAAAAGCGCTTACCGTGAGCCCAACAAGCCCCATAAGCACAAAGTTTGTGAGTTTTAATTTCATAATCTTTACCTTAAAACTAAAGGTAATAAAATATGATTGATGGTAGCAAATGGCCGGGATAGGATGTTAGCGGTTAAACCACTTCAGTAAAAACGACAACCTGGCTTTTCTCAATATCCCCACTAAAAAGCGCTGTAAAGGCAATGTTTTCATCAACTAAGGATTGTTTGCTAATTAAACTTTGCAATTGTAAAAATATTGTGGCGTAGGGGTTCATAGGTAATGGTTGATGGTTCATGGTGGCAGAAAGCTAAAAGCGAAAAGCAGAAAGCGGAAAGAATAAAGAGAAAAGCAGAAAGCAGAAAGAAAAAAGCTTTCGGCTTTGGTCTTTCAGCTTTTAGCTTTTTTCTATGAACCATGAACTATCAACTATGAACTAACTATTGTATTTTTGCACGCTATGATTATTGCTAAAACATATTCCGCAAAGGAGACAGAAGAGAAGTGGTACAGTTACTGGATGCAACACGGTTTTTTCAGGTCGGTGCCTGATGAACGCGAGCCCTATACAATTGTAATCCCTCCGCCAAACGTCACCGGTGTGCTGCACATGGGGCATATGTTAAACAATACTATACAGGATGTGCTG